>Ga0315288_10003351_pt1 | contig 20481 bp, 19 predicted proteins | sample YL17G11_20_MG_FD_203454 | JGI IMG/M metagenome (GOLD analysis project Ga0315288, IMG submission 203454) | Sediment microbial communities from Yellowstone Lake, YNP, Wyoming, USA - YL17G11_20 | ecosystem: Environmental > Aquatic > Freshwater > Lake > Sediment | place: USA: Wyoming | collected... | reverse complement strand
TAAGCAAATTTTGTCAGGATTTTCCCCCTCACCCTATCCCTCTCCCCCGCCTTCGGGGGAGAGGGGAGGGCGAGGGGGCGATTTCATTGGTTCTTTTCGATTGCAGCTACGCTGCGCTGTGTAATCAAGAGAGCGTGTGGTAGTTTTCCAGAGCTCTCATTGTAATCAGTTGACAGCCCTATTTTAATTTGATTTAATGACATAGGCATTATCTCTGCCCGACACAAGCTGGCATGAAAAATGTGTATGGTTTTTTAGATAAAAGTGATGAAACCGGTTTGGTGCAAGGTCAGAGGTTTGTGGTCATTAAAATAGAAGACGCTAAGCGCATTGCGCCATTCGCATGGCATTAAAGATCATGAAGGTTGTTGCGATCATTCCTGCTCGATATGGTTCGACCCGCTTCGAAGGGAAACCCCTCGCCGACATTCTCGGTAAACCGATGATCCAATGGGTCTATGAAGGGGTTTGCCAGTCAAAGCTGATCGAAGACGTGATTGTTGCCACGGACGACCAAAGGATATTAGAGGCTGTTCAATCCTTTGGTGGAAAAGGGGTGATGACCTCACCCGATCATTCCACCGGAACCGACCGGGTGGCAGAGGCTGCCCGAAAACTCAGGGCCGAGATCATCGTCAACGTCCAGGGTGATGAACCTCTGATCAAAGGGCCGATTATTGACAAGGGGATACGGCCTCTCCTTGCGGACGATACCCTCCCCATGTCCACTTTGATGACAAGGATTGAGGAGGTGAAGGACTGGCTCAACCCCCATATCGTCAAGGTAGCCACGGATCAAAAAGGGTTCGCCCTTTATTTTTCCAGATCTCCTATCCCCTTTCCTCGGGATCTCCATATTGATCGACTCGAATCCAACCCCTTTGGGACAAAAAGGCCTCTTCCCAAAAGAGTATTTAAACATATTGGTATCTATGTGTATCGTCAAAAATTTCTCCAACAGTTTTCCAAAATGAAGCCCACACCATTGGAAAAGTTAGAGAAACTGGAACAACTTCGAGCCTTGGAAAACGGTTACCGTATTAAAGTGACTGTTGTCAACTATGAACCCATCTGCGTTGATATCCCAGAGGATATCCAAAAAGTAGTTACTTTCCTTTCTCATCCCCATTAAAGATCTTCCGAAACCCATTAAAATCTATAAGTATTTGCTTTGTTTATCCTTTTTAAATCTTTCCCGTTTATCCTCCTGAATAAGAGCGCGATTCGCCCTAAATAAGAACCCCATCAAGGCAAATTCTGGGGCAAATTCTGGGGATTGATTTTTTCATCCCTCTGGTGTATAATTACTAATGTTTTGCCACAGGGGAAAAATGGACTTAAAAGGGCCGACACTTCGTTTTCCCATTTTTATTTTCCTCTTTGTCCTATCTCTCACCTTTGCCTGTTCCACTCCATCCTGGTTTCCGATAAAAAAGGGACCCCCTCACAAGGCGAAGATGAAAGAATTATTGGATAAAGAGGTGCTTATCATCGATAAGCAGGAGTATGTAAAGATTTACAACCCCAGTGCCTCCGGGGGAGGGAATGAGCCGAAGTACCTCTATATCTCCATTGATGAATACCTATCAAAAAGAGAAACCTTTACCACGCCGGCCATCCAGGCTAAAAGGGAACCGCCCACTTCTTCACTTAAACCGTCCCCATTTCCAATAGAGAAAGAAGTTTTTTCGGTATCTCCCTCGATTTCCATTACTCCAGATTTAAAGAAAAAAGTGTTAATTACTCACTTCGATGATCGAACTACGAATGTGGACGAGGAGTTCGGAGATTGGGTGGCTGAAAAGTTGATTAAAGAGTTAAACAGGAGGTCAACACGACTCCTCTTCGTCGACTATCAAATGATAAAGGAATTTCTTGAAAAGGAGGGAGTCACCTTAACAGACCTGGAGACACCAAAAGTCCTCCATTTACTCAACGAAGTTTTTGGCATCCACGCCCTGGTGGTCGGACACCTTTCAGGACCCTATGCCTTCACCACCAAACCAAATAAGGGTCAAGATGAGACGGCTTCGGCCATCATCAAAATAGAGATGAGGTTAGTAGACACCTTCACCGGTAAGACCATCAAAACCCTTTCCGCCATCAATCCCCTTCTCGCCGTCAAGGAAAAAGGAAACTTTCCAGAGGAGAAGGCCAAAGTAAAGGCGATTGATCTCACCATTGCTGAGCTCAGCCGGTCATTGTCCAGAGAGTTAGATGGCCTGGATTGGTTTTGCCGGATCGCCAAAGTCGATGGGGAGGAGGTCTACATTAATGCCGGAAGATTAACCGGTCTGAAATTAGGAGATGTGATGGAGGTGTTTCCTTCCGGGGGACCTGGAGAACGAGGAGAAGTTAAAGGTAGGATCCAAATCTCGGCCTTTTTTGGGGTCGATGCCTCATTGGGCAGAATGGTTCAAGGGAAGAAACCCGATGCAAACGACATTTTGAAACTGGCCAAAGGCGCGGGGACCTAAAAATCTACTCTATGTCTCTTTTCTCCTGTCTGTGAGCAGTCAAACCGACCATGCAGGATGAAAAAAACCACCCCTTATAAGAAGGGGTAATTGTTAGGAAGGAGGTTTTATTTTATGTTCCGGATTGGTGACAAAGCGGTTTATCCCGGTCATGGGGTAGGAGTCATCGAGGCCATTGAAACCAAGCAGATCTCAGGCAAAGAACAGAGTTTCTTTATGCTCCGCATTGTAGACAACGGAATGACCATCATGATACCCCAGGACAATGTGGCGGGGGTCAGGTTGAGAGAGGTGATTCGGAAAATCGATGTTTCCAAGGTGATCCAGATCTTGAAGGACCGGGACATCACTCTCGACAATCAGACTTGGAATCGGAGATACCGGGAGTATATGGAAAAAATCAACACAGGGTCGATCTACGAAATCGCAGAAGTGCTCCGAGATCTCCATCTTCTGAAAGCCGAGAAAGAACTCTCCTTTGGTGAGAGGAAAATTATGGATGTGGCAAAAAACCTCTTGGTGAAGGAATTAGCCGTTGCCCGAGATGTCAAAGAGTCGGATATCTTAAGAGAGATCAAAACGATTTTTGGGTCCTGAACTCCCCAAATTTCCCATCATCTTTTCAATGAGATATCCTTCGAAAATCAATTCACGGAAAGGAGGTGAACAGGTTGGGCGCATGGATTCTCCGTCTTTTATTATTCCTTATCTGTGGGATCAGCGGGTATTATTTGACCACAGCGATTTCCCCTTCTCCCCAAATTGGCATGTTGGGGCTCCTCGGCGGACTCTTTTTGGCCGCGCTGACCCTCCTCATGGAGGGTCGATTGAAAAAGATTCCTTTAAAAAATCTTTTGGGAAGTTTTATCGGATTGATTCTTGGAGTAATGGTCGCCAATCTCATCTCCAACGTCTTTCTCTCCAATCTATTCAACCATCAGCAAATCATCCTCCCCTTTTATAGTTTACTCTATGGGGTTTGTGGATACATTGGTCTCAGAATTGGCTTAAAGAAGGGTGAGGAATTTCACCTCCCGGAGTGGAAGCTCTTTTCAAAAAGCCTTCCCCAGAGTGAAAATACAAAGATTTTAGATACCAGTGTGATCATCGATGGCCGCATCGCTGACATTACAGAAACCGGCTTCGTGGAAGGCCCCCTCCTCATTCCCCAATTTGTACTCAACGAACTCCAGCACATTGCTGATTCTTCTGATCCCATCAAACGAACGAGAGGCAAAAGGGGCTTAGAGGTTCTTCACCACATCCAAAAACAGGTCAATGTGGATGTAAGAATCGTGGATACGGATTACCCCATGATCAAGGAGGTCGATCCCAAACTGATCGAATTGGCCAAGGAAGTTCGAGGAAAGATCATCACGAATGACTCCAACCTGAATAAGGTGGCGGTGCTTCAGGGGATCGAGGTGTTGAACATTAACGAACTGGCTAACTCCCTGAAACCCGTAGTCCTTCCTGGAGAGGAAATGAATGTCAAAATCCTGAAGGAAGGGAAAGAAATGGGACAGGGAGTGGCTTACCTGGATGATGGGACGATGATCGTGGTCGACAATGGAAAGAGACAGATGGGCAGAACCATCGATGTCATTGTGACTAGCGTCCTTCAAACTCCTGCTGGAAGAATGATCTTTGCCCGTTTAAAGGAGGAGGCGGGTAGGGAGGTTAAGGGAAGGGATTATTACCCCTTGGACAGCGAATTTTAATCTGAGGAGCTACTCGAATTGGAATATTGGAATAATGGAAAGATGGAATATTCCATCATTCCATGTAGTTTGGCTGTTGAATGATGAAGGCCGATGCAGTCATTGTCTCCGCTGGGAAGGGCCACCGTTTCATGGAAGGGGTGAAGAAACAGTTCCACCTCCTGGCCGAGAAACCCATCCTCGCCCACACCCTTGATAAGTTTGAGACCTGTCCTCTCATCCACTCCATCCTCCTGGTGGTTAGCCAGGAGGATATGAATTTCTGCTTGGAAGAGATCATTGAAAAATACAATTACCGAAAAATCTCCCAAGTCGTCCCAGGAGGAAAGCGGAGGCAAGAGTCCGTAAAAAATGGAATCGATGCCCTTCCTAAGGATGTCGATATTGTTGTGATCCATGACGGGGTCCGACCTTTCGTCACAAGAGAAATGATTGAGGAATCGATTCATTCGGCCATACGGTTTGGAGCCGTCGTCATCGCAATGCCGGTGAAGGAGACCATTAAGGTGGCCCGCCCGGATGGAACGGTTCTCAAAACATTAGAACGGGAATCCCTTTGGCAGATCCAAACTCCCCAAACCTTTCAGGTTAATCTGATCAAAGAGGCCCATTATAAGGCGATAAAAGATGGGTTTGGAGGGACAGACGATGCCTCACTTGTTGAAAGGTTAGGGATGAACGTTCACATCCTCCCAGGATCTTACACCAACATTAAGATTACAACCCCAGAAGACCTGATGCTGGCCAATCTCTTTCTCCAAATGAAGATGGAACCATTTCAGGATCAAGCAGATCGGCGAGGAGACCGATGAGAATTGGGTTCGGATATGATGTCCATCCATTGGCTGCAGGCCGACCGTTAATCTTGGGAGGGATAAAAATTCCATACCTGTTAGGACTTCAGGGACACTCCGATGCGGATGTCCTCATCCATGCGATTTGCGATGCCCTGCTGGGAGCCGTTGCGGAGGGGGATATTGGAGGGCATTTCCCGGACACCGATCCCCAATACAAAGAGATCAGGAGCACGATTCTCTTAAAAAAAGTGATGACCCGAATGAGGGAAAAGGGGTTTCACATCGTCAATATTGATGCGTCGATTGTGGCCCAGAAACCGAAGCTTGCTGATTTCATCCCTCGGATGGTTAAAGAAATTGCGGGTGTCCTGGAGATCGAAACAGGAAGGGTCAATGTAAAGGCAACCACTTCCGAAGGATTGGGGTTTGTCGGCAGGGAAGAAGGAATCACTGCCTATGCAGTGGCTCTGGTTCAGGAAGACTAAGCACCAAATTCCAAGTCCTGTATCTAATATGGTGCAGGGCAAGTACCCAATTGATAATCCCCCCTCTCCCCCCTTTAGCAAAGGGAAGGTGTGAAAAAATCGAGCACATAGTTCAAACGGAAAGGACGGGTGGATTGGAGAAGCTTTAGAGCGCAACCTTTGGAAATTGAACCACTGTGCCGTAAGCTCGCTTAACCACATATCTTTATTACCGTGGCGGGTGACCCTTAACCTCAACGAGCGCATTCTAAAGCTTTGAAGATCCACTCGTCCTTTCGGGACAAAGGTTGACGAAAGCAATTTTTTCACAGCTTCAGGGGGGTCGGGGGGGATTTTGGCCACGTTGATCCAAGAAAACGCCGAAGGTATCAAATGAATTCAAATGTCCGGGTTCGCTTCGCTCCTGCTCCTACCGGGCTTCTCCATATTGGAAATGCTCGAACCGCTCTTTTTAATTATATCTTTGTAAAACGCCATCTGGGAACATTCATCCTCCGAATTGAAGATACCGATGTGGAGAGATCGACCGACGCCTCGATTGATCACATTCTGGAAGATCTTCAATGGCTGGGGATCTCCTGGGAGGAAGGTCCTGACCGGGATGCAGCGTATGGTCCCTATCGCCAATCTCAACGCTTATTTCTTTATCGTGATTATACAGAACGGCTGTTTCAAGAAGGCAAAGTCTATAAATGTTTCTGTACAAATGAAAGGCTAGAGGCCCTACGGAAAGAACAACTCTCAAAAGGGAAGATGCCGCGATATGATGGACGATGCCGCTCTCTTTCCGAAGAGGAGATTTTAAAGATGGAATCTGCAGGGCACCGGTCGGTCCTTCGGTTTCGCGTAGGAAAGGGATCGATCGTCTTTGAAGATATCATCCATGGAAGGATGACCTTCGACGCGGAGGGAATAGGAGATTTTATTATCATCCGTTCGGACGGGATGGCGGCCTACAACTTTGCCTGCGTCGTCGACGACCACTTGATGGATGTCACCCACGTGATCCGAGGAGAGGACCATCTCTCCAATACACCCCGGCAAATCATGATCTATCAGGCCTTGGGATGGCAACCCCCTGCTTTTGCTCACCATCCTCTCATTCTCGGCCCAGATCGATCTCCATTAAGCAAACGCCACGGTGCTACAGCTGTCTCCCAATACCGAAAAGAAGGTTTTCTGCCGGAAGCACTTCTGAACTACCTCGTCCTTTTAGGCTGGACTTCTCCTTCCGGAGAGGAGCTCCTCCCCTTGGAAAGGATCGTGGAGCAATTTTCCCTAACTGCCATTTCAAAAAGCGCTCCCATTTTCAATCGTAAGAAATTGGAGTGGCTGAACAGCCTCTACATCCGAAAGAAGGAGGAGGACCGGCTTTCCGAATTGCTCCTTCCTTACCTTGAAAAGGCGGGCCTCAACATCCACCAAGTCGATCACAACTACCTCATCCAAGCCTCCGGGCTTCTGAAAGAAAATCTCGTGGTCCTTTCCCAGATTGAGGAGTATCTCGGTATCTTCTTCGATGAAAAATTCTTCTTTGAAGATGAAGCGAAAACGATCTTACTGGATCCAAAAAATCGCCAAACCCTCCATATCATCCTCAACGTGTTGGAGGTCTCCCCTGAAATCACACCCGATACGGTGTCCTCTCTGCTATCTCAATTGGAAGAAAAGACGGGGCAGAGAGGTAAAGATCTTTATGCCCCCCTTCGAGCCGCAATCACTGGAAAGACGAAGGGACCTGAATTGACAAAAACCCTTCCTCTCCTTGGGAAGGAGAGGATAATCAAGCGTTTGAAAATGGCGTTGGAGCTTTCTTGACTCATCATCAAATCCCCTTTGATCCCCCTTTATCTAAAGGGGGAATTACCCCTCCCTTTAACAAAGGGAGGTCGGGAGGGATTTTAAGGACGAGCTTATGACACTTCGCATTTACAACACCTTGACTGGTAAAAAAGAAGATTTCATTCCTCTCCAAGAAAAAAGGGTGGGGATGTATGTCTGTGGGGTCACCGTCTATGACCTCTGCCACATTGGCCATGCTCGGTCGGCGATCGTCTTTGACACAATCCACCGCTATTTACGATATCGCGGATACGATGTCACCTACGTTCGGAACTTTACAGACATCGACGACAAGATCATCCGGAGGGCCAATGAGGAAGGGGTGGATTGTAAAACCATTGCTGAAAAATACATTAATGAATTTAACATCGACATGGGAGGGCTCGTTTTGGAAAGGCCCACCGTTGAGCCCAAAGCGACTGACCAGATTCCTGAAATGATTCGACTCATTTCAACCCTCGTTGAGAAAGGATTTGCCTATCAGAGTGGGGGCGACGTCTTCTTCTCCGTCGAGAGATTTAAAGATTACGGAAAATTATCCAAGAGAAATTTAGAGGAGATGCAGGCAGGAGCCCGCGTTGAGATCGACGAAAAGAAAGAAAATCCTCTCGACTTTGCTCTCTGGAAAGCGAGCAAACCCGGGGAACCCTCCTGGGAAAGCCCTTGGGGAAAAGGGAGGCCGGGTTGGCATATTGAGTGTTCTGTCATGAGCCAAAAATATTTGGGTGAGACATTCGATATCCATGGAGGTGGAAGAGATCTCATTTTTCCTCATCACGAAAATGAGATTGCCCAATCCGAGGCTGCCACTGGAAAACCTTTTGTCCGGTACTGGATCCACAACGGGTTTGTCAACATCAACAAAGAGAAGATGTCGAAATCGCTGGGGAACATTTTAACCATCAAAGAGATCCTGAAAGATTGGCATCCGGAGATCCTTCGGCTCTTCTTCCTTTCCCACCATTACCGGAGCCCAGTGGATTATTCAGATGATAGCTTTATTGAGGCTAAATCAGGACTGGATCGGTTTTACACGACTCTAAAATCGATTAAAGACGAACTCGCAAGAGTCCCCATCCCCTTGACGGGGGATACCCCAAAACTCCCCTCCCCCTTGACGGGGGATACCCCAAAACTCCCCTCCCCCTTGACGGGGGATACCCCAAAACTCCCCATCCCCTTGACGGGGGATACCCCAAAACTCCCCTCCCCCTTGACGGGGGATACCCCAAAACTCCCCTCCCCCTTGACGGGGGATACCCCAAAACTCCCCATCCCCTTGACGAGGGATACCCCAAAACTCCCCTCCCCCTTGACGGGGGAGGGTAAGGGTGGGGGTGTGTCTGTAACCGAGGTCCGTCTAGCCATTGAATCATTCCAGTCCCGATTTGAAGAGGCCATGGATGATGACTTCAACACAGCTCAGGCCTTGGGATATTTCTACGACCTTCAAAGACATCTAAATAGCCTCTTAGACATCTCAAAAGGCCATCCAACCGAAGACATCACTTCCCTGTTGAGAAAGAGTCTTAAATCCTTCTCCAACATGGGATGGGTATTCGGCCTGTTTCGGGACGATCCACCGAAATATCTCGATCAGCAGAAAAAGGAAGGACTTAATAGATTGAAACTCTCAGAGGAAGAAATTCTCAAATTTATTGAGGAGAGGAATGCGGCGAGGAAGGAGAAGAATTGGAAAAAAGCAGACGAGATTCGAAATGACCTTCTTTCCAAGGGAATCGTTTTGGAGGATACCCCTTCGGGCACCCTCTGGAAAATAAAATAGTTTTAGCAGCCTGTTGAAAAACTCGTTGAATTTCGAAAACTGTCATGCTGAACTTGTTTCAGCATCTTGTATAATCGGGCACTTGTGAGACCCTGAACCAAGTTCAGGGTGACAAAAAAGGAGCTTTTTCAGCAACCCATTAGATTTCAGATTCTTCAATCCGAATTCCGCAATTTGCAATACTGATTATTCCCTTCTTAAATAACGGATCAATGCATTGATCTGCGTTGTGAGATAGGAAACCATGATGATCAGAATCACCAATAAAAACGTGTTGGTATTGACGATCCATAAAACATTCATATCTCCCTCCTTTTTCTCAGTGGCTCATCCATCATCCCCCGTTCGATGTCCATGGTCTCTTATCCATTGTCCATCGTTCTCCGTCCATCGTTCTCCGTCTTTCTGAGGCCAGTATGACGATGACTTCCTATCTTGTCAAGCTTTAAAACTTTTTTCTCCTCCCCCTCAGACGGGGGAGGAACCGGGTGGGGGTGGTTTAAATTTTAACTTGTCTGACTCTTTGCATTCTGATATAAGTAGGATCAATTATGTTGGCACGTGTTTTGAGCAGCGCGGTTTTTGGAATCGATGCCTATGTTGTCGAAGTGGAGGTAGACATCGCTCAGGGCCTTCCTACCTTTGCAACCGTTGGGCTACCTGAAGGTGCGGTCAAGGAGTCCAAGGACAGGGTCAAGGCCGCCGTCAAGAATTGTGGCTATGACTTTCCCTCCCGACGAATCACCGTCAATCTTGCTCCTGCCGATGTCAAGAAGGAAGGGGCAGCCTTCGATCTTCCCATGGCCATTGGCATCTTGGCCGCTACAGAGGTGGTTCAGAAGGGAAGATTGGGCCACTATTTTATCTTGGGCGAACTCTCCCTCGATGGACAGGTGAAACCTATCAAGGGGACTCTCCCCATCGCCGTTGCTGCGAGAGATGTGGGTTTTCGGGGAATTCTACTTCCCCGGGGAAACTCAAAGGAAGCAGCGGTCGTCAAGGGAATTGAAGTCGTGCCCGTGGATACTCTCTCTGACTGCGTTGAATTTTTAAATGGAAATCTCCATATCGATCCAGTCGAAGTCGATCTCGACAAAATCTTTAAAACAGATTTAAATTATCCAGTCGATTTCAACGACGTGAAGGGACAGGAGCATGTGAAGCGCTGTTTGGAGGTGGCTGCAGCGGGTGGCCATAACGTCATTATGATCGGCCCCCCTGGCTCTGGAAAGACGATGCTTGCGAAGCGGCTCCCTACGATCCTGCCCGACATGAACTTTGAAGAGAGCCTCGAGACCACAAAAATCCACAGCGTCATGGGACTGATTCCAACGGGTAGTTCCCTTGTCGTCACCCGACCCTTTCGCAATCCTCATCACACCATCTCCGATGCAGGTTTGATCGGAGGTGGACAGATCCCGAAGCCAGGAGAGGTTAGCCTTTCCCATAATGGAGTCCTTTTCTTAGATGAATTGCCCGAATTTAAAAAGAATGTCTTGGAGGTGTTGCGCCAGCCTTTAGAAGAAGAGAAGGTGACCATCTCGCGGGCTGCCACCTCCCTTACCTACCCTGCCCGCTTTATGCTGGTTGCCGCGATGAACCCCTGCCCATGCGGCTATTACAGCGACCCCAATAACGAATGCACCTGCACGATACCCCAGATTCAACGTTATCGATCTAAGATCTCCGGTCCCTTGATGGACCGAATCGATATTCACATTGAAGTCCCTGCAGTGAAGTATCGGGATCTTGCGAGCCGTGAAGCAGGAGAATCGTCCAGAGAGATTAAGAAAAGGATTGATGCGGCTCAAGGAATTCAGCTCAATCGGTTCAAAGGGCTGAAGATTTACTGCAATGCCCAGATGACCAACCGACATATCAAGAAGTTCTGTCCGATTGATGAAGCCAGCCAGAAGTTATTGGAATTGGCCATCGATAAGTTTGGGTTAAGTGCCAGGGCATATACGCGTATATTAAAGGTGGCCCGAACCATTGCCGACCTCGAGGGCCAAGAGAATATCCAACCTGCCCACCTCTCCGAAGCCATCCAATACCGATCTTTGGATCGGAATCTAATCGCATAAAAACACCTCAACCCTTTCCCTCGACGTATGGAAAACAAGGGGGCGGGGGAAAGAAGGGGACCTGGGTTCCAAAGTATTTTACTGAGGAGTCCATAATAGGATACACATCCTCGAATTGAAGGTTTGCCCGTTTGAAAACCTTGGGCTGGACTCCGGTTTTCGCCGGAGAGACGAATTTGAGGCATCGTCCCTTTTCGTCATTCCGGCCCCGATTTCCACCGGGGTAAACTCCAGCCGGAATCCAGTGGTATAGAAGAAGAGTTTGATGTCTATACAATTACCGCCTTATTAGATTCTTACATGTTCAATTCTGAGAATTTGTCTCTAACAATTATGTCCCCCCTCACCCCGCCCTCTCCCCTGAGGGGAGAGGGGAAGGGTGAGGGGAAAATTTCAAATATATTTGGTTAGTAATATAATGTTTCAAATCCGCTACTTGTTTTTCTTTTGCACCTTTACCTGGCAAGTTGTTTTAGAACCAACGTCCCCTTCTTTTGACCGACTGGCGCGGTTACTGCAAGGGTAATTGTCAGCCCAGGTCACATGAAACGGATTCTTGCAACTTTAAGCGACAACATCTCGAAATACGAAAAAACCTTCGGAACAATCCAAATAGCTGAAGAACCAAAGGGCAAAATTTTATCCTGATAATCAACAGAACGACGGATGAATGACCTCTTAACAATACTCGAACTACCGAAGCCCGACCCCAAGTTTTTTGTTGTTATCCTTTTTAGGTTCCCTATCCAATGCTCTGATCTAAATTGAATTTTGAAGGTTTTGCCGCAAAGGTCCACCCTAAAGATTTTTATATTGACTTCTCGAGTCTTGGTTGATATCAATGTTGCTGTAAGAGGACAGGAGGCATAAAAAACCCGCGCGTTTCACACCCGCGGCGGTCATGAATCCCTGAGGCATAAAGGATGGGAGTTAACACGATACAAATCCCCAGGTCTCAGTTAGACATCCAGGTTCTCCGCGGCCCCGAGGCCTTTCTGCAGTGCGCGGATGAGTTGGATGCACTCTTCCTGGCCCTTTACGGCGATCAGTATCCATACCTAAGTCGCAAGGCTTTCGCTGGCATCGGAGCCGAATCCAGCGCAGTCTCCATGCGCTACAAGGATCGCATTGTTGGCTTCACTGCTTTCATTCACGACAGTTTGGACCACCGCGTTGAGGTAGGCCGGTTGATGCGCCATCCCGGGTATCACTTTGAGATGTGCGGTGCAATTGCAGACCCGGGTACAAAGCTTTTCGAGGAATACCGCGCAGACCCTGAGATGTTGCTGCATGCCACCACACGAGTCTGGATCGCGTCCTACTACCTTGAGAACCTCAACTTCACGATGGCGGGTAGTCTCGTCTATCCGGCCTGGGCAAACAGCCAGTGGGGCGACGGACTTGCCAACCCATTCCTCGGCCTGTACCTCTTCTGCAAACCAATTAGAGCTAAGAATACCGCTGGACTTCCGCAATGGGTATGCGATCTGTTTCCCTCTTGGTGCGCTGTATTCAGTCAGCATCGATTCTCGGAATCAGTGCCGGAAGTCCGGTTGGAACTATCGTTCGAGGCGCTTCCCCCCGAGCCGGGCACCAGCGAAAGCAGTGGAGGGGATCTCGCTTGGGTGCCTTGCCTGCCCAACGATGCCATTCTCTCTGCCGTGAGGGGGTTACTCGAAACGGGTTACACACTGATGGCGTTTCTGCCCTCCTGGAAGCGAATCCAAAGGAATGGCATCCGGCACTATATCAGCTACCTCGTTCTCGAACGGTGCCACGAAACCTTCACCAGTTTCCCAGAGAGCTTCGCGCTAACGCCCGTCCACTACGACTTTGTCAATACCTATCAGTGCGGCCCTGAGGGGACACACCTGCTCTATCGCCGTTCGATTCTTGAATTGTTCCGTAGGAACCACATACCGATCGGAAGAAAAATTGCGGTTTGGCTCTACAAACACTTTGCCTATTTCAAAATCTACAACCTTCTCTACGAGGAACACGACCCGAACCAGTCCGTTTCACACCTTTTTCCGGAGGACTAGCAAAGGCTTCTTGGTTTAAGTGACAGCGGGAACAAAATGCTTTCACCCGAACAGAAGATGCAGATATTCTTAGGTCTCATGGCTATGTGCCCCTCCGGGGCCCTGATGCTCACCCTTGCCATTGCCACCCTGAAACGGAATCCCGGTTATCTGGCCAATATCTTCTTCTCCCTTGGTTTTTTTATGAGCTTTGTTGCCCTACTGATCAACTCGCTCTATTTCGCCATTCAGGTCAAAATGAGACTGGAACCTGCAATCGTGATCGGCGCCGAAAAGGGACTCTATTTGGCATCCACCTTGGGGGTGGTTTGTTTCTGCGTCGGTCAGCTAATATTTCTCAAAGGCCCCCGCTTTGTCGCCAGCCGCAAGGGCGCGGCCATCGTCGCCGCCATGACTGCCGGGAGCTTTCTCGTACTCTTGGGTAAGTTGTACGTTTCACCCGGCTCTCTCCTCCCCACCCCTACCTTCACTTCCTTCGTCATTCTTTTCGGGGTAAACCTGTTCTATGCTGCCCTTGGTTTGGGCACGGGCTTCCTCCTGCTCTCCAGGCTGAAAGGCAAGACAAGAAGACGGTATTGGCGGGTCCAGGCCGGCCTCACAATAATGGCAGTGGGGTATCTGTCGGCTATGCTGAGGAGGATAGCCGCTTTCCCGTTCCCCTTCATAGTAGTCGTATTGCTTGCTTACAACCTCGGGGCAGTGGTTCTGTGCCTGGGGCTCATCCGGCGTGAGGGATACACTACTGCCTCGCCAGAAGATGGCGTTCCTCCCGGGGATCCCTAAGAAGGTCAATGAGATCAGGCTTCGTTAATTCGGTATTGCACTATTTCAATAACATAATTGCGGTTCTAAGCCTCAAAAAAGCCTATTTTCAAGCAAAATCCATTTGAAGATTCAAACAGTTAGTCTGGTCCGACCCCAATTGGTTTTTTTCTGATCCTATTTTGAAAGGAAGCCATATCCCGCCTACCAATACCCAGGGGTCAGCGCTGCGTGACTTGCCGCAAGGACTTGTCAAAGGGCCAGAGGAAATATTGTGGCGGGGAACGCTGTGATGATTCGTATTTAACAGTTCCCCAGCCTTCCTGCATCTTGCCCTCATAGAAACACTTGACAAGTTACCACAGATATGTATACTTTATATGTAACTAAATAGTTCCATAAGAAAGGTACTTTTATGAAAACGAAGGCTCATCTTGTGCTCCCCCGCGATATTTTGGAAGAAGTCGATCAAATCGCTGGGAAAAGAAAAAGAAGCTCATTTATTGCTGAGGCCACCCGGGAAAAGCTTCAAAGGGAGCGATTTTTAAAAACCCTTGAAGAAACCCAAGGGGCATGGAGTGATAAGAACCATCCTGAACTGAAAACGGGAAGAGATATGGAACAGTTTGTTAGCGACACGAGGCAGTCCTATCGAAAAAGGCTGAAAAGGATTACGAATGAGTAGGTTCCTTTTGGATTCAGATGTGATCATTTGGCATTTGAGAGGTCGAAAAGAAGTAACGGATGTCTTAAGAGATTTACAGAGAGTCGGATTACCGGCCTGCTCTGCCCTTTCAGTTCTCGAAATTCAGTTGGGAGTGAAGAAGGGGGAGGAGGAGAAAACCGACCGCTTCTTAAAGTCTTTAAGGATTCTTGATGTCGATATGGAGATCGCGAGCAAAGCTGCCCAATTAATTCGACGGTATAAGGCAAGAGGGGTAACACTGGATTTGCCGGATTCTGTTATCGCCGCGACCTGCATTTTGCATGAGTTGATACTCGTCACCTACAACACAAAACACTATCCAATCTCAGAGATAAAATTCCACCCACTCCCCTCAATCGAATATCCTAATTAGCCCTCGAATTTCACCCATGGTGCCAGGCAACGGTAATTAGGTATTGACATGGAAGGAAATTTGGTCAAGGGGAGGAAAAGAAAACACCGTGTTTCCGTTGTCTGACCCTAAGATACCCCTGGCCTCTCAATTTACTGAAAATATTTTCGTCAAGTGGACCAATTGGAGGGGATGTTTTAACAAACCTTCAATTTTGAGGCTCCCGCGGATCAGTTTTTTCAGAATATCCCTTCCGGTCTCATCGAAATAGTTGGGAAAGCCCATAAAGATGTTAATAAGACCGAGAGCTAAGATTGCATCGTGATCGGCAATGATCTTGAGATCAGCTTTTCCTACGATACCATTGTATATCGTCAGTTCCCCTCTGCTGAAAACAAGGGTAATTGTGATATCAATATCTCTCGCCACAATGACTACATTGGAATGGAGGGCTTTGAAACTGGATAGTTTGTGAGGTCTCTGCTCCAGGTTTTGACGAATGAGGTTAAACACCATGTCTGCAAGGCCCACATCCTTGGCCCCTTCATCGAGGATAACCGCAGGCCCTTCCATTTTTACCTCTCACCAAGCTTGCTGATAGACCTGAAGAACTTCAGCGGAATCGGAAATGAACTTTGGATTATAGACAATGGCGCCGTCAGAAAGAGCAATTTCGGAACATTCCTTCAGCCCTTCTTCAGGAACGCCAACTTCTCTGAGTTTCTGAGGAAGACCTAATCCCTTGGTGAAATCAGCGATCTTGTCTGCCAGTGCATATCCTGCGTCATCGGGTGAAATCACTTTAATATCCTCCCCAATAGCTGAAAGCACGCTGAGATAGACATCCCCGGACGCATCTGCATTGTATCTAATGCACGGAGGGAGAAGAATGCTATTTGCCAGCCCATGGTGGACCTTAAATTTTGCTCCAACAGTATGGGCGAGGGCATGAACCATTCCCAACTGGGCATTGGAGAATGCCATTCCTGCCATGTTGGCTGCAATGAGCATTTGCCCTCTGGCCGTCATGTCCTTACCATTGTTGACGGCCTTGGGAAGGAAATCTTTAATAAGCCTTATGGCGTGTAGACCAATACCATCAGCCATGGGTTCCCTTTGCAAGGAATGGAGCGCCTCAATGGCATGACACATGGCATCCATTCCCGTCGCTGCGGTCAGTCCTGGTGGTAAACCTTCTGTCATTCTGGGATCGAGGATCGCCACATTAGGGAGGATATTGTAATCCCCGAAGAGCAGCTTCCTCCCCTCCTCATGATCCTTGATCACCGCTACGTAAGTAACCTCGCTTCCTGTACCTGCGGTCGTTGGAATGACGATATGGGGTGTCTGGGGTCTTGTGAGGACCTGAAACCCGACATAATCCTGAAGTTTTCCTCCTTCTTTCAAAAGGATTGCCATCCCCTTGGCTGTATCAATGGCGCTTCCGCCACCTACGCTGACGATGCAATCCACTCCCAACTCCTTCCCAAGCTTTGCCCCCTGATTCACGATATGGAGACCAGAATCAGGTTCCACGTCTGAGAACATCCCCGCACATAAGTTGCCGAGAGTCTTTTTTATCTTTTCTGGAATACCCGTATGTTTGATCAGATCTTTATCCGTAACGATGAGAGCCTTCTTACATTTAAGGTTCTCTACTTCGATAGCCACATCGAGAGCAGCGTTTTCACCGAAAACTATCTTGGTCGGGCTCCAGAATATGAAATTGAGTGTGGAATCATAGGGCATTGGACAAGCCTCCTCTCCAACGGTTCGAAATTGTTTCCAACACCTTTTTACCCCGTTAGGCGCTTAGTAAATCGATATCGACAAAAAATTGTCGATATGTCTTTAATCCCATTATCCCCCCTTTAGAAAAGGGGAGCGAGGGGGGATTTAAGATCAGGGAAATCCCCCTCAATCCCCCTTTGCCAAAGGGGGAGGTTAATAAGGGTCATTTGAAGATTGCCCCAAAGGGGCCACCTCTTCCGGGCGAAGTCCCGGACGAGGCGTAGATACTAACACGATAAGGTCTGAGAATTTATCTCTAACATTTCTCAAGAATCCAAAGTAAGAAACTCCCCTCCTCCACCGCGGGAGGGGATTACTTGGAAAATTTCAAATATCTTTGGATAGAAATAATGCCCCGCTGCAATTTCTAACGGGGTTTACTCATCCAGGAATTTCGTCTCAATTCTGGTGGTGCATTCAACAAGTTCCTGGGAGGCCTTGACATAACGGACGATGGTGGGCAAATCTCCTTTTAGTTTGAGCTTTCCCTGCATCATCCCTTTCACCGGTTCCAGTTCTTTCTTGATGACCTGTTTCCATCTCGCGTAATCGCTGGTGATACAGAAAGGAGCCTTCTGGGCTTCTTCAAGGCTAACTTTCTTTGCTTCCCTGCAAACCCCCTGATGGAGGTCGAGCCACATAGCAAAATCTTCATTTATGCCAATCTCCGGCTTGGCTGAAATGACCAATGCCACAGGCCCGGCGGTCCAGGTGGCGCCCGCTTTTTTGTACCCCTCACTGGCGTTGATCTGTTTTTTGTATTCCTCCATCCACTCGACGCTTGGAAATGTTAGACCCATCATCACCCCTCCTTATTTAATCGTAGCTATCCATACAGTTTCTCTGCCAATTCATCAAGTCCCGCCTTAATCAATACCTCCTTCTTAGGCTTACCCTCCCGGTCCAACCCCCTGATCTCATAATATTCCCTCAGTAATCTCTCAACATCCGGAACAGAACCGGCCGCACTTCCCTCTTTCAAAGGAGTGAGAATCCTTTTGGGCAATCGATCATCCTTGGCGCTCACTCCCATCATATTCCCAAGCCCTCTCTTCAGAAGCCAGGTCCTCTCTCCGCAGGAAAGAAGATCTTTCAGCGTAAAATCGAATCCGGTCGTCACCCGTACGATCTCTGCGAGCTCATGCGCTGAATAAGTCCATGCTACGAATTGACAAATGACGAGAGAGTTACACGGAAGTCCAAGATCCTCACAGAGCTTGATCATCTCCGCCTTCCCTTCGCTTGTTTGACCGATGTAGTTTTCCTGAAATCCAGCTTCCGTGAAGGGGCTAATTCCTTGTTCAACAGGGAGGGCAAAGTGCATGAGATGACAGCCTCCCCTGATGGAGGTCATATAGGCAAGACCCATCCCATGGAAACCTCTTGGATCGTGCATGGGAACTTCTAACCCTTTCACCTCCACGCTAAACTCCTCTGCACCTTTGCCCAGCCTCTTGGCTGCTTCTCTGGTCCCCTCTGATAGAATCGCTCCAATTCCTTCTTTCTTAGCTATCTTGTGGAGTAACTCAATAGCTCCATCCACATTCCCCCATGTGAGATCAATCCCACCTGTATCTTTTTGGGTGATCAGCCCTTTCTCAAAGGCTTCCATGGCAAAGGCAATCGTAGCACCGCAACTGATGGTATCCATGCCATATCGGTTGCACCACTCATTGGCCTTGATCACGCTGGCGAGATCACCGTTCATGATCAGGGTCCCGAAGGCACTACAAGTCTGATATTCAGGCCCTGGCCCCTCTTCCGTCTTAAAAGGTCCATCATCCACCTTGACGATTCTCTTGCAAGCGATCGGGCAAAAAGAGCAAGCATGATTTCTTTTGAGATACTTTTCGGTCATTGCAGGCCCGCCGAGATTTGTGGATAGGTCAAGGTTTTCTCCGATCGTCCAGTTTCTTATGGGGACATCCCCGGCCATCATGAACAAATCCATCCCTGCATCTGTTCCCATTGATCGAAAAGATTGGGCCACCATGGAATCACGGCATTTTTCGATTAAAAGCTTCCGCAAAGTGGTATACTCCTCCGAATGAGAGGTCTCCACTTTTCTTGTACCCTTTACTACAATCGCCTTCAATCTCTTTGAGCCCATCAAGGCTCCCATCCCCGTCCTGCCGATGAAATCCCCCTTGTCATTGCAGATCGCTGCGAACTTGACCACATTTTCCCCAGCCGGACCGATCGATAGAACCTTTGGTCTTTTCTCCTTCCCATGCCGTTCCTTCAGCAAATCGGTGAGGGTGTAGTTATCCATTCCCCAGAGATCACTTGCATCCCTGAGTTCAATCCTATCATCCTCGATAGCGAGATAAACGGGCGTGGGAGATATTCCTCTAAAGATGATCCCGTCAATTTCAGCGAATTTCAGCTCCGGTCCAAAATTACCACCACAGGTCCCTTCTCCCCAGATTCCTGTCAGCGGAGACTTTCCACATACGGCAAACCTCGACGTCCCTGGAAACTGGGTCCCTACCACGGGACCGGTCATGATGATGAGAGGATTTTCTGAGGATAATGGATCAACTTTGGGATCAAAGGAATCGAAGAATATCTTGGCGGCAAGTCCGCTCCCACCTATAAATTTCTTCCGATCCTCTTCTTTAATCGATCCGGTTCCTATTTTCCCAGTACTTAGATCAATCTCTAATATTTTCCCCGCATATCCTCCCACAAAACCATCTCCTTTCTTCTCCCACGAAATAAGAAATGGATTGAAATCAATCTAATTTAAGTTATTCTTACCTTAAATCGATTGAAGGATCAATCAAAATCACTGGACAGGGCCGAAACCCAGACCTACCGAATTTGAAATGGGTATTTTATAAACGCCGCCGGGGCATCAAGTCTTGACTGTCTCGGCATATCTGCACCTTACCCACTCTTTACTACCCCGTCAAGCCTAAGTGCTTTTGTACCAATGTCCCCTCTATTTTATTTTTCCTGCAATCTATTTTTGACATTGCTTAATGAAAGGTGTAGATTTAAATTGGTATTCGAAGGGTAGGTATATCCGAACCAGTTCGTCTATAGCTCCAAATTGGGAGGGTATTTTTAAACCAGCCCAGATATAAACAGGTTGTAAATTGTTTTGCGCCGTTTATTATTTTCATAAATATTTTTAACAGATTTGAGAAGTATTTATGCAACATTTTGCTATTTGTTCAAATCCCGAATGTAATTATTCAACTCCTTTCTCTGGAGGTGCTGCTCTTCAATTTGTTTTAGATCATCCTAAGGAATCATCTGATTCTATGAAACATATTGATTCTCTACTACCAAAAGACCGCTATTGTGAACTATGCGGTGCTGCATTATTGTTTTTTTGCCTTTGTTGCAAAAAAGGATTATTTACCAGCCCAAATGTTAAATATTGTCGTCACTGTGGTAAAGAAATCAAACCCATTTCCAGAAAAGATCGAAGATTAGGAGTCGATCGCAGGAAGTTTAACGATCCTGATTACAAGGGGCCTGAGCGCAGAAGTGGCCGAGATAGGAGATCCGGTGAGGAAAGCAGAAAACCTGGTTAGAAACGATCCTTAGCCCTGCTCAGACACCCAATATACCGGAAAAATGGAGTCAGTCACTCTCCCAAAGAGAGCTCTGAAGAACTACTTTTCG
>Ga0315288_10003349_pt1 | contig 20482 bp, 17 predicted proteins | sample YL17G11_20_MG_FD_203454 | JGI IMG/M metagenome (GOLD analysis project Ga0315288, IMG submission 203454) | Sediment microbial communities from Yellowstone Lake, YNP, Wyoming, USA - YL17G11_20 | ecosystem: Environmental > Aquatic > Freshwater > Lake > Sediment | place: USA: Wyoming | collected... | reverse complement strand
GCGACATCGGTCGCGATGGGAGATGGACGATGGCAGAGAAACCGGCTTATCTCAAACCGTTGGACCAGATGGACCCGGAGTTTGCCCGGCGGGTGACAGACGTGCTGGCCCTGGTGGACGCAGCCGCGGCGCTCGACGCCAAGACGAAGACCCTGATGGCACTGCTGGGCGATGCAATCCTCAATCACCCTGAGGGAGTTTCCGCCCTGGCCAGTCGAGCGCGCCAGCAGGGGGCTACCGAGCAGGAGATCGCCGAGACTGTTCGCGTGGCATTCACGGCGGGCGGAGTGCCGGCCTTGATCACCGCGCTGCGCGCCTTCAGGTAGAGATCCCGGTCGAGCGGGCCTGGTCGCGGAGGGCGCGGCCTTACTCTCTCGCCGGCGATGTCCAGGGATCACCGGCTCGTGGAGAATCGGCCACGCACGGTTGGCCGCTGGACGTCAACATGCTGTGGGCGAACGACATGCGCGCTATTGTGCCGGGGGTGTCCATGTGCTATCATTCCGGCGCAAATCCAGTACGAGGTGACCTGCCATGCGACGTAACTTCATGCGCTGCGGCTTGATCGCGACTCTGCCGCTGGCTCTTGCGGCGGCCGGGATGGCGCCGGCGAAGCAAGCGCCCAAGGCTCCTGCACAGAAAGGAAAGGCACAGAGGATGAAGCCTGGCCAGGAAAGCCCGGCCGTGAAGGCGGCGCGTAAACTCGGCACCGCGACCAAGAACCCAGCCTACAAGATGGCCGACGGGTTGATCTACATTGACGTGAAAGAGGGTAAGGGCGCCGCGGCAAAGGCGGGCGAGACGGTGGAGGTCCACTACACCGGTTGGCTGGTCAGCGGCGCCAAGTTCGACAGTTCGAAAGACAGAGGCCAGCCGTACCCCTTCCGGTTGGGCGCAGGGCGCGTGATCAAGGGCTGGGATGAGGGCGTCGTTGGGATGAAGCCCGGCGGCGTGCGCAAGTTGATCGTGCCGCCCGGCCTGGCCTACGGCGCCGGCGCCATGGGGCCGATCCCGGCCAACTCGACGCTGATCTTCGAGGTCGAGTTTCTGAAGGCGCGGTAGCGAGCCTCTTGCAACGGAGTAGCGGCTCCTGAAATGTGGCACAGCCGCCCTCGGCTGTGTCAGGGCGTCCAGGGCCGCAGATAGCCTAGCGGTGCCCTCCAGGGAGTGGGGGCCGCAGTCCGGGCGTCTGCGGTAGACGCATACCCGACCACGAATAACCCCCGCCCCGTTTTCCGCCGTGACCAGCCGGGAGGAGAGTAGGCTAGGCACGGGGAATCAAGGACCGTCAGACGCCCAAGAACGCGTCCGGCGGCTTTCCCCGGGAGGATACTACGATGAGGTACACGTGCCTGATGTTGGCGGCCTGGGTGTGCGCGGCGGTGGCCGGTGTGGCAGGAGGCGATCCAGTGAACCCGACGGCAACGGCTTCCCATGTTGGGGTCGTCGTCGGCAAGCGAGCGTCCGACGTCGAGCAGCGGGTGGCCGATGTGCTCGCCAAGCGCATCGCCTTTCGCGCCGACGTGGCGTGCTCGGTGGTGCCGGAGCAGGAGGCAGGCGCCGCCCAAGCCGACCTTCTCATCTACCTCGGGATGCCGGCGACCCACGATGCCCTCGCGGCGTTGTGCCTCAAGCATGGCGTGGCGACTCCGACGGTGCGGGATCCCGGCCCGGAGGGGTTCGCGGTGCGGACCGCGCGCGAGGGAGACCGGGCGATCATCCTCGCGGCGGGGGTGGACAAGCGCGGCGTGGTCTACTCGGCCGGCGAGATCCTTCGGCAGGTGACCTGCAACGACGGCAGCATCGCGGTGCCGGAGATCAACGTGCGGACGGCCCCGGCCTACCGCTGGCGCGGGTTCTCACCGCGCGACGAGGTGACGATGCTCAACCTGGCGTTCGCGGGCGGGAACCTCTGCGGCGGCGGCAAGGCCTTCGACCTGATGGACGGGGCCGGCTTCCGGCCCAACGAGTGGGTGTCGAAGAAGCCCTATCCGAAAGAGTGGCAGTCGCCGACCGAGAGGGAGGTGGGTTGGGTCTGCCCGTCCGTTCCCGCGGCGCGCAAGGCGCTCCTCGCGCAGTGGGACGAGGTGTTCAAGAAGCACGCGGACGCCGATGTGGTGCGCTTCTTCGCCGGCGATCCGGGCGGCTGTCGCTGCCCGAAGTGCTCGCCCTGGGGCAAGACGTTCGTGCACCTCTGCGAGGACATGGCGAAGATCTGGCTCAAGTATCACCCGCACTCGTCGATTCAGATCGCCAACCAGGACCTGGATAACGCCGGCGATATCGCCATCTTCGACTACCTGAACGAAAAGCCGCGCAAGTGGCTCTACGCGATCTGCTACGGCCCCGGCAGCAACGCGATGTCGAGGTACTTCCGCAACGAACTGCGCGACGACCTCTTCACCTATCCGGGCGCCGGTCCCGTGAACCGCTACCTGCGGGAGACCCTCAACAACATCCCCAAGTACCAGAAGATCGTGTTCTATACGGACATCACGCACTGGATCAGTTCGCAGAACCAACTCCCGCACCCCGAGCCGCACCTGGTGGCCGTGTACGGGCGGCGCACTTTCCACGTCCGACCCCGCCAACTGTACAGCATCTTCCAGGCGACCATGTCCTTCTCCGAGGGCGACCTCCCCTACTCGGAAGGCACCTTCGACGAACTCAACCAGTACCTGTGGGAGCGGCTGCTGTGGAACCCGAATCGGCCGCTGGAAGACATTCTCGTGGAATACTGCCGGATGAATTTCGGGGCCGCGGCGGCGCCCGAGATGATGGAGGCGATCTTCCAACTGGAGCAGAACCTGCAGACTCCGCTGGCCGGCAACGATGGCACTGACCGTTACTACACGCTGGTGAAGTCCGCGGGCTGGAAGATTCCGGCGCAGATCATGCGCCACGATTTCCGCTGGCGGCTGTACATGCAGAAAGCGGCCCTGGACAAGTACGTCCAGTTGTGGCTCCGCCGCCAGATGGACCTGCGCGATCGCACCACCCAAGTCGTCGGGCGGGCGCTCGCGGCTGGCGACGCCGATGCGGCAACGGCGGCCGCGGCGATCCTGGACGAGGCGCCGGAAACCCCCGAGATGGCCGGGCTGCACGCCGAGGCGGAGCGTCTCGCCAAGGAGATGGCGGACTTGGATCCGCGGGTCGGCGCGCACTTCATCCTTCTGCCCGAGACGCCCGACGACCTCAAGCTCCAGGACTGGGAGCGCTACAAGTACCGCCTCAACCTGGACTTCGTGGGGCTGGGTTGGATGCGCGGCCAGATGGAGCGCGCGAAACCGGCCCAGGGCGCTGAGCGCTTGCGGCTGCTCCAGGAGATGGTGAGTTACCAGGATCCCGGCCCGGGCGGCTTCTATGATGACCTGGGCGGCCTGGAAGGCTCGTCTCACCTGGTCCATGGCGAGACGGTAAATGGCTCGCGGTGGCTGGACCCCGAGAACCGCCCCTCGGCCAACACCCTCGCCTACACCTTCGGCAGGGGCAAGGGCAAGGGCGTGACCCTGCGCTATGACGGCCTCGATCCCCAGGCCCAATACAAGGTGCGGCTGACCATGGTGGCCCCGCGGCTGCCCGCGGCCATGATGCCGCCGGGCCAGGTGCGGCGCGCGCAGAGCATCGTCGCCAACGGCCATTACCTCGCGCGCGACGTCGAGATTCCCCTCTACACCGCGCGGCAGTTCGAATACGACATTCCGCAGGAAGTGACGCGCGACGGCGCCCTGGACCTGTGGCTCGAGAGCGGGAACGAAGGCGGCGCCACGGTCGCATCCGAGGTATGGCTCATCAAGAAGTAGCCGGTGCGGCCGCTCTGACGGGCCGTAGGACCGCCAGGGCTTTCTGGTGGCCACTGGGGTGATTGGGGAACGGCGCATCCAGGCTCAGGCGCATGCCTGTGGTCCACGTTTGTCGCCGGCAAGACTGGCTGGGAGCGTCATTGCGAGGCGGCAGCCGAGGCCCGCCCGATCCTGGAGTTGCCGGCGGGCCCCCAGGTGTTCCAGATAGGACCGTGAGTCAGAGGGAAGACTAGACGCAGTAGGGCTACCTCACCCACGTCACCAGTTCATCCAGGTCCGCCCGCTCCCGCTCGAAGCGATTGATCGGCGAGTCCCAGTCGGGATAGCCCAGGGCGACCCCGATCACGAAGCACTTGTCACTGGCGTCGGGCAACTGCTCCCTCAGCAGATCGGGGCGCCTGACGACCTGTGCCATGATGCAGGTGCCGAGGCCTCTCGCGTGGGCGGCGAGGCAGACGGTCTGCACGATCAGGCCCGTGTCGAAGCAGGCGTACTCGGGGACGAGGCTCTGGTCAATGCAAAAGAGGAACAAGCAAGAGGCGCCGAACAGGTCGCCCATGCTCGCGGCGGGTCTGGGCGCGGCCTCGCCCTCACCCTTCGCGGCGGCGAGCGTGGCGGACAGGTGCTGCCTCAGGCGCGCGGTCCTCTCTCCCAGGTGGCTGGGCCACTCGGGACGCGGCATCCTGAGGTCCGGAGTCGCGGGCTCTCCGCCCTGGGCCTTCTCGCGAATGGCCGCCTTGAGCCGCTCGAGCGCCTCCCCCGAGACGACGTAGATGCTCCAGGGCTGCGTGTTGGCCCAGGAGGGCGCCCAGCGGGCCGCGTCCAGGATCTCCCGGAGGGTCTCCTCGGCCACCGGCTGGGGCCGGTACTTGCGCACGCTTCTTCTGCCGCGAATCGCACTCTCGATGTCCACAGCCATGTCTCCTTCGGCTCTCGACCGCCAACGCGTCGGTTCGATCTCATGCGCTCTTAACACGCGCAATCGGTCTTGCGGGGAGATGCGCCGCCAAGGCCCAGTGCGCAGTTTATCGAGGAGCGCGGGAGTTTCGTCCTATGTGTCCCGCTCGGCTTCGTGTGAATCGGCCACGACGACGATGTCTATGTTCCTGGTGTCGCGCATGATGCGGTTGATGATGGACCCGCGGATGATCTCCTCCACGCTCTGCCAGCGCTTGGCGTGACGGGTGCCGGGCACATTGGTGTGCGCCAGTTCGTCCACGAGCACCCACTCCGGCTTGCGGGCGATGACCGCGTCCGTGTCCAGTTCGTAGAAGATCTTCCCTCGATATTCGACGGCTTTGCGGGGCATCTGCTCCAGCCCGGCCACCAGTTCGGCGGTAGCGGGCCGACCATGCGTCTCCACGATGCCGATCACCACATCCTCGCCCCGAGAAACCCGGCGGTGGGCTTCGGGCCGCTTCCGACGCCGCCGAAGATGATCTCGCCGAGCGCGATGTTGAGCATCACCATGCCGCCGGCCAGCGGGGTCAGGCTGTCGTGCATGGTGTTCACCGCGCCGCACGAGGTATCTGTCGTCGCGGTCGCCCACAGGGCCGAGTTCAGGATACCGAAGCGGACCTCTTTGCCCTCCATGTTGCCGCCCGGCTGGATGGCGCTGACCTTCTGGTCAACCCCAAGATGAGCCAGGATCGGATTGCCGGCCTGCTCGCTGGCGCAGACGACCGCGAAGCCGCCGAGGAACAGCACGGCCATAGCGGCGAACAGCGCCCAGCCCTGTCGCTGGTTGCCGGCATAGCGCCCGAAGGTGTAAGTGAGCGCCGCGGGGATGGCAAGGATCGCCAGCATCTCGATGAAGTTGGTGAAGGGAGTCGGGTTCTCGAAGGGATGGGCGGAGTTGGCGCTAAAGAAGCCTTCGCCGTTGGTGCCGAACTCTTTGATGATTTCCTGCGAGGCCACCGGCCCCTGCCGGCCCGACTCCGCTGAGACTCGCCACCAGACCGACGATGAGCAGATACAAGAGCGCCCACTGCCCCTTGGCGAAGTGCGCTCGCCCGGGGTAGAAGACCACAGTGGCGGCGACCACGGAAGCTGCCGCGATCAGGTAACCGTAACGCTCAACCGGCGGGGGCCCTCGTCTCATAACCTGGTTCATTCTGCTGCTCGAGAGAACCGATTGCCAGTGGACCTGCTCCAGGGGTTGCGGGTGGCCGACAGCCAGCACGATCCCCCATGGGGTTGTCTGTGGGTGTGCGGGCCAGTGGCGGAGCAGCACCGATGTGCAGCCGCCTGGGTGGAGCCGGGCACCAGCTCAGGCGGCTGTTCATAGGGCCGGGGCGGCCAGGTCACCACCGGCGACCGCCCTGGCGGCCTTACGCCAAGAGTTCGAGGACAAGGCCCGGATTCCCTGTGGGGCGCGCCAGGGCCACTGCCGCAGGAGACGGGTGGGGCCCAGCGAAATCCACCCGATGGCGGCTGCGCGCGGCGTTCAACCGGGAGGGATCCATGCGTCTTTCGCCATGGGGACAGCAAGGGAGACGCGATTGAGTAGCGAAGCCGCGGCCGAGCGGGCGATGCCCCGCGGCATGCCGGAGACGGGCATGCCCCATCGCGAGCCCGGGCTGAAGGAACTGTTGAGGGAGACCTTCAGCCGCCGGCTGTTCGCCTACCTGGGGCCCGGCTTTCTGGTGAGCGTCGGGTACATTGATCCCGGGAACTGGGGGACCGATCTCGAAGCGGGCTCGCGCTTCGGTTACCGGCTGCTCTGGGTGCTGTTCGCAAGCAACCTGATGGCGATCCTTCTGCAAACGCTCGCGGCCAAACTCGGGTTGATCACCGGCCGCACGCTGGCGCAGAATTGCCGCGAACACTTGTCCCGGCCGGTGAATCTCTTCTTGTGGGTTATGGCCGAGCTCGCCATGATGGCCACGGACATGGCCGAGTTCCTGGGGGCGGCGGTGGGTTTCTACATTCTGTTCCGCATCCCGATGTTGGCGGCGGGCGTCTTGACCGGAGGGGTGGTGTTCCTGGTGCTGGCGATGTCGCGCTACGGCCATCGCAGGCTGGAGTACCTGATCATGGGGCTGGTCTCCATCATCGGCCTCTGCTACCTGCTGGAACTGGCACTGGCCAAGCCCGAGTGGGGCATCCTGGCGAAACACGTGGTTGTGCCCTGGGTGAACTCGCAGAGCGTGCTGGTGGCGGTGGGGATGCTGGGGGCGACGGTGATGCCGCACAACCTCTTCCTCCACTCCGGGCTGATCCTGAGCCGCGCCCTGCCTGGAGATCACGTCCACGCCCCTCGCGTCTTTCGCTTTGCCGTGGTGGACGCCATCTTCTCGCTGACGCTCGCCTGGCTGATCAACTCGGCCATTCTGATCATGGCGGCGGCGACCTTCCATCGCCAGGGACTTGCGGTGACCTCGATCACCGAAGCACACCACACGTTGGGGCCGCTGCTGGGCGCGGCTTCGACTGTGGCATTTGCCATTGCGCTGCTGTGCTCGGGGCTGGCCTCATCGGTCACCGGGACCATGGCGGGCCAGATCGTGATCGAGGGCTTCCTGGGCATTCGCTTCAGCATCTGGTTGCGGCGCCTCATCACCATGGTGCCGGCGCTGATCGTGATCGCCCTGGGCCTGAACGAGATCAAGGTGCTGGTGATCAGCCAGGCCTGCCTCAGCCTGCAATTGCCCTTCGCCATCGTTCCCCTGCTGCTCTTCACCCGGCGACGAGACATCATGGCCGAGCACGCCAACCTGGCGGTCACGAATGTCATTGCCTGGCTCATCACCGCGGCGATCATCCTCTTGAACGTCTTGCTCCTGTACGAGATCTTCGGCGGGAGATTCTGAACTGCGATCGGCGTGAATCCGCCGACTGGGTGGGTAACGACCATGCCGGATGAGACTGCGCTTTACCGCCGTATCCTCGTTCCTCTGGACGGCTCGGACGAGGTGGACCGTGCGATCCTCGGGCATGTGGCCAGGCTGGCCAAATTCTGCGGTTCGGAGGTGATCCTGCTGCGCGTGGGCCAGACGCAGCCCTGGGATGTGATCCTCAGGGAGGCGGAAGGAATGGAGGCCTACCTGGCAAGCAAGAAGGCGGACCTTGATGATCTGGGGATACCGACACGGACGGTGTTCGTCCATGGCAGCCCTGCCGATGTGATCCTGGAGCAGGCGGAGGCGCTGGACTGCGACTTGATCGCCATGTCCACCCATGGCCATGGCCCGGTGAGAGACCTCCTATTTGGCAGCGTGGCCGCCAAGGTCCGCCACGCCGCGCGCGTTCCCGTGCTGCTCATTCGGGCGTCGGGGCAAGCGGAATAGCGGCAAAGAGGTCCGCCCCTCGGCTGGGCTCGGGGCGCCCTGAGTGGCTGCGCCCTTCGGGCCGCCATCCCGGCCCCGACAAAGTCGGGGCGCAGGGACCTGTCGAAGGGGCGCTGCCGGAAGGCCGCGGCCGTGGTCAGGACACCGGCTCCGGCTCAGCCCAGGCTCCCGCCATCTTCGCCGGCAGGCGCCACACATGCTCCCCCGACTGGTCGGCGAAATATAGGCGTGACTCGGACGGCTGCCGGGCGTGTCCGTCCACCCAGAAGGCATAGAACTGCGGGTGAGCGTGCGCGGGCCTACGCACGTAGGTGTGGTTGTAGATGCTGTTGCGGGTCAGAACGCGGGCCTTGTTCCAGGTCCTACCCTCATCGCCGCTCGTCCAGGCAGCCACCTCGCCGCCCGGGTTGTACCGCTGCGGTCCGGGCTCGGTGGGGCCGATGAGACGCCAAGTGCCGTCGGCTTCCACGTGCAGGCACCCCGTGTCGTAGTTGTTGTCGGAGACGATGCTGCCGCCGATCTCCCATCGGTCGCCGCGCCAGTGGGCGGTCACCCAGGTACGCGGGTCGTTCCGGGGGCCCGGCTGCCAGCCGCGGCTGGTGATGTAGAGGATGATGGGTTGCCCCCGGGCATCGAAGTTGAGGTCCTGTACGTAGACCTTCAAGCCTTCGGACTCGTAGTCGTGCACGAGAGCGTGGTTGCGAATCTCGTGCAGCGGCAATTGCAGGAGGTCTCCTTGTGCATTGTGCCATTGATGGCCGAAATCGTCGGTCTCGACGTAGTACAGGTTCGTCCGGAAGTTCAGGCCGCCCTCTTGCGGGTGGTAGTTGAACGCCGCACCGATTCTGTCCCCGTGCGACCAGCTCACCTGGTAATGTCCCTGCGCGATGTTTGACAACCTGTGCGGTTCACTCCAGCGGCGGCCATCCGGGCTGGTCGCCCAGTGCAGCCACCGGCCGCCGTTGTACAGTGTGTGCAGAAAGAAGAAGCCCTTGCCGGCGAGGTAATGGACCTGGGGGTAGGAGAAGTTCGTCTCGAGGACCAGGTCGAACGATTCAGTCGTGTAGGGCTCCCGGCTGCGGTAGATGTAGGAGGGTCGAGAGCGACCGTGCGAGGCGGCGAAAACCCAGACGTATCCCTCATCGTCCACCGAGACCGCCGGATTGTCGTGCGCATCATCGGTGCCCCTGTCGCAGAGGACGGTGGGACGCGGGACCCTGTGCCGGTCATGGTCGTAATGGGACGCCATGATCAGCAACCGCCGTTGGCCTTCTACCGTGCCGCCGTAGACGAAGAAGGTCCTGTTCGCTGGTGCCGCATAGTACGCCATGGGAATGTGGTGGGCGGTGTAAGTGCCCAGCCCACCGCTGTATTTGTACACATACTCGTCGCCGGTCTCCTGGTCGTGGTACCAGATGCCCCGGTAGCCGTCAGCCTGGCCCTGCGATGTTCGGACAGTGCCGTCCACGCGCGGATACTCCTCTAGTGCGGCGTTCGGCGCCGGCCGAGTTTGAACCTGCACCCAGAGGTAGCAGGGACGCCTAGCACGCTCGGATTGTCAGAGCGCCGACGAGGGTGCGGAGACTGCAACGCGGAAGCATGCGGGGTGCGGCTCACGCAGGCGCAGCCGGCCGCTCCGCCGCGAGGGCCCGATCGGCTTGGCGTGCGCCGGCTACGGCAGTGAAAGGAGAGAAGAACCGATGGCAACGAACCTTCCGACCGCCACGCTGGGCCGCACGGGCCTGGCCGTCACCCGGCTCGGCTATGGCGCTATGGAGATCCGCGGACCCCGAATCTGGAGCGGGCGCCCGGTGACCGAGGATCGGGCGAAAACGATTCTGAACGCCGTGCTGGACGCCGGGATCAACTTCATTGATACGGCGAACGATTACGGCCGCAGCGAGGCGCTCATCGGAAAGTACCTCTCGTCGCGACGCTCGGAGTATCGCGTCGCCACCAAGTGCGGCTGCCGCGTGACGCGCCGCGACGTCGGAACCGACGACACCCCCCACGACTGGACCCGGGAGAACTTGTTCCGCGGCCTGCACGAAAGCCTGGCGCGGATGAGGACGGACTACGTGGATATCATGCAGCTCCACAATCCGAGCGTGGAGGAGTGCGAGCAAGGCGGTCTGGTTGAAGCGTTGCAGGAGATGCGCCGCCAGGGCAAAGTGCGCTGGATCGCGATCTCCACAACCCTGCCCCACTTGCCCACCTTCCTGGGCTGGAGCGTTTTCGATACCTTCCAAATCCCCTATTCCGCCCTCGAGCGGGCCCACGAAGACTGGATCACCAGGGTCGCGGAAGCCGGCGCCGGCACGATCATCCGGGGCGGTGTCGCGCGCGGCGAACCGGGCGCGGGACTCGGCAGTTCCGAGCGCTGGGAGAAGTTTGCCGAGGCCGGTCTGGACGAATTGCGCGAACCCGGCGAGAGCCGCACCACCTTCATGCTGCGCTTCACACTGAGCCACCCGGGGATCCACACCACGATCGTCGGGACGATGCGCCCCGAGCACCTTGCCGAGAACATCGAAGGGGCCATGCGGGGGCCGCTCCCGCCCGACGTCTACGCCGAAGCGAAACGCCGCCTGGGGCGCGCCGGGGTGAGCCCGGCGGAGTGAGCGGCCACCGGGCACCGGGCTTCTTGGGTGACATCTGGGAGGGGCGGCGCACTGTGGCGGCCTGGCCGCTCTCTCGCGTGGGCAGCCACGCGCCGCTCAAGCGGCGCCCCATGATGCGACGCCGGCAATCAGTCCCGTCGGCCTTCGATGGCGCTGAGCAGCACCGCCGCGGCCATTCCCAGCCGGCTGTCCAGCGTGCGGTTGAAACCCTGCGAAGAGTCAACTTCCATCTTGTAAATGAATGGGTTGAACTGCTGCTTGAAGGAGCAGACCTGCCGGCCGCCGATCACGCACTGGAACCTCTGCGGGATCAGGCCCTTCAGGCCCGGCAGCGGTCATTTCTTGTGCTTGATGAAGGTCCCGTTCTGGTATTCTTCGAAGGCGATCCTCAACTCGTGCTGGGTGTTCATGACGATGGGGCCGTACCAGGCGATGGGTTCGCCGATGGGCTTGCCCGTGAACAGCAGGAACCGCACGGGGCCTTCGGCGGTCGCGATCGCCAGTTGATCCCCGTCGCCGAAGACCACCAGACTCTCGGGGCCGATCAGACAATCCCGGTCGAAGTCGAAGTAGTTGGCGCCTTCGATGTCGTAGGCATACGAGTCCCGCCCCGGGTCGAAGTACCCCTTGCCCTCGACCACGTAGGCCAGCACCGTGTGGCCCGGCTTGACGCCGTATGAAAACCGGGACCCGGCGGGGACGGCGACATCAAGATACTCGGGATCGGTGACGATGTCGCGCACCGGCCCCCTCACGCCGGCGACCTGCCCCGAGACGATCTTCACGCGAACGCCGCCGTCGAGCGCGACCTCGGAGATCTCCGCCTGCTTCACCTCGCGATAGCGGGGATCCATCATCTTGTGCGAGGCCGGGAGATTCGCCCACAACTGGAAGCCCCACATCAGCCCGTCGTCCCGGCCCTTGGGCATCTCCTGGTGGATGATGCCGCTGCCCGCCGTCATCCATTGCACGTCCCCGAGGCCGATCACCCCGCTGTTGCCCATGCTGTCGCCGTGCTCCACCCGGCCCTGCGGGACATAGGTGATGGTTTCGATCCCCCGGTGAGGGTGCCAGGGAAAACCGGCCAGGTACTCGGCCGGATTGCCGGAGTGAAAGTCGTCGAGGAGCAAGAAGGGGTCGAACTGGCGCACCTCGTGGAAGCCGAAGGCCCGTTTCAAATGGACGCCCGCGCCCTCGATGGTGGGCCTGCTGCGGAGTATTTTCTTGATTCGCCTGACCTCGGGCATGGCGCTCCTCCGTCCCTCTGCTCTGCCTCCGCGGGCTTTCCTCGCGCGGGGAGGCCGAGCCTGCCCCGTCGGTTCGACAAAGAGGGCCCGCGCCGATAGGTTCAAGGGGCCTTCACCTCGAACTGCTACAGCGAATAGCCAGACGCCCAGACGCCGGAGGTGCGCCAACATGCGGAGCGTGGTACTTGCCGTCGTGTTTATGGCAGTCGCGGGTGCGGCCGCGCATGGCCTGCAATTGCCTTTCCCCGTGCCTGCGGACAACTCCCTGCCGCCCCTTACCCCTTCCTGGGCGTTCTCGCTGTGGGTGTGGGAGGACGACGCGAACACCGCCGCGGCCGTCTGGGACCTGGTTCACGGCTACGCCGAGCACGACCTCCCGGCGGGCGCGGTGTTGATAGACAGCCCCTGGTCCACGCTTTACAACAACTTCGAGTGGGACACCAAACGGTATCCACAGCCGCAGCAGATGATTGACACCCTGCACCGGCGCGGCCTCAAGGTGGTGCTGTGGATGACCAACATGGTCAACACACGAGACCAGCAGGCCGACGCCTCGGGCGAGACCAACGAGGACATTTACACCTATGCCAACCAGCATGGCTACCTGTGCAACGGCGGGAAAGTGTTCCAGTGGTGGAAAGGGGCCGGCGCCTTCCCGGACTACACCAACGCGGAGGCCGTCGCCTGGTGGCATGGGTTGATGGACCGCGCCCTGGACATGGGCACTGACGGCTGGAAGGTGGATGGCAGCAGCGCGCACTTCCCCATCGTGGGCGGCACCTGCAAGGCGGGGCCGATCAACATCATCGAGTACTCCGACCAGTACTACCGCGACACCTACCGGCACCTCGTGGCCAAGCGCCCGCAGGGCGTGACCATGGTGCGCTCGGCGGACGTGGGCGAGATTGACTACGAGGGACGCCACTCGCCCCGCGATGCGGCGCCGGTGACCTGGGTGGGCGATCAGCGGCACACCTGGGACGACCTGGGCATCCTGGAGGCCCTGAAGAGCGTCTTCCTGGCGATCGGGATGGGGTACTCGGTGATCGGCAGCGACACCGGGGGCTATCAGACCGACCCCGCGCATCGGGGGCAGATGCCCAAGGCGCTCTTCCTGCGCTGGGCCGAGTGGAACGCGTTCATGCCCTTCTTCATCAACGGCGGGCACGACGAGCACCGGCCGTGGAAGTTCGACCCTGAAACGCTGCGGATCTTCCGCCGGTTCGCGTGGCTGCACCAGGAGTTGGCGCCCTACTGGTTCTCCGAGGTGGCAAGGGCGCACCAGGGCAAGGGCAACTTCCTGCGGGTGTACCCCGGCCGCTGGGAATATGGCCTGGGGCAGGAATTCCTGGTGGCCCCCATCTACCAGAACGCGCCGAGACGAGAGGTGCAGTTGCCGCGCGGGCGATGGCACTACTATTGGCACCCGGACCGCGTCTGGGAGGGTCCCACCACGGTAACGCTCGACGTGCCCCTGGATGAGTTCCCGGTGTTCGTCAAAGCCGGGGCGATCATCCCCATGCGCGTGAGTCGAGCCTATACCGGGCTGGGGGATGGGACATCGGCGCCCTACACCACGTTGGACATCTATCCGGGCGCCGACGGCGCGTTTGACCTCTATGACGACCCTTCCCTGGCGGTGACGCGGCTGGCGCTTGCGGGCGGGCGAGGCCGCCTCACCGTGACCATTCGCGGTGGGGCGAAGCGCGCGTACATTCTCCGCGTTCTTAGCCCGAACCGACCCCGAGCGGTGACCCAGGCCGGGAAGGCACTCCCCTACGTGGCCGCTCGCCAATGGCCTGAGGCTCCAGCCGGCTGGCGGTACGACGCGGCCGGCAAGAGGCTCTGGATCAAGACGGGCGCCACCAACCAGGCGAGGATCGCGATACGGTAAAGCGGCAGCCGCCGGATGCTGTCCCCGTCCGCACGACGGAGGATGCCCCCTCGAGCACGCGGAGCCCTGGCCCATGACGGTCCGCGCGGCGGGCACGCCGCCTGAGGAAGCCGCGATGGCCTCGCGACGTTCATCCCGCACGCCGCTGCCACGAGACCCGCACGACGCCCTCAGACTTGAGAACGACGTCGTCGGGGTCCGGGTGTGGGGCCCCGCAACTCAGCCGACCCTGTCGCTTGGGAAGGCCGATATCTGGGACCGCCGGTGGCGGGGCGAACGCCAACCCCTGGTGACGCTCGAGCAGATCCGCGGGCTGGCCATGAAGGACGAACTGTGGAGAATCGCGCCGGCTGCCAACTCGACGGTGTACGATGTGTACAACCAGTACGACTTCCCGTGTCCCAAGCCGGGCGCGCAGCTGATTCTGGGCACGCCTTTTGGGCTGCACGCGACCGCCCAGGCCCCGGCGGAAGACCGTGTGCGGTTGACCGTCGAGGGCGAAGACAAGTCCCTGCGCGCGACCATCTGGGTCGCATTGGGGCGGGCGCTCGCGGTGGTAGAGGTGGAGGCCGAGGGCTTGGAACCCGGCGACTTCTGGGTGAGGGTCTACCGCCATCGCGATACGATCCTGCCTGGCGCGCCGCTCGATGCGTCGCTCCCGGGGAAGACAGCGCCGCTCGATTTCGAGCCGTTGCCGCCCCCAACGTGCTGGCGTAACGCGGCCCATTGGGGCATCGTGCAGACGTTTCCTGCGGAGTTGACCTTTCCGGAAGGCTTTTCATTCGTCGCGGCGGTCACCGCGCTCGGACTCGACCTGGACATCGGATGCCGGGAGGGAGAGCCGGGTATGGGCACGCCGCTGTGGGCCGAGCGAGAGGGGCGGCTCAGTCACGGGGTAGTCAAGCGCTACACGCCGATCAACGAGGCAACCGGGGCAGCCGCCACCGCCCGCTTCGCAGCGCTGCCGAAGTCCCTCACCATCGTCGCCACGATCGCGACCACCCAGGACGGCGCCGATCCAGCCGCGGTCACGTCCCGCACCCTGGAGTCAGCGCGAGAACTCGGCATCGAGGGCCTGCGCCAGGAGCAATCTGATGCGCTGCGGCGGGCGCGGCGGTCGGCCCGTGCGCGCGCTAGCCTGCACCGTCGCGTGCTGGTGGCGGCGGCTGCGGTGGTGCGGCCGCGCCTGCGCCGGTCAGGCGGCCACTATGGCGATGTGCCCCTGTGCAGCGTCGCGAGCACGAAGTTCTGCTTTCAGGATTCCGCGCCCTGGCACGGCGACTTCCATCTGAATGAGATTCGCGCCGAGCCGATGCTTACCCTGGGGCAGTTCGAAGAACTGTGGCCCTACTGTGAGATGCTCCATGCGCTGCTGCCCCAAGCGCAGGACAATGCGCGAGACGCCTACGGGCTACCGGGCGCGATGTACCCGCTGGTGCATTTCCCCTTGCGCTGCCGCGGGATAGCCCACACCAACCTGACCTGGGAACAGGATATGGGCCTCAACGGCCTGATCACGAAGCCGCTGTGGCTCTACTACCGCTATACAGGAGACACCGAGTTCCTGCGCGATCTGGCCTGGCCGGTGCTGCGGGAATGCGCGCGCTTCGTGGCGGCCTATCTCACCGAGGAACCCGATGGCCGGCTGCACATCGTCCCGACGGTCTCCCCGGAGCACTGGGGCCTTACGGCGCATTTCGAGCGCAATCGCGACTGCCTCTCCGCGCTGACCCTCACGCGCTACCTGTTAATGGCAGCGGCCAAGACGGCCCGCATCGTCGGCCAAGCCGACGCGGAAACGGCGGCCTGGCGTGGAGCCGCCGCGCGGCTTGCGCCCCTCCCGACCCATACCGATGAAGAGGGCACGTTGTGGGTGGACGTCGCCGGCGCGCCGCCGATCGAGTACAACATCCCCGTGCCGCTGGCGGCGGTCTTCTGGGGCGACGAAGTCGGGCTGGACTCGCCGCCGGAGGTGCTGGACTTGGCCCAGCGCACACTAGACCGGATACGCGTATGGGAACCCCATCGCTTCTACCTTGACGGCTGCGTCCGCCCGCGGCTGGGGATCTGGCGTCAGGGGGCGGCCGTCGGGCCGGAGAACCTGCTGCTGTCCTACCAGGCGATTCGTCTTTTCCCGGCGGTTCCGCCCGATGCCGAGATTGCCATCGAGCACTTCGCGGCGCAGGGCGGGTTCCGCATTGCCGCGCGGCGCACGCGAGGAGGCGACACCCGCGACGTGCGCATCCAAAGTGTCCTGGGTTGGAAGTGCCGGGTTGCCAACCCATGGCCGGGGAGAGCGGCCGTCGCGGTGGCAGGCAGCGGCGTCGAGGTGGCCCGCATTGATAGCGCGGAGGCGTACCTCGAGTTCGCGACCCGTCCAGGCGCGGAGTACCGGCTGCGACCAGCCTAGTTCGACGGCACGGGTCGGAATCGGCTTCTTCCCCCAGAGGTAGGCGCGCCCGGCGAGGAGAAGCAGCGATGATGTTGCGCAAGGCATTGGATCATACGTGACGCGACAGCCACGCGCCCTTCCCAGGGACCGGGCACGCGAACGGAGGCAACCCCGCCGTGCAGCAAGAAAAGCCGGCGCCCCCGGCGCCGTACTATGACCCCGTGATCTTCCAGAACATGCCGGATGGTATTGACCGGGGGCGCTGCCTGGTCGCCACCTACTACGTGCAGGATCGCGTCCCCAACGAAACCTTCCTGGATCATTTCGCCCTGATCCAGAGCCTGGCGCTCGAAGGCTCGACCGGCACCTGGGAGAAGGTCGAGGAGGAGACCCCGGAAGTCCGCGCCCGTCTCTCGGGCAAGATGATCGGCTACTACGAGATCCCTTCGCCGGAAGCGGACACCAAGCAGGCCGTGATCCAACTCGCCTTCCCCATGGACGCCTGGGAGGGCAACATCCCGATGATCCTGCTTTCGATCGCCGGGAACTGCTTCGCGTACTCGCCGCGGATGCGCCTGCTCGACGTGGCCGTGCCCGACGACCTGCTCGCTCAGTTCCGGGGCCCGAAGTTCGGCGTGCCCGGGATTCGCAAGATGACGGGCGTGCTCGAGCGGCCGCTGTCCCTGCACATCATCAAGCCCAAGATGGGGATGACGCCAAAGGACACGGCCCAGCAGGTGTACCAGACTTGCCTGGGCGGCGTGGACATGGTCAAAGACGATGAGATGTGCTCTGAGGTCTACAACTGCCGGTTCGAGGACCGCCTCAAGGCCGTACTCGAAGCCATTGACAGGGCGGCTCAGAAAACCGGCAAGAAGGCCATCTATTTCGTCAGCATCACCGACGAGGTGGACCAGATCCTGCCGAAGGCGCTGCGCGCGGTGGAACTCGGCGCCAGCGGGCTGCTGCTCACGTATTCCGCCGGCCTGTCGGCGCTGCGCGTGCTCACCTCGCGCCCGGAGATCGAGGTGCCGGTTCTGCTCCACGCCTCGCACATGATCGCCGCGCAGCCGCGGATCAGTTGGCCGGTGTTCGCGAAACTGTGCCGCCTCTGCGGCGCCGACCTGATGCTGACACCCACCTACTGGTCCAGTATCCCGATGGTGAGTCTCGAGGAGGGCCTCCGCACCGCCCAGGTCAAACTCGCCCCGTGGAAGCACCTCAAGCCCACCTGGCCCATGCCCTGCGCGGGCGTCTACCCCGGGCTAACGGAGATTCTCGTGAAGGAGTACGGCACGGACATCGTCATTCCGTCCGGCGGCGGCATGCTCGGCCATCCCATGGGCTACACCGCGGGCGCCAGGGCCTGGCAGCAGGCGATCGAGGTGGTGATGTCCGGCCGCTCGCTGCGAGAGGCCGCCTGTGATTACCCCGAACTCAACGCCGCCGTCGAGAAGTGGGGCATTCCGGAGCGGCCTCGCACGCACTGGCTGCGCGCGGACCCGCGCTTCCATCCGAAGACGACGAGAGGATAGATCGTTGAACGTTGTCACTCCGAGCGCCAGCGACAAGTTCCGGAATCCGAGATTCCTCCGCTTCGCGTCGGAATGACAGGTGCGGATGACGTCTGGAGGGACCGGATGACTACTGACGCCGCAAAGCGCTACCGGTTGGGCGCTTGCCTGCCGGTCTTCGGGTCGTGCGCGGATCGCTATTGCCTGTCCGGCTACGGGCGCGGAGCGACCACGCTGGAAGGCATGCTCGATCTCGCAGCCCAGTGCCCGGGTCTCGAGGGGGTCGAACTCGTCGGGAACTGGCACGTGAACGACGAGAACATCGGGCGCATGCCCAAGGAACTTTCGGATCGCGGGCTCGAAGCCTGCATGCTGACGGCCGACCTCTGGACCCAGGCCAAGTGGGGCCGAGGCAGCCTGGCCGCCCCCGACGCCGAGACCCGCGCGGCGGCACTCGTAGAATGCCGCAAGGTGATCGAGTGGGCGGAGGCGATGGGCGATATCGCCGTGGACCTGTGGTTCGGCCAGGATGGCTACGACTACCCGTTCCAGGCGGATTATGAATCGGCGTGGGGATGGCTGGTGGAGGGGGTGAAAGCGGCCGCCGCGCACCGCCGCGGCGTTCCGGTGTGCATCGAGTACAAACTCAAAGAGCCTCGCACGCACCTCCACGTCAACTCGGCGGCGAAGACCCTGCTGCTGATCGAAGCGGTCGGCGCGGAGAACGTGGGCGCGCTGCTCGACACGGGCCACGCCCTGGCCGCCGGCGAGAACCCCGCGGAGGCGGCCGCGCTGCTGCACGGCAATGGGCGGAAGCGCCTCTTCTACGTGCACCTCAACGATAACTACGGCCTGTGGGACGACGACATGATCGTGGGATCGGTTCGCGTGATCGAGTTGCTGGAGTTCCTCTACTGGCTGCGGCGGCTGGATTACCGGGGATGGCTCACCCTCGATGTCTTCCCCTACCGCGAGGAGGGGCTGGAGGCGGCGCGCGAGAGTTTCGGCTGGATCCGCGACCTGCTGAGCATCCTCGAGCAGGCCGATTCCGAGGAGATCGAGCGGGTGCTGCGCGGCGGCGACGGCGCGGAGTCGGTGCGGCTGGCGCGACGCCTGCTGGTGGGAGGCCGCTAGCGGTGGACCCGCTGGATGCGCTCAACCCGGGCGGGCGCCCGCCGCTGCTGCCGGATGCGGAGACGGCGATCGCGCTCTACGCCGTGATGCGGCGCATCCGCGAATTCGAGGACCGGGTGTTCGCCTATTTCCGCGCGGGCCGCATCCCCGGCACGGTGCATCAATACCAGGGCCAAGAGGCGGTGGCGGCCGGCGTCTGCGCGCACCTGCGGCGCAGCGACTACATCACCAGCACGCATCGCCCCCATGGCCACGCCATCGCGAAGGGCATTCCACTCCAGGAGATGGCGGCGGAACTGTTCGGTTCCCCGGCCGGCTGCTGCCGCGGCTACGGCGGCTCGATGCACATGGGCTGTTTCGAGCGCGGCATGCCCCCGGCGAGCGCGATCGTGGCGGGCGGGGTACCCATCGCGGTGGGCATGGGACTGTCCTGCCGGATGGCGCAGGCGGGGTCGGTGGTGGTGTGCTTCTTCGGCGACGGCGCCTTCAACAATGGCGCCTTTCACGAGGGCGCGAATCTCTGCGCAATCTGGGACCTGCCGGTGGTGCTGGTGTGTGAGAATAACTTCTATGCGGCTTCCACCCACGTGACGCTGGCCAACAAGATCCCGCGCCTCGCCGAGCGCGCGCGCTCGTACGGCATGCCCGCCGAAACGGTGGACGGCAACGACGTCTTCGCGGTGTACGAGGCCGCGGGCCGGGCCGTGGCGCGCGCTCGCGCCGGCGGCGGACCGACCTTCCTCGAATGCCTGACCTACCGGCGCTGCGGGCATTCCCGCCGCGACCAGAACCAGTACCGCGACCCGTCCGAGGAGGCCTGCTGGATGGCGCGCGACCCGCTCGACTTGGCGCGCGCGCGGCTGGTCGCGGAGGGCGCGGCGACGACGGAAGACCTGGAGGCGGTGGATCGAGCCGCCGCGGCCGAGGTGCAGGAGGCGCTGGACTTCGCAGAGGCGGCGCCCCGCCCCCAAGGTGAGGACGCGCTGCGGCACGAGTTCTGGGAGGCCGAGCAGTGACCATCGCGAAGGCCCTGCGCCTGGCGATCGCCGAGGAGATGCGGCGAGACCCGACGGTGATCTGCATCGGCGAGGACATCGGCATCCCGGGCGGCTGGGGCGGCGCGTTCACGGTCACCTGGGGGCTGGAGCGCGAGTTCGGCCTGGAGCGCGTGCGCAACACGCCGATCTCCGAGGCCGGGCTCATCGGCGCGGCGATCGGCGCGGCGCTCACCGGCTTGCGGCCGATCGCGGACTTCCAGTACGCCGACTTCATGTTCTGCGCGGCCGATCAACTGATCAACCAGGCCCCCAAGATGTGCTTCATGTCGGGCGGGCAGATCAAGGTGCCCCTGGTGGTGCGCGCCCCGGTGGGGGCGAGCACGCGCGGCGCGCAGCACGCGCAGTGCCCGGAGGCGTGGATCGTGCACACGCCGGGCTGGAAGGTGGCCGTGCCCTCGACCCCCTATGACGCGAAGGGACTGCTCAAGTCGGCGGTGCGCGACGACAACCCGGTCTTCATCTTCGAGCACAAACTGCTCTACGGCTCGAGCGGAGCGCGCGCCGAGGACAACGCCGTGCAGGTGGACGAG
>Ga0315288_10003346_pt1 | contig 20491 bp, 24 predicted proteins | sample YL17G11_20_MG_FD_203454 | JGI IMG/M metagenome (GOLD analysis project Ga0315288, IMG submission 203454) | Sediment microbial communities from Yellowstone Lake, YNP, Wyoming, USA - YL17G11_20 | ecosystem: Environmental > Aquatic > Freshwater > Lake > Sediment | place: USA: Wyoming | collected... | reverse complement strand
GGCCATTTGACCCGCAAATTGCCCCAAGCTGGGAGGGCCCAGCGTTGCCCATAGAACCTCATGTGCAGGTACCAGTGGTTCCAGCGCGGCAAGGGGTCCAGCGGCAAGGATCACCCAGGTCAACCTGCCCGAGGCAGAAAGCATCAAAGTCTCGCCAGCCGTGAACGGAAGCGTTGTTTGGATCTGGGGAAACGTCAACTCGAAGGCAGCCTCGCAGGAGATGACAGATTCGGCAGGATTGGACGAAAGCAGCACGCGGATCTCTGGAGCTGCACTGACCGCATTCAATCCCGATGGCCACAACAATAAAAGGACGAAAGCCAGGATCAGACTATTGCGCAAACAGATTCAACCCCTTGTCCATCTTCAGGTGGCGCTTGGCCTTTTCGGTTAGCATGCGACCACGTGGTGTCCGATCCAGCAAGCCGGATTGAATCAGGTACGGTTCGTAGACGTCCTCCACGGTGTCGCGGTCTTCCCCTAGGATGGCACACATGCTCTCAATGCCCATGGGACCGCCGCCGTATTTTTCCGCCAAAGCCAGCAGCAGCTTGCGATCCATCTCATCCAAACCCAGGGTATCGATTTTCATCAACTGAAAGGTTTCTTCCACAACTGCACGATTCAGTAAGCCCTTGTTGCGGGCCAGGGCATAATCAATCGTTCGTTTGAGAAGGCGATTCGCGATCCGTGGCGTATAGCGGGAACGAGTGGCAATGGCTCGAGTACAGTCGGAATCAATCTTCACGCCGTAAATCCTGGCAGACCGTTCCAGGATCTGCACGATTTCCGTCGCACTATAATGCCCCAAACGAAAGACCAGGCCAAACCGATCACGCAGGGGGCTGGTCAGGAGACCGGCCCGGGTCGTTGCTCCGACCAAAGTGAACGTTTGTAGGGGGATTTCCTTAACCTGGGCGGACAATCCTTTGCCGAGGGTGATGTGCAGATGAAAATCCTCCATCACCGGATACAACAACTCTTCCGCCGTCGGACTCAGGCGGTGAATCTCATCGATGAAAAGCACGTCGCCGGTTTCCAGAGTGGCAACGACCGTTGCCAGATCCCGTGGAGAGGTAAGGGCCGGCCCGCTGGTTCGCCACAGCTTCCGCTGCATCTCATTGGCGACTATCGAAGCAATGGTGGTCTTACCCATACCGGGGGGGCCATAAATCAGGATATGGTCAATCGGCTTCCCTCTAATCCGCGCGGCTTCGATTGCGATCTTTAAGGACTCCTTCACTTCAGACTGACCGATGTATTCCTGCAAGAGCTGTGGTCGAAGCCTTTGGTCCTCTTTCTCCTTTATCAGTTGCTTGACGGTCTTGTTCACCCTTTTAGTGCCATCCGAATCACATCTTCTGAGGTGATACCGGGATCGCTCAGGTTGATTTTGGCCAGACGCTCCCGGGCTTCTTTCTCAGAAAAACCCAAGGCGAGCAGCGCTTGCAATGCCTCCGGCCATTGTTCGTTGGGAAGGATGAGGGTTTTGCCCTGCAGGGAGAAGACGATCTTGCTGGCCGTTTTCTTTCCCACACCCGGTACGCCCATCAAAGCAGTGGGATTGTTCCGTTCAATCGCTTCGTGCAAGTCTTGCGGACGAACATAGGCCACGATTGCCTGAGCCAGCCGCGGACCGACACCGGAAATGCCAAGCAGCTCCCGAAATAGGTAAAGTTCTTCGCGCTGCTCGAAGGCGAACAGGGATAAGTTGTCTTCCCGCACAACCAAGTGTACGAACAGCTGTATTTCCCTCCCCACTGGCAGTTTGCCTGCCCGTGCCAGGAAGTGAAGCTGTAACGCAACAAAACCGACTTCGAAAATGAGGAGTCCTTCGGATTGTTCCATCACCCGACCACGCATCCATTCAAACATTGCCAGCCTCCAATAGCCGCCGTAGATGCAATGAATGCGTGTGACAGAGAGCTACTGCCAAAGCATCTGCGGCATCATCTTGACGAGGATCCTCCGCTAGGGTCAACAACAGGGTCAGGCTTTTCTGCACTTGTGTTTTGGTTGCCCGACCGTAGCCGACGATCGCCATTTTCACCTGCAATGGCGTATATGTGAACAAAGGAATCCTTTCTTGGGCGGACAAAAGGGTGATCACTCCAATGATCGCCCCCACGGAAAGAGCGGTGCGAACATTCTTGTTGAAAAACAGTTGCTCACAAGCAATTGCATCCGGTCGATACTTCCGTACGATCCGGCGTAGCGCTTGATACAAATCCAACACGCGCTCTGGCATCGGTTGGTCCTTGGTGGTGTGCAAGCAATCAAAGACCACGGCCTGCCACGAGCTGCCGGTATTGTCCAAGATCGCGAAACCAAGCGACGCCGTGCCGGGGTCGAGGCCAAGGATTCGTTTGACTGCAGGAGCGGAAGAATCAGCCAGAGAGTCGCTGCAGTTCTTCGTCCGAGATGTCGAAGTTGGAAAAGACGTGGATCACCTCGTCCTGCTCTTCCAGTTCATCGGTTAAGGAGAGCACTTTTCTGGCATCATCGCCAGTCAGAGTGACGAATGTATTGGGGACCATCGTGATGTCTGCCGACTGGATTTTAGCGCCGGCAGCAGTTAGGGCTTGCTTCACTTTGAGTAGGGCTTCCGGTTCTACGGTGACCTCGTAATAGTCCATTTCCTCGCGAAAATCCTCTGCTCCCGCGTCAATGGCGGCCATCATGTAGTCGTCCTCTTTGCCCTTTTCCTTTGCAAGCAGGACGATCCCCTTGTTTTGAAACAACCAGTTTACGCAGCCGTTCTCCCCTAAATTGCCACCATGGCTGGAGAAAAGATGACGGATATTGGCGGACGTTCGATTCCGATTGTCCGTGGACACTTCCACCATCACGGCAACCCCTTTAGGGCCGTATCCTTCGTAGGTGATCTCTTCGAAGATGTGGCCTGGAAGCTCACCCGTGCCTTTTTGGATGGCCCGTTTCAACGTGTCTGAAGGCACGTTGTTTTCCCGCGCCTTGTCCACTGCTACCCGTAACCTGACATTGGAATCAGGACTTGGGCCACCTTGGCGTACGGCAGTGGTGATCTCCCGCAACACCTTCGTGAAGATCTTACCTCTGGCGGCGTCAGTGGCGTTCTTTTTTGTTTTGATGTTGTGCCATTTCGAATGACCAGACATCCTTCACCTCGGGGGATGATTCTCCTAGAATTGTATAGCCCCAAGCCGATCAAGGGCAAGCAAAGGAGAACCTGCATGGACGGAGCTCGTCGTTTACCGAATCTGCGCCGGAAACTGTCTGAGAACAAGCTGGATGCATTCCTTGTTTCCGGGTTGGAAAACCGGTACTACCTGACAGGCTTCACCGGTGATTCCGGAACCCTGCTAGTCACTGCCGATCGAACAATCCTCTTTGTCGATTCGCGATTTAGCGAGCAAGCCAAATTGGAAAGTCCGCAGTGGGAAGTTGTGCAATTCGAACGGTTTCATACCGACCTGGCCAAGCAATGGCAAGAACTGAAGGCACGGTTTATCGGTTTCGAGAGCCAGCTTGTTTCCTATGCGGATTTCAAGGAAATGGAGCGCCAATCGCCGCAGAATCTATTCGTACCCGTCGCCGGTATGGTGGAGGAATTACGGGCGGTAAAGGAGGTTGGTGAGATCCAAGCGATACGCCGGGCCATCAAGGCAGCAGAAGTGGGATTGGAGCAGACCTTGCAAGCGGGCTTGGTGAAGAAAAGAGAAGAGGAGATTGCCTATCGCCTGGAACAATGTATGCATGACGCCTGGGCACAACGTGCTGGTTTTGACACGATCGTGGCTTCAGGATTTCGCAGTGCCCTTCCGCACGGAACCGCATCCAACAAGCAGGTTGCATCGGGCGAAATCGTGTTGTTTGATTGGGGAGCCTTGCGGGACCATTATATTTCAGACCTCACCCGTTGCTTCGTGCTGCGGAAGCCGACGGCCAAACAGCGGGCAGTGCACCAGGCCTTGTTGGAAGCACAGCTTGCCGGTCTGGAGATGATCGCGCCAGGTCGCCGGGGAGCCGACATCGACCAGAAGGTACGGGAAATCCTGACCAAAGGAGCGTTTGGGGACTATGTCTATGGTCATGGACTGGGGCATGGTGTAGGATTGCAGGTGCACGAAGAGCCACGGCTTTCCGTGCGAAGTGATGCTGTCCTCCAGCCAGGCCACGTGGTAACGATTGAGCCGGGACTCTACATTCCGGGTTGGGGCGGGATCCGCCTGGAGGACATGGTTTTAGTGACGAAAACCGGGCACGAAGTCCTGACTTCGTTCCCGAAAGATCTGCGGATCATTTGAAAGGAGGTTAGGATGATCTCGAGCAATGATTTGCGACCAGGGATCACCATCGAGTTGGAAGGAGCGGTCTGGGTCGTGGTTCAGTTTCAACATGTGAAACCAGGCAAAGGAGCTGCGTTTGTCCGGACCAAAATCAGGAATGTGGAGACGGGGAACACCATCGAACGAACGTTCCGGGCGGGCGAACGCGTGAATCGGGCTTATCTCGATCGCAAGCAGATGCAATTCCTTTACGCGGTGAAGGACGAATACACCTTCATGGACATGGTGAGCTATGAGCAAGTGGTTCTCAAGCGGGACGAATTAGAGGACACAGCTCAATATTTAAAAGAAAATACCATTGCAGACATCGTGTATTACAAAGGCAAACATATCGGTATCGAACTGCCGCTATTCATGGAACTGGCTGTTGTTGAGACGGAACCATCCTTCAGGGGGGATACTGCAGCCGGCAACTCCAAGCCAGCAAAACTGGAAACCGGAGCGATTGTGCAGGTTCCATTCTTCGTGGAAATCGGCGATGTGATCAAAATCGATACCCGCTCTGGCAACTATTATGAACGAGTCGGAAAATGAAAATCCGCATTTCTCCAGACGTGATCCGACTGATAGCCGTAACAGCAGCTATGGAAGTAGATGGAGTCAGCCGAGCGGTTCCCCACTTCCCCTTGAGCTCGGATCCCAAGAAGAGTGTCCACTTACGAACAGAGAATGAAAAAGTGTACCTGGAGTTGCACCTGGCCTTCTACTACGGTGTTGACTTGCTTCAGGCATCCCGCCGCGTTCAGGAGGAAGTCAAGCGCGCAGTGGAGCACCTGATCGGAGCGGAAGTAGCCACTGTGGACGTGGTTGTAGAGGACGTGGACTTCATCAAGCATGAGGCGGCAAAAAGCTAGGGAGACCGCCTTTCTCCTGCTATATCGCATGGATATGGGCGGCTTGACGATGCGGGAAGCAGAGGAATGCGTTGAACGCCAGCTTGACCCCGACATCTGGCATCGGGCCAGAGAATGGGTACAAGGTGTATCAGAGAACCGGACCCGTATTGATGCGATCATTGCCCGTCTGTCGCCAAACCGTGATTTGGAGCGGATCTCTTCTACCGATCGCAATGTACTGCGGCTGGCTATTTTCGAACTCCTTTATGGGAAAGATGCACCAGCTGCGGTCATCGCAGACCAGGCAATCAAACTGGCCCGGAAATACGGTTCACCGGATTCTAACCGCTTCGTAAATGGAATCCTGGGGTCCATCATCCGTGAAAATGAGCAAATCCCTACAGATCCGAATCAGAGGTGAGGTCCAGGGAGTTGGCTTCCGCCACTGGACAGTCCAACAGGCACGCCTGCTGGGCATCCGAGGCTACATAAGGAACTTGCCCGAAGGGAGTGTTGAAGTGTTGGCGATTGGTGACCCGCAAGTCCTGAATCAGTTCTGTGAAGTTCTTAGGCAGGGACCGATGCTGGCTCAGGTAGATACGCTGGATGCGAAAGAAGTGGATGAACCACCGTCTTTCGACACGTTTCGGATCCTGTATGGTTGAACTCTACCAGAGTGTTCGGATTTCCATTGACCAGGCGCTTGTTCGTTTGTTGCAAGAGGAGTGTTTTCCTCCAATAGTGCACGATCCATTGGCATATGTATTGCTGGGAGCGGGCAAGCGTCTTCGTCCGGCTCTTCTGCTCTGGGCGGCAGAAGTTTTTGGCAAACCGGCAGCTCGAGTACTTAGAGCGGCCTGTGGCGTCGAATGCCTTCATGCGTTTACCTTAGTACACGATGATTTGCCGGGGTTGGACGATGCGGACATGCGCAGGGGCAAACCTTCCTGCCATAAAGCGTTCGGAATCGGACCGGCTATCTTAACCGGAGATGCCTTGTTCGCCCTTGGAGTCCAATGGGTCGCGCAAAATCTGCAACAGGAAGAGACGTTAAACTCAGGGAAAGTCTTGGCACAGATCGGAGAGGCGTTTGGCGGGAGAGGGATCATTGGCGGACAATTCGATGACATTGGCTCCAGAGAACGGACCATTAAGGAGTGGAACACTCTCTACCAGTGGAAAACCTCCAAGCTTTTCCAGCTTGCCCTTCAGCTGGGCGGCACTTTGGCTGGAGCGTGCCAGGAGCATCTTTCTGCATTGGAGGAATACGGTCTACACCTGGGACTCGCTTTTCAGATGTGCGATGATTTGCTGGACTTGGAATCAGGCGAGCCTTCGTTGGTGAAGCAATTGGGGGAGAGTCAGGCCAAGATCAGGATTGCAGAGGAAACAGAATTGGCACAGAGAACTTTGATGCCCCTCTCCCAGCGGGCTTCCGTTTTCTCCGATTTGGCCGTATATTTGCAGGGAAGGAGCCGCTGAGCTTGCTGGAGAAGATTCGCTCCCCCGAGGATTTGAAGTCCCTAGGCTTGGACGCTCTAAGCCTAATTGCCCAGGAGTTGCGTGGTCGGATCATCGAACAGGTTGCGCAATACGGCGGTCATCTTTCTTCCAATCTCGGTGTCGTGGAACTGACCCTGGCCTTGCATTATGTTTTTCAAACTCCGCAAGATGTCCTGGTGTGGGATGTCGGGCATCAGACCTATGCCCATAAACTGCTAACCGGACGGCAAGACCAGTTTTGCCGATTGCGACAGGATGATGGATTGTGCGGTTTTCCACTTCGTTCGGAATCGATCTACGATGCCGTCAACACAGGGCACGCATCCACCTCTCTGTCACAGGCGCTGGGTTTGCGCGCTGCGCGAGACATCCACGGAGAAGACCACAAGATTGTCGCGATCATGGGAGACGGTGCGATCACCGGGGGTCTTGCCTTGGAAGCTTTAAACAACAGCGCTCTGTTGAAAAAGGACTTGATCCTTGTCTTAAATGATAACGAGCATGCGATCTCTCCCAATGTGGGAGCTTTGGCCAAGCAACTTGGCAAGCTCCGTTCTTCCTCTCGCTATCGTGGGTTCAAGCAATGGATTAAAAAACTGCTTGCGCGTTTCCCCTATGTGGGACAACGGATGATCCGCTGGATCGACCGGTTCAAATTTGGTTTGAAAGCTTGGTTGCTACCCAACGTATTGTTTGAAAGCTTTGGATTCTCCTACTTGGGTCCGATCGACGGGCACGACCTAAAGAGCCTGATTTCCGTTTTACAGCAGGCTAAGGGTTTTTCGACACCCGTGCTGGTCCATGTCTTGACCCAAAAAGGCCGCGGCTACCCTCCCGCTGAAACGGACCCAACCCTTTTCCATTCCTCTCCTCCCTTCGATATTGCCAGTGGAATACCGCGTCGGGACTTGCACTCCACCTTCACCGATGTCGTAAGGGGAACCCTGGCGGAGCTTGGCGAGCAGAATCCGAAAATCGTTTGCATCACGGCCGCCATGGCGGACGGAACGGGATTAACGACCTTCGCCAGTCGTTTTCCAAGACGGTTTTTCGACGTAGGAATTGCCGAGTCGCATGCATTGAGTTTCGCGGCGGGTCTGGCCCTGGGCGGATTACGGCCGGTAGTAGCGATTTACTCTACGTTCCTGCAAAGGGGTTTCGATCAAATCCTGCATGACATCTGCCTGCAAAACCTACCCGTTCTGATCCTGGTCGACCGGGCAGGGGTGGTACCGGGAGACGGATCGACACATCAAGGGATTTTCGACCTAAGCTTCCTGCGGATCATGCCCGGATTGTCTATCCTGGCACCTGCTAGTGGGGAAGAATTACGGAATATGATCTTTGCGGCTCTTCAGCAGACAGGACCTGTCGCAATCCGATACCCGAAATCCACCATCCCCGAGGCATACCTACCTACCGGTGAATTCCATTCTATCCCCTGGGGCAAGGGACGCAAGGTCACGGAAGGAAAGGGCATCGCTTTCCTTGCCCTGGGAGGAATGGTTCCACTGGTCCGGCAAGCAGCGATGGAATTGCGAAAGGATGGGCGCGACCCCGCTATTTATGATTTGCGCTTTCTGAGCCCACTGGACCGGGAGTTGATTTTGTCAGCCTATCACCAGTATTCGTTGCTGTTTGTCGCGGAAGAGAACACTTGCCAAGGTGGATTGGGCTCAGCCGTTTTGGAGCTGATCAATCATGAAGGTTACCCTGCAGACAAGATCCGATTGTTAGCCATCTCTGATCTGCCTGGCATTGGCAGCCGGGAGCATCTGTTGCAGCGATCCGGATTGTCACCGAGCCACATCGCAAACCAGGCCCGGGAAGCGCTGCGGGAACTGGAGGTCAGCGGGAGGATCCGGTGAGCTTCCGGCAAATCGGCTTTTTTGCAAACCGGGATAAACTGGAAGCACTTGATTTCCTGCGCCGTTTGGTTGGGGTGATCGAGGCGAAAGAGACCCGAGTACTGGTTTCTCCTGTCTTAAAAGACATACTTCCCGGTCGACCGACCTTTCCTCCCGAACAACCAGATTTGATCCTCAGCTTGGGCGGAGATGGGACACTGCTTCGTTGTGTGCACATAAACCAAGATCTTTGCCCCGTGCTTGGTGTGAACCTGGGGAATCTAGGTTTTATGACCGCATCGGATCGGGGAAGGATCGAAACGGATTTGGAGCGGCTGAACTCTGGAGATTTCTTGGTTGAGGAACGCGACTTGTTGCAGGTCGAAATTGGCAACCAGACTCATTATGCCCTCAACGAATGCGTGGTTTCTCACAGCCGTCCTGGTCGAATGTGTTCTTTATCCGTTTCCGTGGATGGAATAGATATGGGTGTTGTGAACGGGGATGGTTTGTTGGTCTCTACGCCCACCGGGTCCACCGCATATGCCTTGGCATGCGGCGGTCCACTGATTCTGCCAGCGCTACCCTGTCTGGAGTTGGTGGCGATTTCTCCGCATAGCCTATTTGTGAGGCCGCTGGTGCTTTCACCCCAATCCAGGGTGGAGATTTCCCTGGCGGGAGAAGGTCACGCGCTGGCGGTTCTCGATGGCCAGGAAGCGATGCCCTTTTCATCGTCAGAGTGCCTTATCATCCGTCTTGGATCAAAAAAAGCGCGTCTTATTTTCTTTGAAATGGATTCGTTTCTTCATCGGATCCAAAAAAAGCTGATGTGGGGTTATCGTTGATCGAAACGCTCTCCATCCGTAACCTGGCTATCCTGGAGGAACTGACTTGTCAGCTGCGACCCGGCCTTAACGTGTTCACCGGGGAAACGGGAGCGGGGAAGTCATTAGTCGTGGGTGGTATCTCGCTTCTGCTTGGTGGCCGAGCACAAACTGACCTGATCGGGCGTTATGGAACGCTGCTCGAAGTGGACGCGGTTCTCCAAGTACCCCAGGAAAATGGAATACTTGAAGAATTCGGGCAGACGGAACCAACTCTGCATGTATCGAGGGAAGTATCCGCCGAGGGTAAAAACAGGGTTCGGATCAACGGTAAGACCGTTCCGTTGAGTTTATTGAAGGAAACCTTGACACCTTTGCTTCATTTGCATGGACAACAAGAACACGAAGACCTCTGCAGCAACACCTACCAAATGAGTTTACTGGATCGCTTCAGTGGACGGGAAGCCAATACCTTGAGGTTTGAAGCCGAGCGACTGTTGGCAACCTCCAAGACCCTGGCTGCACAGAGGAATACATTGGAAAAGCGATTGAGCGAACGGGAACGGCAGATGGATTTTTTCCGTTTTGAAATCCAGGAAATCGAACAAGCTCATCTGCGACCCAGGGAGGACGAGGATTTGGCAGTAGAGCATGAATACCTAGTCAACCAACAACATATCCGCGATCTCCTTCTCTTCCTGGCAGGAATATTGCGTAGCGAGGGGAACCTGGGAAGTCTGGACCGGCTGGAGAAGGCAAGCCGGGATTTTGCAACGATTGCCTCTTTGCATTCCAGCCTGCAAAACCTGCACCAACGTCTGGATGGGCTTAATAACGAGCTGGGCGATTTCCTTTGGGATCTCAAATGCTTCCTGGACAACCTGGAACTGGATGAATCCCGCAAGGAAGAAGTCGAAGAGCGCTTGGATCTGCTGATGAGACTTAAGCGCAAATACGGGGACACCATTCCCCAAGTTTTGGCCTATCGAGAAAAAGTTGAAGCCTCATTGGCTGACCTGGAGGCAGTCGACCGTCAGATTGAAATGCTGCGGGGACAACAAAGCACTGTTCGGGAACAACTGCGGGGTTCCCTTCAGCAACTACGGGAGCTACGATGGGGCAAAGCGGCAATATTGGAACAACTGATACTCCGTGGACTGTCCGATTTGGGGATTTCCCATCCTTTGTTCCGCATTGATTACCAGGCTTTATCGGAGGACGAATTGCTGCCTTCCGGTCTCGACCGCGTCGAATTCCTCTTCTCGGCCAATCCTGGCGAAAAAGAACGCCCGATTGCACGGGTCGCTTCCGGAGGAGAGTTATCCCGGTTGATGCTGGTGATCAAGGCAGCGATTGCCAGTCATGATCACCAATCCACGCTCATCTTCGACGAGATCGACGCCGGTATCGGCGGGCGGGTGGGAGAGAGGCTGGCTCGCATGCTGAAGGAAGTATCGCGTGTACATCAAGTGTTATGCATCACGCACCTGCCTCAGATCGCTGCAATGGCTGATACCCATTTCGTACTGCAAAAAAGTAATGAACCAAATCGGAGTGTGGTAAGACTGGAAGAGGTGTCAGGAATAAAACGAATTGAGGAAATCGCGCGGATGCTGGCAGGTAGCCAGATTTCGCGCGTGGTGCTGGCGCATGCAGCGGAAATGATCGGAGGGCAGGAGTGACCGAACCCACCCTTTTCATTTTGAATCCTGGCTCGACCTCCACCAAGATTGCAGTATACCAAGGGGAACAAAAAGTGGCCCAGGAAGTGGTGGAACATCAAGCCAAAGCGCCTGACTTGCTGGAAGAGCTTCCGCTCCGAGAGGAGGACCTACGTCATTGGTTGCGGGAAAAAGTGCCAGGCATTCGATTTGATGCCATCATCTCCCGTGGTGGACTGCTGAAGCCAATCCCTGCCGGAGTGTACCGCATCAACCAGCAGATGCTCGACGATTTGCGATTTCGACCGCAAGCCCAGCATGCTTCCAATCTGGGGGCGTTCCTGGCCACTGCCCTCGCGGCGGAGAGCAAAATCCCAGCCTATATTGTAGATCCGGTTTCCGTGGATGAATTCAGTCCCTTGGCTCGCTATTCCGGTTTGCCGGAACTCCCCCGGCGCGCGCTTTCCCATGCTCTAAATATCCGTGCAGTGGCTCATCAAGTTGCCCACAAGATTGGGAAGAAGCTGGTTGATTGCCGTTTCGTAGTGGCTCATCTTGGTGGAGGTATCTCGGTAGTTCCTCTGGATGGGGGCCGCATTATCGATGCCAACTCCTCCAATACCGGCGGTCCTTTCTCGCCAGAACGCTCCGGGCCCTTACCTCCGGCGGACTTGGTGCGCATGGCTTGCACCGGACAGCATTCAGAAAAAGAAATTCTAGCACGCATGACCAAGCAAGGTGGACTGACTGCCTATTTGGGCACCAATGATGCCCACGAAGTGGAACGACGGATCGATCAAGGGGATTTCCAAGCTCTGGAAGTGTACGAGTCAATGGCTTACCAGATCGCGAAGGAGATTGGAGCGATGTCCACCGTATTTATGGGTCAAGTGGACCGGATCATTCTCACCGGTGGACTTGCTCACTCCCGCCGTTTAATTTCCTGGATCGAGGAAAGGATCAGTTTCATCGCGGAAGTCGTAGTCAAACCCGGAGAAGGCGAAATGGAAGCACTGGCCGCCGGTGGCCTGCGTATCTTACGTGGAGAGGAGCTGGCAAAAGATTATGTCTCGTGATTTTTCGCAAGTGTTAGCACAAGCGAAAGCGTTTCCTGTTCAGAAAGCTGCAGTGGTCAGCCCGGAAGAAGAGAACACATTGTGGGGGATCGAAGAAGCCCGTAAGGCCGGTTTGGTTGCCCCAATTCTGCTGGGAGATGAGGGAAAGCTGCGTAAATTAGCAGCAAAGCTCGATCTGGCGCTGTCGGACTACCAGTTGATTCCCTGCCGGAACGCCGAGGACAGTGCTTCCCAAGGAGTGGATCTCTGCCGCAGCGGGCAAGCCGATGTGTTGGTGAAAGGATTTTTGCCGACTCCTACATTCTTACGTGCAGTGCTGCATAAAGAGAGGGGGATTGCTTCCGGCAAATTGCTATCGCACGTGGCGATATTCCAACTGAACTTGATGGACCGTCTGCTGTTTCTCACCGACGGGGGAATGGTAGTGTTGCCTACGTTACAACAGAAGCTGGAAATCTTGAAGAACGCCCTGGAAGTCTGCCACGCGCTGGGTATTGCTGAGCCAAAAGTGGCAGTGTTGGCCTCGGTAGAAACCGTATCGGAAGAGCTTCCCGCGACAACCGATGCGGCAATCATGGCGATGATGTGGCAGCGGAGGCAAATCAAGGGTTGCATCTTGGACGGACCGCTTGCGCTGGATAACGCCATCAACCCCGAAGCTCTAAAAGAGAAAGCGATTGATAGCCCTGTCGGCGGATGCGCAGACCTGCTGTTGGTTCCCAACATTGAGTCGGGCAATCTGCTAGGAAAATCGCTCGTACACATTGCAGGGGGGCTAATGGCGGGAGTGATTCAGGGAGCTCGCGTACCCATCGTTTTAGTTTCCCGCGTGGATCCACCCGAATCCAAGCTTTATTCCATGGCAGTCAGTACACTGATCGCGTGCCGGCGCAAGGATTCTTGAACCGATTCGATCTCCCGCGGATCGTGATCTTTGCTGGTCCGGCAGGTTCCGGAAAAAGTGAAGTCAGTGTAAATGTGTGCCGGCTATTGAAACAACAAGAGCCGGTGGCATTGGTCGATTTGGATATCGTGAAGCCGCTCTTCCGTCTGCGAAACATGCGACAACACCTGGAATCGTTTCACATCCGACTGATTTCATCCGGAGAACAGTGGGATAGTTCCGACCTACCCGTGTTACCGGGAGATCTTGGCAGCTGGCTTTTGTCCGATTCGCGCGTAGTGATAGATCTGGGCGGAGCAGGGGCTGGCGCCCGGGTGATCCGACAATACCAGTCGGTCCTTGATGGTCAGGACGCCGAGGTATTCTTTGTGGCAAATCCTTACCGACCCTTCTCCGCTACTGCAGAGGCTTTGGCCCTACAGTTGACGGAAATCGAGTCCTTCACTGGATTGACGATCAACCGTCTGGTATCCAATCCCCACTTGAAAGAGCACTCCTCTTTGGCGACAATAATGCTTGGGCATCAGGTCGTGGAGGAATTTGCTTCCTTAAGTGGCAGGCCCGTTCTGTTTTTGGCCGTACAAGAGAACCTGGTCTCCGCTGTCCTTAAGGCTGTAGTAGCGCCAATCTTGCCAATGAAACTATTCATTATACCTCCCTGGGAGGTGCCGGATTCCGGAAAGGAGGAGTATGAAGAAAGTCGTCATTAACGAGGATTATTGCAAAGGCTGTGAACTCTGCGTTTCTGTTTGTCCGTTGCATGTGTTGGCTCTTTCATCACGCTTGAACACGCAGGGGTACCACCCGGCGGAATTGATCGATGAAGAGAAGTGCAACAACTGTACGTTCTGCGCCCGGATTTGTCCGGATGCGGCGATTGAAGTATACAAACCGGTGCCGGTTTCGGCCGGAGGGGAGAAGAAGAACTAACTATGGAACGAGTACTGATGAAGGGGACGGAGGCCTGCGCGGAAGCGGCAATCAAAGCAGGATGCCGCTATTTCTTCGGTTATCCGATCACCCCCCAAAACGAAGTGGCTAGCTACATGTCAAAACGGATGCCTGAAGTAAGCGGGGTCTACTTGCAGGGAGAAAGTGAGTTGGCATCGATCAACATGGTGATGGGAGCATCGGCTGCCGGTGCTCGAGCGATGACTTCCTCCTCATCCCCGGGGATCTCCCTGATGCAAGAGGGAATCTCGTACATGGTCGGCTGCCAGCTGCCGGGGGTGATTGTCAATTTTGTCCGTGGCGGACCCGGCTTGGGAGGAATTGGACCGGCTCAATCCGACTACCTTCAGGCTACCAAGGGCGGAGGCCATGGCGACTACAACCTGGTTGTGCTAGGACCCTCTTCCATCCAAGAGTTGGTAGATTTGATGAAGGACGCCTTCGAGATTGCCGATCGCTATCGAAATCCAGTGCTTATCCTGGCAGATGGCATCATCGGACAGATGATGGAGGCTGTGCAATTCAAGTTTGAAATCGATCCAACGGGGTTGCCAGACAAAACTTGGGCGCTCGATGGTGCCAAAGGTCGCACCAAACGGTTGATCAATTCTTTAGACCTTGTGCCGGAGAGGTTAGAACAACATAACTGGAACCTTCAAGCCAAATTTGCCCAAGCCGCGCAGACCGAAGTACGCTGGGAAGAGTTCCTGTTGGACGATGCCGAAACGGTTCTGGTCTGCTTTGGTACTGTAGCCCGAATTGCGAAGAAAGCGATCGAGAATGCCCGGCAAAAGGGAATCAAAGTGGGAATGATCCGTCCGATCTCTCTCTGGCCCTTCCCGCAGACACCTTTCCAAAAGGTTATGGCTGGAGCGAAGAGATTCTTGGTCGTGGAGATGAATGCGGGTCAAATGCTGCAGGACGTGCGGTTGGCTGTCTGCTGCCAACGACCGATCCGGTTCAGCGGCAAACCCGGCGGTACGACCTTTAACCCGGAGATGATTGAGAAATTGATCTGGGATCTGGAGGAGGAAGGTTCAAGATGAGTACGCAGACCTATCGACCCCTTTATCAAAGACCAAGATCGCTGAGTCCTGTGCGGAACAGCTATTGTCCGGGTTGTCATCACGGGATCATTCATCGCCTGCTAGCTGAGCTGATCGATGAACTACAAATCCAGGAAAGGGCGGTGATCGTGGCTCCGGTGGGTTGCTCGGTCCTCGCTTACAACTTTTTCGAAATCGATGCGATTCAAGCCGCGCACGGTCGGGCACCAGCGGTGGCTACAGGCATCAAGCGGGTTCATCCGGAAATGGTTGTCATCACCTACCAAGGCGACGGAGATCTGGCGGCCATCGGCACAGCAGAAATCGTCCATGCAGCCAATCGTGGGGAGCGGATTACCACGGTTTTTGTCAACAACGCCAATTTTGGCATGACCGGTGGACAAATGGCTCCCACCACCCTGATCGGGCAGAAAACGGAGACTACTCCGGAAGGTCGGGATCCCTTGCGCAACGGTTTCCCAATCCGGGTGGCGGAGATGATTGCCTCGCTCACTGGCCCAGCCTACGTTGCCCGGGTGGCCGTCTACACTCCTCCATTGGTAGCCAAAGCCCGCAATTCCATAAAGAAAGCGCTGCTGGCACAGATTGAAGGGAGAGGTTTTGGTTTCGTGGAAATCCTATCCACCTGTCCCACTAACTGGGGATTGACGCCGCTGCAAGCGACCAAGTGGTTGGAAGAGAACATGGTTCCGTACTATCCACTGGCGGAATTTGTGGGAGGACCCCAGGCATGACATACGAACTCCTTTGTGCGGGCTTTGGCGGTCAAGGCGTGATGCTGATGGGTCAACTCTTGGCCTACGCGGCAACCATGGAGGGAAAGGAAACTACGTTTTTCCAATCTTACGGACCGGAAATGCGTGGGGGGACCGCCAACTGCCAGGTGGTGATTTCGGATACCCCGATCAGCTCTCCCGTCCTTTCTTCGCCGCAAGTCGTCATCGTGATGAACCGGCCTTCCTTCGAGAAATATGAACCAATGGTGCACTCCGGTGGAATCCTTTTCGTCAACAGCTCTTTGATAGACTTGGTTTCCCAACGCAGGGATATCGAGACGCATTACATTCCGGCCTCCCAGATCGCGCATGAAATCGGCAATACCCTCGTAGCAAATTTGGTAATGACCGGGGCCTATGTCGAACGGCTTCATCCGATCGCATCCGAGTCAATTGAAGCGGTGCTCGAAAAAACCTTGACGGGTCGGAAGGAACAATACCTTGCCCTCAATTTGGAAGCTTTCAAGCGCGGAGCAGCCGTTATTACTAAAACAAAGGAGCAAACAGCGTGAGTCGATTGCTGGAGGAATTCCTCGTCCAGATCCAAATGCCCTCTGTTTCTGGCCAGGAAGGTGAATTTGCCAGGTACCTCCATCGGACCTTTGCCGGTCTTGGTCTAGAAACTGAGCTGGATTCCGATGGAAATATGCTTGCCGTGCTCAAAGGGAACCCACAACGGGAACCGCTTTGTTTTGCTGCTCACTCCGATACCGTGCCAACGGCACCTGTGCGCTATCGATTGGAAGGAGATTGGATTCGTACGCAAGGAGACTCCATTCTTAGCGCAGACGATAAGGCCGCCACCAGTGTCTTGGTGGAACTCGTTCATGCTTTGCAGGAGGATCGGATTCCTCATGGTGACCTGGAAATCCTAATTACCTGCCAGGAAGAGGTGGGGCTGTTTGGAGCGAAACGTTTCGATCCCAACCGGTTGCGCTCGCAAAAAATCCTCGTTCTGGATCACAACGGACCCGTAGGAGGCGTGATCAAGAGTGCTCCTTATGCCAATCGGCTGCGGTACGAGTTTCTTGGAAAAGCTGCCCATGCCGGTGGCGAACCGGAGAGGGGGATATCGGCGGTACAAGCGATGTCTCTCGCGATTGCACAGATGCCTTTGGGCCGAATCGATGAGGAAACCACAGCCAACATTGGCATTGTCTCGGGGGGAAATGCCACCAATATCGTTCCCGATTTTGCTTTGGCGCAAGGGGAAGCCCGGTCACGTTCCCAGGAGAAGTTGGAGCGACAGACTGAGGCCATGCTGCAAGCCGCCCGAAGAGCCTCTGAATCACTTGGAGCCAATGTTAAGGTGGATGTGAAGGCAGATTATGTAGGGTATGCCCTCCCTCCAAATGACCCACTGCTAGTATGGCTCAGAGCAGCCGCCCTGGAAATCGGGCTGACCTTCTTCATGCTTGACGCTGGTGGCGCCTCTGACGCGAATGTTTTCAATGCCAGGGGCAGAAAATCTGTGGTACTAAACTGCGGTTACAATAACCCACATACCTTCCAGGAAGAGGCTTCTTTGACGGAAATGTTGCGATTGCTGGATTATCTCAAGATTTTGATCCAGAGGATCTGAATGGAGAAAAGGCTCAAGCAGAGCATGATCTACCAAGGTAAAGCCCTGTCCTTGGAGAAGATGGAAGTGGTCCTGGCCTCCGGGAGAAAAACGGAACGTGAGATTGTCCATCACCCCGGTGCGGTAGCCATCTTGGCCATAAACGAGAAAGAGGAAATCTTACTCGAGCGTCAATACCGCTCAGCGCTGAAAGAGTTGACCTGGGAAATACCGGCTGGGAAACTCGAGCCGAACGAAAGTCCATTAAAATGTGCACAGCGTGAGCTTTTAGAAGAAACGGGCTACGAAGCCGCTCATTGGCAACACCTTCATTCCATCTACACCTCCCCTGGTTTTACCGACGAAGTGGTTCACTTGTTCTTGGCAGAAAAGCTCCTGCTACGGAAAGCAAACCCGGAATTCGACGAAGAAATCACGATCCGTTTCTTTCGCCAAGGCGATTGGGAACCGTTTTTTTGTACCAAAGAAATTGTTGATGGGAAAACTCTGCTAGCTTTTTATTACTGGAAATATCATGCCCGATAAACGTGCCATTGTCCTCGTCCTTGACGGAGCAGGGGCAGGTGTTTTGCCGGATGCGCCCGATTATGGCGATGAAGGAGCAAATACCCTTTCGCATGCATTACAGGCGGCTGGTTCGTTCGAGCTCCCTTTCCTTCAGTCCGCAGGGTTAGGCAACCTATTACCCGGCAGTCCCCTGCCACCTACGCTGCAACCCATCGCATCCTACGGCTTGATGCATGAGCAATCCAAAGGAAAAGATACTATTGTCGGTCACTGGGAGATGATGGGTCTGTACACTGAAGTTGCATTTCCCACATACCCGTACGGGTTTCCAGCCGATGTCATCAGCCAGTTTGAACATGCAATTGGTCGGAAAACGATCGGTAACGTGGTAGCCTCGGGCACGGTCATCATTGAGGAACTTGGTCCAGAGCATCTCCGCACTGGATTTCCGATTATTTACACTTCCGCCGACTCTGTTTTTCAAATCGCTTGCCACGAGCAAGTGATTCCAACAAAAGAGCTTTACCGGTTTTGCTTGATTGCCCGGCAAATGCTCGTGGGAGATCATGGAGTGGCGAGAGTGATTGCGCGTCCGTTCATCGGTTCGCCGGGTAGCTTTCTGCGTACCGGGAATCGAAAAGACTTCACCATTCCACCTCCTGGGCAAACGGCCTTAGACATTTTGGTAGCTTCTGGGGTTTTCGTTCTTGGTTTGGGTAAGATCATCGACGTTTTCTCCGGTCGGGGAATCAGCCAATCGAATCATGCCCCCCACAACCTGGAGATTTTAGCCGCCACGCGGAACTGGCTGTCTGGAAAAAACGGCGGATTTTGCTTTGTGAACTTAGTCGATTTCGATATGCTATGGGGGCACCGGCGAAAACCGGTGGAGTTTGTCCGTGGTTTAGAAGTAGCAGATCGATTCCTGGCGGAAACATACCCCCAGCTTGAACCGGAAGACTTGCTAATCGTTACGGCTGACCACGGGAACGATCCCACTTTCACGCGGCATTTCGACCATACCAGAGAACAGGTGCCGGTTTTAGTGTTTGGGCAGGGGCGCGTTCCTACCCCTTTGGGTGTCCGAAGCTCGTTCGCTGATGTAGGCGCAACTGTCCTTTCATTTTTCGGCATCCGCAGTCCCCTGCCAGGAATTTCGCTCATTTCCTTTTGACAAAGGGGCTGACCTTTTCTACTATTTCTTTTACCCATGAATGGGAATAGTACCTTTAGCGTGGTTTGGAAAGTGATGCTGGTGGTGGCACTTGGTCTCCTGCTTATCTACTCCTTGCAAGTATCGCGGGGTATGCAGCAGCCAGTGGTTTCTCAAGAAATTTCTCGAGCTGTGCTGACAGTGGAAATCTACAATCAAGTGCGCTCCTTTGACGTGCCCAAAGGATTGACCCTGCGGGAAGCATTGGCCGAGGGAAAAGTCCCGGTTTCCTCTTTAGATCGGTTAAGCATGCCGCTCGATGCCCTGATCGATCGTGAAGCTGTGGTCCGGTTGGTGAAAGTCGACCAGGAATGGGTGGTGGAAGAAGAAGCGATTCCCTTTCCCCGGCAATTCCAAGTAGGACGAAACCTGGAATTTGGCAAAATAGCCATCGTACAAAAGGGAGTGCCGGGGATCTGCGAGAAGACCTACCTACTCCGCAAGGAGGATGGAAAAGAAATCCAAAAAACGTTTATTGGGGAGCGAGTGAACCGCCAGCCCTTTCTCCAGATTGAACAAGTAGGCACCTTCATCATCTCCCCGGAAGAGGCGATCCGCGCCTCGGTAGCTTACCCAGCACCGACCAACAACGACTGTATCGAAATGGAGGCCACTGCCTATACGCCATCCGCGTTCGAGACGGATGGTGACCCTTGGACGACTTCCGTCATGTTGCGTTCGGGCTATGGCATCGTGGCAGTGGACCCCAAGGTAATCCCGTACTTCACACCGCTCTATATCGAAGGCTATGGCTACGCGGTGGCGGGGGACACCGGTGGAGCGATTCGGGGAAATCGGATTGATGTGTTCTTTTACAATTGGCATGAAATGGATCGCTGGGGCAGACGGATGGTGAAGGTCTGGATTTTGGATTGAGCGAGTCCGCTCGTCGCATCCTGTACCAGGTGAAACTCCATCCAAAAAAAGCGTTAGGCCAAGTTTTTTTACAGGATCTTCCCTCATTGCGCGCCTCTTTGGAATTTCTCGGCATTGGTTCGGGTGTACAAGTCCTGGAAATTGGGAGTGGTGTTGGCAACGTTACTGAAGCACTACTTACCACGGGCGCGAACATCATCGGGTTGGAAATCGACCATCGCTTCCAACCGGTTTTGGCACGATTGCAAGCTCACTCTTCCGCTTTCCAATATCGTATTAGCAATGCCAATCAGGAGCACTGGGATGAGCTTTTCAAGGGGACATATCAGGTTTTCGGCAATCTTCCTTATTATCTAAGCAGCTCCTTGCTTGAGCAATTGCTGGAACGCGAACATCGGTGGGAGCGCGCTGCTTTTCTCCTTCAGAAAGAAGTAGTAGAGCGTCTAGTGGCTAAACCAGGATCCAAGGCCTATTCCGCCCTAACGATCCTTTCTGACTTCCATGCCAAGCTGGAAAAAGGACCAATCGTGGGTCGGCACA
>Ga0315288_10003343_pt1 | contig 20494 bp, 30 predicted proteins | sample YL17G11_20_MG_FD_203454 | JGI IMG/M metagenome (GOLD analysis project Ga0315288, IMG submission 203454) | Sediment microbial communities from Yellowstone Lake, YNP, Wyoming, USA - YL17G11_20 | ecosystem: Environmental > Aquatic > Freshwater > Lake > Sediment | place: USA: Wyoming | collected... | reverse complement strand
CCCGAGAGGTGGCAGAATAGTTTTGAAAAAGCACGAGATTTACTACTCGAGGCTGGCATCGAAATCGTTAATGATGGAGTCGACAATGAATGAAGATCAGCCTTTCAGCGAGGTCTGTCCGAAGTGCGGAGCCAAATTCTTTGAGGGGCAGCTGTACTGGGCGACCGGAAAGCCGGGAGACCCCAAGGATCTTGCGGGTCTTGTATGTCAAAATTGGGGAGACGCGACCTGTATCAACCCAATGAGAAATGAGACGGGAGGAGACACATGGCAGAAGCGGTTTGAGTTTATGAATCTTATGGCGTCCGAACTCGATCTGCCGCGTGTCAGTTGACATAGTGGCACAAGGACCCCTCTAAACGGCCGCAAAACATAGTAGGATGATCTTAGATTACAAAACACATGGCAAACACTCAGGAAAACCAACTAGTCCTCGATGCCCAATCTGGCAATCGTCAAGCACAACGCCAAATTATTAAAAAGTATGAGCGACTCGTTCATAAACTTGCTTGGAAGTACGGATTCACCGCCGCATCTTTTACTCACGAGGATCTAGCTCAGGAAGGCTATATCGGGTTGCTTAGCGCTATTAAGTCATATAACCCGTCCCGCGGAGCTAAATTCATGACATGGGCATACTACCATGTCCGTGGCGCGATCACGTCAAGCGGACGGGTTGATCGTCGTCAGCCTAAGTATCCGCATTCACTCGAAGATTGTCCCCGTGCTTACAACCTCGAGGACCCAACTCAAATCTTCGATGTAAAGATGGATGTCTCCGAGGGCATCATCCGTAAGGTCATTGAAGATAGCTGTGGCGGGCTTCATACAAAGCGGGCTAAAGTCGTCATCGACCGCTTCGGACTGTTTGGTAACAAAGAGCTTCGTAATTGCGAGTGTGTATCGAAGTACGGTATGACCAAATACGCGGTCAATGCCCACGTATACGCGATGAAGAAGAAAGCCGCGCAAAAATTCCCTGAACTTGAGGCTTTCGTATGATTAGAGTCTGGAAAATCTGGGACAAAGATTGTCCCATCTGCTCTGAGATGACTAAGTTCGATCGCGGCGTCGTTCACTCTCGAGGCGGGTACTTTCGGGACCTACTTCTGTCAGATGTTCCAAACAATCCCGTTCTGATGGAGTATATGAAGGCCAACGTCGTGACAGACGATGGTACGATCGACATCCCGGTTTACCTAGTGGAGTGGCGAAATTTACTTGTGGGTTTCATACAGGGATCTCACAGTCGGGCGGAGTTTAAGAGTAAGCTTGTGCAAGTCATCGCCGCCCGGAAAACCAACTAGGTAGGTACACCGCCGCGGCGGTTGTTACAAGATATTGATAGGTCCTTAGGACCTTGACTAGTCAAAACAAACACATAAACTATGAGAATCTTTCAAGCTATTGTCGCGGCCAGTGTGCTCGCTCCTTTGGCAACTTTCGCGTCTGAGCCTGAAATCAACCGATACGCGCTCGGATCAGATCAAGTTACCAGCATCTCTCAATTCTCTGATGTCCGCCCCACCGACTGGGCATATCAAGCTCTCAACAATCTCGTAGAGCGTTATGGTTGTGTGGCAGGTTATCCTAACGGAACCTACAAGGGTGGTCAGTCTATGACCCGCTTTGAAGCTGCTGCTCTTCTTAACTCTTGCCTGGACCGCGTTACCGAGGTAACCGATGAACTTCAGCGTCTACTGAACGAATTCAAAGCAGAACTCGTAGTTCTTACTGCTCGCGTAGATGGTCTTGATGCGAAGGTAGGACAACTCGAGGCAACTCAATTCTCAACCACAACCAAACTCAAAGGTGAAGCAAGCTTCATTCTTGGTGGGGTTCCCGGTCTAGAAACGAATGCTGGTGGAAACGTCGGCAACACCGCATTCAACTATGATCTCCGTCTGAACTTTGATACTTCATTCACAGGTAAAGATCTGCTTCGTACCCGCCTTCGTTCTGGTAACTTCAGTAGCGATCCTTTTGGTTCCAGTTCTTCCCTGTTCAAGCTGGATAAGGCAGAATCTACAGATAACTCTGTAACTATTGACCGTCTTTACTATCAGTTCCCAGTTTCCAAGAGTGTGACTCTAACTGCTGGTCCTCTAGTCCGTAATACTGAGATGGCTTGGGTTCCTACTGCGTATAGGTCGGAAATCCTTGACTTCTTTGCCGTTGCCGGTGCTCCTGGTGTCTATAACAAGGCGACTGGTGCTGGTGTTGGTGCTCAGTATGCCGGTAAAGGTGGACTCGTTGCTGGTCTGAACTATGTTGCTCAGAATGGCGGTGATTCAGAAACTGGGGTATTTGAATCTGATGGGGCCCTGAACTTCCTTGCTCAAGTTGGTTACAAGGCACCTAACTGGGGTGTTGGTGTCGGTTACCGTTACGGTTCTGAGGGCACCCGTCCTCGCTCCTACAATGGTCTTCTAGGCGCTAATAGTACTCTGGTTGACGGCCAAGAATCCAATGCCGTTGCTGTGAATGCTTACTGGCAGCCCTCCGAGAGTGGATTCATTCCCTCTATCTCGGCTGCTTATGGTTATAACTTCGTAAGTGGCGCCACTGGTGCTACCGACGCTACGGATTCCGATTCGTGGATGGTTGGTCTTCAGTGGTCTGATGTATTCGTAACTAGCAACTCCGCTGGTATTGCTGTAGGTCAAGCACCCACTGCCGAAACTGGCGGTGTGGATAATGCTACGATGCTTGAGATCTTCTATAAGTTCCAAGTAACTGATAACATCAGCATCACACCCGCTCTATTCTATGTTGATAACAACCAGCGTTATCAAGATTCCAATAAGTGGGGCGGCGTAGTACAGACTAAGTTCACGTTCTGATACTATTGGGGCCAGTGCCCATCGGGCTTTTTCACAGATCTAGCAATAGGCTGTTTCGTGAAAATTGTAAGCTAAGATTTATCCCAGTCCAGCACTGACTTTTTCAGCTTAAGACGATTTTCATGAATCATGAAACTTCGAAGATCATGAAAAAGTCCGACAGGCACTGACCCCCCTTCTTTTCTTGCGGGTATGGTGTAGCGGTAACATCACAGCCTTCCAAGCTGCAGTCACCGGTTCGAACCCGGTTACCCGCTTAGCACTTTCATATCACACATGGCCGAAGAAGAACAATGCTGCAAACGATCTTTACTTGGGTCTCTGTGGGACACGGTGAAGAAAGTGGTGAAAGACCCAGTCCCTGTTTCTGATGAAGTACAGGAAGGAAGAATGCTGATTTGTCATCAATGCCCGAAGTTTTGTGATGGCCGGTGTATTGAATGCGGGTGCTACATGCGGCTCAAAACTAAATTTGCTGAAGTTGAGTGCCCAATCGGAAAATGGGGAAAGCACGAAAAAAGCTGAAAAATCATGTCTGGAATGTCTGGGCAAAAGCCCTTGGAGAAAAAGCGTCTCTTAGAAAAAGAACAGCCGACGCAGTCGCTATCATTCGCACTCTCATTTTTCTCTCTTGTTTCATAACTAATCTTTTCATCGTCGCGGGTGTGATGCGACAATGGGACCGCCCGACCGAGTTCACCTCTTGTGGTTACACAACAAAATAAAAAAGAGACACGTTAAACAACATGACTGTTATTTCTGAAGACGGCGATCGCACAAACATCTACGCGAAGGAGCCTCAAATGTACATTGATCCTAACGAGAATTTTTCTGTGACTCACAACGAAAAGGCCGAAAAGCTTAATGGTAGACTTGCCATGCTAGGCGTAATTGCTGCCTTGGGGGCGTATGCTCTGACAGGTCAAATCATCCCTGGGATTTGGTGATGTCCATCTGGTATCCCAGTCAGGCCGCCCTCGACGACTTAACTGTCACTGAAACAGACAACGGGTTTGAATTCTCAGCACCGGATGGCAGCGAATGTGCTACATGGATAGGATACTTTAATTCTACTGAAGAACTTCAAGAGGAGTTCAACGTCGCTATTACCAATGCAATAAAAAATCGCATCGAGGAATTAGATAATGGCAATTAGAAACAAAACGCTTAGCGGCATTCAAAAAATCGAAAGTAAGCCCAAATCGACAAGCATTGGGCGGTCAAATAACACAAAGCTTAGTGCAACGGCTCGTAATGGGCGTAAGAAGCGCTATCGCGGCCAAGGAAACGGGTGAATAGGCTTAGTACTATACGCCCTTTAGTCGCATAATACAGCTGTATCCAAAACAACTCGGATGAATCTTTTCGCAGTCGATCATGACCCGGCCAGAGCCGCCGAGTGTCTTCCCTCTAAGCTCGTTGTAAAGATGCCCTTAGAGACGAATCAGATGCTCGCAGTCAACCTGGGGCCCCTTTACCTAAACTGGGGATCGATCCGAAAGAAAGACGGAGGACCATACGGTCATAAAGGCTTTCGTAATCATCCTAGCACAGTCTGGTGCCGCTCCTCGTATGAGAATATGGCGTGGATGATCACACATGGCTTAGCGCTTTGTGGCGAATACATGCGTCGCTACGAAAAGACTCACGCCGCGACTGTTGGTCTTCTTGATGCTAAAAGACTATTCGAGGCTAATACAGGGCTTCCGTTATCCGTCTGGCGGAATGTAACTGGTTTCGCTCGGGCTATGCCTGACGAGTTAAAATTTGATGGTGCAATCGACGATGTGACCGCGTATCGTCGTTACGTAAATGGCTACAAAGCTTACGCGGAATGGAAACGCCGCCCGGAGGCAAAACCTCTGTGGTGGAATGACAAACTTTTTGACGAATGTCTATCACGGAACTCAGAGAACCTTACAAAATAAACGGGTCATTCGAGTATCCAGAGTATTACGAGAAATTTCAAAAGGCTATCGCCTCTGTTTGGAGGCCTGAGGAAGTCAGCATGGCTCACGATGTCTATGACTGGCAGGAATGTAGTCTTGAAGAAAAAGCTGTGATCGGCGGAATCCTTCGGGGTTTCACACAGTTAGAGCTTCACGTTGCATGCTATTGGGGGGATGTCATCACGAAGCTCTTTCCGAAACATGAGATTCATGCGATGGCTCGGGCTTTTAGTTCTTCTGAGTCAGTGCATGCCGCTGCTTACTCTCACCTGTCCGACACGCTCGGTCTTGACGAGTTTGAAGCTTTCCTCGGTGATCCGGCTGCTCGGGCAAAGATTGATTATTTTGTCAATCAAAGCGACCCGATCGTCTCCCTTGGAGTATTTAGCGGAGCGGGCGAGGGCGTAAGTTTATTCTCGTCATTCGCGGCGCTTCTATCTTTCAATCTTGACGGAAGATTTAAGGGTGTAGCACAGATCATCTCCTGGTCCGCGCTGGACGAACAGCAACATTCGGACGGTGGCTGCTCCCTCTTCCGTGAACTTAATGCTGAGGGTCGAGTCACATCAGAACAGAAGAGTCAGGTCGTAGAAGGATTCAAGGCGGTCCTTGCAAATGAAGACGCGTTTCTTGAGAAGATCTTCAATGGATACGCTCTTCGCTGCATTGATCGGGAGTGCCTTTGGCACTATCTTCGCCATCGGGCTAACGACCGACTGCGCGTATTAGGAATTGACTATACTTTTGAATACGATAGGCCGAAATCAGATAGTATAAGAAGGTGGTTTGAGCCTGTGCTTACCGGGCAGGTGTCTAATGACTTCTTTGCGTTACAGAAAGAAGGGAGCATGTACGTGTCAAGACCCGAGCAAACATTTGAAAGAGTTAATTGGAAAACACTGGACTTAAGCCTAAAGTGACCGAAGTACAAGTTCCTGAGTGGTTGAATAAAGAAGGCTTAGAGACCCTTTCACGAGGTTACTTGCTACAAGGAGAAACTCCTCGAGGCATGCACCGCCGACTTTCTTCGTATGCGGCGAAGATCCTTAGTCGACCTGATATTGAGGAGGATCTCTTTGAGATCTTTTGGCGAGGGTGGTTGGGTCCTGCTACGCCGGTCGCGTCCAATTTTGGCACAAGTCGGGGTCTTCCCATCTCGTGTTACTCGGTTCATGTCGGGGATAGTGTCAATTCGATCTATTCGCACCTCAAGGAGGTAGCGCAGCTCTCCAAGAATGGTGGAGGGGTAGGTGTTTACCTCGGGGATGTTCGTCCAAGTAGTAGTCCGATCAGTTCGGGTGGCAAGTCTACGGGCATCGTTCCTTGGGCTCAACAATATGACCTAGCCTCCCGAGTCGTATCCCAAGGCGGCGTTCGCCGAGGCTCATTTGCCATATATCTACCGATAGATCATCCGGACGTCCCCGAACTTCTGCAAGCCAAAGACCACTCAAAGGGAGATCCCCGGCGTTTCATCGACTCAAACATCGGTCTGACCGTGACTGACAAGTGGGTCGAAAGTATGCTGGCTGGGGACAAGAAGAAGCAGGAACTTTTCGGCGAAGTACTGAAAATTCGTTTGATTAGTGGCTCGCCTTACTTGGTCTTCATCGACAATGTCAACCGACAAAATCCAGACTGCTATAAACAGCGCGGGCTCGAAGTAAAAACCTCGAACCTCTGCTCAGAGATCACACTGCACACGGACGACGATCACACCTTCGTGTGTGTTCTCTCCTCTCTCAACCTTGCAAAATACGACGAATGGCGGGATTGGCGTGGTACATCCTCTCTGACAGTCCCGGAGCTGTCGATCTATTTCTTAGACGCAGTAGTGGAGGACTTCATCCACAAGGCGAGCCGTATCCCAAGCATGGGCAGGGCTGTAAGATTCGCCAAAAAGTCCAGGGCACTTGGCCTGGGAACGATGGGGTTGCACTTGCTCTACCAGAAGCGTGGTCTGCCTTTCGCTTCAGAAGCCGCTCGGGACTTAAACAAAGAAGTTCACAGCGTGATCAGTCAGCAGGCTAAGGACGCTTCGCGTAAATTAGCAAAGGAGTGCGGTGAACCTGAATGGTGCGAAGGCACCGGACTTCGTCACACTCACCGGCTGGCTATAGCGCCAACCAGAACGAACTCTGTGATCAGCGGTGCTTTCTCACAAGGTATTGAACCGATTGATGCTAACTACTTTGTGGCTAAACAGGCCAAAGGAACCTTTGTTCGCAAGAATCCGGTTCTGGAGGCTCTTTTCTGTCAGAAGGGAATCAAGGAATCCGTGTGGGACTACATCCTCGCCGAACGAGGCTCAGTCCAACAACTCGACTGTCTGACCGATCACGAGAAAGAAGTATTTAAGACTGCCCGAGAGATCAGCCAATTTGAGATTATTCGGCAAGCGGCCGAACGCACGCCTTTCATCTGTCAGGCACAGTCTCTCAACCTATTCGTTGATCCGGAGATCGACGCCGAGGAACTAGTCCGACTTCACCTATCCGCTTGGAAAAATGACGTGAAGTCTTTATACTATCTGCGTAGCACCTCGCTTGTAGCGAAAAAAGATCTATCTTCTCCTCGAGCCAAGATAATATTCAAACAGGCATGTCCTTCCTGCGCGAAGCTTAAAGCCCAATTGAGAGCGGACGGGATCACATTTCATGAGATTGATAGGTCAATCGTTGAGGAGTTCCCGTACACCACCGTGCCCCAATTATGGATTGATGGAGAGCACATAGGCGGCTACGAAGACTACATGACAAAATATCATGCCGCAACACAATCAAACTCGGTCAGCGAATGCGCGGCTTGCGAAGGCTAGGTGGAATCTCTTGAATAAGAATCTCGGTTTACAGCCTGGTGATAAGCTTCCGAGTCGCCGTAGGGATCGACGAAAGAAGTATCCGCCTCTGACAAAGGAGCAGCGCAAGTTGGTTGAGGAGCATCGCTGGATCGCGGGTCGACTGGCCCATAGCGCGAAGTCGATGACGGGCGGATACACGGGGTGTTTCTCACGTCAGGATCTTGAGTCCGTTGCGTATTTCGCTCTGTGTGTTGCAGCAACCCGCTATAATTCGGATCTAGGATGGAAATTTAGCACTTTTGCCTGGAATACAGCACGAGGCTACATCCAGCACGCTCTGCGTGATCATAGCCGAATGGTGAGAGTGCCGCGGTGGATCACGCCAATCCGTGAAGAGGTCCGGCAGATGCTTAAGGACGGCGCGACATATGACGAGATCTGTGAGGAACTTGGACTGAGTCACGAACAGGTCTTGATGTGCGAGGAGTCGTGGCATGAGATACATTCCTCATATGATCATACGCCTGACGATCACAGACCCAAAGAGTTTATCTACGAGATAAACGAGGCGCGGGCGATGATCGGAGAAGATGTTCTGAAAGCCCTCGGCGAACTGCCGGATCAGGATCTTAAACTCTTGCTATCGCATGTCGAGGGTGAACTCGATGATAATAGCCAGATCGACCGCGCTAATCAGCTCCTAAGGTATCTTCAATCACTTGTTGGAGAAACGGGGGTAAGACCGTGTGTCGCCACCAGCTAGGTCCGGCGGCATCCTTCCCGGGTAAAACCTAGTTACGAACAAGCTGGCTTGACCGAACACTGATGGCGACTGTACGCATTTCACAATTAACTGCTATCACGACGCCGACGGATGATGACGTTTTCATCATCAACGACGCTGATACCAATACGAGAAAGATCTCCTTTGCGAATCTTACGCAAGGTCTTCTCAACACATCTTCTACTGCCCAAACCAAGACCGGAGCGCTGACAATCGGCGGGACGCTGACGGCGTCAGGAAATTTGGTGGTAGACACCAATACTTTCTTTGTCGACGCGACTAATAATCGCGTGGGCATTAAGACGACGTCTCCAGCGACTGAACTTGACGTTGATGGCACGATTCGCGTTCGCAACGCTAATCCCATTCAGTTTGGCGACGCCAACAACTCGAATCATGTGGCTGTGAAGTCGCCAGGTGTAGTCGCCGCGAACTATACGCTAACGCTGCCTGACGCGCTTCCTTCAGTCACTAACCTTCTAGCCGTAGACAATGCCGGCTCGATGGGGTATTCCATCGGCGTTATTTATAACGGCACTGACGACTCACTGGAACTCGGACTTGTAAAACTCACTAACCAGGGTTCCGTACGTTTCTTCGAAGGAACCGCCGGTGGTTCTGAGTACATTCAGTTCAATGCTCCGGCAACTCTTGCGACCACTAACGCCTATACGCTTCCCACGGCATTCCCTGCTAGCTCAGGATTTGTGCTTTCTGCTAATACCAGCGGAATCCTATCCTGGGTGAGTAATAGCGCAAGTGCCGCTGGCTCTCCTGGCGAGATTCAGTTTAATAGTGGCAGCGGCCTCGGCGCTGATGCCGACTTCGTCTGGAACTCTGGCACCAATACTCTTCAAACCGTAAACGCTACTCTCACCGGTGCACTTAGCGTTGAGGGCAACGTTGATCTCGGTGATGCTATCACCGACACCATCAGCTTCGTCGGTCGGGCCGATACGAATCTTGTCCCCATTGCCGACAACACACACGATCTCGGAACAAGTTTACTTCGCTGGGCTGAAATTCACGCTGACGACTCTTTTGTCTACGGTGACCTAAGTGTTGCGGGCTCTTACATCCAGAATAGCATCTCAGAATCGTACTCTTTTGCTCAAGCTGCCGTTGTTACCGCCACCAGTTTCGACGTCACGATTGGATCCGCGACTGTGCCCAACTCGGCCAAACTGCTTGTCCAGGTGATCGATACCACCACGGGTGATATCGAGTTCTACGAGCATTTTGTCACACAGGACGGCTCAGGCGGCATCAGCGAGATCAGCGGTGCCAACACCCAAGCCCCTACTCCCGGAACATTCCTGAGTACTCCGACAACCGCCGTCGTTGGCGCTAATATCGTTTGTTCAATCACTAACACTGCTATCAGCACAAACGACGTCGACATCAAAGTTCAAGTCGTGGCCACTACCTGATGACCTACCAGCCTCTTAATATCATCCCGGGACCGCAGTACACTGGCACAGACCAGTACGTGATTGTCGATCCTACAGCACCCAATCACATCCACCTCCGCGCTGGCGGTGTGATTGATAACAGTTCCGCCGATCTGTACCTTGGTGGCGAAGATAACCATTTTATAGTTTCCGACGGAAGCGGAACCGCGACAATCAGCGCTCAGAACGAGATCTATGTAGCACCCGTGCCCGTGAGTCATGGGGGCTTTGCGACGTATCTAGCGTTCGCAACTAACGGCGTGCCTACTGCCGGAACCGCGCTTCTGAATCTTGGTGATGAAACCGGACTTGGTACATTCAAGTGCATCATCCATGCGATTGATGCTACCACGTCTGACACCGAGGCATTTGAGTACCTGATCACCCAGGACGGCTCAGGCAATATCGATGATCTTGCCTCTGCCACTGTGAATTCAGGCGGCGTAGGCGCTTTAGTCACCGCCTCAACTTCGATTTCCGGCGGCGATGTAATTCTCACCCTGACAAACGTAGCTGTGTCCGCCAACAGCGTGAATGTACGCGTTCAGGCGACCGCTCTGGCTCTGGGCTGATTCACCCATCCCCTCCCTTCCTGTATAATACCTAAGTTCATCCCTTAAACCATGGAAACCAAGCAACAACTCGCGACCCTCATTGACGCTTACGCAGACGCGAAGCGTACGAATAACGATATCCTTATTAAGATGGCCTCTGAGCAACTGCAGGGATTCTTCTCGGCTCATGACGTGATTCCCACGTCGGCGCCCTCAATCGCTGAACCTGATTCAGACGAGTAATAATTCATCGTAGACGCGTGACAGTTGAGAGACTGTATACTCGAAAGTTTACAAATCAACACATTGTGTAAGATAAGGTCATCGGCGGGTAAAGTCGATGGCCTTTTTTATGGGGCTAATCTTTCCCCTCTCTAACCGGGATCACGAGAGGCTAAGCATCCCTCATATCGACCTTAAGGGTGGTCGGGAATAACGAATCGCACGGTCCCTACCGAGCGCTTCCTTACTACATTCTAATGACAGCTTCAGTTCTACAGCGCGACCAAGCGCAAAACACCTGGCAACAATTCTGTGAGTGGGTGACTTCCACTAACAATCGGTTGTATGTCGGTTGGTTCGGAGTCCTTATGATTCCTTGCCTCCTGGCTGCCACCATCTGCTTCATCGTGGCCTTCATCGCCGCTCCCCCTGTCGACATCGACGGCATCCGCGAGCCAGTTGCTGGTTCTCTCATGTACGGCAACAACATCATCTCCGGTGCTGTTGTGCCCTCTTCGAATGCTATCGGACTTCACTTCTACCCGATCTGGGAAGCAGCGAGTCTTGATGAGTGGTTGTATAACGGTGGCCCCTTTCAACTCGTGGTCTTCCACTTCCTGATCGGCATCTACGCCTACATGGGTCGTGAATGGGAACTTTCATATCGCTTGGGCATGCGCCCCTGGATCTGTGTTGCTTACTCAGCACCTGTTGCTGCCGCGAGTGCCGTGTTCCTGGTCTATCCTTTCGGTCAGGGTTCGTTTAGTGATGCGATGCCTCTAGGTATTTCGGGGACCTTTAACTATATGCTCGTATTTCAAGCAGAACATAACATTCTGATGCACCCCTTCCACATGCTGGGAGTTGCCGGTGTATTCGGTGGTTCGCTGTTTAGTGCGATGCACGGTTCGCTAGTTACGTCTTCACTCGTTCGCGAAACGACTGAGACTGAATCCCAGAACTACGGTTATAAGTTCGGTCAAGAGGAAGAGACGTACAATATTGTCGCGGCGCACGGTTACTTCGGACGGCTTATTTTTCAATACGCCTCCTTCAATAACTCACGCTCGCTGCACTTCTTCCTGGCGGCCTGGCCAGTGGTTGGAATTTGGTTTACTGCGTTGGGCGTAAGCACAATGGCGTTTAACCTAAATGGTTTCAACTTCAACCAATCTCTGATTGATAGTCAGAATCGCGTGATTCCTACTTGGGCCGACATCCTTAATCGGGCTGGTCTGGGTATGGAGGTTAACGCGTAAGCATAGCTTCCTAATCGGGTTAAACGGGGAAACTCTCAAGTAGACAATCCCGTACCAAGTCAGAAAGGGTTTAAGTTTTCTGAAAGGTCGAACGACTAGATGGTGAGTCCCAACAATAATCCATCCACGAACTCCCGACACCGCAAGGTGAAGATATAGTCTGAACTCTATGGCGACATAGAGAAGCAACGGATAAAGAGCCTTTGCGATAACAAACTTGTATGCATGAGCGAAACGCCCACAATTTTCCGCTTGACCTCGCCGCTGCTGAAGTTACTTCGGTGGCCTTGACAGCTCCGTCAATCGGATAATTTACATAATATAGCTCTCAGTACAATAGACTGGGAGCTTTTATTATGGCAAATCAATTTACGAGTCAAAGAAACTGGGAGCAAGAACTAAAGGAGACATGTGCTCGATTAGGTCTTTGCGCCGTTCTTCCTGATAAGTTGACTGCTAATGCTAAAATAAAAACGGTTTGCTTCCATGGTTGCGTAAGTAATTGCCGAATATACTCTCTCATCAACCGTCAGTATTGTTGTAAATCTTCAGCATCAAAGGCTCACGATCCTGCATTAAAGTCAAAGGCAGCTCGAATAGCATGGGAAACTAGACGAGAATTGTTACTTCAACGACAAAGAGAAAGATGGGCGAAAAACGAAGAAAAAGAAAAACACAGTCTTTCTTGCTTAAAGGCGCAGGAAACGTTGCGGGAAGCAGGTTGGGTCAATCCAGGGTGGGGACGAAAGATCTCTGATGATGACCGTCTTCTTCCGGGAATTCTCTATCTAATACGGTATCTTGACAGTAACGGAACACACTTCAAACTTGGAATTACTAGGCGTAAATTATCGGAACGATTCGATTTATCTAGTCTCATCTCAGTCATTCACACTTGGAATTTTCCTCTCGGAAGATGCTTCGATCTGGAGCAAGCCACACTCCGCTACGCTACCGACCGCGGCTATCGCTACTCCTCACCAACAACCACCGAGCTCATCCGCCCAGAAGGAGTAGCCTCAATCCTCGAGTTCATCGAGCGCTCAAGTGATGTCTCGGCTCTTTCGGCCTCTATTCATGTTTAAGATGAAACTTAAATACCTGCTAGCATTTCTACCACTACTTCTAATCTCCTGTAAAGAAGAACCAATACCGTATGAGGTTCATAAGGTCACAAAGAGCGGAACGGTGATTGACTGCAAAGGAAAGGATTTTAACGAGGGAAAGGTAACCGAGATTCGCGTAAGTTCCTCGATCAAGAACGTAACAATTCGAAACTGTAGTCTTAAGGGTTCAATCCGTGTCTTGGGGTTGGGCATGAACGGTGAGGATGAAAAGGTCAGAGAGTCATCGTATAAGGCAGGGCACACCGAAAGAGCACAAGCAGCAGCGCCCTCAGACGTTCTTCTTTCCAATCTAGCAATAGAAGGAGTACAAAGGATTCCAGTGTACCTTGCGCCAGGAGTTACAAGAGTCACAGTTGAGAACTCCAAATTTGTCGGAAACACGGTCTCAACCGTGATTTATCTTGACGCCGAGAGTGCGAATAACACCATTCGCAATAATACTTTCAGTGTGGAGGGAGATCTCTCTCTAAGACAATTCGGGGTCCGTGAAGTGATTGCCGTGGACGGTTCGGCGTATAATCAGATCATCGGCAATAAGTTTGAGAAAGCGGTTGGTGGCGGAGTATATCTGTATAGGAACTGCGGTGAAGGTGGGACAGTCAGGCATCAGCCTCCACAGCACAATGTGATTGAGGATAATAACTTCAATCTGACCGGGCTGCATTGGGGTAACTACGGGATCTGGTTAGGCTCTCGAAATGGAAATCGCGACTACTGTAGCGCGGATGACGGGTACGAGTTTGGAAGTAGCGTAAACAACGGTGACTTTGCTGATTATAACACGGTAAGAGGGAATAAGTTCTCCGGTTCCGACGACACTATTCGAAACGACAGGCAGAATAATGTGATAAACTAAAGGGACACTTAGTGAAGTGTCCACTAGCACCCCCAAACCGCTAGAGAGTGGTGTATGATGATCCTAGTTAAACAAATCAAATGCCTTCCACTTACGGTTTCACCGGCGATTTCACTACCTTTCTTGGTCTTGTCGGCGTGGTGTCCACCGCTATCATCATAGTCACCGCCTTCCGCCGCTTCTATCGCTCCCCCTTCAACCGCTGAATGGACCAATCTGGCAGTCTACGGCCCGCTATCGAGATGATGGCGGGCTTCATTATATCATTGATCACAATCTTGCTGCCCCTTATGATCATCATCATATGAGGTAAATTAACCTCAAAGGGCACTTAAGAGTATGACTCTCGAAGACGCTTGCTATTCCCTAAAACTCGAGTGTGCTCTGCGTGAGTTAGGGTTTGTGGATATCGGTTGGCGGGTAGTCGCTCACGCAGGCATCTTCTTCGTGGAACCGGTAGGATGGACCACTGCTTGCACCGCCGCAGATCCCCTTCTAGGTTTCCAACTTCAACGGCATGTAATGGCGAAAGAAACGAATAAGCGCGGTCTTCACGTAGGGCGGCCGATAGCCCAGACTGCTAAGCAGGCACTGGATCTTGCGATCTCGCTGTCATGAACATCGAACCGTTTCCGCTAGAGAAAGAACTCCGAGTCGAAGCCATTAAACGTCATCTCACGGAACTGCCCCGGGACGAACTTGTTGCGAGTCTCGCGCAGGCCATTGATGTTCTCACTCGAATGACAGATCAGACAAAGCAACTCGTGGCATACATCGAGATCATGGAGGAGAAGTTAGGGTGGGCTACCGTAGTCGTAGACACTTAGAATGATTCCTCTTTTTGACAGGTTGTTTTTTGGGAAGAATAGACCGTTCCACGAGTGGATTATCTATGCCACAACAACCGCTGGGGCGGTGGCACTGATCGTGTTTTTTGGCAATCAACTACTTATGTCAAAGTACGGTGACCTCGCCTGGGATGCGGCATGTTCAGCGTCAAAGGCGATGCCCGAAAACGAATTCTCTCGGCTTCTTTCAACATTTTGTCGAGCGGCCAAGGACGGAAAAATAACGGAAGACGAGGCGAGGACGATATTAGGAAGAACACAACAGGCGTTAGGATCAGGCGGCGTGTACTTCGATAACGACCGTCAGAATACGGACCTTCGGGCACTCGATGAAGTCGACTTCGCCATAGAACGGTGGAAATTAGCGAATCCGGCCCCCAAGATAGACGATTCACTTAGACAGCAGCTACCGTCGCTCTCCGAAACCCAGCTATGTGTCCTCTCGCAAGCGGAGCGTTACACTGACGGGGACGCGATTGGGATTCGCTATATTGGAATGGGTGTTTGCGAGACTGAATGAGGTAAAACCCCTTTAGCATGCTATCTCTCTGAGTTCGATGATTGTTGTCGAAAATTATACATTCACGCCGGGAGCTCGCGGTGTCGGCACGATCGTCATCCCCGAGGTAATTGAACTCGAGGGTATTCAGCGCATCTGGAACGTCACTCGAGGCGCCCTCATTTATGAGACGACCAATGCTCAGTATGGCATTGTTAGCGTAGTTGTTGCCAATGGCGAAACCACTTTGACGATCGAGACTGACACACTCACGATGAACGGGGGGGATGATCTCCAGATTCTTGTGTACGGCGAGTCTTCCGGCGGAGGCGGTAACACGGGCCTGGGTCAAGATGGAACTATTGACGCTTTTGGTCGGCAACGCGTTAGTTCAGGGTACACCTTAGCAGACTACAAGTCCGTCTATGGCGCAGACAGTGAGATGCTTAGCGCGACAAGTGGCGGCGGCTCGGCTGTAGTAGCTCAAACAAATAAGGCGGCATTTAGACTCACGGCTGGAACTGGCGCAACAGACTACGCTCAGCGGCAGTCTAGAATGTATCATAATTATCAACCGGGCAAATCGCAACTCTATCTCTCAAGTTTTAACTTCTTTGCAGCCAAAGAAAATTGCAATAAGCGCGTAGGATATTTTGATGATCGTAACGGAATCTTCCTTCAGTTGGAAGGCGACACGACTCTGTCTTTCGTTAAAAGGTCATATGTCGGAGGCTCAGTAGATGATTCCGCTCGTGTTGTACAAGCCAATTGGAATGTAGACCGCTGTGACGGAACGGGCCCAAGTGGCTTCGAAGTAGATATTTCTAACACGCAGTTAATGTTTACTGACTTCCAGTGGTTGGGAGTTGGTCGTATCCGTGTAGGTTTTGTGCATAACGGCGCGGAAATCATAGCTCACGAATTCTACCATAGCAACGTTCTTGCAAGCGTATATTGGTCACAACCATCTCTGCCGTCTAGAGCCGAGGTACGAAACACGGCTGCTACAGACGTGCCTACGTTCATGGATATGATTTGTAGCACGGTTATTTCCGAGGGCGGCTACTCTGAGGCCGGGGAAGACTTTTCGGCAGGATCCGCTGTGCGATCAATTGGTAATGCCCCCAACACGCTGCCAGTATTTGCCATTAAGCTGGCTGACACTCTTAATAGTTATCCGAACAGATTGTATGCTCGCATTTCCTCAATCAATGTAGTAGCTCCAGCACAAATTGTAAAAGTGGAGGTGATCCGTGTGACCAGCTCAACGGTAATTACTGGGGGATCGTGGGTTCCCGCGGGTAGTGGGTCTGGTGTTGAATACAACGCCACCGCCACGACTTACACAGCTGGCGCTACCGATCAAGTGATGGACGTTTTCTATCTTCCGTCTGGTGGTGTTGGAGGAGGTAATAATAGTGCCGTGCCGATTACATTGCAGGAGCCGTCTAAAGCCCGCCGTGGGTACATTGCCCAAAATATAGTTGCAAACGACTCCATGGCGTACCTTATCCAAATTACATCTTTAGGTAATGGTGCTACTGCCGCAGCCGCGTTACAATGGCGTGAAGTTGGTAAATAGAGCCGGCGGGTAAAATTGCAATTCAGGGGGTGGATGAGACTTATGTTAGGCGGCCATTTCAATGAGAAAGTGATATCACTCCTCGACCTAATGAAAGCGGAAGATGAGAAGTTTCGCAAAGCTCTCGGTAAGCGCAGTCGCGAGCCCGACTCCAACATCGCTTACGATGTCGAACAGACCCAGCCTGGGATTCACGCGTCGATGGGCCGTGATAAGTCAACCAAAGAGGAGTTCAATCGGGCAAGATTAGGGCGCGAGTGGTCGCGCGAGTCTGAACATGCTCACAAAGGCTATCCAACCTGGCATCCGAAAGAGATTGAGTCTCCGCCGTTTCAAAAACTAAAGCCAGGCCGCGGCATCGGGTTCTTTCCGAGCATCAAGGAAAAAGGTCCCGGGTAAAATCCATCTAGAGCGAATTACCAAGGCAAGGGTCAACGATCACATGAGGCTGTATGGCTACTCATAACACTATCACTAGCGTTCCTTTCTCGTTCGAAATACTCGACGCGGGGATGGGCACAAATACTTTGGATGATCTGGTTACAGCCAAATGGCAACCCATCATCCAGGTGAACACGGCTAATATCGATATGCGTATCGATAATCTCGCCGTTGAATTTTTGTCTACTACGGATTCCGAAACTATTAGCTTTGGAACGGTAACTCTCGACAGTGACAGTTCGGCCCCGGATTATCGTGGCGCGGCTGCTTTATTCCCGGACCTAAACTACTCCGTGGGAGTTGAAGAACTAACTGCTGTGACAATCGCCGGAGAATTTACGTATCTTCGCGGCAGCACCTCGCCGATCAACGGCACTACAGCTGTAACCGCGGGTATTCGTTATAATAAGACCGGAACGGCTGTGTCCGGACTGCTCACCCTCGGAGGTGCCAATGACCCCTCCGCAACATCATCCGATGTGTCGACTTTCAACGGTGCTAACAATACCTGTACCGTGGATCGTAAGTCCAAAGTCATTCGCTTTGGCCCTCAAAAAATCAAATTTCACCCGGCGTTTGCTGGCGTGACCGCGAAATGCGTAGACGCGCTTGACGCCCCCGTGTGACAAATATGGATCAACTACCTATGACTGAAGAACAAGAGCTCGAGCAACTCGAAGCCGAATTGGCGGCTTTAGAGGAGCAAGCAAGAATTGAAGTTCAACTGCTAGCAGATGCTGCTGAGCCGCCTGTGGCTGAAGTCATATTAGTTGAACCGAAGCCTAAAAAGCCGAAGAAACAACTTAAAGCAAAACCGGTGGAAGTGATCGAGCCCGCAAAGGTCAAATCGACTCCCGATAAAGTACTCTTCGGTGCCGCGAAACTTAAAGCTAAGTTCCTTAGACGTTGAGGCATATCATGACCCCGCATCTAACACATAGTTTTGCTAAACACCGCGGTGTTCGAGGAGTTCATTTTTACGACTCTTCCGGGTGCGAATTCTTTCAGTGGGACCGGGTATTCGGTCTCATTGATAAGTCCCGTTTTCCCGCCCAATTTGGTGATAAACTCGTTGATACGATCGCGAACTACGACCCCGATCGGGAGTTTGTTGCTGTTAGCGCAGGCAGTGGGCAAGTGACGATAGAGATCTTCCGGGCCGAGACACTTTAGGAACTGGCACGCGGCTTCGTCATGGGGGTCCGGGATGCCGTATAATGGTTTCATGATAGAAGCCAAATACGACATCGCCGTCACCTTCGGGCGGTTTAATCTTCTCCACATCGGTCACGTGGATATGTTCGAGCGGATGGCTGATCTGGCTCCTAATTGCCTGATCGGTGTATCCTCAGGCCCGAATAATCTTCCTATCGACCAGCGGGTTGCCGTGATCGAGAAGGCGATGGGGATCAACGGTGTGGTCTACGAACACTTCGGAGGCCCTTATGAGACGGCGAAGGCCCCTAATCCTTTCTCTTTCTTTGAGTTCGTTAATGCCGAGCGAGTCGTCCTCGTTCTTGGTGAGGATCAGGTAAAACTGGCGGAAGCGGCGAAGAGATCGCTGGGTTGGGACTACCACCTTGTCAAGCGACTTTACAGCTCCACCGAGGTCCGTGCGCTCATCGACAACGAGGAGTGGGACCGACTCATCGAAGTGGTTCCTAACGAGATCCTTCCCGATGTAGCACGTCTTCGCGGTCAGGAAATCTTATCCCAGATAACAAAATGACACAGGAGAAAGAGAGAAAATTCTACTCGGGTGAGCATAAGCCGTGTGGCACTCCTATTGAGGACGAGTGCGACCATGCGCTTTGCAACTTTCAAAAGTACTGTAAGGACAACCCAAGCGCTCTGGAATGCAAGATCTTTGATCTTTAAGCAATAAAAAACCGCCCGATTGGGCGGCAGTTCGTTGGTGAGTGGTCAGTTATTATCTTCCACTATAACAGCGACTGTCTTGGCTTGCCGCTTCGGGATGGTCAATGTAAGCAGACCATGTTTTACCGATGCCGTGACATTGTCGCCGTCCACACGAGAACCAATAGTGAAGTAAGTGTTGCCGCGCTGTGTTTCCACATGAACCGCGCGACCTTCTACTCTTACTACTACTTCCTTTGGATCTACGCCCGGAACTTCTACCTCAGCATAGACATTGTCGTCATCGGACTTGATCTCGTAAGAGAGTCCGCGGGTCTGCTTGGTAGGAAACTCGTTGAAGAGACTATCGAATACTCTGTCGATACTCCCGATAGGCATAGGAATGCCGGTTGTTGTGATTAGGTTAGTCATATTCCTGAGGGTCTTGATAGACTAAGGGTCAGGTGAGATTCTAAAATCTCAAGAAGATTATACCTAAACCCAACGCGGGTAAAATCACTAGATACGCCTTTGAACCTCAATGATCGACTCGATGTTAGCACGAGACCTGCTAAAAGCCCAGAACGATCTTATCATCTCCGCTCGTCTGGCCCATTGGAACGTACGCGGACCTAATTTCTACGAGTCTCACCTGTTGTTCGGACGTATTTACGACACCGCGTCTGAAAAAGTTGATACGTTGGTGGAAGTCCTTCGCGGTTTAGGCTATAATCCGACGTTTCAGGAGTTTGGTGGCCCCGGCGGCGAACTTCCCTCCTATAACTGCATGCCGCTAATCGAGATGCTGACTGGATACGTGACATCGTATATGGCGACTCTACTGCGTATGCGCGATGCTGTGAAAGACGAGAGTATGGCCGCGGGACTAGCGAATCTTATCGAACAACTCTGCGAAGACGGTACGACGCTACTATATCTATTATCCGCTGCCCAAGGACTCTGATGGATGTCTTCACGGTAACTTCAACAAAGCCGTACGACCAGTGCTACTACGAACTTCACATGTCAAACGGCAGTAAAACCGTCTGGGATGATTACGAGAAGTTGCGTAATCACTGGATGACCGTATGCGGGTCTGGCATGAGTCACGTCGTGGTTCAGAAAAAGGCCACTTCACGAACTGGCACAACAAAGCCGTCGACGGGATTTGCATAGCAGTATAATGGGGATATGAAAAAGCTCCCCTCGGTCATCTGTCAAATTAACGACGTCGGTTTCACCAGCAAACCGACTGACATCCGCGTGATGGGAAAACTCCGTGACAAGATGATCCAACGCGGCTGGGTTCAACTACCCGACTACGACTTCGTCCGTAAAGTGACGCAGGAAGGCACCGCCTTCTATGGTTGTCTTTTCAATGGTCTTGACCTGATGGAGACGGGCCAACAACGGCTATGTTGG
>Ga0315288_10003340_pt1 | contig 20501 bp, 33 predicted proteins | sample YL17G11_20_MG_FD_203454 | JGI IMG/M metagenome (GOLD analysis project Ga0315288, IMG submission 203454) | Sediment microbial communities from Yellowstone Lake, YNP, Wyoming, USA - YL17G11_20 | ecosystem: Environmental > Aquatic > Freshwater > Lake > Sediment | place: USA: Wyoming | collected... | reverse complement strand
GCTGTCATTTTCTTCTCTTGATATGCTTTAACAAATGCAATCGATTTTTCAAATATATCTTCAAGAATTTTAGAACCAGATATGATAAGTTTTGTAGAGTCAATACCTAACTTATTCAGCTGTTGAATATAATTAGCTCTTTCAACATCAAACAATACACTAATACCGCCAATCTTCTGATTTTCTGCTAGAAAGTGATTTGCTAACAAAGATTTACCTGACCCAGCATCTCCTACAAATGATACTATTCTTCCGAATGGAATTGCTTTATATGGAGAGCCGGTACACGCAAAATTTATAGCATAATTACCAGAACTTAGCCATTCTAGCTTAGATATAAAATCTTTCTCTAATGCAACAGCAAAATCACCGTCCTTGAAAGTCGTATTCATGCTTTCAATAAGTGATTTTAAACTACCAATAGCTTCTTTTTCTTTTTTAGCCATGTATCCTCCAGACAAATAAGAGTATCATTAGAAGGACCGCTCGCTACCCACCACGGATTTGTGCCTATAATACTGTTTCCACCGTGCCATTCGGAACTGCAGTTCCAGCCTCGTCCGTCTTTCTAATGATACTCTATTTTTTATTTTTCCGTTTTAATATCATCTAAGCTTTTCTTGAATGCTTCGATTTCTTCATCTATCTTGTCTTCTTTAGGAGCAGGAACTGCAGGCGCTTTTGGAGCTTGTATATTCATTACTCTCTCTTCAACCTTTTGCATCTGAGGCTGACGTGATATTGGCTCCCCAGTTAACTGTTGAAGTGCATTATCAAGAACTTCTTTAAGCTCGATATAGCTTAGTAGTGTTACTTCTTTATCGAGATCAAATAAGCTTCCCATCCATGCTTTGGCTTTTGCTGGATCTGCAGACAATGGTGTTGCTTTGCGAGCCGCTTCTGAAAGATCATAATTCCAATAATTATCTTTCATTCTCTTCTGGACCTTGAAGTCATAACCTTCATTGAGATCTGTTATGTCTCCAATTTCTGGATTCGCACAAGCACCAATTATCTTCTCGAACAACTTAATGCCAGAAGTAAGAACTCTTACTCCCTTATCTTCTGCCGAACGAACTACAACATTGTAATAGAATCTTTTCGTCTTTTTAAGCTCTTTAGCTAATTCCAAGTCTTCGATACTCTGTGATTTATAAAGCTTACTTACATACTCACAGATAGGGCACTTTGAATTCTTATACTCTTTTGGACAGTTGTAATATTCACCCATGATCTTGTGAAAGCCTGATTTTAAGAAGAAATGCTTCTCTGGATCTGCACTCGGGAGTATACGAATATGTGTATCGCCTTCTTTTATATCTGTATCCGCATACTTTGCATCCATTACCTTCTTCCTGTTAATTTCCTGATCAAAAATCTTTTTGAATTTTTCAATCTTCTCTGCACTATTCGTTGACATTTTACTATTCTCCTTTTAGTTTTGTTTTTTCAAATAGATTTGGATCTATTGAAATTGGATCTAATAAAGCATCCTTTGTGATATTGTCCAACACTTTCTTTTCCTGATTCTGAATATAGGATAACGATCCTAGTGATACTTGTTTCTTGTTAAGAGCCTCACATAAATAATAACACTGACTTGAATATGAGGTTAAATCTACTAACTTCTTTTCATTAATTACTACATCTTCTTCTCCGTATAAGTGTTCTTCCACCTCCTTATTTGATAGTTCCTTCTCTTCACCTTTAATATTCTTTTTCTTAAACTTTAATCTTATCTGTTTGCTTTTATCAGCCTTAAGCTTATTCAAATCAATTTCAGCTATGTCTCTATTCTTCTTTGCTTCAAGATACACAGCAGTAAAGAATGCATATTGAGCTGGAAGAAGCTTAATCTGCCCTTTAATGTTTTCTTCATCAATTATAACTTGAGCTAGGGGATCTATTTCGATTTCTTTACCGGAAGGTGATACCACTTTGATGCTAAATTTTAACAAGTTTATGTCGAAATATTCGTTATTTGTCATATAAGTTATAAATAGATAACGCTCCAATTTTTTTTCTTTTTATGCGATTATATACTATTTAGTTTAAATTCCAGTTCGTCGTGCATATTCTGCTATCAAAATTCCATCCGCATCATCAAATTCATCCCATTTTATATTAGGAAATAATCTTTTTCCTATCTGGAGTGAAGCTTCTTTTAATTCTTCTTTTTCTAGCCCTGCAGGAAGCATCGCCTTCTGCCACTCCTTTGAATCTATCCATTGATATGGTATTTTAAGTTGTTCTAATATGATTTGAGTTGCTTCTAGTGCTCTCATTGCGGACATGGTTGCCTTGAAGCGCCCCGGGTTCACCATTGGGCGCTCTATGACAGCCAAGTGAATGTTCAATATACTTAGATCTTTTTTAAGTATATCGAAATCAATTCTATTTAACCATTGTTTTGTTTTTGTGTAGGAGAGTTCTTTTTTAACGGGGGTTTTAAAGTAGAAATATTGGTTATCTAATATAATTCCTATGCTGCCCGTTACTCCATTATCTATACCTAAATAATTTTTCAATCATTATTACCTCATTAAATTGAAATTGTGTACCATAAACTTGTATCTTCTATTATTTTTACGTCATGTATTAATTCATCAGTTGCCTGCTTTACTTCAGCCCAGCCGGTACAGGAATAATCATGCCCACATAATAAAGCTCCTTTAGCTAATAAGTTCTTTGTACCTATAATATCTGATTTCACTGCACTGTATGTGTGATCACCATCTATAAATATCATGTCAAACTTTAAGCCAAGAACTCCAAACACCCAATTAGCATTGGCGCTGTGCATCCTAATTGGAATAATTTTTCCTATATCAATAAGATCCCCATTATTTTTACAAAATTCTAGAAATGCATGATCCCCCTGATTTAGATCTGTGTTTAAATAAGCCTTGCTTTGTATTTCATCTGATGTACCTTTCCATGTGTCAACTGCATATACAACCCCATTACTGTTCTCTGCTAATGTTCTAGTAGATCTGCCATGCCAACTGCCTATCTCCAATATCTTCTTATGCTGTTTTGCCCAATATCCTAGTGTTATTAACTCTTTAGTGCTCATCCATCCGCTTATTTCCATATTATTATGCTTCCTTTATTCGTTTCCATCGTTCCTTTAGCATCTCTGCTAATATCTTATTTTTTTCTATGCGAAGTTCAGCGGCTCCAGCAGAGTGACTCATCACAGACTTGTGCCATATAGGAAAATTACCTAAATATTTGCCTTCTTGATAATTTGGTAATACAATATTGCTCGGTAGGCTTATTGTATAGCCAAGATCAATTATATTAAAACAAAAAATAGTATCTGTTCCAATACCAGCTAAAATATTATCAGGATCAATACCGCCTATTTTATTCCATATATCTTTTCTCGTAACCATTAAAAAGCCGACGCAGCATGTGCCCATTTCATTATATTCAAATACGCCTGGACCGACTAATCCTACTTTCTCATTTTTAAATGGCTCTAATAAAATACCTATCCAATTAATTGATAAAGCGGCGGAGAGTAATTCATTATCATCATCCATTTTTGCAACGAACTTTGATTCAGTTACTCTTGCTCCTTCATTAACTGATGCACTCTCGCCAATTTTATTGTCATGCCATATATATTTGAAATAATTATGATTCAAATTATTTAACCATGCTCTAGCTTCTTTTGGCAAACCATTAGCAACAATAATAAATTCAGCATCAATTTTAAAATCTGTATATGCTATAATTGAATTTACGCATGCTTGAAGAAGTTGAAAATTGCATGATGGTATAATAAATGTAATTTCTTTAATATAATTATTATTCTTTCGAATAACAATAAGAACATCATCATATCTATTCTTAATATTTCTTAAATCTATTATTTCTACTATCCCATATTTGGTAAATTTAATCCAATTTTCAATAGGAATAAAATCTTCTATTACATATATGCCGTCATCATTTAAGTGGTCAAACAAAACTTCTATAGCGGCTAATTGATCATTTATTTGATGAGATCCATCATCAATTATTATATCAAATTTTTTATCTTTTACCTTTGCTGCTAATGCTTCTTTATTTGATACATCTACATGAATTACCCCTGTTTTAGTACATAAGCTACAATCTTTATCAATACCTGTTATAGTTCCATTTACGAGAAACTTATCCCAAGCTACTAATGAACTTCCGCTCTGAACGCCAATTTCAAGTAAGTTTGCTTGTTTGTTAATATATTTGCTAAGCATGTTAGTATATGTCTTATCATATGAATGTGTTGAGTCTTTATCACTACCATATTCACTGAACATATAAACTCCTCGGGTATTGATTATGATAATGATTTATATTGCTATTATGCAATGAGCAAGGATTTATATTTCCTGATGCTATCCAAGCTTCATATTCGAATCTATTATTTGTCTTTTTAGGTCTTTCCAATGTTTTTATATAAGAACTTTTAGACCACCAGAAATTACCTGAATAATGCTTATATGGTTCATTTTTATAATTTACACCAACAGCATCATAATCTTCTAATAATTTAATACAAGTTCTCCACTTCTCTATTGTGAAGTATTCCATATAATTTCGCCAATCACTTGAACAAGTTCCATTTGTTTGATCTGAAACACCTTTTGTGTGTATATATAAGAAATATCCATCTTCTGCTATTGCATGTTCATACAATCTAATCAATGTTGGGTATTCAAACTCTTCAAAATTACTAGATTCATATATTATCTTAATCTTTGAATATTTATTAAGGTCTATACTATAATTCTTTTTTAATAAGCAAACATTTATACTATCTGCTTCTATATATAAGTCAGAGTCAGCAATCTTATTGATAGTATTTTTAACCACCTCTTCATAATTTCCAAATAAAGCCATATGATAGTAGATGTGTATATTCATATTTGAAAATAATTAAACTTTTCTTTTATTTTTGAAAGCATATCTTTATTTTTGCTTATAACTCCAAGACCATGGCTATGAAGAAATATTCCCTTTGGTTCTTTTATCTCCTGAAAATATTTGCAAACATCTGTGAAGCAAGAATTTACATCATGTAACAATATAACACCATCTTCGTTTACAAATTTACTCCAGTTCTCATAATCGCTCTTAACATAGTCATATATATGCATCGCATCTATATGCAAAATATCAATCTTTTCACTCCAAGTGGAACATACAACCCTACTATCACCCTTTATTACTACTATCTCTACTCCAAACTTATTCTTAAACAATTTTTGCTTTTCTATTACAGAATCATACGTATTCCAAGGTGTTTGTTGGTCTTCTTGAAACCAATCCACCCCATAAACTATTCCAATTTTGGGAATAGCAAATACAAATGTTGAGAATCCATAATCCATTCCAAGATCCACTATAACTTTGGGCTGTTTATAGTTTACCAACCAAGTTGCGAAATTTTCATGCCCTTTCCAAGCACTATTTATCTTATATAACTCCTCTGCAACATCGTCAGCTTCACTCATTTAATTAATCCCATATCAATATACTTTTCTGTATTGCTTTGTATATACTCTGGAAATGTATTATCAACTGAAACATATTGTAGAGTATATTCAGGTCTATTGAATATGTCTTTTGGTGCGTCCATACAAGCCTTTATATGCTCAATATCGATAAATGGCGATCTATTATACTCCTGATGAGCAAATGCCTTAATTTTATTAGCTATCATCTGTGGGGTTCCTATAAAGCTAAAATGCCACCCACCTGGTACTTCCAAATTAGGCATCCTAGCATATCTTATAGCCTGTGGGGACATTTTATTATAAGTACTACCTGACACTATTTTCGACCACCCCCAAATGTAACTTGGAATGAAACAATTTATTCTATAATAAAAAAACTTTTGTATTAATGTTCTGCCTTCCATATCTATTTCAAAATTATTAATAGCAACTGTACTTGTTAATTCATCAGCATCAGCTATTATAACTTTATCATCATTCTTAACATATCCAAGTACATATTTGAGCGTATTCCTAGATGCTTCTTCTCTCACCCAAGCATCTTTGCTTTCTGTGGGACATTTATAAGAACTGTATATTATTTTGTCTTGAAATTGTTTAAATCTGTCTATATTTTCTTTAAAATATAGCTTTTTTGGCAGGCCAGATGTAGTTGTCTCAGATTCGATAATAACAAACTTATCGACAACATCTTTTAACTCATTTAATCTAATTTCCAGTATATCTAATTCATTTGAAAATAAAAAGCAGTCATACACCATTTATTTTATCTCAAGAATATCTGGATTTATTAAAACAGCCAAAGGAAGAAATAATGACAAAATGCCCAAAATAATCATACCAGCAACTATAGACAATAATATTATGCCAATAAATGCTAGCATAAAAAGAATAAAAGGCACTAACACTATAGCTGCTATGAATCTTGAAATTCTTTCAATTAAGCTCATTTATTTTTCCTCTTAGGTAATTCATCTACGCCTGATCCTATCATTACATCTGCAATTGCAGTTAAATATTGTTTATTCTTCGCAACATTATTATATTTATAAAGATTTTTTAGCAATATAAGTAGTCTTACTTTTTCACTAGTAACTCCAATAAAATAAGATACTCCACCACAAATTATACAGAATATTATCCAACATATTTTTTCTGTCATATACATTCCTTTTAAAAGAATATGGGAGAAGACAGTTAATCCTCCCCCATATAATTTTCCTTTTTGAGGATTTATCTCGCAGTTGCTAGGAGCTTCTTTCCGACTTGGCTCGTCTTTAGGGTATCGCCCTTTCTGTAAACCAGACCATGACGAAGAGCAGGATATACATAATCTCTCTTGGTTGCACGATCATAATCAGAAATTGACTGGCCAGATGATGCGTCTTCAAGAACGCAACAAAGCTGACTTCCATCCTTGATAAACTGCGGCTTATTCTGATAAGACATTTTTATTCTCCTTTCTTTTATGATTTTTTACTTTCATTATATTAATTGCATAGTCCTTGATTTCTTTTTTTACATCGATTATAATTTATTAACGTTAACCTAATTTTTTCTTTTCGTTCAGATGATAATTTTGTGCCTGTTAGTGTTAGTCGAATTTTTTCCTTTGTTTGTGGTAGCACTTTTCTACCTATATAGCTTTTTCCCAAATTTTTACCTAACATTCCTTGTCTTCTTTTTTCTATATGCCCTGGAGATTGCTTTTTACCTAACTTTATTGATCTCATTTTCTCTATAGCTTCTTCAGACATTTTTCTACCTTTTGGTGATCCTATTCCACCCTCTCCTCCATCGGCAATATTATACATCATTTCTTTTCCATATTTATGTCTATATTCTTTTATATGATAATATTCCATTATATTAGCTTGTTCTTTATCATCAGCATAACAAATAACTTCTTGCTTAAAATTATCTCTATTATATTTTGCTATTGCATTTTTCAAATATTTTCCACTACCAAAATATTTAGATGTAAAATCGCCTTTTCTTTTACCAATATAAAGCATATTATTAATCAGATTTGTAGTTTTATAAATATAGTATTGATCCAAATTATAAATCCTTTATTATTGATTTGATCTCAGCCACATTAATTTCATCCCAGCCATGAACTCTGATAATATTATCATGTTTTATATGTCGATTAAACGGTTTATCGAATAAATAGCATTTAATTCCTGCATTTGCAAATGGCATGATATATACAGGATGATCCTCTAATATAACTGCTGTTGAATTGATATATTTAGCTTTGTTTGTAGTAATTATTATATTACTAAACTTAATACCATGTTCCTTTAACCAAACGAAAGTGTCATCAGCAGCACTCTTTGGGCGTTTTGTAAGTATAGTAGCATTGAGCAAGTTCACTTTCTCGAACCCAGGCATTGGTCTGGCTCTTAAAAATCCACCACTTCTAGTGAATTTATTGAATAATCCACTTATTTTGTCTTTATACTTAGGGTATCTATCTTTAAATGAGTATATATTATGTTGTGGTTTACCAACATCTGGCAGCGCTTTTTGTACATACGCATCAAAAAGATCATCAAATTCAGAAAGTACACCATCCATATCAACCATAATGTTATTTCGTGGAAGATAATAATTCTTATTCGCCGAGACCATATTCTCCTCTCTGAATGAGCTTCATTGTTCTTTCAGCATTACCGATACCACAATAGCAACCATCGTCTGGACTTCTAAAAAATTCTATTCCTTTAATTCCAGTTTCTTTTTCCATCCATTTCTCGATAGCCATAATCATTTTAGAAGATCTGCCTTCTTCTACGTCTAATTGTTTCCATCCACTTTTCATAATATCAATTTGTTTTTTTGTAGGTTTAATCTTATACATTTTAATCTCCTCAATCAGAAATTATAGTCTTTCCCAATAAATGATCATATTCATGTTGCAATATTCTTGCTTGAATAGCAGATTCTGAAAATACAACTGCATTTTTCATTTCTCTATTCAAACATTTTATCTGACATTCAACATATCTCGATTTATATTTGCCAGTAGGAAAACTGAGACAAAACTCCATATCCATTTCTTTTACGCCACTTAGAATATCAAGTTCTGGATTTATTAACACAATATCTTCTGTATTATTGAATACAACAGCATTGATTACTATAATCTGTAAGCTTTTACCAACTTGCGGGGCGGCAATAGCTATACCACGATAATAATGCATTGTTGCTCTCATATCTTCTATGAAGTTATCTATTTCAGGAGTTATTTCAGTTACTTTTTCACAAACCTTATTTAATATCCTATCCTTATCAGTTAAAAACTCTATTAAATTAACCTTAGGCTGATATTCTGTATGTTCTTTGCCACAGTCGCAATTTGTTTCACACTTTATAGATTCTTGATCCATTGTATATGTTGGTCTGGATATTGAGTGAACCATATACCAGGGTCTATAACATTAACAGACCCTCTTTGTCCTTCAACTATCAGACTTTCTCCTTTTGTTATTTTAAATTCTGTTATTATTTTATTATTAGGAACAATTATTTTTTGTTTGCATTCTTTACAACATTCAACACTTTGAAGCTCGGTTATTTTATATTGTATTAAGTAATAAGGACATTTTATTGCTACTGCTATTTCTTTGTATCTTTCATGTTGGAATTGTGTTGGATAATTACTAAATCCTTCTTTAAGTTCCATTAAAGCTATTATGCCACGATTAACTCGCCATTCGACCCAATCTATATCCATGCAATAACATCTATCGTTATAAGTAAATGTGAACCATTTACCACTTGCATCTCGCCTGAAATCTGAATACGCGAGATCTCTTTTACCAGTTTTCTCTATATTACTCATACAAAATTCTTTCCTTCTTTAAAATCAATTGGAATAGGACCATATCTGTCTCTTATTATTTTTTTGTTTCTTTTTATTATGGCTGGATCACCGCCACCAGCACCAAATGTTTTGGTACCCTTATGATAAATAGGACAACCACCCATCAAACAGCTAATATCTTTTTTCCAATCTGTTTTATCATCAGGTATTTGAACTATTTTATATCCACCAAGCTGCATTTTTGCACAAAAATCAACATCTTCACATGTTCCAGGTGAGAATACCTCATCTAATAGTCCAAACTTGTTAAACATTTCTCTTTTAATCATAGCACAGAAGAAAATTATAAATCTTGGATAACCCATTAAAAATGGTCCTGTTCCACCAACTAAATTATCTTCTAAAAATGGTTGTAAGTGCTGATTTATCCATGTATTAGGTGCTTGTTGAAGTAAAACAATATCATCATTGAGTAAAACAATATATTCACCTGTTGATGCTTTTATACCTTCATTTGTAGCTTTTGTGTATCCTATTGCATCTTCTGACCAAATAAGCTTAAACTTATCACCTAAGCTTTCAACATATTGTTTTGTATTGTCTTTACAGCCATTTGCAGAAATTATAACTTCAGCATCATTAAGATCTGTATATTTTATAATTGAGTCACAACAAGGCTTAAGAAGATCGTTGCAATGGTTGAAGCTGGGAATAATAATACTATATTTCATATTTCTCCACAAGACCTCCGAATATAATAGGCATATAATCATAAAGTGCCTTCAATATTAAAAATGCGACTTCACGAATCTGTGGATGTGCTGCCTTAGAACATCTTAAATCTAAAAAGTGCAACCATTCCCTAAGATTGTATGTAATTGCTATTTCTGTCTTTAATGAATTGGGCAGAATGCTTCTTGCTTGCTCAGGAGTTGCAAATAGGCCCATTAAAGCTTGGTAGCGCTTTTCTGCTTCTGCCATTGCTCTTTTCCATATTTCCATCTTTGCAACATCTTCTTTCCAAAAACATGGTTCAATAAATTCCATTTCATCTTTGTAATTAACGTACCGGGTACTTTCCTGTGAATAACTTCCTATGCGGTGTCTTACTATCTCGTGACTTACTCCCCGGTCGCACACTACTAATACTGTGATCACTCCGTGCTCGATTACTGATAGATGACCTCTTTTTATTACTCCTTCCAAGAACTTTATATAAGAAATCGATGTTATTCTGTCTTCGGACTTGTAACATAGGCGGGCACACCCCTCGACCCTCTTGAGCATTACAATTGGGTCTTCAGTCGTAAGAATTTTAACGCTTGGCTGTATTATCTTCATTTTCTTCCTTTTTAAATGGACATGAATGTAGAATTTGCAACTGATTTAGGTTTTTTACGGAATATTCACTACTAGAAATTAATTTATCGTAATCTATTTTATCACTACAACTTATTGGTTCTTTTATATTTCTATCAACTGAATAAGAATAATCATCAAATTTAAAATCATCTAATTTGTTTTTATCAAAATATATTCTTACGTTTGGTATCTTATAAGCATCAGCAATTATAAGTCCGTGCAATGAAGCTGATGCTATACTGTCACAGCTGCATATTTTATCAATATATTCGTAAACACTTGCCGCATTCTTAATTCCAAATGGTCTAATTAATAATATGTCTTTCTCATTTATGTTAAATTTATTATTATGATAATCTTTCCAATGAGGAATTATACCAAGCTTATATTTTTTGTTAATAGCTGGTTTATAATACAATGGCCAAAGAATTGCTGGATCTCCATATATATCCGGGCATTCGATATCATGCTTTAAAAGTTTATCGTGGCTTAAAGGCCCTCTAACACAACAAACTTTTTTTGGTTTTTGTCTGCATTTATCAGCTGATGATAAAAATCCTGAACCCCACACAATAGTATAGGTATCTGCAAATCGTAAAATGCTACCCATTACTGAGTAATGTAAAATTTGTATTTTCGTATCATATACAGATACAAATCTAGGTAATATACCAGAAATATGCCTTACAAGTTCAAAGTTTGCAACATCTCCCCAGTTAGATGACGGCCAGTACTTGATTATTAGCTGCTGCATTTTTATTGCCTTTTACTTTATGTGGTCTTCTGCCAGAAGTTCTTTTGATGTGTATTAACTTATGGGTTTTGTTTTTATTTACTACTGTTATCTCTTTAACCTCGTATGTATTTTGTGGGTGATCCTTACTTAGTTGTATAAGCTTTCTTTCTATTCTTTTGTCTCTTCTTCTCAAGGCTTCTGGTGTTCTGTCTGCTCTCTCTCTCTTCACTACCATTACTCGTGATTTTCCCATTATAGTCTCCGATTAAAAGTTGAATAATTTTCTCATTAGTTACATCATTATCACATTTACAAATATTAGAATTTATATTAGTTATATCAGTTTTACACTTTGGGCACTTCGCCTGCATCCTTCTCCTCACTTTTTATTGGTGTTGATTGAATTTCTTCTATTGGATATACATTCATCATTTCATAATTGATATTTAGTGGAATCATAAGACCACTTGGGCCATTTCTATACTTAGATACATATAAATTGCATTTATTTTCTAATTTTTCTTTGAATGTCTGGTTTATTGTTAACATTAGATCAGTTGTCATTGTCTTTCCAAATGACTCTGCAATATCATTTCCACTTATTACCTCTTTATCAGATGCACCTCTATTTGTTTGAGACGCTGTTATTATTGGTATCCCTAATTCCTGTGCAAGTGCCCTTAACTCCTCTGAAACTCTCTTTTGTGCACCATAATCATCTTCTTTGTATGCATTGAAGTTTGCTACCATTAAATCTAAGTAGTCATTAATGATAATTTCTGGTTCAAAGCCTTCAGTTTGCTTTAACTTATCAATATATGCTCGTATTTGATTTGCACTACATGTCTTTGTAGGAAATTCTTTGATACGTAAATTGTTTCCTCCAGTAATACCCTTTACAACATTTATCTTCTTTAATAATTCTTCATGCCTAGACAGTCTTTGTGACATTCCTATTTTAGTAAGTAATGCGTCATATCTAGCTGCTGTGCGAGATTCTGACAGTTCATGTGTAATGTGTATTACTTTATGCCCATGTAAGATAGCTATACTACCGAACTTACATAAGAATATTGATTTTCCAATTCCAGTTGATGCAACTACCACAGTTAATGTTGTATCTTCTACTGACCATCCGCCGCTAGTAACACGATCTAAACTAGCTATACCAGTCTTTATATATTTCTTATATCTCATCTCATTAACAATACGCTGTTCTGGATTAGTAAAATAATTTAATCCGAGGTCTGTTTGTTGAGCTATTGATAATGCTGCTTTAATCTGTTCACTTATTTTGCCCTTATAGTCATCAGGTCTCTCAGTTAATAGGTTAGCACTATGTAATATGGCTTTTTTAAGAGCACTAAACTGACAGTGTTCTAGCACCTTACTCTTGATATAATCTTCATTCTCTATATTTAAATTCTTAATACTCTCGAGCTCTGATTCAAATAGTGATATGTCATCCTTAGGAGTTAAAAATTTCTTTGCTTCTTCTTTTATAATATCAAAACTTGGAGCATCGGCATATTTTGTAAAATAATCTTTAATGACATTGGCGGCTATTTTAGTTGTGGTGTTGTCAAAGAATTCTGGATATAAATGTTCTATAACAGAAACAAGAAATGTCCTATTGCTTAGAATATTTCTTATTATCTGAAACTCTAGTGCTTCACCTACCTCAAATTTATCTGTCAAGTGTCTCCTTAAATTCAGCAAATGCCTTGGTTAATTTTTTAATTCTATTGTGTACATGACTTATTGATACTTTTAAATATGAAGCAATATTTGACTGGCTTATTACATCTTTATGTTTTTTCTTCTTTGAATAACAACATGAATAACAATACTTGAGAAAATCCTCTTGTGGGTGTGCTATTAGATTAAATATTTGTGCATCTTCAACATCTAAACTGTTAACCACATATTCCGAAAATTTTTCTTTTAAATCGTCCCTATCAATATTGTCTAGACTATTATTGGAGCCACTTCTATTCCCGCCACATTTATATATTATGGCATCAAAAGACTCATCATATACAGTATCATCATCACCTACCTTGCTAGGAATTGTTATATCTGCACCAAGATTCTTCTTTAGGCGGGATTTTCTAAAGTAACATATGGTTATGCGCCATAATGCTGTCTTAAAAATCTTATAAATTTCAATTAATGGTTTGTCAGGATTCTTCTCAATAATGTTCCACAACATCATCTTAGCTTCTTGAGAATAATCATCTATTGTTATATAACTTAATTTGTTATTGTTTGATGTTTTAAGGTAATAGATAAATTTATTACCTGCAAACTTAATTAGACCAGCTGTCTTGCGGACTATTAGGCTAAATTTATCTTCATTGGTAAGAATGTCAGCATTATGATCTATTTCAATTTCTTTTAGTTGTTTTCCAAATACTCTTTCAAATTCCTCCTGACTTTTATCTTCTAAAACTATTACATCTTCTTGAACTATCGAGTCTTCTAAAGGCATCCTCGGGCCCATCCTTTTTAAATGGATTTAAAATAAAAATGGAGGCATCCTTAGCCTCCATATAGCTAAATTCTAAATTAAAAAATTGCATTTACAAAAATCCATCCTTATGATACAATATGATGTCTAAAATTTCGCTTTAAATATTGTACTTGAATTTGAACGATTATAGCAAACATCAAAAATATAAGTTTTGCTTCATCGCATAAAATAATCATTGTAATACAAAAAACTACAAATGAGCTCGTGAAATCCCATTTGAGCACTTTTGTTAGTAAATAAGCGATAATTAGTATTATCCATATTACTTCCATAACACTATTATACTATAACTTTTAATATTTGTAAACGATTATTTTTTATCTTTGTAATAACTGGATATAAAACTGTTGAATGTCTGAAATTTTTCTAAAAGGTTTAAATCATCTGATTCGGCAGGGTATTTTAAATCTATCCACTCTACTACTTCTTCCATTACTTGAATCCATGTCATTTGTTTTTCTTCAAATAATTTGTTAAATATTTCATCTGAACTAAGAGGCACTGTCTTCGTTTGTTCTAGTTGTGGAGTTAGTTCCAAATCTTGATCCACTTTCTTTCTCCTTTCTTTTTGAAAAATAACTAGTATTATTATAAAGTTCTGCTTTTTTTCTATTCTTTTCCATTAATCTTTTTGCATTCTTAATTTTTTCTCTTTTTATTTCTGAAGGCTTCTTATAATATTGTCTATCTTTAAGTTCTTTTATGGTATTGTCTTTTTCACACTTTTTCTTGAGGCGCCGTAAACATTTATCAAGTTCGAGCAACTGTCGATCTCTCGAATCAAATCTCTGCACATCGATTCTTGATCCTTGGTACGGCGTGTAATAATTACTAGGCGCAATAGGAACAGGAGGAGTATTGGGCAAAATATTGGGTGGAGTAATATTAATGGGAGTAGTTTCAGGTGTAATATTGATATTCTCTGTCATAGATATCCGTCTGGGTTAATTTGATTTGAAATTGATGTTACCATATTTCCTAATATTGTTTTTACATTATAGCTGTTTGCTGTAGACCCATTTGGGCCAACCAGACTATTATTTTTAAATCCTAATTGATTCATCCCAACAATAAATAAGTTTGCTCTCTTCTCAAAATCATCTGCAAGCTTATCTTGACCCATTTTTCTTGAACCCATCGAAAAAATAAGGAAGAATTTCAGTATATCATGTACGTCATCTGGATTTGGCCGTACTTTTTCAAATTCTTCTTTTACTTTTGAAAGATAGTGATCTTCTTGCCAGATTTCTAACATATTTTATTAATAGCAACTCCTCTATTATTTTTTTTATTTTATAGCTATTTTTTCTAATACTTTTAGCAATATTATAGTAACTATGCCGCTCGATATAGGAATCAGGAATAACCATACTTTTTTAGGTATTTTCGGCATTTTGAATTTATGTTGCGTTTTGTATGTTGATTTAATAGTTGGTGTAATTATCCAGCCAGAATCATTTGTCGGTTTATCAAATGTTTCATCAAAATCTTTAAATGTTTCATCAAAATGATTCCAAGCTCCTGAATACCCTTGTAGACCTGTAAACCCTGCAAACCCTGAATACCCTGATAATCCAACTGCTCCAGAGCATCCTGAATAACCATTGATGCCTTCAAATGTGCCACTATATCCTATAAATTGTGGACGCGATTGAGGAGATGGAGTTGGTTGATATCCCATTATTTTTTATTTCCTAATTTTAAATTTATCTCTGTATTCATTATATTTGATGGGGTGTATTGCTTTGTATAGGTATTTATAAATTTTATTGCCTCAGTTTCACCCATATCTGAAAAATCTCGTTTATCTATAGGCCCGTCTATATAATATAGATTATTCTTAAAATAATTACGCAATATCTTAGCTGCCTTTATTATTGCTGTCTTGCCTGGAATATCCTGATCAAATGCAAGTGTTATTTTTTCAGGATCCATGTCTATTATTGTATCTAGTTGACGTTTTGATATCTCAGCACCACCTACTGCAACTCCATCTACTATAAGTGCATTAAATTGGCCCTCGCAGATAAATAAATTATCCCTATCACAATAATCTATATTATATAGAAGATCAGCTCTCTTATTCTTCCATTCTTTTGATGGAGGATATAAATATCTCTTATCTGAATTGCCTGTGATATCTCTATCAATCCAGTATACTAATTTATTATTATAGAAATAAGGAATTATAACTCTAGTATTATTTTTAGGCGTATAATAAAATAGATTCCTATATATCTTGTCGATGGTGACGTGCCTGAGCATGAGATACCTAAAATGCATTCTGCCTATTAAACCTTTATTTTCTACCTTAATCCAATCTTCAGGTATTTTGTGATATACAATTTCAGAATCTTCTATCTTCTTCTCTATAACTATATCTGATCCATAATAGTTCTTTACTCGTGCCTCGATTACTTCTTCAGGTAGTTTTAACATCTTTGAAAAAAATTGATAAAGACTGCCCTTCATCAAAGACTTAAAACAGTGATATACGCCTAGTCTATAATTAAGGCCCATATGAAACCCAGCATCGTCTATAAATGGATTGCAGATTTGGAATGTTTCGGAATTTTTGTCTAGCTTGTATTCTATTCCTAATTGTTCTAGACTGTCTTTAATAAATGTGGCAGGGATTTTTGATTTCATTTAATCTTCTGATTTGGCGATATGATGTTCTATACGATACATTCTGCAGATTTCACAATCACAATCAAATATATTGTGTATTGGCCATGTCCATATGAGGAATCGAGTCCAGATATCTTTTATTTTCATATGTCTGAGTGATTAATAGCTTTGTTTTCAAAAAATTTTTAAAATATTTTTCTATTAATACGATATATGCCAAAGTATGTGGATAATGACGAATTTGAAAGATTACTTATGCGTTATAAGCGCACTAAGGACCCTGAAGCTTTGGCAACAATACTCGCCATATTCAATAAAATGATCAATTCTGTACACAATATGGCAATAAGAAACATATATAACAATATAACTCCAGGAAACTTTCCTCTTCCTAATTACCACGATCGTGAGGATCTTAAGCAAACAGCAATGTTAATAGTGCTTAATGCTATAAACTATTGGAAACCTAAACACAGAATGGAAAAAAACTTCAAGGGCAAGAAAAAAGTACAGTCAAAAGCCTTTAATTACTTTACATGTTGTATAGTTTATGGTATACAGAATGAACTTAAGAAAGAATTAAGAAAAGGTTGGCATAAATCACCAGTGCTTGCTAGAAATTATTTAAGAAACTATGCTCTTAAACTCGGTCTAAATAAAATACCTATAGATTATGATGAAATCAAAAAATATGAATAAAGGAGAGTTATGAAGAAAATTGAGAATAAGGAACAAGTTCCAAATACAAAATCTGAACTCGAATTGATACAACAACAAATTTCAGAAGCATCAGCTGAAATAAATCTGATTCTTGTGAAAAATAAGTTAGAATTCGTAGTAGTTCATAGACTTATTGTTAATCAAGAACTTAAACAGGAAGAAATTGGTCATGATATGGTTATCAGACCAATAAGAAAATAATGACTACACTAACCTTAGTAAGAGATCGTATATCTAAACAAGAATGTCCTATTTGTGGCAAAACTTTCGTAGATGATCAATTTGATTATATAGTTGACGAATATATTACAAAGGATGATATAATTAAAATTTGCAAAATCCACAAAGTCAATATAAATTCAAAGCAACTATAACTTTTGTAGATAACTTCTGGTTAAAAGTTGAAACAGATCCATATACCAATAGTTTTATACGAAAGTATTTCACTGTTACAAAAGAGGGCGCATGGTTTGCTCCTTCATATAGAACGGGACAGTGGGATGGAAACATCTATTTCTATACGGCTGCAAACAAGCTGCCAATAGGTCTTCTAAAAGAACTAGTAGATTTTTTAAATCTAAATAATATAGATGTCTATTATACAAATGCACGACAAACGCTCCAGCCACAAACTCCAATAGTAGGATCTGATTTTCTACCAAATTTAACTCTTAGGCCATATCAAATTGAAGGAATTAATATCTGTCTTAAAGAGGGTATGGGAATAGTAAAGGTTGCTACTGGTGGTGGCAAAACTGTAATGATCTGTGCAGTATTAAAAGCTTATAATCCTATATTAGGGCTAATAGTTGCGAATCAAATTAACTTAGTGATGCAGATGAGAGATCGATTAATAAGTTATGGATTTGATCAGTCTAAGATAGGTATAATATATGGTGGCCAAAAAGATTACAAAGATAAACAGTTTGTATTTTCTACGATACAATCAATAATGAATTATCCTGAAATATATAAATACGCAGAAGTATTGATAGTTGATGAATGTTTTGATAAAGATACAAGAATATTACTTCCTGATAACAAATGTGTTAGAATAAAAGATATTTATGAAAATGAATCAATAGATTCAGTAATATCATATAATCATGAAAAGAATATCTATGAACCTAAAAAAGTAATTCATAGATTTAGAAAAGAAAACCTGTACAAGTGGTATTTTATTAAAATAAAATCAGAAAATAATAAGATTACCACATTAAAAGTTACAGAAAATCATAAAATATGGACTGCTGATGGTTATAAAACAGTAAAAGATCTAAAATTATCTGACATATTAAAATTTAACACATCAGATCCTAAATTATATAATATTTGTAAAGTATGTGGAAAATTAGTAAAATATATAGGTTTTCATAACTATACTGAACATCCTACAGAAGAACAAAAAAAGATTAAAGATAAATCTTATGATAATAGATCAAAAAATGATAAATGGAAAACATCTTTATCTTCTCATATGAAAAAAATAAGAAGTAGAAATAATGAAGATGAAAAAGCAAGATGCAAAAAAATAATAATTGGTAATAAAAAATATTGGAATGAAAATCCGAATAAAGTATTAGAAAGAAAGAAAAATTTTATAAATGCACCAAGATATAATAAGTATAAAAATAATAAATTAGAACAATCTATTATAGATTTACAAATACCAGAAATAAAATTTACTGGTAACGGTAAATGTTTTATAGAGTTGAATTTTTATAATTATAAAAAGAAATGTTTTCAGAAAGATAAAAATCCTGATTTTATTATTAAAAATGAGAAGAAAGTTATAGAAACTGTTAATTCTACATATTGGCACAACGAAGAAGAAATAAATGAAATTATAAATAAGTACAATGAAAATGGGTATAAGTGTTTATTTTTAAGGGATGTATTAGATTTTGATAAAATAAAAGATAGATATATACTAAAAGAAGAATCTAAAAATAGACTTCTGAAGTTTGTTTATAATCATGAAGCACATATAGTACCAGTAACTAAATGGAAAAAGCCATATATTACTAAAAAGATAGGATCAGATAAGTATCAATATAATATAGAAGTTGAAGATAATCATAATTATTTCGCTAATAATGTTCTTGTTTCAAATTGTAAACATTCTGAAGCGGCAACTTATGCTGAACTATCAAAAAAGACAGGTGCTCTGGTCAAGCTTGGATTTGACGCAACACCTTTTACATACGACGATCGATGTACGGACATGACCGTCAAGAAAAGCATCGGTGACATCATATATGAAAAGACTACAAGAGATCTTATCGATCTAGGACATTTAGTAAGACCTCTTATAGCAATGATGAAAATAAACAATGAAAAGACATCGTGCGATTATAAGACAGCATATAAGAATCTGATAGTAAATAATACAAAGAGAAATCTATTAATAAAAAATATAGTAAAAAAAGAGAATGGAAGGATTTTAATCTTAATACATCACATCGAACATGGAAAGAACCTTATGAAGCTTATCCCTGATGCTACATTTCTCTGGGGTGAAATCGATTCAATGGAACGTTATAATGAACTTCAAAATTTCATCAACTCTAATGAAAAGTACGTTTTAATAGGATCTACTATATTCGATGAAGGCATCGACTTTGAAAAAGGCATCGATGCAATTATAATAGCTTCAGCTGGCAAATCATTTCGTAAAACTGTCCAGCGCTTGGGCAGAGCTTTAAGACCAAACAAAAAAGGATATGTAAACGTTTACGATTTTAACGACAACGGATCCAAATATCTAAAAGAACACAGTGAACAACGAAAAAACATCTACGAAGCCGAAGGGCACACTGTCATACAACAATCGTAGTTAATCAGTCCGAGGAATTTTGATCTCTTTGAGGATACTGTTTAGCTATTAAATAAAAGGTTTTTCCAGGAGTAGCCGCTCCCAGCGAAAGCTGATATACAGGTAAAAAGAGACTAAAGGGAACCAAACTTAAATGTTTGAAATAAGATACATCTCGAAAGAGACCCTAGGAGAGATTGCCGCCCTCAGACTTGCGGACCTGGTAAATGGTGTAAATCTTTTTTCCATCAAATTAAGACAACAGTTTAATAATATGTTAAAGTGTACACTCCAGATATACAAAATAGATATTATATAAACTAATCTGATGGTTTTATATTGGGAATCTAGCAGAAACTGTT
>Ga0315288_10003339_pt1 | contig 20505 bp, 18 predicted proteins | sample YL17G11_20_MG_FD_203454 | JGI IMG/M metagenome (GOLD analysis project Ga0315288, IMG submission 203454) | Sediment microbial communities from Yellowstone Lake, YNP, Wyoming, USA - YL17G11_20 | ecosystem: Environmental > Aquatic > Freshwater > Lake > Sediment | place: USA: Wyoming | collected... | reverse complement strand
TGTATATTCGCCTGGTCCAAGCATCTCGATAACCTCCAACACAGATTTACATTTCCATGTTGGAATATCGGCACTTGGACACCAGATACGTCAAAAAAACTCTGTATTGCTGCTACAGTCTCGAAAAACGTCCTATAATGCAGGCGAGGCCGGCGATTTGCATCTTTTTCCTTGACATTTCCTGCGTAATTTGATATAAATTAAATAGGCAGATGTTGGCTGCGCTCACGGAGGGGCTTGAGAAAGCCCGGCTTGATACTCTGGGAATTCGCCCGGCACGGCACAGCCAACGTCCGCACGAACTGTTTGGTGCTTGCAGAAGCCGAATGCGAACGATAGCAATGATAAATCAAAAAGGCGGGTGCGGCAAGACGACGACGGCCATAAACACCGCGGCGGCATTCGCCGCCCTCGGCCATCGCGTGCTGCTGCTGGACCTCGACCCGCAGGGGCACGCCAGTATGGGTCTGGGCATTGATCCGGAGAGCCTCAGCAGGACCGTTTATGACGCCATGATTAACGCGCAATTTCCGCTTTCAAGCGTCATACTCAAGACAAAGATCGAGTGGCTCGACCTGGCCCCGTGCAACGTTTTGCTGGCCGGCGCCGAGATCGAGCTGGCCGGCTCGCTTGGAAAAGAGCTCATCCTCGCCACGAAACTGCGGGCGCTCGGCGAGAGGTACGCCGTCTGCATTATCGACTCTCCGCCGTCGCTGGGCATCCTGACGCTGAACGCGCTTGTGGCCAGCAGGGACGTTGTCGTGCCCGTCCAGGTCCATTATTTTGCCCTCGAAGGACTAAAGCGGCTGCTCGAGACCGTTCGCATTATCAGGGAGCGGTTCTATCCGTGTTCGTGCGAGATACTCGGACTGCTGCTGACCTTTGTAGAAGACGGGACGCACTTTAGCAGGCAGATCCAGCAGAAGATGAGAGAATTCTTCGGTGAGCTGGTCTTTGACACGGTCATCCACAAGACAATAAGATTGGCCGAGGCCCCGAGCGCCGGCGAATCGATCCTCACATACGCCCCCGAAAGCAGAGGGGCCGCGGACTACGAGTCGCTCGTCCGGGAGATACTGGCCGACCCGGTCTGGGCCGAGGAGGTGGGATATGTCAAAAAATAAGCAGAGGTCGGGACTGCAAAAGGATTTCGCAGGGATATTCGAGGGAGTGTGGGTCCCCAAAAAGGCCCGCGCAGCGCGCCAGGCTCCAAAACCAGCTTCGCAGCAGCAAGAGCAGGCTGGCTGGACAAACCCGGCGGAGCACGTAGAGCAGATAGAGAAAATAGTCGCCTCAATGACTTGCTCGAAGGGCTTTGAGTGCTTCAAATCGGGATTTGAGAATCTCTGCAGGGCAAATATTGTCGGCAACAGCCAGATAATCGAGTGCGCGCCGGAAAACAGGCAATCGTGCGAGTACCGATTCGGCTTTATGGACAAGAGCTTCTGCAAGTGCCGCCTTCGATACTACATCGCCAGGAACCTCAACAAGTAGCACTGCTGCCGGCGCAGCAAATGCACAAGGTTGGATAACAGGCGAAAAAATAGGAAGCGGCCTTGCCGAAGATCCCTTCCGCCAACGCGACATGCAGATTTCCTCACCCCGTCCTACTACTCAACCACCCTGGGAACCGACCTCGGAATCAGCTTTATGCACGATTTGCTCGATACAAGACGATGCGTTTCCATCTTGCTCGCCCAGTTGTGGCAGTCAATTTGAGCCGCCACCTTGTGGTTGAACTTAATTACCCGCCTTTTCTTGAACGGACCAAACATTCTCGTTCCACCCCACAACCTCAATCTTATGCGGTTTTTCGGCCCGAGCGTCTAAGACGAATCTTCACTGTTACTTATACGCCCCAAGAGCCGGCCAAGTTCTAAGCCGTCAACGTCCCGGGCACAACTTCCGGGCTTCTCTTCACCCTGCAATTGCAGCGCCATCCGTAGTCCTTAATAACTATCGGTCTTTCAAACACATCGCTTTAATAACACTCGCGGGCAATATCCGAGCACATACGCACCGCGAGAAAAGCCATAAGAGGCAGCCTCTTTTGGGACGTTCCATCGCCGATGTTGTCCCGCCCGCCCGCAGATATGAACTGCTGATCAGTCCTGTGCTTGTGATGTATTGCGAACCTCGTCGAAAAATGGGGTTTTTCTCTGCTCGACGCAGGCCGCGGCGTACAAGTACATCGCCGCCGACCAGCTCTGCCAGTCCTCGCCGTGCGGCGTCCCATCCTGCGCCCTGCACCACTCATTGAACCCGAACTCGACGTCGGCCAGTCGCGCCGGACGAACAAGATGCGTAAGGGCAATCAGCTTTTTTTCGGCCAGCCGATACCTCCCCGCCGCCACCAGCGCCGCAATGTAAAATCCGCTGATAAAAGGCCAGACTCCCCCGTTGTGGTATTCGCCGGGCTGGTTATACCGCCTGTATCGCGGCATCCAGTCTGGGTCGTCCGGCCGAACATACGGGAAGAAATTCGGCGGCAAATCAACCGCCAAATCACCATTTCTCCGCAATTCCCTGCATTCCGCTTCTATCCAGCTAACAAGCTCTTTCGCCCTGGTCCGGGTCGCAATTCCGCTGAGAATCGCCAGGCTGTTGCCCAAAAGGTCAAATCGCTCGCTCCCATAAACTTTGTACGACCACGCCGCAAAATAGGGCTTGTACCGCAGCACGAGGCCTTCGTGCACGTGCCGGTGCTGCCTTTCGCCTTTCACCGTGAAATGCCCCATCATCTCGCGAAGCACGGACGCGCGCTCGTGCTGCTCGAAGAGCCGTAGATAGGTATATACCACCGTATTTACGTACAATGCGTAACCAAGCACCCACTGCTCATCGCGCCAATCGCTCGTCGGCAACTGCGCCACAAGAACACGGTCCGAAGGGCTCTGATATTTCATCCATCTCATTGCCTTGCGCACGGGCTGCTCGAGGAAATCGCTTTCGCCGGTCACTTTGCGAAAAATACCGACCGCCATCAGGAACAACGGCGTGCAGTCACTTGCCCCCCGGTCCTCCGGGTCGTGGACGAGTGACGGAATATGCCCGTGCCGGCTCTGGTTCCGCCCTACGGTCTCAAGCACCCTTCGCAGACACTTGATGAGCTTACTGTTGCCCGAGACCAGCACGCCGAGCGAGCAGATCATCAAATCGCGCGTATAAGGTTCCGGGTATCCCCACCCGGCCGTCCTCGGCAGCCGGCGGAATGGGCCGTGAGCGTTATGCAGCAGGACTTTCAGCGCAGCATCCCTTGCGCGCTCGATCAACCGCCAGTCGCGCTTTTCCATCTTAGGATATCCCCAGCCGCTTAGAGATAATTTCAACAAACCTTTTGGCTACGACACGATAGTCGAATTTCTCCACCGCGCGTTTTCTGCCGGCTTGGCCCATCTTCTTTCGCAGCTTGGCGTCCTGCATCAGCTCCATAAGATAGTTCGCAATATCATGCACACTGGCCCGGTAATCAACCGTTCGCGGCTTGTCGAAGACCACTCGCTGTCTATCCTGGTATCCGGACTCGCCCCCAACCGTCGCCTCCTTCAGCCTGATTTCCTGGGCCACGCCCGCCAACAGTGCGGTTTGCCGGTGGACCATCGTATCGAGCATTCCCATCGCCTTGATGCCTATGACCGGCTTGGCGCAGGCATTCGCCTCGACCTGAATCATCCCGAATCCCTCAAGGCGCGACGGCGCGGCGTATATATCACAAGCAGCCAGGAGGTACGGCATAAAGTTTCGAGACATGACACCCGTTGTGTAAACAACGTTTTTCTCTATCCCCAGCTGCGTCGCAAGCTGCAGGTCAATAAGGTTCTGCTGCTCGGTTCGCGGCTGAGGCCAGACCTTGCACACGTATTTCCAGTCCGGCGCCTTGGTGTCGTTGATTGCCAGGGCCTGCATGACCTCCTGAGCACCCTTGGACGTTGCATCTCCGCCCACGGTAAGAACCATAATCTGGTCGGGGGCCACACCCAGCGCCTCTCTGACCGCAACGACCTTCGGGTCGTTCCTGTCGCGCGGAATAAAAGAGTCGGTATCACATCCGACCGGCAGAACCTCGATGTTTTCGCCGCTCAGCCCGTCTCTCACATACACCTTCTTGACCCACCTCGAAGTGACGAGAATCAGCGGCAGAGCATTAAGAATCTCGTGATAATTCGCCATATAGCCGTCGGCAACCAGCCAGGGGACAGGCTGAACACCGTACCGCTGAGGATGGAGCACTATGTGCGGGGTATGACCCCAGTAACCAACTCCAATTACAACATCCGGCTCGAACCAGCGATAATACCACTCTTTCTCCTGTCCCGATTCGAAGTGCACCGAGTGGACCTCAATACCCAGCTCCTGCAGGCCCCTGTGGAGCAGGTTACCCTGTGTGGCCAGTCCTGCCGGCGAGGGCGGATAATCGTACATTGCAAGCACCTTCATTGTCCTAAGCTCCTGTCACTCAAGATATAAGGCTTCTGCAAAATTGCAGGTTAGGCCTACTTAGAAAAGAAAAAATCGTTTGTTGATTTTTTCTTTTCAACGGTAATGTATTGTCTCATAATCGCTTACGTAATTATTGAAGAAAATCATAAAAGAGATTTTCTTCAACAATATAGGCCTAACCTGCAATTTTGCAGAACTCATTCAAGATATACGTGAACCTGCTACTGTTTTTTTGCCCCCAGCCGCCAAAAGGCCTCCTGCTTAGGAGTCGTTTGCGCCTCAAAACTCTCAGGGCCAAAACCATAGATTCTTCTTATGATGTCATACTTGGCCTGCCAGATTTCTTCGGGAAGGTTGACCGTCACATCCGCATTCCGATTTGGGCGAGGCAGATGCTTTCCGCCTCCGTCTTCGTATGCAAACATTCGCACTTCTTTGGCGGACAGCCGCCCGCCTTCGCGCAAGGCCATAACGGCCTTGGCCGCATCTTCGTGCCTCAAATGGCGCGTATATTCGCCCCAAAGCCCGTGAGTGATAACCAGGTCGAACCTGTCCGAGGGCAGCAGTGACATTATGGTACTCTGCACGTCACGCGCAGGCAGAGGCAATTGCTCGGGACCATCGTCGAGGTCGCCCATTCGTCCGGCCGCGTTCAACCGCTCAAGAGCTTTGGAGAATTTGGGGGCGCGGTCCGGGTCGCTTGCCCGACAGAGCGTGACGATGGTCCATTTACTCTCCGGGTGCATCAGTATCGTGCCGCCGGCCCACAAAGTCTCGTCGTCCGGATGAGCTACAATTACGGCACAATTATGAAAGTCAAAGACCTGATGATGCGCTTTTGGTTCAACCATATCCTCAAATCTCAAAGACGAATCTTCAATCGCTCAGCGTCTCAAACCGACCGTTTTTGCTGTCATGCTGAGTCCCCAGGGGACGAAGCATCTGGCCCGAGCATAAGCGCAAACCATCAAGGCGTAAGCCAGATTCTTCGCTGGCGCTCAGAATGACAACTTGCCGTATTCTATTACAGATACACGACTTATGCCTACCAATGCAGATGAATCGGTCAGTTTGAGTCAGCGTGGTACCCTTGCTCGCAAACGCCTCCACAACCGGTGCGTAAAGCCGCTCCAATCCGCGGAAGCTGTGAGACTCTTCTACTCATTATGCGGGCCGGGACACTTGAGCACAAACTCAATTAGCTCATCCACGTTCGCCGTAGCAAGGGCTATGCAGGAGTCCGCGGCGCCGTAATACATAAAAATCTTTTTGCCTTTTGTCGTCCAGCCGCACGGGAAGACAACGTCATCCACGTCGCCTTCGCGCTCATAACGGGCTTTGGGGCCAAAAACCCACTCCTCCGACCGGCGAATCACAACCGTTGGCTGCTCAAGGTCAAGCAGGGCAAGTCCCAGCCGATAAATGGAGCCTGAAGCCGTCGTCCGCACACCGTGGTACAGAATGAGCCATCCTTCCGGCGTTTCGAGAGGAGGGGCTGAAAGCCCTATCTTATTGGCATCCCACCACCCGCCCGAGCGGGCCCGAATCACTTCCTGGTGGTCGCCCCAGTGCTTCAAGTCCGGGGAGAAAGAAATCCAGATGTCCGCCGAGGTCCTGGCTACAGGCCGATGGAACATCGCCCAGCGGCCATTGAACCTGACGGGGAAAAGTGCGGCATCCTTATCTTCGGGCGGCATAACAGGACCAAGACGCGTGAACTGGCGGAAATCTTTAGTCGTAGCCAAAGACACAAGCGGCCCACCGTGAGAAAAGGCGGTATAAGTGACCGCCCACGTCTCCAGCTCCGCCAGCCAGGTCAATCTCGGGTCCTCAATGCCCCAAATCTCTTCAGGATGGTGTTCCGGGTCAGGCATCAAGGTTGGAGCGGGGTCGATAACCCATCCAGCCACGCCGTCCTCGCTGCGAGCCGCCGTCAAATGAGAGAACCCTCTGAAATCCTCAACTCGAACCAGCAGCACCGTTTTCTCATCGACAATTGCCGCCGCTGCATTAAAGACCGAATTCGCCGGATAGGGCCAGTCTTCAACCGAGAGAATCGGATTGTCGGGGTGCCTGGAGAACAGATCGTGGGCAACCCTGTTATTCGCACTTGTTTTCATAATTGCACGCTACCTCAGAAAGCCTTAAGGCGGCCCAAGTATCTGGGTCAAACCTTTCCTTATCAGCATTGTGGCGATAGCCGCCAGCAGAAGGCTCATCACTTTGGAGAGGGCCTTTGAGCCGGCATCACCAAGCACCTTTATCAGAACCGAGGATGCGCTGAATATTATACCAGCCAACAGGATATTTACCACCACCGATATAAGGGTAGCGACCAGCCCGTACTGCGATATTATGACCATTGAGGTTGTCAAGACCGCCGGGCCGACAATCAGCGGCGTGCCGAGAGGAACGGCGCCGAGCTGCTGACCCGGCATTCGCTGCTTCTTAACCGGGTTGATAATGTCCGTTATGGCCAGGCAGAAGAGTATCGCACCTCCGGCGATCATGAAGTCGCCTATGGTAATACCGAGCACTTTGAACACGGCCTTGCCCAGGAACACAAATCCAACCGCCAGAAGCAGCGCGGTCAGCACCGACTGAGTGATGGTTTTTGTCTTTTCGTCCCGCCTCATCCCCTCTGTCAGGGAGACAAAGATCGGCAGCACGCCCACGGCGTCAACCGCCACAAATATCGGGATGAAGGCTAACAGGATATTTTTGGCCATACAACGAGTCCTGCAAAAGAGAATCAATATAGTTCGTTTGTCCGTCTATTTACCTTCTTGACTATTTCCATAGCCCACAGTGGAAACGAAGAAATGGCAACCACCAAGACCCAGTCAAATATGCCCAGCGGCCTGGTCTTGAATATGTCTTGCAGAAATGGGATATAAACGACCGACATTTGCAGACAAAACGAGCCGGCCGTTGCAAGAATCAACTTCTTATTTGTAAACACCCCTATCTTGAATAACGATGCGGTCATGCTTCGGCAATTGAAAGCGTGAAACAACTGGCTGCAGGACAGGACGATGAATGCTGCGGTCCTGGCCCTTTCAACGTCTTTCTCTTCGACAAATAGAACAAAGCTAAAAGCCAAAAGGCTGCAGAAAGCAATAAAGGCCCCTTGAGTCAACATCAGAAACGCCCGCGGCACGGTAACCACCGCCTCATCGGTTAATCGTGGAGGACGCTTCATAATATCAGGGTCAACAGGGTCAACGCCTAAAGCTAATGCGGGGAAACCGTCGGTTATCAAATTTATCCAAAGAATTTGAATAGGCAGCAAAGGAACAGGTAAGCCTATAAGCGAAGCGGTGAACATCACCAGGATTTCGCCGACGTTGCAGGAAAGAAGATAGTGAATGAATTTCTTGATATTATCATAGATGCCTCTTCCCTCTTCCACCGCAGCCACAATCGAGGCGAAGTTGTCGTCCGTGATAATCATTTCGGAGACTTCTTTTGTAACGTCTGTGCCGGTAATCCCCATCGCAACTCCGACATCTGCTTCCTTGACGGCAGGGGCGTCGTTCACGCCGTCGCCGGTCATGGCTACTATCTCGTTGCGGCTGCGCCAGGCGCGCACAATCCTTAATTTATGCTCCGCAGTAACGCGGGCATATACGGGTATTTTGTCTAAGCGGCTCCGCAATTCCTCGTCGCTCAATTTATCTAATTCTTCTCCCGTTAAAGCCAAAGAACCCTCATCAAAAAACCCCAATTCTTTAGCAATGGCGGCGGCCGTATTCTTATGGTCCCCGGTAATCATCACGGTTTTTATGCCGGCGGATTTACATGCTGCGACCGCCTTCTTAACCTCTTCCCGGGGAGGGTCGATCATCGCCACCAGCCCCGCGAAAACAAGATTCTTCTCAATGGCATCAGAAAATGACTTCTCCGGCTGATAGCCATCTAATATCTTGTAAGCGACTGCCAGGACCCTCATCGCCGAATCAGCCAAAGCGCCATTGACCCTGAGAATCTCCTCCCTGTCGGTATTCGTTAACCCTCTTACCTGGTTATGTTCTTCAACGGAGATGCAGTCCCCCAATAACACATCAGGCGCCCCCTTTACAAAGGCAACCGTTTTTTCCGCTTCACGGCGTATTACAGTCATTTTCTTGCGCTGCGAATCAAAGGGAATTTCGTCAACGAAAGGAAATTCCTTTTCCGCCTTTTCCTTTCTTATGTCCGCCTTGGCTGCAAGAGTCAGAAGCGCTCCTTCCGTGGGGTCCCCGACTATCTTATACCCGTCGCTATCCTGAATAAGCTGCGCTCCATTACATAACACGCCGCAAAACAGGGTCTTATTCAATCCCGGATGCTCCGAGATGTTCACCTTGTTTCCCTGGAGCCGGAATTCTCCTTTTGGCTCATAGCCTACCCCGCTCACATCAAAGACCTTGCCGTCTGCAAAGACCGCCTGAACGGTCATTTCATTCTTGGTTAACGTCCCGGTCTTGTCCGAACAGATTACCGTAGCACAGCCGAGGGTCTCCACGGAAGGAAGTTTGCGGATGAGCGCGTGACGCTTGACCATCCGCTGCACACCCAGAGCCAGTGCAATGGTTACCACCGCCGGAAGACCTTCCGGTATGGCGGCGACCGCCAGGCTCACGGCCGTTAATAAGACCTCTATAATCTTTCCTCCGCGCGCCCATTCGAGAAGAAATACTATGCCTACCAGGAAGAAGCAAAGATAGATTATCCATTTGCCGAATTTCTCCAATTTCTTCTGTAACGGAGTTGATTCACGGGGGATATCCTGAATCAATCCGGCGATCTTGCCCAACTCCGTCTGCATGCCGGTTTGGGCGACTAATGCCCTTGCCTTTCCGGAAGAAACGGAGGTTCCCAGATAGACCATATTTGCGCGGTCGGCCAGGGGAACATCTTCTTTGAGGGCAGCAGCGGTCTTCAAGACAGGCGTGGATTCCCCGGTAAGGCTTGCCTCCTGGACGCTAAAATTTGAGGTAAGCCAGGCAAGACGGCTGTCTGCCGGGACATTATCTCCGGCTTCCAATTCAATGAGGTCTCCGGGAACAAGATCACAAGAAGGTATGACCCCATGCTGGCCGTCACGGATGACTTTTGAGGTGGGGCTGGATAATTTTTTCAGGGCGGCCAGTGATTTCTCGGCGCGGTGTTCCTGAACAAAACCGAGAATAGCATTCAAAACTACAATGGCAATTATGGCAAAGGCATCGACCCATTCCTGTAAAAAACCCGAGACCAGGGCGGCCCCAATCAATATCCAGATAATAAGGTCATGGAATTGCTCCAAGAAAATACTCAAGGCCGAACGGCCCTTCTTCTCGGTTAGCTGGTTAAGGCCGAATTTGTCCCGGCGTATTTTGACTTCAGAGAAAGTAAGCCCCTCGTCGGGGTCGGTTGAAAGTATTCCTGCAACCTCCGTGATATCCTTGCGCCACCACTGTTCCATTAACCGTCAAGCTCCACTGTGAGACAGAACTGCTATTTGTAAGTCAACATCTGTTTGCATCCATACCCATCATAAGATCGCCGGTAAGCGTCTTGGTCGCCGCCGGCGGATATCGAGGCTCCTTTGCCGATGCTCAGACGAGCCTCGATGACTCTTTGTCATCTGCGCCAACCGCTTTGAGAAAGCGGCGCTGGATCAATTTCAGCAAATTCCCGCGTTCGGCTTCCGTGCCTTCGGGCAGCGGAATCTGGCCGCCGGCGTAGCTGTGGTGCCCGCCGCCGGCGCCCTTTCTGGCGACGACCGAGCGGACAATCTTATCCGCTCTGCCGTTTTCGTCGAGGCTGCGAATCGAGATGAGCAGCCTGCCCTGGTAGAAGCCGCTGCACATCGTCCAGATTATGTCCTCATCGCGCAACAACAGGTCGGCGACCTCCCCTATCATATCAGGATTGTCTATCGTATCCAGAGTTGTTATTATGCTGCGTCCGTAAACGCGTGCGTTCTCCAGGGCCTTCGTCAACATTGCAAAGTACGGTCGTTCGACGCTGCCCCGCTGGATCTCGCCGAGCATCCTGTGATTCGCCAGCGGAAAGAGGAAGTCAATCGCGTCGATATCCGCCCGGACAGCCTCCCGCCCGAGGTCCTGGGTGTCGGAGCGGATGCCGAACAACAAAGCCGTTGCCAGCGCCATGTCCGGCGGTATCCCCAGCTCGATAAGGTATTCGACGAGGATTGTGGATGTGGCGCCGTACTTGCTCCGCACGTCCGCGGCTGCGGCGGCCTTGCTGGCGCGACGGAACGGATGGTGGTCTATGACAATATCCGGTATCACACCCTCGGGCACACAATTGTTCCCCGTGCCGGGCTGGGTGTCAACCGTTGCAACCAAATCAAACTTCGCAAAGTCAATTTCGCTGCACGGGCGGAGATTCAGCCTAAGATACTGCACCAGCGCCCTATTCTCCCCCCGTCCGATTCTCCCGCCGTGGACGATTGAGCACTGGGTCTCGCCCAGGGCGTTTGCGATTTTACGCAGCGCCACGGCCGACGCAATCGAGTCAGGGTCAGGATTATCCTGCATAACCACCAGCAAAGACCTGGCTCCTTTAAGAAGCTCGGCAAGTTTCACGGCTCTCAAACGAGTTCTCTCGGCCGTTCTCATAAACGACGATTCTACTTTCCTTTCCGAAACGCCCTGAATATCTTGGCGAGGCGAAAATCGTTCCAACTTTTTCTCAGCGGGAATACGCCCTTTTCAACAAACCCGACCTCCTCTATGGAGTAGAACGCGTCGGGACTGAACTGCCTAATCAGATCGACCACAGGCCGAACTTCGCGGCGCCGCACAACCGTAAAAACCACTTTCACCCGCCCGCTCTTGCCTTGTCCTTCCACGCTCGTGACTCCATAGTCCTGAGATCTAAGCGTATCGACCAAAGGCTGTGCATCGTTCTGTGTGACAACTCGCACAAGGACTATCCCCAGCGACAGCTTCTCGGCTATGATCATACCTACGAAGTTGCCCATTGCGAATCCGCCCGCGTAGGCGATATAACACATAGGACTGGAAAGATTCGCCATAATCTGGCCGATAGCGAGAAGCCAGATCAGCACCTCGAAGAACCCGACCAAAGGAGCAAGATATTTGAACCCCCTCGAGACAAAGATGACCCGCACGGTTCCGAGACTGACATCCATTATCCGGGCGGCGAAGATCAGAAAGGGCAACACTATCCAGGCGTAAAACTGTGAGTCAAGCAACAGCAAGGTACTCATTTTGACCGTCCAATAGATATTCCATCAATCATTCCGCTCGCACGCAATCGGGAGCCGGCTTGTCCCTCCTACGGATTCATGCAGATTCTTGTTCGGATGTTCTGGAGTTTGCCAAAACATATCAGCTCATCGCCCAACAGGATTTTTTTGCTCGCCTCGGGATTGGGTATCGTCTCGCCGTCCCTGACTACGGCCAGAATCGTGATGTCGTGCTCTCTGAGTTCCGATTTCAATATCATTTTATCCAGGACGGGGCTTCCGGCACAGACGGCGACCCTTGAAACGCCGTAACCGCCCGTCGCGAGCAGCAGCTCCTCAAACGATACCGGCTTGAAGATTTCCCGCTTTATGATCCTTTTTCTCAAGGAATTCGTCAATTTCCTGACAAATTTCGTGTTGGTGAAAAGACGGTAGATTATATAGACTGCAACGAGTATCACGAGCAGGTTTATCAGCGGCACGAGAAAGGCCGGCAGGCGGAACGGCAGAATCGGCGTGGCGAGCTTGTCTTCTATCGCCGTCGAGGCCCGCAGGGAGTTGGCGAGCGTTGCAATCATTGTGACCAGGCCGGCGTGACCGAAGATTATGAGCGCCGAGGCGATACGGCGCCTTTGCTTGTCGCCGGTAACCAGCTCGGCTTCCTTTGTCGTGAATCCGGTGGACGTGAAGCACGACAGGGCCTGAAACTTGGCCATCGACCATTCAAGCCCCGTCAACTGAAACGCAATCGCCCCGATCCTGACAACAATGAAAGATACAACAAGCACCGTGATAAACAAAACCAGGTTCATTCTTGCTACTCCATAAACCTTGTGGGCAGAGCGTCGGCTGCACTTACAGCCATTTTTTTCGCCTGAAGTAAATCAGCATCACCGCGGCGACCGCGGCCATAACAAGCCAGAGCGCCGGGTACGCCCACCATACCTTCAATTCCGGCATGTGTTCAAAATTCATCCCGTAAACACCCACGATAAAGGTCAGCGGTATGAAGATCGTGGCGATAATCGTCAAGACTTTCATAATAGCATTCATTCTGTTGCTGATGCTCGAAAGATATATGTCGATCATGCCGGAGACCATATCGCGGAAACTCTCTATTGCGTCTATTATCTGAATGGTATGATCATACACGTTCCTGAGGTACACGCCGGTGGTCCCGTTGATCAGAGAAGACTCGCTCTTTTGCAGCCCGCTGATCAGCTCACGCAAGGGCCAGACCGATTTGCGCAGGAATATCATCTCTCTTTTGATCAAATGAATCTGGTGAAGGGTCTTCTCGGTGGGCTCGGTAATGAGCTCTTCCTCCATCAGCTCAATCCTCTCGCCCAATCGCTCGAGGATTACGAAGTAGTTATCAACTATCGCATCCAGCAGCCTGTACATCAGATAGTCGGGGCCCGCCTTTCGGATACGGCCTTTGGCATTTCTGATTCTGTCTCTTATCTCGTCGAAGACGTCCCCGACGCGCTCCTGAAATGAAATGACAAAATTCCGCCCCAGTACGAGGCTGACCTGCTCGGCATCGAGCGATTGCTCCTGCTCGTTGTAAGTGAGCATCTTGAGAACGACAAAAAAGTACTTCTCGAAATCCTCGAATTTCGGACGCTGCTCGGTATTGAGCACGTCCTCAAGGATAAGGGGGTGCAGATCAAACTGTCTGCCCAGCTTTTCTATCACCTCCACGTCGTGCAGCCCATCGATGTTTATCCACGTCACCGAGGGCGTCCCCTTGAAGGGGAAGCACTCTTCTACGTTTGCCGCCTGCTTTTCCTGGAAGTTCGCCTCGTCGTAGTCCATATAGCTGATCCGCACAACCTCGGACCTTTTCTCGCCCACGTGCACCAACGTTCCAGGCGGCGAGCCGGGCTTTTTGGTGCGTCTCCTGACCAGTCTCGGCCCCTTTGGTTTGACTTTGGCGCCAGCCCTCTTGCCGATCATTTCTGCATCCCTTTCTGTTAAACCGTAGCTCGCAAAACAGCCCTGCGGTCCGGAGCTGTCTCTACTTCTTCTGCTCGGCCTGGGCCTTTTTGGGCCTTCTCAGGACGTGACTTGCGGTGATAAGCCCGCCGACGAAGCCCAGCAGAAACACGAGTATCAGCAGCAGCACGAGCGGCATTGTTATGGTCGCCAGAAGCAGTCTGGCCTCCACATTCCCTCTATTCTGGAAAAAGACAATCAGAATGAGTATCGAAATAACGATTATCGCAATTACTTTTGCCTTCTTCATACTAACTCCTGCGCCATGATCTTTTCCTCGACTTGGCCGGCTTCCTTGACCATAGCCGGCCGATGCAGTGAGTATAAACCTATTAGAGACGCCAATGCAAGAAAAAGTCCCACTGCTGGAACTCTTGCCGCCGAGTGGTATAATGTACCGTTGTTATATGGATAATATAAGGCTTCTGCAAAATTGCAGACGTAGGGTGGGCTTCAGCCCACCACTCATTTCAGGCGTAGGGTGGGCTTCAGCCCACCACTTCTTAGAAAAGAAGAAATCGTTTGTTGATTAACCTGCAATTTTGCAGAACTCGTTGGGTAATTCTCTTCAGGAGGATTCCAGACATGTCTAACAGACTCATTTCAGCAAGTCATTGGCCCATTTGTGTCGTCGTGATTGCCGCCGTTCTGCTGGCGCCTCTCGCCGCGCGCGGGCCGACCTTTGCCGCCGAGAATCCCGAAGAAGGCGGCGGACACCTGCAAGCATCAAAGCCGACATCACAATCGAGCAACGCCGGTCTGGCCCGCCCAAGCACTGGCGGACTGGCCTCTCTCTACCCGGGGGACGAAGGCATTGAGCGTGACCCGCGTGTGCTTTTCGTCGAGGACTTTGAGACGGGCACACCTGGTCAGATTGGTGCTCGATGGGGCCAGATATATCGAGAAGAGAACGTCACGCTAAGCGAAGATATTCACGCCGATTCCCCCGGCTACAAATCGATCGACTACAAGGACAACGCCCATCTCTACACTCACACCAAAGGCGTCGATACGATGTACGTCCGCTTCTACGTCAAGTTTCACGAGAAGACCGGCTACATTCATCATTTTGTGCACCTTGTCGCCGACCGCACACCCACCCCGTGGCCCAAGGGCGGCGCGGGCGAGACCCCGCCCGGCGACGCCAAGTTTTCGACAGGTATCGAGCCTACCGGCCGGTGGGGCAAATTTCCCCCGCCGGGCGTCTGGAACTTCTACACATACTGGCACGAGATGAAGACCAAGTGGGGTTCAGTTTATGACGGCAAGCAGGAGCCTATCGTGCCGGGCCGCTGGTATTGCGTCGAGGCGATGCTCAAGGCCAATTCAACCCCTGAAAAGGCGGACGGCGAGCAGGCGTTTTGGGTCGATGGTGAACTCTATGGCCGCTTTACCGGATTTCGCTGGCGGACGACCGACAAGCTCAAGATTAACAGCTTCTGGCTGCTCTACTACAACACGGACCAGCCGGCCCAGCATAACAATGACCCGCATCCGGAGAGTCGCGTGATGGAGGTCTGGTTCGACGACATCGTAATCGCCACCGAGTATATCGGGCCGATTCACGGCAAGCCCAAGAACGGCAAGAAGATAGCCGTCCCGTCGAGAAGCGCGCTTCTGACGCCGGGCCTGCTAATTGCCGAGCCGGGGGAATTGGTCTTTTCGCAGGACTTTGAGAACGGCCCCGGCGGATTCAAGGGCGGCGCTATACAGGCCGGCGGAATCGATGGCTCGAAGGCCTATGCCTGCGGCGCGAGCGGCTGCTCGATATGGGATACATATTCGGTTCCCGTCAAGGACTCGACGACGGTGCGTTTCAAGCTAAAGGCGCTCAGCGATATTAACGATGTACAGATTTTGATCTGGTCGAAGAAGCTAAAAGACAACTGCCGCTACAAGATCGGTTCGCTAAAGGCCGGGCAGGTCAGAAGCGTCGAATTTCGTGCCCTGGAGGCGCGGGTCGGCTGGGATATGAAAGGTCCGAGCCTTGAGGACGATGTCCTCGACAACTTCACACTTGTATTCGCCGGCGACGAAAACGCCCGCATCCTCCTCGACGACTTTGAAATCCTCCGATGATTACTAACAGAAGGCTTCTGCTGTTTATTACGGCACAGACAGCCCCCGCCCTGGTATCCGACTACCGGTATTTCTGCCTCAAAACACGTGGTTACTACGGGATTTTAACGGAAAAACCGATATTCTGTTCTATTTCTCTTGACTTTCGACCCGAATCAGAATATACTGCTATTGTGGCTTTGGAGGGAGCCAAAGCACGTGAGAGTGGCAAAGCTTATCGAATGCGTATCTACTAACATTAGGTACGTTCTTAGATTTCTCGATATACTCGGCAAGCAGCTTGAACACGTGGCAGAGTTGGTTCCACAGTAGAGGATGGAATGGAAGCGTTTCTCATAAAGACCGCGTATTGCCTCGGAGGTTTATACGCAATCGTTCTAATGCCGACCCTCTTGACACTTGTCGTTGCAGCAATAGTCTTCATTCCCTTCCGGAAGAAACACTATTGGAAGATTGTCATTTCAGCGTGGTTTGTCTTCTGTGCACAGCAGGTTTTTAAGGGTACGTTTGGCCATGTGTGGTATTATACGTCCTCGGTACAGCAGGCCAACTCGGTAGGCGGGGTCTTCTCGCTGGTGGTTGCGGCAACGCCAATTGTCCTCTTTGCCCTGTTTAAGAGGAACACATTCAGATGGATATATGGTGTTGTTGTCGTTATCTTCATGGGACTTCTGACACTAATCCTCGATTACGGTTTCGCCCCACAAACCGCAGAAGCGCCGTGTTTCCATAGCGAACGTAACTGTTACTCTTTGACAATCCCTGACAATTGGGCACAAATCCCTGATGAGGTAGTTCGTGATGTCTTCAACAGGCTCGTTTCTCAGAATAGCGCGTCGTTTTACTATGAAGCTGCGTTTCAGTGTGCTGGTGCGGACCGTTGGTTTAAGCACCCTTATGTTATCAATCAGGTGACAAGATATTCCGATATAGGATTGGCCCGGCAACCCTCCGAGACCGAATGCAAGAAGTACGCCGCAGAGTTTGCCGGTACGGACGCAAACCAAATCATGGATAAGGTGTTAAGTGCAGAAGCCAAAGAGTTCCTTTCAGACATTTCCATGGGTGAAGTATATTGGGACAGTGAAAGCAGAACGTACACGGTGACTATGAAGGTAGACACCACCAATATAGGCGAAGTGGTCGCAAAAGCGGTCGGGCACTTCGGGCGACATGTGATTGTACAGGTCATGTTCTATGACCTGAAGGCCCATTGGGACAAGGCAGAACTGGAACGAGACCTAATATTGGGGTCGTTCATATTTGACCCGGAAATGGCCTATCGAGCAAACGTAGATGACCTCTCCTGTTGGGAAAAGCGGTTGTACGGGGCCATCGGTCGCAGAACAACGAATGCGGCAATCATACTTGCAATTGCTGTTGTGAGTGTCATTTTTACGTTGCTGAAGCGAAAACAAGAAAGAGCTACCTAAGCTACCTAGGGACAGCCACCTATTAAGGATTAGAACACAGGAAATTGAAGGCGTCCGCCAATCGAAGCTCTAAGCACCTTTATCATGGATAAGGAAGTGAAATGAAAGACAATCTTTCAGATAAACATCCTCATCTAATACCCGCGGTTGTTGCAGCTTTAATGCTGTTCGGGGCTTTAGGACAATGGCCTTATGGAAAACTTACCGGAAACACCTGGGCAGACACTGCTTTACAAGTATAGATCCCTTGATACTGATGAACAGATAGAATTCGTTCGCGACCTACTTGTGAAGCATCGTCTCTACTGCGCTGGTGCGCACTCATTCAATGATCCATTTGAATGCCGGGCACAGATTTCTTTTGACGCTCCAATAGAGGTCAAGATTCAAAAGGCGATAGAGCGTATTTGCAAAGAACGACCAGGTATCTGTTTGTCGGAAGCTGAAAAACTGGCCCCTGGTCGTTGCACCGAATTTGAACGTAATGGCCCTCAGAATATAGAAGAACTCATCTTTGACGAATTCGGCATTGTCTCCATGGCAGGCACATTGAACAGCCCTCTTATGTGGTCACACTATGCTGCTGGTCATACAGGACTGTGCATCGAATTCTATGCCGCCAAGGAGTCTCAACTTGATTTCTTCTGCGATGCTCAACCTGTGAAGTATCAGAAGGATTTCCCAATCATAGATTTCTATAGGGATGAATGGCTGGTCATAGCGGAGAAATACCTTCTCACAAAAGCTGATGACTGGGCATACGAGAAAGAGTCGCGAATCATCCAACAGGATCGAAATACGAATCAATACTATGATTTTGATCCAGCGCTAATCCGCAGAGTTCTTCTTGGATTGCGTATATCTCAAGAGCATTCTCGATCGGTGCGCTCATTCGTGGACGAAATTCCACATGATGTCCGTCCAGTGTTGTGGGGTGCAAAGCGATCTGATTCAGCGTACAGTTTGAAATTTGAGCAAATCCAATGAGCTAAGAAATTGCCGTTAGGAACGGCGCTGGCGCGTCGCCACTGGCTCCTATGGACAGTCACCCATTTTTCTTCTCCGTTCTATTCGGCTCATCTATTTCAACCAGCCTTCATCGAGTATAACCACCGTCGAAATAAGCCGTTATGTTTGTTTTGAATTTTGAGTTTTGGTGATTGGGATTTGTTTAGGATTTCGGATTCTTGTCCGCCGTCGTTCTGGCGGATAGTGCTTCGGATTTGGTTGCGGCCACACGCCGCGCCGGGTTAATCAGTGTCTAACCGTTTTGTCGATTCGACCATTTGGGCTTTGATATTGTTTCGGATTTCGTGCTTCGTATTTCGAATTTCTTCTTCTCTCCGGTCTCCGCGATCTTCCTGTCCCTTGGGGATGCGGTTAATGAGAAGCACGGCCTTTGCCGAAATATACAAAGCCGCAACGCGGCACGCCCCCAAAAATCAAGAATCAAGCATCAAAAAAACGGTTTCAGACAGCTTCAAGAAGCGGCCATCTCAGGGCCGCGTGTACGCAGTCGGCCGTTTGCGACGAAGCGCGCTTCACAAGCACACGCCCGACGGAGTACACCAAGATGTCTGAAACCCTCCGCCTAAACCCCTGTCAATCCGCGAAATCCGCGATCAAACTCCGTAGTTCTCATCTCAACATAAAGCCCCCCCCAATTCATCCGTGTTAATCTGTGTTAATCCGTGTCTAATCAGTGATATCTGTGGTTAAAAAGGAATTCACTTGACATCTAACCTCGGATATAGTATAATACTCATCAAACTAACATAACAGAATCGCATAAACAAAAGAACAGAAAACAAAACATGCCAGACAGAAAAATCAGACGACAGCGCCACCCATCCGAGACCTTCTTGAAATCTCCTCTATGCCTCTATTTCTTGGCGCCTTCGTGTCTTAGTGGCTATAAGTCAATTATGCAAAACAAAGCCAATGTTAAAATGGGTAAAATGACCATAAGTCCAGCAACAACAAGACCTTATCTCAATGAACAACAAACAACGAACCATGAACGCTGCTCAAAACAAACCCAATCAAACCCAATTCCCCCGCCCGTCAACGCCTCGGCAAAGCACTCTTGTCGGACAACTTGTTCGGCCACATCTCAACAGGCTGATAGCTCCCATCGGCGATTATGTGCTCCCGCCCACCGTCCGTCTCCTGCCATTACGTTTTTGCCTGCGTGGGCGCAGCGAAAGTTGCGAAGACAATCGTCGCTACAGCCGGTACGACTCTCATCACGCACTTGGATATCATGTTCCATTCCGTTGGCTCTGCGAGGTTATTCTGAATGTTGTGCCGCAGCCGCACAGGCTCGGCGAAGGTATTCTTCATACTCCCATTCGCCGCTGCTGCCGGTCTGGCGGGTGACGACCAGGTCAAGGCTGGGCACAAAGGCGATGAGCTGCCCGCCCGAGCCGGGCTTGTCGCGCGCATCGGCCGGGATGCCCCGGCCGATGCGACCACCCTCGCCCGTCAGCCGCGAGGGCAGCTCCCAGCCGTGCGAGAAAATCTCCGGATTGAGCTTCCAGCGCATCTCGGGGGTCTTCACCTCATGCGTCGGCGCAGCGGTTTCGTCCACGAACCATTTCGGGATGACTTGCCGGTCGCCCCACCGCCCGCCATGCAACATGCAGTAGGCAATGCGAGCCAGATCCCGAGCCGGCATACCCATTCCATGCGATGGATGCCGGCCGATCCCCTCGCCGCCGTCGAGGTACTGGAACCACCAGTGCTCGATCCCGAGCGGCTTAAAGAGGGCTTCGACGGCGAACTGATCGTAGGGCTTGCCCGTAACCGTTTCGCACACCAGTGACGCGTGGTGCAGGGCGTGTGTGGAGTAGCCACAGCCTGTTCCGGGACCAAATGCGAGTTGCGCCGTGCGAGGGTCGGCGGTGTGGCCCAGTATGTACTCCCATGTCCCATCGTTCGATGCGCCGGTCGCTTCAGGGCACAGGCCGGAGGTGTGGTTGAGCAATTGCCTGACCGTGATCTGTGCCTTACGCGGGTCGCTGAGGGGCTGCGCCCACGGAATGAAATCGAAGGCCGGGTCATTGAAGGTCATCTTCCTTGGTGTCTTGCCCTGTTGGCTCTGCTCGGAAGCGATGGCGAGCACTGTCGCACAGATCGCCTTTGACACGGAAGCCACACGGCGTGCATCGGTCTTGGCGCTATTGCCGCGCTCGACCTCCAGCGCAACATAACCCCGCCGGATCACGATGGCAGCAAAGTCTCGCTCGTCGCTTGCGAGCAACCACTGTCTGAGGTCATCCAGCTTCGCCGGGTCCATACCGGCGGCCCGGCGGATCTCGTCAGGATCGTCGAGCTTGCGCCAGCCCCCTT
>Ga0315288_10003337_pt1 | contig 20507 bp, 12 predicted proteins | sample YL17G11_20_MG_FD_203454 | JGI IMG/M metagenome (GOLD analysis project Ga0315288, IMG submission 203454) | Sediment microbial communities from Yellowstone Lake, YNP, Wyoming, USA - YL17G11_20 | ecosystem: Environmental > Aquatic > Freshwater > Lake > Sediment | place: USA: Wyoming | collected... | reverse complement strand
CGGGTCTATCCTGCTGTGGATGCTCGCCATGGTCTGGTCATACCACACGGCCAAGCCGGGCTTGTCTTTGCCGAGGCTGCCCAAGTGGAACTTGCTAAGGCGTTCCAGGCGACCCAACACCAACGCGGGTGTTGCGGAAGCGGCTGCGTAGTAGCGTTGAACCACACCAGTCTTGACCTCTGGCATCACCGTTCTCTGCAATCTTGCCATGACAGCCATCAGCCTGCCGCAGTGGTAGGCGGCCGATGGGTGTTCTTCGTCCAGAAAGGGCTTCAAGTATCCTCCTGTATTCGTCTTCCTCAAATGATAGGCTTTCATCAGACCCATGCGCACTTGCAGCAAACTGACGGCATCGCGCTTGGCCTTCGGTTCGTTGCCCTTCAGGGCTTCCTCTAGCGTGCCAGTGACTGTGAAACTGCGGTTCTGAAGTACGAGCCTGCCCAACGCGTTGAGCGGTATCGGACCGCGACGCACGGCCGCGCGCCAGAGCGCGAACCGCTCGGACCCTATCGGCCTCACCCAAGCATCGTATTCCTGCCTTGCCCCGCGCGGCGGCAACAGACTCGTGATGATGTGCTCAATCCCAGGCGGCTTGCCATCGTTGCCAAAGATGTCTTGAATCAACAGGTCGCCGAACCAGCAACCGATGTTGGCGACCAAGTCCTCGAATGGCCCTTCCATCCAATCACGCACCATGACTCGACCGCCAGTGCCCGAGAGCGTCAACGCGTAGTAACGGTTGCCCGCCAAGGAGGGCCGCCTTCCGACGCGGATGGCGTCGAGCAGTTCCTTGGCTCGCTGCTGTGCGGTCATCTCTTGCACCGCAGGTGGGTCCTCTAGCCACGAGAGCAAGTCGCACTCGGGCTCGACGTTGTCTCTGTACCAGTGGGCCACCTTGGCGCCGGCGAGCATCGCGCTGTGCTTGTCTAGCAGGTGGCTCAAAACTCCACGGTAAGTGTACGCAGCCCCCTCCGACGCAGCGGCGTTCTCCGACTGGTCTAGTCCGTATGAAAGAAACGCATCCTTGTCGAACCCAGCCAATACGGGCGGCGACGTGGCCCCGACGTCCGAGAGCCAGTCAATCGGCGGATGAGTCAACTTCGCCTTCACGATGTCCCCGCTCACGAGGCACACTGAGTCGCGCCCGGGCGCGCCTTGCAGGGACCTCCAGAATTCCTGCCACCAGAAGTGCCAGCAGTCCGAGTCCACTGGGAACATGTCGCCAACGCGGAGAGTCACCTTCTCGTACGGCTTGACCTTGGCCTCTTTAAGGGCTGCGCCAATCTTCGCCAGCGCGTTGGGGTCATCTAGCATCTGGGCTGCGGGCATCAACTCAGGCATGGTCTTGCTCGCCTCGCGAAGAAGGCCGACAAAGTACGCATGCTTGGCCTGCGTCGCCTTGCTGGAGGCCTCGTTGCCGTACAAGGCAACGACGGCTGCTGTTTCGACAAGGAACTGGCTCTTTGTGGTGTTGCCCGCGTTCATCTCGGCTGGAGACAAGTCAGGACAGTGCCGGAACTCTTGACCCGGATTCCTCTTCGCGGACGTATCCCCCAAAGGACCCAGCACGTCGGGGAATCGCCCCTGTGCATCGCAGGCAATCGCCCAACGCACGTACTTCGGCTTGAATCCTGGCCTTGTTTCGACCTCTGGATGCTTGCGGGCATACTCGACCAGTAACTCAAGCATCGCCGCCTCCTCGCGGGACCTTGATGACATCCATGCTCTCATACGGCGGAACGCCGAGTATTCCATTACGTACCGCCGCCCGAAACAAGCTGATACTCAGCGTGCCGTCGGGATTTCCCTTGCGAGACGTGTCGAGCGATTCGTGCGGCGTGGACAAGTCGAAGACGTCGTAGAGCATCAAGCCTATGTCGAGGTCGAACGGCTCGACCTGCGGCGGCGGTGCGCCGACCTCTACCAACTCGAAGTATGCCGGGAACTCGCGGCAGCCGAGGTATGGCTGGTAGATGCACTTGCCCTTGCTGGCGCGACGGCGGAACTCGTTCTCGTATCCCGGCAATCTGGGCTCGAAGTCCTTGTCTTTGGTCTTGTACGGCCGAATCTCCGCGTGCAGCCGATAGTGCACATCTCGGAGTGCCATGGTCTGGCGCTGAGTACGACCCTTGTCGCGGGATTCGCTGCCGTCGGCCCAGATCGGCTCTGGCGGCGACTCACCCTTCATCCAGCCCTGCACGTTCCTGACGCTGACCTTGTCCTTCACTTCGTTTCGGCGCAGGGCGATGTACTGGATCGGGTCCGGTCTCTTCTCTTTGGTCTTCAGTATCTCGACTTTTGTCACCTGCCAGCGGAACTCGTGTCGGTTGCAGTAGATGGCGTCGTAGATGCCACGTACTGCCGAAGGGGTCGGCACGGGATAGCTGAAGCGTTCTACCTTCAACTCTGGTCGAGTGAAGCAGGCGAAGTCGCCCCAGACATCCAGCGCCTGGTCTTTCGGTTGCATCGTTCCTCCTTTCGGTCTCAGGCTATAAGCAAACGCTCAATCGGACCGGCCACTGTCAGGCCGGTCTTTGGGTCGTAGTCCTTCGCGTCACCGACGTACTCAAACCAGTCGTCCGACTCTTCGCCGCGCCCTGCCGGGAGCGGCACGATTCGGTCCCGAATCGGCGCGCCCCGCTTCGGGCGGTACAGGCTGACCGCATAGGGCCGCGCCCGGAGAATCCAGTCACGAGTTAGCCCCACGTAGCCTCTTGCACCTTCGGCGAGCTTCTTGAACTCAACCGGCTGATAAGGCACGAGCACGTTGACGGCATCCTGCTCTATGACGCGGTACAGACGGGCAACGTCGGCGAAGTCCTTGCGCAGGATAGCGTCGGTCAGTTCCGGGTTGCGGTCCTCCGGCCGCGAGATGCCGTAGAGTTGCTGGAAGTACTCCAGGAACATGGCCGGGTCGTCAATGTCCAGCGCTCTGGTCCCGGCAATCACGCGGGTGACAGCCGCGGCTTGCTGATACGCGCCCGGCGGGTACCGCTCGTCGTCGGGCATGAACACGCGCACTTCTCCCATCTCAAGCAGGCCGTTTCGGTTGCAGCGTCCCGCTGCCTGCGCGATGCTGTCGAACGGGCCCCAAGCGCGATACACGACAGGGAAATCCAAGTCCACGCCGGCCTCAACACACTGGGTCGACACAAGCCGGCAAGGCCTCCCGTCTTTGAGCCGCTGCCCGACTTCATCGAGCACGGCCTTCCGGTGTGCAGGGCACATGTTGGTCGAGAGATGGAACAGGCTGTCTTTGTCAACCTTGTCGCGGAGCTTCTGGAATAGCTCTAACGCGTGCCGCTTCAGGTTGACGATGCAGAGCGACTGGCGGCAATCGTCAGTCGCGAGGCTGCCGGCAAGCTCGTCCCAACTGGTCCTGCGCTCAGGCTCGGGCCATTCGACCTTTGTACGCCGCGCACGCTCGAAGAGCTTGAGTGCGGGCGGTACAATCTCTTCGGGCTGCCAGCCGCAGGCGCAATACTCCTTCACCTTGTCGTGCAGGTGGCTGAATGCGGGTTGAGTGGCCGTGGCGAATACGACGGTTGCTTGATATCGTTCAACCAGGCGCGACAGCGTCGCCAAGGTAGGAATGGCAAGGCCGGTCGGCAGGGTCTGCACCTCGTCGAAGAGGATAACGCTCTGTGCCAGCCGGTGCAGCTTGCGGCAGGCAGATGGCCGGTTGGAGAACAGCGATTCAAGGAACTGCACGCTGGTCGTAACCACAACCGGTGCATCCCAGTTCTCGGCCTTCAGACGCGCGGATTCGACGACCCCGTCCGCGCCGCCATCGTCGCCGTGCGTGCCGGCCAGGCTGTGATGCTCCAGGACATATCCGTCGCCGAAGACTGGTTTCAGTGTCCCGCGATACACCCTCGCAGTCTGGTCAATGATGTTGAGGTAGGGAATCACCATTACGACCCGGCGCAGGTTGTGTTCGACCGCATGCTTGAGGGCGAACGCGAGCATGCTCAGCGTCTTACCCGAGCCGGTCGGAGCGGTCAGGGTAAATCGGCCCGGCGGGCCGGACGCCTTCTCCAGGCAGGCGTTGAGCAAGTCCGCGCGGAGCGAATCGACGCCTGTGGCAGCCTGCGACTCCTGCGCGACTTTCTTGATGTGGGTCAGCAGGACGTCGAGGGCACGCGCGGGCTCCAGCGCAAGGCCGGTCTCGCGGTACTGCTTCTTGCCGTTCTCTGCATCAAAGTGCGCCTCGGTTTCAATGAAGTCTGCGTCAACCAATGCTGAGAAGAGCATCCGTACGTCGAGCATGGCTGCAGCTTCCTTGGCGCTGTGACTGTAGATGGATGTAGCCGGGGCAGATGGTGACAGGCCGTCCGCGCGGAGCCGCTGCATCAGGATTTCCACATCGGACTCCGACAGCCTCCGCTGGTCGTGCATCCTTGCGTCCCACCTTGTCGGGTCCAGGGCTGCGAGCGCGGGCTTCTCCGCCTTCTGCAGGCCAACATGGTGCCCTTGAACCGCAAGCGCGGAGGCAAGTCCCTGCGTTTGACATAACGCCAGCGCCAGCCACGCACCGGCAGACCAGTGGTCAATGTGTTCAGCCTCACCCCGCAAGCGGCGCTGGAACAGCTCGCCGTACTTGCCGAGGTCGTGCAGCAGACCGGCCAGCCGCGCCTCATCGGCCGCACCGAACGCCGCAGCATACTCCGCGGCCCGTTCGGAGACGGCCTTCAGATGGTCGGCAACAGTGTCAATCCTGCTGCCATCTTTGCTCGGACTGTGCGCGAGCGCTGAACTGCACAAGGAACCTCCCTTTCGACTACCCGAATCCTAGACGCAAGCCAGCCCAAGTCAAGCAGGCGCGGAGTGGATTCCCGCTCCGTGGGACTTGCCGGCCTCGCGCGGGTGCAGGTTTCGGAGGTCGCGAGACGGGATTGAAACAGGCTGTGACAGATTCTAAGACGGAGTATTGGATGGAGTCTCTGTTGGAGTATCTGATGGAGTCTTTGTTGGAGTTTCTCTTAGGGTCTCTTTTGGAGTTTCTCTTGGAGTTTCTGTCGGAGCCTCTGTTGGATTCTCTGTTGGAGCCTCTTTTGGAGTCTAAGTTGAAGTTTCTGTTGGAGTTTCTCTTGGAGCCTAAGGTGAAGTTTCTGTTGGAGTCTCTGTTGGATTCTCTGATGGAGCCTATTTTGGAGTTTCTCTTGGAGTTTCTGTCGAAGTCTCTCTCGGAGTATCGATTGAATTTGGTCTTGGAGCCACGTTTGGAGCCACTCCCCCCGTCGGGGGCGGGGTACGTATTCTAGATTCCAGATTCAAGATTGAAGATTGCGGAAGGGGTTATAGATTGCGGAAATAAGAACACTTAGCGAGGCGCGTCGCGCCGCACGCGTCCTTTTCTCGGGCTGGACGACGGCCGGCCGAAGGTAGGTGCATTATTCTGGGGGCCAGGATGCAGATTGCTCTGTGAGGGCCACAAGTGAAGTCCGAAGTTCGAAGTCCGAATGACGAAGTCCGGAGTCAAGAGGACGAAGTGGCTGACCGGCCGGGTGAAGCGGAGGCACGTGGCCATTGGAGGTTTTGTTGGTGCAGGTGCCGAAGCGGGGGCTGGCCCGCCTGCTGGTGCGCGGGCAGGAGCGGGGCTCCCCCTGCCGTCCAGGGGACAGGAAGACGAGATAGCAGACGAAGTCAGAAGTCAGAATGCAGATACCAGAAGTCAGAATTCTCGGCACGGCTTGGGAAGAATGGATGAAGGATAAGTGATGAACGATTGGCGAGTTAGACAGTTTGGTGGTTTGGAGAATCGCGGGGACACGGTAGGCGTTCCTGACGCGCGAGTGGCCAGTTGCCGTTAATCTACATGTAGTGGTCAGGGACAGCCGGAACCACAATTCTCCCGTGGAGTGGGCGGCCCAGGGACTGCCCCCGGGGTAGCATTCGCCGCAGCGTCGCGCGGTACGCCAAGCCCTTCAACTTCGGGTTCTTGAAACCCTACAACGCGCGGAACGACGACGAGAACGGCTTCTTGAACGACCTCTTGAACGGCTTCGTGAGCAGCTTCGGATTCAGCGCCGGATGCGACCAGAGGTTCAGGTTGAGGTTGAGGTCGAGATTCAGGTGCAGACGCACGTGCCGACGCAGGTCACGATACAGTTCAGCATAGGTCCAGACGAACACCGAGAGATACTTCGAGAGACGCAAGGGGTTTTGGATTTTGGATTTTGGATTGACGATTGGCGGGCGGCGGACCGGAGTCTGCGTAATCTGCGGAATCTGCGGATGGCCCTTTCGGACCGGCGGCCCGCCATCGTGACTCCTCGGCCCGGCCCGCGCACGTTGCCGCGCATCGCCACATGAACGGGCTGCCCGCAACCACGCGGGCAGCCTTGAACCAAAGGGTAATTCCGGGGACGCAATAAAGAATTACCGACCTCGGCCGCGCACCCGTGGCCCACTCAGAGTGGGAAATCCCAAATCCCAAGTCCTAAATCCCAAAGCCCGCGTTCCGCGGGAGACTCCAAACATCAAATCCCAAGCCTCGCTCTGAGCGGGAAATCACAAATCACAAGCACCAAATCCCAAACCTAGAATCGGGGCAGGCAGGCAACCTAGCCGCTGCGCGGAAATCCCAAACACGCGCGGCAGAGCCGCGAGTTTGCAGTTTCCAGGAGAGACCCATTCGACTCGCTCCGCTCGCTCAGGGCGACTCGGCGTCGGTTAGCAGTGAGCAGTTAGTCGCTCCCTGCGGGCGCGAGCCAACCCATTGTAGATTTTGGATTGGAGATTTCAGATTGGCGGACACTACGGCCGGCCTCGGTTAGCAGTTCGCAGTTGTCGGCTCCGCACTTCTGCATTCTGCCTTCTGAGCCCTGCCTAGACCTCGGCGGCTACTGGCGGACGTGGCGTGATTTGACGGACGGCCAAGAATTGGCTATCATCTGGCCAGAATGGAGTTCCGGGTAGTCTTCTCCCCCGAAGCTCGTGACGACTTCCGTGCGTTGTCGAGTCGCGTCCGGGCCGAAGTCAGAGATGCCATCAACCGCCATCTCCGGCACCAGCCGACGCAGGTCAGCCGGAGTCGCATCAAGCGCCTGCGGGGCACCCGGAAGCCGCAGTACCGGTTGCGCGTCGGCGACATAAGGGTCTTCTATGACGTGCAGCCGGGCGCGGTCGATGTGTTGGGGATCGTCGAGAAGGCACGCGCGTCGGATTGGCTGGAGGCACAAGGAGTATACGATGAAGAAAGTAGCACTGGCTGAGGTCAAGGACCACCTGTCCGAGTATCTCAATGACGCGGCCGAGGAGGAGATAATCATCACGCGCCACGGCCGGCCCGCCGGCGTGCTCATCGGCTTTGCGGACGACGACGCGTGGTTCGATTTCCGGCTCGAGAATGATCCGCGCTTCCTTGCGCGAATCGCCCAGGCGCGCGCCAGCCTGCGCAAGGGACTAGGCATCCCATGGGACGAAGTGCAGGCGGAATCAGAATCGGCGGCAGCGGAGTTCACGGCCTCGGACAAGCCCGCAAGGCGCGCCCGCCGGCACACCGCGCGCAAGTAGACCCACGAGTCGGACCATTGCACATTCCAGATTCTAGATTCTAGATTCTAGATTCTAGATTTCAGATTGCAGATTGTCGGACATGACGCCCGCCCGTGGTCTGCAGTTCGTAGTTGTCGAAGCCTGCACTTGTGACGTCTAGCCCTGCTGCCCATGTCACGTGGTTCATTATAATGAACCACGGACCATAGGCCCTAAGCCGTCAGCCGTTAGCTGTCAAGAAGTCGAGGCACTTCCTGATTTCCTGCGTATCAGGCGCACGGCGAGCTTACGGCTGACAGCTTAAGGCCTACGGCCAACAGCGCCGTGAGGACGCGGAAGTCCCAAGCACCAAATCCTGAACCCCACGCGCTGCGCGCGAGTTTCCAGTGACCAGTCTGCAGTTGGCAGGGGCGGAGAGGACGGCGGGCGATCTAGCGGCGAGGACGGCGGCGAGGTCGGTCGTGGGCGATAGAGTCTGAGCCCGAACCGGTGTGACCGGGCCGGTCGTCATCCGTGACGAACCCAATCCGTTTCCTCTTCGGTTCGGGCGGCTGCATGAGCTGCTTGATTGCCGCGAAGACGACCTGGAAGTTCTTGTCGTGGGCCGCCAGCGTGTGTTCCAGCTCGGCCAGCTTGAGGGCAAACCGGCGCTGGTCGGTAAGCATTCTCCTCATGCGGATGAACGCCCGTACCACGAAGACGCTGACTTCAACTGCCCGCCTCGACTTCAAGACGCTCGCAAGCATCACGGCCCCATGCTCTGTGAAGGCATATGGTGTACTTGACGAGTGCTTGAGCGCAGCCAACCGGTCGCATTTTGCGACCAGTTCGTCCTTCTCGTCGAGTGTCAGCTCGAACATGAAGCCTTCCGGAAATCGGTCCCGGTTGCGTCGGACTTGCTCTTTCAGCCGGCGTGTGGTGACGCCGTAAACGTCGGCAAGGTCAACGTCGAGCATCACCCGCTCGCCGCGTATCTCCAGAATGGCGCTGTCCAGCCGCTCGGTGGGTATCAGGTAGCCGGAGTCTTTGGGTGCGGTCGCGTCACGAGCTTCCATCTGCGAGGAATCTCTAGTGCTCCAGAAGGTCAGGGGTTCTGGGGTTGGCCTCGGCGGCCCCTGTCGGACAGTGCGCCTACTCCGCGCGGAGTCTTGCGTTCCTGCCCGCGGCGCTTATACTGACCGTCCAGATGCCAGCCGAAGACATATACATCGAAGAAGAGGAAGCGCAGACCCGGGGCCAGGGTTACCGGCTCCTGCCCCGGGTCTGGCCGTTCTTCCGCAAGTACCTGGACCGGACGATTGTCGCGGCGATTCTGCTGATTGGCTCGGCCGTGATGGGGCTTGCCGCCCCGCTGCTGGTCAAGCACGCCATCGACGTCAACATCCCGAACCGGGACGTCCGGGGCCTGCTGTACGTCGGCCTCGTCTACCTCGTCCTGCAGCTCGCCATCGGCGCGGCCGGCTACTTCCAGCAGACCCTGCTGGCCATCATCGGCGAGAACGCGATTGCCGACCTGAAGCATACGCTCTTCGGCCACATCGTACGCCTGCCCGCAAGCTTCTTCGACCGCAATCCCGTCGGGCGGCTCATCAGCCGGGTCGAAAGCGACTCCTCGGCGCTGCAGGAGATGTTCTCGTCCACCGCGGTCACCCTCGCCCGCAACCTCGTCATGCTGATCGGCATGTCGGTCGTGATGCTCTTGGTTAACTGGCGGCTGTTCCTCGTGATTGCCGGGCTCTTTCCGGTTACGATGGCCGGTTTCTACCTGCTGCAGAAGAAGTCGCGGCCTTTGTACCTCCAGATGCGCCGAATCGTGGCCGAGATCAACAACTTCATCACCGAGACGATGCGCAGCCTGCCGGTCGTGCAGGCCTTCAACCGCCAGGATTACTTCGCCGCCCGGATGGATGAGAAGGGACGCCGGCTCTACGGCGTGCGCAAACAAGAGCTGTTCATCTGGACATGGATCTGGCTGGTCTGGGACTTCGGTGAGATGGTCGGGGTTGCCCTGACCCTCGGTGTCGGCGGCGTCTTTGCCCTGAAAGGACAGTTGACCGTGGGCGGCCTGTTCCTGTTTTACAGCTATATCACGCGCTTCTTCGTCCCGATCCGCGCCGTGTCGGAACAGATCCACGTCATGCAGCGCGCCTTCGCCTCAGCCGAGCGCATGCTCGGAATTCTCGATACCGTACCCGAGCCGGACGGCGAACTGTCGTTCGCGGCCGGCAGCTTCCGGCGCGCGCTGCGGTTCGATGCAGTCGAGCTCGCCTACGAAGGACGGGGAACCGTGCTCAAGGACATCAACCTGGAGGTGCGCCGATGCGAGAAGGTTGCGCTGGTCGGCGAGACCGGCGGCGGCAAGACCTCCCTCGCCAGCCTCGCGCTCAAGTTCTACGAGCCCAAGTCCGGCCGTATCCTGCTCGACGAGACCGAGCTGCCCCGGATTCGGAACCAGTCCCTCCGCCGGCTGATCGGGTTCGTGCCCCAGGACGTCATCCTGTTCCCGGGATCGGTGCTCGATAACCTGCGCCTGTTCGATGAGACGGTCAGCGAAACCCGGGTGCACGACGCCGCCCGGCGGGCGCGGATGCACGAGCGAATCCTCCAGCTCCCGCAGGGCTACGCTACCAGTGTGATCGAGCGCGGCGTCAACCTCTCGCTGGGCGAGCGGCAATTGCTGGCCTTCACCCGGGCGCTTGTGCTCGACCCCGAGATACTGATTCTGGACGAGGCCACGTCGTCGGTTGACCCGCACACCGAGCATCTTATCCAGCAGGGCCTCGAGGAACTGCTCAAAGGCCGGACCGCGATTATCATCGCCCATCGCCTGGCGACCATTCGCATGGTCGACCGCATCGTCGTGGTCCACGCCGGGCACATCGTCCAGCAGGGAACCCACGACGAGCTCGTCGCCCAGGACGGCTACTACAGCCGGCTGTACAAACTGCAGTACCTCGCCCAGGAGCAGCCGTGAGCATGAACCTGGGAACCCCGCGCAGTGGACATAACCACAGAGGCCACAGAGAACGCAGAGTAGATGAAGCTCGGAGTCCGGTCCGTACCCTCAGTCTCTGTACAACAAACGTGCAACAACGGCGTTTTCTCGACGATGTCATTCCGAGGAGTGGGCGACGAGGAATCTCGTCTGTCGGCGGAGCAGAGCTTGCCCCCAAGCTTACAAGAGGGGCGAGATTCCTCGCTGCGTGCGGCTCCGCCGCCGTAGAAACGAACGGAATGACAGTCGTTCGGGGCACTTTGACCTTTGACACTTGCCCTTTGACTTGCGCGTCCTACGCGCGCTGCGCGCTCTGTGGTTCAATGTCGGGTTTGGAGATAGGGGAGTCGCCTCATGCCGGATAGCGCCGCCACCCCGAAGCCCCCGCGCCGGGCGATTACACTGTTCGACATGAAGCTCGTCCTCCGCTTCTGGCGACAGGACTGGAAGCAGTTCATCGGCCTGACCGCGCTGACGCTCTTCTACTCGGCCATCGCGATTGCCTATCCCCGGATCATCGGCTACATCATTGACGCGATCCAGCAGGGACTCACCGACCCGGCGCACTTCGTTATCAGCACGCTGTGGAATCTCGTGTTGCTGCTGGTCGCGGCCCGGGTCCTCGGTGCGCTGTCCGAGGACTTCCGCCCGCTCGCCTACATGGTCTCGAGCGCGCGCTTCATGATGCGGACGCGTAACTACGTCTTCCGTTCGGTGCTGGACCAGGGGTTCACTTTCACCAACCGCTACCCGTCCGGCGACGTCCAGGAACGGCTCGACCAGGACTTGACCGACGTCGCCCAGTTCTGCGCGTTCGGCATCTTCTGGCCCATGACCTCGGTCCTGACGATGTCCTTCGCACTCGTGATTCTCATCCGGATGAACTGGCTGCTGACCGTGGTCATCCTGGTGCCGACCGTTGCCAGCTTCTTCGTCTACCTCCGGATCGGCCCCAGCGTGGACAAGTGGTGGCGGGAATGGCGCGAGAAGATGTCGGAGACCAACAGCTTCCTCGAATCCTCATTCTCAGGTATCCGGCTGGTCAAGGCCTACACCATGGAAGAACGCAACGCCGCGCGCCTGCGCAAGATCCTCAATGAACGCATCCGCTCGGCGGTGCGCGGGGCCCGTTTGCGGGCCGCCTTCAACTCGACCTACGGCACGGTCGCCGGGCTCGGTTCGCTGGCCGTGCTCGTGCTCGGCGGCGTGTTCGTAATCCGGGGCAAGCTCAGCATCGGCGAGTTCGTAGCGTTCAACGCCTATGTGGACATGCTGGTCTGGCCGATGATCGGCATCGCCGACATGATTACCTGGGTCTGGCAGACCGGGGTAGAAGAACGGCGCGTCCGCGAGTTGGCCGAGTTCACGCCCGATGTCAAGGTAAACACCGGCACGCGACCGGCGGCGGACTTCCGCGAGGTGCGCCTGACGCAGGTCGGGTTCAGCTATGCTCCGGTTGCCGGGCCGGAATCCGGCGCCGGCAAAGACGCCGCACCGCCGCCCGCCGGTTCGCCGCAACCGGCGGCACAACCCAAGCCTTGTCCCCCCGCGCTGCAGGACATCGACATCGTCCTCACGCCCGGCGCTCGCATCGGCATCGCCGGCACCGTCGGCTCGGGCAAGAGCACCATCATGCGCCTGCTTGTCCGGGCCGCTGAGCCGACCAGCGGCGAGATTACAGTGGACGGCATCCCGCAGCCCGAGTTCGAGACAAGGTCGCTCCGTTCGCTCTTCGGCTACGCGCCCCAGGAGGCCGGCCTGTTCTCCGACACGATCCGCAACAACATCATCCTCGGCCGCACTGCGCCGGATACCGAGGAGCGATTGCGCGAGGTCGTGCGCATCGCCCAGCTTGAACCCGAGTTGAAGGCGATGCCCAAAGGGACCGAGGAACTCATCGGTGAACGCGGCCTGCGCCTGTCCGGCGGACAACAGGGACGCGTGTCTATCGCCCGGGCGCTCTTTGACCGCCCCCGGATTCTCCTGCTCGATGATGTAACCGCCAGTCTCGACGCCGAGACCGAGCAGCAGTTCATCCACGACGTGATTGGTTACATGCAGGGAGCAACGCTGGTTATCGTCTCGCACCGGCTTTCAATCCTGGCCGCGTGTGACATCGTCTATGTTCTCGACCAGGGACGGATTGTCGAATCCGGCAGGCACAGCGACCTGCTGGCCCGCCGTGGACTCTACTGGAAGCTGTACCAGCGCCAACTCATGCAAGAAGCGCTGGAAAAGGAGTAGGGGCGTGGGGTCAGTTCCGATGCCGGTCGAAAGCGAGCAGAGGTCTCAAATGAGGGTCGCGCTGGCCGTGCCCCGGCAGTCACCGACACCAAGTGAGAGCCTGAGTGCTATGCTGACGCAGGTCGGCAAGGCGGAGACCCTTAACGCGGACCTCATTGTGTTCCCCGAAGCATCTCTGACCGGTCTTGTGAACAACGATGACCCGCGCCACGACCTGAGTCTCGGTGTTAGAATCCCCGGCAAGGAAACCAGGGCCCTGGCCGCAGCAGCAAAGTGTCACCGCATCTGGATTGCCCTGGGCCTGCTCGAGCGTGCGGGCAGCCGGTTGTACGACACCGCGCTTCTGATCACGCCGTCCGGTCGGATCCGGCTCAAGTACCGCCGAATCTCTGCCGGCTGGCATGGTGCGAAGGCGAGCACGAACGTGTATGGCCGTGGACGAGCATTGTCCGCAGCTCGGACGCCATTCGGCTCGGTTGTGTTTCTCGTCTGCGGCGACCTGTTTGACGCCCAGCTGATAGAGCGCGTCCGCAAGCTGCGCCCAGACTTGGTGCTTGTGCCCTTGGCCAGATCCTTCGAGGACGGCTCAGTCAACCAGCGGCGGTGGGACCGCCAGGAGAAGCCCGCCTACTTCAGGCAGGCGCGTCGGTGCGGCGCTGCCGCGCTGCTCGTGAACAGCCTTGACCGGCGCACCCACTCGTTCGGAGGCGCCTGGGCAGTGTCGGCCGACGGCGTCGAGACTGCCGCCATGCCAATCGGCCGGGCGGGAATGGTCACAGCCAATATGGCAAGACGATAGGCAAGACGAGAGACACTTCCCCAATTCCCGGCCGATGTCAGAACGCGGCCTTGCGGAATCAGTGTCCCGGCGACGCGATGAGCGATTGCTGACGCGCGGGCGTCTCCCCTGCCATCAGCAACAGCATTCTAGATTGTAGATTTCAGATTCTAGATTAGCTGACTCAGGTCTTGGCGGACAGGACGAGCCGGCGTCGGTTTGCAGTCCGCAGTAACGGACTCCTGACTCCAGACAGCCAAAGCACTGCCGATGTCGCGCGGTTCATTATGATGAACCGTGGACCATAAGCCCAAAGCCGTCAGCCGCAAGCTGTCGGCCGTCCAGCCCCACCGCCTTGACATCCCGACCCAGCCCGCGTACATCTGCCGCGCATCAGCACATGAACCGGCTGCCCGCAACTACGCGGGCAGCCTTGAACCGAACGCTCTACTCCGGTTTTACTCCGTCAGCACCACCTTGGTGACGACCGACGGCCCTGAATACTGACCACTGACTACTGATTGCTGTCTGACAAAGTAGACACCGGGACTCAACCGGCTCAGATCATTCGCGCCGGGCTTCAGGTCGAGCACCTTCCGGCCGGAGATGTCGAGGAGGGCGGCTTTGGGGACAGTCCCCATGCGGGGACAATCCCTTTCGAGGAACAGCACGCCGCGGACGATGGACGTCGCGTGCCGGGGAAAGCGCGCAGCGTCAGCCGGCCGGTCACTCGTCGCGACCACCGGGGAAAGTGTTCCCCAGATGCGCAGGCTGTTATAGGGCTCGCCGTCCACAATACCGGCCCAGCCGCTGTAGGCCATGAGCATGTCGTTTCCCGGGCCGCGGGCGAGCGCCGGTTCGAACTGGTCTCCCGGCTGGGTGGTCACGGCAAAGGTGTCAATTATCGACCCCTGCGGCGTCACCCGCGCGCCGTAGATGTCCTGCTCCCCGCTGCGCTGGTCCTGCCAGACAACCAGAAAGCTGCTACCGTCATAGCTGACCTCAGGGTAGCTCTGGGCACCCGAGGCAGTACAGATGGGGATGCCGACGGTGTCCAGCACAGTGCCGGCGCCGGTCACCCGCGCTGCGTAGATGTCGCGGTCGCCGTTCCGCCAGTCGGACCACACCACCAGGAAGTCAGTGCCATCGGCTGCGGCCACCGGTTGGTCCTGAACGCTCGGTGCGCCCGACACGACGAAGCCGTTGGGGTCGATTACAATGCCCTGGCGACTGACGCGCGCGCCGTGGATATCACGGACGGCCGTGCCCGGGTCCTGCCACAACACCAGATAGTCCGTGCCGTTGTATGCCACCGCGGGCGTGACCTGGTCGCCGGACGATGTGCATACTGCGATGCCCGCGGTGTCGAGTACCACCCCGCTGGGCGAGACGCGCGCGCAGTAGATGTCATAGCTGCTGTTACGCCAGTCCTGCCACGCGACGATGTAGTCGGTACCGTCGCTCGCCACCATCGGGGCGCACTGTTCCCATGGCGGGCCTGATATCAGAATGCTGGTCGAGTCGAGCACTCCACCGGCGGAACTCACCCGCACTCCGCGTACATCCCGGTTACGGTTCATTCCTTCCTCCCAGACCACCAGGAAATCCCTCGCCCCGTATGCCACGGCCGGATACGACTGGACGCCGCCGCGCGGCGATATCGGGATGCCGGATGTGTCGAGAATCGCGCCGCCGGGCGTCAACCGGGTGCCGCGGACGTCGAGGTTGTTGTCGCGAGTTTCCTCCCAGACGGCCAGGAACTCGTTTCCGTCGAATGCCGCCTCCGGCCGCTTCTGTGAGCTGGCGGCAGTGGACACGGCGATGCTCTGCGGGTCGAGCACGACCCCGTCTCCATTCACCCGCGCGCCGTAGACGTTCTGGTCCGAAGGGCCAGTCCGCACGTCATTCCACACTGTCGCGTAGTACGTGCCGTCAAATGCAACTGCGGGCGAAGACTGCCGCTCGCCAGCACCGATGGGGAAACCCTGCGGGTCGAGCACGCTGCCGTCGGACCCGACGCGCCCCCCGCAGATTAGTCCGTGGCCGTGCTCATCCTGCCACACCACCAGGTAGCTCGTTCCGTCAAACGCGACCTTCGGAAACCACTGGTAGTTGTCGAGGGTCGAAATCCCGATTCCGGCGGGGTCTAGTACCTCGCCCGTGCTCGTTACCCGGGCACCGTAGACGTCGGCAAAGTAGCTGACACGCGTGTCGTGCCACACGACCATTACGTCGGTGTCGCCGCGAGCGATCGCGGGACTGCCCTGCCACTGCGTCGCGCTGGAAATCGGGAAGCCGGCCGAGTCCAACACCGCGCCCTGCGAGGTGACACGCGTGCCGTAGATATCGCCGAACACGTCGCTGCGCGTGTCTTCCCAGACGAGCAGGACGTTTGCGCCGTCGTAGACGACTGCCGGCGCTGTCTGCTCAGCCGCAATCGCGACCAGGGCGAGGCCGGACGTATCGACCACCGCGCCGTCGCGAGTGACGCGAGCACCGTAGATATCGGAGTCACCGTTGCGCAGGTCGGTCCACACTACCAGGTAGTTCGTGCCGTCGAACGTGACTGCCGGTTCCCCCTGGAAGCCGGTGGCGGTCGAAACCGGAATCCCGGCCGGGTCGAGCACTATGCCTGCAGGAGTGACCCTGGCCGCATAGACGTCCGACGTGTCCCCGCGTTGGTCGGCCCACACCGCAAGGTAGTTGGCGCCATCCCAGACGACAGCCGGGCTTGTCTGGCCGTTCGCCGCCGTTGATATCACGATGCCGGCCGGGTCGAGCACTGTACCGTCGGGTGTGAATCGGGCACCGTAGATGTCCGTCAGCCCGCCGCGTGCGTCACTCCAGACGATGAGTGAGTTCGTACCGTCGGACGTAACCGCAGGCACCCGCTGGTTTGACGCAGCCGTGGTGTAGACGACCTCGCGGTCGAGCAGGAACTCGCCTGCATCAGCGCCGGCCAGCGCGGTCGCGGCCACCAGCACCGCCAGAACGTTCCGTTTCATGACTTCCTCCTGTCTCGGACGGCGGCAGGCTACTCCTGACCGCTCGCAGGTCAGCCGTCGACTCCGCCGCGACATCTCGACGCGAAACCGGAGCCTGCGAACGGAGAAGCAGCAGTCACGCCGTCCCGGTTGTTAACCAATTTGACGGGTGCGGCTGGGAAATTGTTGCACTACCAAGATGTACCGAATCCACCGGTGCCCGGGTGTGCTTCGAGAGAAACGAAAGTCGACAAGCGCCGCTTCCTCCGCCTGGTCCCGTAGCCGCGGGACACTGCCCGCAGAAAACGACTGCGAATCCAGTGACTGCCCCGTTGTGGATTGTCCCCAAAGCCCGTCCGCCCGCGCCTGCCCTCGACAAGTTATATGGACGCCAAGGACCCTCTTGCTCGAAAAGATGCAAATTCCCGTATGGGGTACGGACTGGAGACTGCCATGGGGGCTGCTTTCAAGCGAGGTTTTGAACGAGGTTTGAGTTATGGTTTGAACCGAGCTTTGGACCGTGCTTTGACGCGAGCTTTGAGCCGAGCTTCTCCGCGAGATTTGAACCAAGCTTTGCGAGAAGCTTTTGAACGAGCTGTTCGCGGAGCTTTGAGCTGTGCTTTTGAATGAGCTTTCAAATGAGCTCTTGAACAAGCTTTCTAGGGAGCTTTCCAACGAGCTTTCTAGCGAGCTTTCCAGCGAACTCTGAAGTAAACTCTCCAAGGAGATTTCGATTTCCGATTGACGGTTGACGATTGGCGAGTGTCGATTGCCCGAGAGGCTGCGGTTTGAGCTTGCGCTTGTGCTTGGGTCCGAGGCTGAGGCTTGAGGCTCGCGGTCAGACGGCGCCGGCGTCGCGGAGCGCTCGGTCGGCCATGTTGCGGGCCGCGGCCATAGTCAAGCCGCACAGCATCGTCACGCCCGTGGCGCCCGCCAGCTTATCAAGCAGTGATGTCGAGGCCCCTTCCGGTTCTGTCTTCCGCCTTCATCCTTCCGCCTTCATCCTTGCCTGAACCTTCGCCCATTCATCCCGCAGGGTCGCAGTGCGGTTGAATATCGGCCGCCCCGGCGCTGACTCGGCGTCCGCACAGAAGTAACCCAGCCGCTCAAACTGGAACCGGTCCCCGGGGTTCGCGCCGGCCAGGCTCGGCTCGAGCTTGCAGCCGGCCAGCCGCTCGATCGACTTCGGGTTCAGATTGGCCTTCCAGTCCAGTCCCGGCGGCGCGTCATCCGGATTCGCCTTCAGGAACAGGTGGTCGTACAACCTGACCTCCGCGTCAACCGCGTGTGCCGCCGAAACCCAGTGAATTGTCGCCTTGACCTTCCTGCCACCAAGCGCGTCGCCGCCGCGCGTTGCCGGGTCGTAGGTGCAGCACAGCTCGGTCACCGCGCCGGTCTCGTCCTTGACCACGCCGACGCACTTGACGAAGTAGGCCGCCCGCAAACGGACCTCGCGGCCGGGAGTCAGCCGGTAGTACTTGGGCGGCGGCTCCTCGCGGAAGTCGTCCTGTTCGATGTAGAGCATGCGGGAGAATGGCACCTTGCGCGTGCCGGCGCTCGGGTCCTCAGGATTGTTGACAGCGTCGAACTCCTCGGTCTGCCCTTCCGGGTAGTTCTCAATGACGACCTTCAATGGCCGCAGCACTGCCATGACACGCGGCACACGCCTGTTCAGGTCCTCGCGCACGCAGTGTTCGAGCAGTTCGTAGTCAATCACGGTGTCGGCCTTGGCTACGCCGACCCGCTTGAGGAACTCGCGGATTGCCTCGGGCGGAAACCCGCGCCGCCGCATCCCGGAGAGCGTCGGCATCCGCGGGTCGTCCCAGCCCCGCACCACGCCCTGCTCAACCATATCGAGCAGGCGGCGCTTGCTCATCACGGTGTAGGTCAGGTTGAGCCGGGCGAACTCAATCTGGCGCGACGGGAAGATACCCAGTTCACGGATATACCATTCGTACAACGGCCGGTGGTCCTCGAACTCCAGCGAGCAGAGCGAGTGGGTGATTCCCTCCAGCGAGTCGGACTGTCCGTGCGCGTAGTCATAGGTCGGGTATATGCACCAGGCGTCGCCGGTCCGGTGATGGTGCGCCCGCATTATCCGGTACATTACAGGGTCGCGCATGTTAATGTTCGGCGAGGCCATGTCGATTTTGGCCCGCAGTGTTCGCAATCCGTCAGGGAATTCTCCCTTCCTCATCCGTGCAAACAGGTCGAGGTTCTCATCCGACGTTCGGCTACGATACGGGCTCTCCTTTCCCGGATCAGTCAGGGTGCCCCGATGCGTCCGCACCTCATCCGCGTTCAGGTCGCAGACGTAGGCTTTACCCGCCTTGATGAGCAGGACCGCCCACTGGTACAACTGCTCGAAGTAGTTCGAGGCGTAGTACTCGCGGTCTTCCCAGTCGAAGCCGAGCCAACGAATGTCCTGCTTGATGGCGTCGACGTACTCGGTCTCCTCTTTGGTCGGGTTGGTGTCATCGAACCGGAGATTGCACTTGCCGCCGTACTTCTGCGCGTTGCCGAAGTCAATGCTGATGGCCTTGGCGTGGCCGATGTGCAGGCATCCGTTCGGCTCCGGCGGAAACCGCGTGTGGACCTGCGCGAACCGCCCGCTCTTCAGGTCTTCCTCAATCGCCTCTTCAATGAAGTTCCTGCTCGCCCTCTCCTCAGTGCTCATTGTCTACTCCTTGGTGCCGGTCCGCTCGAGCGCACGGTCAATCCGCGCCAGCACCGAGTCGCGACCCAGAATCGCCAGCGTTTCGTAAAGCCCGAATCCGACCGTCTTCCCGGTCACTGCCAGCCGCAGCGCATGGATGACCTGCCCGACCTTGATGCCTTCGGCCGCGACGAACTCCTGCAGCAACCGCTCCAAGGTCACCGCGTCGAACGGCTCAGCCGCTGCCAGACGGCCGCGGAGCCGGCCGAGGAGTTCGGCCGCGCCGGGCTTCCCGAACTCCTTGTCGAGAGCTTTCGTATCGTAGCCCAGCCGGTCGCCCGGCACGAAGAAATCGGCGTAGTCGAGAATGTCCCCGGCCACCTTGATGCGGTCACCGGCCGCCTGGATTACCTTCGCCACCTTGACCGGCACCGCCTCACCCGCTTCAGCCGGAACCAGTCCCGCCTTCTGCAGGAACGGCAGGCAGAGTTCGACGCGTCGCTCGACCGGCAGGGCAAGCATGTGCCTGACTTCAAACGACATCAGCTTGCCTGGGTCAAAGCTCGCCGCCGACTTGTTGACCCGCTCGATCGAGAAGCTGCGCACCAGCTCCTCGCGCGTGAAATGCTCAGTCTTGTCGTCCAACGCCCAGCCCAGCAAGGCCATATAGTTGACTATCGCTTCGGGCAGGAACCCGCTCTGGCGGTAGAAGTCCACGACAACCGGGCTGAACGTCTCCGACAGAGGACTGTCCCCGAGGTTCTCCGGGGGACTGTCCCCAGGGTCCCGTCTCCAGGGTGCACTCATCGCCCGCGCAATCCTCTCCCCGCGACCGACCAGCTCCGCAAAATCCCGGTTCTTCAGATACTCCTTCAGCTTCCGTTTGCTCAGCTTGTTCCGGCTGCCCGGCTCGGCGACGAACGGCAGGTGGGCGAACTGCGGCAGCGAGCGCCCGAGCGACTGAAGAATGAAAACCTGGCGGGGCGTGTTGGAGAGATGCTCCTCGGCGCGGATGACGTGCGTGATGCCCATCGCGTGGTCGTCCACGATGCTGGCGAGGTGGTAGAGCGGGCTGCCGTCGGCGCGCTGGATAACGTGGTCCTGCTCGCGCGCCCACTCGAACTCGACCCGGCCCCGCACGAGGTCATCAATGATGAGCGTGCCCTCGGATGGCATCTTCAGCCGGACAAAACCCTTCCTGCCTTCGCCCTCGAACCGGGCGCGGTCGGCCGGGGTTTCGGCCATCCAGCACCGGCTGTAACGGAAGACGCCTTCCTTTGACTGCAGCGCCGCCTGCCGCTCGGCGGCAATCTCCTCGGTGGTCGCGTAGTCGTGGTAGGCGTGGCCCGA
>Ga0315288_10003335_pt1 | contig 20509 bp, 12 predicted proteins | sample YL17G11_20_MG_FD_203454 | JGI IMG/M metagenome (GOLD analysis project Ga0315288, IMG submission 203454) | Sediment microbial communities from Yellowstone Lake, YNP, Wyoming, USA - YL17G11_20 | ecosystem: Environmental > Aquatic > Freshwater > Lake > Sediment | place: USA: Wyoming | collected... | reverse complement strand
TGGTGGCGACCAGGGCCAGGGCCGCTCCGACGAAGACCGAGATGGGACTCCGCGACTGGGCGGCCAGGACCAAGGTCGCGAGTTGCGTCTTGTCCCCCAACTCGGCGACGAAGACCAGGGCGAAGGTGTTCAGGAGAACCTTCAAGTTCACGGGCCGTCCCTCCGGTGGGGAACGCTTCAGGGCAACCTTCTGGCTTGCCGCCGCTTGGTTCTTCTTACGCGGGCGGGGGAGGTTGTAGTCGCGGGGCGCCGGCCGGAACTGTCTGGCCGGGGCGTGGCGCGGGAAGCCCCCGGGGGCTTGGTCTTGGGGAGGTTGGACGTGAGGCTGTAGATGACGCGAAGATGTCCGTCGGGGTCGATGAACACCTCTTCGGCGTCCGTTGGGGAGAGCCCGCGCCGGCTGAGCCGCTCGACCAGTTCGGCCTCGGTGACGCCGGCTTTCCGGAGACCGGCCGGCACAGGCTGACCCTCCAGGAGCAGCGTCGTCGAGGACTTCAGGCCCAGAAAGCGAGGGGTCACCGGAGAGGCCTCGCGCTTGGGGATGGCGGACAGCATCCCGTCGGTCTCGAACACCGCCAACTCGACGTCGGCGGGTCCGAGGAAGCCACGTTCCCTAAGCCTCTCGGCCAATTCCCCAGGGCTCACGCGAGCGCGGCGGAGGTTGCGGGCCAGGACGCGCCCCTCCCGGATGACGACGATGGGTTTTCCCTCAAGAAACGCCTGGACCCTGGCGCTGGACAGGCTGAGATAGGCCAGCCCTATCTGCAGCAGGGTGAGGGCGACGATGGCCACTATCGGGGGCAGGAGCGAGAGAGCGGGATCGGCCAGCGGCGCGCCGAGGATTTCCGCGATGGCAATCACCACCACGAAGTCAAGGGGCTCCATGTCGCCCAGGGTCCTCTTCCCCATCAAGCGGAACATGAGGAGAGCCAGGGCGTAGAGGCCGACGGTCTTGGCGATCACCAGGACGTAGGACGTGTGCCCCATTGGGCCCCCGCCTTATCGGTTCAGCTTGGGTTCAGACCGGGCCCGGTCGGCCAGGGCGCGATCGGGCTTGGGCTCTGGGCCGGCAACGGTGGGACTTCCAGCCCCCGGTAGGCCTCCAGCGCGGGCGCGGGCCGGCCGAAGACCAGGTCGAGAGCGTCCGACAGGTTGGGCCGACCGATTTCCTCGAGTTCGTAGCTCACGCGGACGACCGGCTGCCTGATGTTGACCACCCGCCGGAGGTCGATCGGGGTGGCGATGACCACGAGGTCGGCCGGGGTCTGGTCCACGGTGGCCTCGAGGTCCGCCATCTGCTGGCGGCCATAGCCCATGGCCGGAAGGAGCTGGCCCACCTCGTAGCGGCGAAAAGCGTCTTGGATGGAGCCGACGGCGTAGGGGCGCGGGTCGATTAGTTCAGCGGCCCCGAACTTGCGAGCCGCGATGACCCCGGCCCCGTACTTCATTCCGCCGTGAGTGAGGGTCGGGCCGTCTTCGATGACCAGGACCCGCTTGCCGCGGACGAGACCCGGGTCATCGACGAAGATGGGCGAGGCGCCTTCGATGACCATGGCGGCGGGGTTGAGGCGGCGAGCGGCTTCGCGGACAGCTTCCACACCTTCGGGACGGGCGGTGTCCACCTTGTTGATGAGGACGACGTCGGCCATCCGGAGGTTGGTCTCGCCGGGATGGTAGGACGTTTCGTGGCCGGGGCGGTGCGGGTCGACCAAGACGATGTGCAGGTCCGGCCGGTAGAAGGGCAGGTCGTTGTTGCCGCCGTCCCAAAGGATGACGTCCGCCTCGCGGGCGGCCTCGGCCAGGATGGCGCCGTAGTCCACGCCGGCGTAGACGACCACCCCGCGGCCGAGATGGGGCTCGTACTCCTCGCGTTCCTCGATGGTGCACTGGTGACGGTCGAGGTCCTCCAAGGTGGCGAAACGCTGGACGGCCTGGCGGGCCAGGTCGCCGTAGGGCATCGGGTGCCGGACCGCGACGACCTTGGCCCCCCGGGCCCTGAGGAGGTCGACGACGCGGCGGGTGGTCTGGCTCTTGCCGGCGCCGGTGCGCACGGCGCAGATGGCGACGACCGGCTTCGGCGAGGGCAACATGGTGGCGTCGGGGCCCAGGAGCCAGAAGTCCAGCCCCAATGATAGGCAGAGGGAGGCGGCGTGCATCACGTAGGTGTGGGAGACGTCGCTGTAGGCGAAGACAGCCCGCTGGGCCCGGGTCTCGCGCGCGACTTGCGGGAAGTCCTCCTCGGGATGGATGGGCACACCTTGGGGGTAGCGGGGCCCGGCCAGTTCGGGCGGGTAGCGGCGCCCGGCGATGTCCGGGATTTGGGTGGCCGTGAAGGCCACCACCTCATAGGCCGGGTTGTCCCGGAAGAAGACGTTGAAGTTGTGGAAATCGCGCCCGGCGGCGCCCATGATGATGACGCGGGTCGGTCCCTGGTAAGCCAATGTTTTCCTCGCCTCCGGGGTTAGTATTGGCCGCCGGAGGGTGGCGAATGCAACGGATGGGCAGGGCCGCACGTGAGGACGGTGGGCTGAGAGAAAACGGGTCTCTCCGGGCCTACATCAATGCGGCTCCCAGGTCATCTCGGGTGTTTCATCGCGTAAGGCTTCGGCTTCCTGCGGGTCACCGAGGCTCGCCCAAGCCTGGGCAAGCCACTGGAGCCCGGTGGAGCCTGCCGTCAGATTCCAGGGCAAAGGAAGGCGCACTGTGATGGTCGGGCTCTCGGGAGCACTCACGACGGTCAGGTCACCGTACTGCTCCCAGGAGTCGCCTGCGAGGAGGAAGGCCGCGGGCCCGGCGAGGCCAGCGGGAGAAGTGGCATATGGGGAGTGACTCCCCCTTCGATGCCCCCGAATGTGAGCCACGCGGTGAGCCACCCGCCCGGGAAACGGGTCGCGAAGGGGGACAGCCTGGGACGACAAACGTTCCGTAGCAGGAGCACGCTTTGGGCGGTGGGCCTGAGAAGTGCGTTCGCAGGATCTGCTTGGCCTCGCTCGGTCGGTCTAACGGCTTGGGGCTCAGCGACCTCGCCTCAAGATCTGGCCCACGTTCGGGGTCCGCGGAAGCTCCGTGTTAGACAGGGCTACTGCAGAGTGTTGTCCAGCAGCGATTTCCCGGCGTGTCAGTCGTGAGCTTGGCCTCTAGAAACTGGCCGCCGAACAAAACGGGGCCACGGTGAGCAGCAGCCGAGATATGGGCAGCGTGTTCGGCGTGCCCCGGGCCATAGCGCCTACGCGACGACATTCTGCCAACCCTATGGACCCATGTCCGGCAGCCCCTGCACCTGGAGCGGGGTCGAGCGGTCGGTCGTGGTCCCGTCGCCGAGCTGACCCTCGTCATTCCGCCCCCAGGCCCAGACCGTCCCGTCACGGCGCAGGGCTATCGTGTGATAACCCACACCAGCAAGGGCCACCACGTCCGCCATCCCTTGCACCTGGACCGGGGTCGAGCGGTTGGTCGTGGTCCCGTCGCCGAGCTGACCGTAGCCGTTGCTCCCCCAGGCCCAGACCGTCCCGTCACGGCGCAGGGCTATCGTGTGCTCCCATCCCCCAGCAATGGCCACCACGTCCGTCAGTCCCTGCACCTGGACCGGGGTCGAGCGGTTGGTCGTGGTCCCGTCGCCGACCTGACCATGGTCGTTCCCCCCCCAGGCCCAGACCGTGCCGTCACGGCGCAGGGCTAGCGTGTGATGATACCCCCCAGCAATGGCCACCACATCCGCCATCCCCTGCGCCTGGACCGGGGTCAGGCGGTAGGTCTTGGTCCCGTCGCCGAGCTGACCATACTTGTTCCGCCCCCAGGCCCAGACCGTCCCGTCACGGCGGAGGGCTATCGTGTGAAATGCCCCCCCAGCAATGGCCACCACGTCCGCCATCCCCTGCACCTGGACCGGGTTTCGGCGGTAGGTCGTGGTCCCGTCGCCGACCTGACCGCTGTGGTTGCTCCCCCAGGCCCAGACGGTCCCGTCACGGCGGAGGGCTATCGTGTGGCAGTCCCCCCCAGCGATGGCGACCACGTCCGCCATCCCCTGCACCTGGACCGGGGTCGCGCGGTTGGTCGTGGTCCCATCGCCGAGCTGACCATGGTCGTTCCCCCCCCAGGCCCAGACCGTGCCGTCACGGCGCAGGGCTATCGTGTGGCAGTCCCCCCCAGCGATGGCGACCACGTCCGCCATCCCCTGCACCTGGACCGGGGTTAGACGGGCGGTCGGGGTCCCGTCGCCGAGCTGGCCGTAATAGTTGCTCCCCCAGGCCCAGACCGTGCCGTCGGCCGCGACCGCGAGGCTGTGGGAAGAAGCCGCTGCCACGATGCTGACCTGAGTGGGCGTGCCGGGACCCAGGACCTCGTAGGTACAGTAGCCAACGAAGGCGATAACCAGCAGAAGAGGGAGGAGGACATGCTTAGCCAACCCCATAGCCTCCTTCAGGCCGATCTAAGAGCGAGACCATTCGACAGGCGCGCTCCTTGAGGACGACAGGTATCATTCTTAGAGTTCGTGTTAGTAGCGACGAGGCCTCCCACTGGAAGCAGTGAGCACCAGGTTCCGGCAGGAATTGCCAGGGATACAGGAGAAGGCCACTCCCGGTGTCAAACAACCCCGCGGAGGCGGGCCGAGCAGGAGTTGACGGAGTCTGGAACCCGCGGTCGTGCGGCTGATCCTTCTCGGGCTGGCCAGCGTCATGGTGGTCGTTGTGGCCGTCCTCCACAGCTCGAAGACCAAGAGAACTTCTGGCTGGGCCCTGGTGGTCTTCACGCCGCTCCTCCTGTCCGTACCTTTTCTCCGAGACTACCGTGAGGCAGCCTCCGCGACCGCTCTTACCGCTCGTTGGGTGGACGACCTGACTGGCAACGCCGTGTCGCTCGGCGCCTCTCTCGGCCTAGCGCTCCTCTTCCTCGCAGGCCTATCGTGGCGGGCCAACAAGGAGAGCTTGGAGAAGAAGGCAAGCCAACGGAAGCTCCCTGTTCCTCCACCCCGGCCCGTCCGCACCGCAACGCCTGTCCCGCCCAAGCCGGCCCGCGCCGTGAGAGATCGGCCGAGAATGGTCGCGGCCCCCCCACCGCCTAAGCCTCAGGCGCGATTGCCGCAGCCGGAGGCGGAGGCGGAGCCTCCCCGGCCCGAGGACGGGGACCCGCACAAGCAGTGGAGCATGTCGCCAAAGCTACCGGAACCGGAGCTGCCGGCTCCCGGGTTGCCGGTGCCCGCCCCCCCGGCCGCCACGCCCCCGGCAATCCGCCAGCCCGCACCGCATCCTAAGGCGCCGAGCGCGAACGCCCCCCTAGGGTGGCTGGAAGCTGTCCGGGGCCCGCTGGCGGGGCACCGTTTCCCAATCGCCGGCCCGACGAGGATCGGCCGGCAGCCGGGTAGCGACATCACGATAAGGGATCCCGGGGTCTCTCCCGTCCACGCGCGCATCATCCCTGAGGGCTCTGACCTCTGCCTCTACGACGCGCGCAGCACCTTGGGGACCGTCGTCAACCATGTCTCCGTTCTTAGGCACGTCCTTGTCGACGGGGACAGCGTTCTGATTGGAGCAAACCAGTTCATTTTCAGGCGGTGGGTCCAGTGACTACTCCTCAGCCCGGCCCGGACATCAGCCTGCAGTTGAAGCTTTCGCGGCCTGACCTGCCAGCGGGAGGTCAGCTGGACACACCTTGCCTTGGTTCTGGACTCCTTTGGCGAAGGAACTGGCGGCCCGCGGAAATACGGTGACAAAAGGGGTGGGTGAGAAGCGACTCGCCGGGGAGGCCGTGCCTCGGGCGAGATTTCCGGAGGTCCTTGGGTTGTTCAGACACATTATCATCCCTCTGGTGCTGGTTGTCGCCTTCGTTGGCTACGGCGCCTGTCAGGTTCTCGGCTGGAGCACCCCACGGGTGCGGTTCACGTTCGAGAGTGAGCCGAGCGGGGCCGCGGTCTACGTGAACGGCCGGCTGTCCGGGACGACTCCCCTTGTGCTTGAGCTTAGAGCCGACAACTACGAGGTCGAGATGATCCTCGAGGGCTACGAGTCCTGGACCGAGACGGTCGAGGTCTCGGCTACCCCCGCAGCAGCCACCGTCGCACACGCCAAGCTCATTGCGCTCAAGGGCAAGCTCACCGTCACCATCAGTTCCCCGTTTGCCTGGAAGAAGCAGACTCCAAAGGTCGGACTGGCCTTCGACCTTGGCGGCCTCGGGGACAAGTCGTTCAACGACTCCGCCTACGCCGGCCTTGAGAGGGCCATCGCGGACTTCAAACTCGGAGACCAAGAGACCGCCTACCTCGAGCCGACCGAGGGCGGCGCGGACCATGAGCAACTCCTGCGGACCCTGGCAAAGCAGGGCTACGGTTTCGTCATCGCCAACGGGCTCCTGTTCAGCGAAGCCCTCAGCAAGGTCATGGCTGAGTTCCCGAACACGAAGTTCGCGATGACGGACGGCTACATCGCCGACCTCACCGAGGCCTCCAACGTCCTTTGCTGGGGCTTCGCGGAGCACGAGGGCTCCTTCCTCGTCGGCGTCGCGGCCGCTATGGCCTCCCAGACCGGCAGGATCGGCTTCGTGGGCGGCATGCAGTTCCCGCTCATCCAGAAGTTCGAGGCCGGCTACGTCGCCGGGGCCAAGTGGATCAACCCCAACATCAAGGTCGTCGTGAACTACATCGGCTCCTCGGTCGAAGCCTTCAGGGACCCGGACAAGGGTAAGGAGCTCGCCCTGGCTCAGTACCAGGCCGGTTGCGACGTCGTCTACCACGCCTCCGGTCCGTCCGGCGCCGGTGTCATCGCCGCCGCGGCCGAACAGCAGAAGTGGGTCATCGGCGTCGACGCCGACCAATATCTCACCGCGCCCGCCGGAGAGCAGCCCTATGTCCTCACCAGCATGATGAAGAACGTGGACGTGGCCGTCTATGACACGATCGAGAAGTTCCTCAAGGGCACCTTCGTGGGCGGCTACGCCACGTACAACCTCGCCGTCGACGGCGTGGGCTACAGCGCCAGCAACGCCGCTCTCACCGCCGACATGGTCGCGAGGATGGAAGAGGCCAAGGTGAAGATCATCAGCGGCGAGATCGTCGTTCCGACCGCGCCCGAGTAAAGCGTCAGGTCGCTGGTTCCGGGCAACTCAAGACAGGGGCGGGCCTGCGCCCGTAGTGGCAGCATGCTCTAGCCGCTGTCCCGCGCGCCTTGGCGGAAGGGCAATGCCGCCGGACGGCAACCGGCGGCATTGGACAGCGTCCTGCGAAAGTAGACCGGTTCGATCACTCCGGCACGCGATTGGAGCTGGCGGCCTCGGGAAAGGCCTCCTGGTCCGAGGGCGATCCGTAGAAGTGCAGCGAAGCCTCCAGCCCCCGCTGGCTGAGGTCGCGGGCACTGACCCCCAGCCGGCCATCGGAGGATAGGGCAAAGTCAAGCCCTATCTTCGCCTCGCCGGTCGGCGCGGGCGCGATCCCCGCCAGACGAACCTCGCCGATAGGGATGGCCGTGGCGGAGTCGTCCCCGGCGCCCTGCATAATCCTGAGGATTGCTCGCTCCTGATTGTCGGTCGTAGTCGTCAGGCCCGAGCGACTGACCTTGCAGGGCAGCGTGCTGTGGGCCGGAACCAGAGTCTCAACTCCCCCGGCCCCCTTCAGGAAGAGCGACCACGGCGATCGGCGTGAAGCCAGCAGACGGCCGCCCGCAGCCGAGGCTTCCTGCTCGCTGGCCACCACGGCATGGCCCCAAAGCGCGGCCCCGGTGGCCACCGCGTCGGCCGGCATGGTGTCGCACACCCGCACGTCGGCCATGGCCAACTCGAGGGCTCGCCTAAAGAAGGTGGCTGGCCCATGGCCCCCGGCCGGCACGATCAGAGGAAGAGTCAGGGTCTTAGCCTGACCGGATGACGCCTCCGCCCGCAGCCAGAGCTCTCTGGCTCGTTCCCGAACCCTGCGGGTCAAGTCCTCCGCCGCCCTCTCCAACTGGGACCGGGCAATCAGCGAAGAAAAGGTGCGGCCGGTGTGGGGTATGACCGCCGCGAACACCTCTTGAGTGGACAGGGCCGCCTTGGCCCGGGTCACCACGGCGCGGATACGGCCGATAAGGACCGGATCTGGCTCCGCGGGCCATCCGGGCTGACGGGCCATGTCCTCGAGGAGGCTACCGCTAAGACAGTCGTCGAGATCGTCACCCGCCTGGTCGAAGCCCGAGGATCCCAGGACGTTGTACCTCCGGCCGCGCCGCGCGACGACGGTCAGGCCTGTGAAGCCTCCGCCCATGTCGGCCACGATCAGAGTCTCGCTAGGCCGGTCCCTGGTCTGGTCGACGCCACGGGCCAGGGCCACCGCCAGACCCTCGTCGATAAGACTCAAGACCTCGAATCCGGCCAATCTGGCCGCCTGGGCGAGGACCTCCCGCCGGCTCGGCCCGAACGACGCCGGGACGCCCATGACGCACAGACTGACCGGAATGCCGAGGAGGCTGTTGGCACGGGCTTTGAGCAGGCGCAGCAACTCGACGATCGGCCGGGAGGGCCACACTTTGACCTGGCCACGGCTAGAGGTCCCGGGCGCTCGGAGGTTGATCAGGGCTGCCCCGTCTCGTCCGGCGCACACACCGGGTCCGCCCCAGTCAGGGTGGGTCATCGGAGTCGCATCCTCGGCCGAGCGGCCCAGGAACTTCTTCGCCCCGGCAATCACGGCCGCGGGGTGGATGGCCGCCAAGCGTGCGGCCTCATCCCCGGCGACCCAATCTCCCGCAGCTCCGAGGCCGGCCATCGAGGGCATTGCGGCGGACTTCCCCACACTCAGGAGACGAGTGGTCAGCCTCCCCGACTCGGCCACCTCGGTGACAGCTGCCCGGCAGTAACTCGTCCCAAAATCAATACCCAGAACGGGCTCAGCCACGGTCAACCTCACTCCTTCCTCGGGTGGAACCGGTGAGGCTCCAGCCGCTCGGTTCCTAGGACGCCCTTTCCCTCTCGATCGCTCGCCTCAAGTCGGCTCCGGTCAGGCCGCCGGCGTAGCGCATCACAGCCTCGACTTCCCTGCTACTGTGGACTTCCAGGGCCTTGACGTGGATCGTGCTGTCGAGCCTTACGGCGAACGTGACGGCGATGTTCGGATCTCCGGCCGGCCGGGGCGGAAGGTTCACCAGCGAGACCATGCCGATCCGGGTGTTCGCCACGGCCACCGGGTTCTCGCCCTGGAAGACTTCGATGTCGACCTGGGTCTGGCCGTCCCGGACGGTTGTATATGTGTCTCGGGTCCGCGTGGCCGGCAAGGTCGCTCCCTTGGGGACAATCTCGCTGAACTCCCCCGTCACCAGCCGGATGCCCAGGGGTTGGCTGGAAACCTCGACGATCATCAGCCCTCCCACGACCGCCTGTCCGCCGGCAGTAGGGACCGACGCCTGGGTTTCGTTCTCTGGATGCTCGGCTCCCAGAAGCAGGTTGTGGCCCAGAATAGCCGCGCCCAGGGCTACGGCCTGGTCCGGGTTGACAGCCTTCGACGGTGACTGGCCGAAGAAGGTTTCGACGGCCTCCCGGACCGCGGGCATGCGGGTCTGGCCGCCGACCAGGAGAACCGAGTCGATCTGGTCGGTCGTCATCGCCGCGTCGGTCAGGGCCTTCTTGCAGCAGTAGATGCAGCGCCCGACAAGGCCGCGGGTCATTTCATCCAACCGCTTGCGGGTGAGCTTGGCGGTTAGGTTCTTGGGCTGGCCGTCCGGGCCGACGGCCAGGAACGGGAGGTTGACCGTCGTGTCCTGCCTGGTCCCGCTTAGCTCGCACTTGGCCGCCTCGGCGGCGTCGCGCACTCGTTGGACAGCCTCGGCGTTCCCATCCAGGGAAATGCCGGTGTTCCGCTTGAACTCGTCCTTGAGCCAGTCCATGACCGCGCGATCGAAGTCGTCCCCGCCGAGGTGGGTATCGCCGGTGATGGTCCGGCTCATGTAGCGGTTGCCCTTGCGGCGGACGATGGTCACGTCGAGAGTGCCGCCGCCCAGGTCGAAGACCAGGAGGGTCTCGGCGTCCTTTGTTGACTCCTGGCCGTAGGCCAGGGCCGCCGCTGTCGGCTCGCTGATAAGGCGCACCTCCGGACCGAAGCCGGCAATCTGGGCAGCGTTCAAGGTCGCGGTTCGTTGGTTGGGGTTGAAGTAGGCCGGGACAGTGATGACCGCTCGCTTGATCGGCGCCCCAAGGGTGGCTTCGGCATCGGCCTTGAGCTTCTTGAGGACCTTGGCCGAGACTCCCTCGGGCTCCAGAACTTCCTGCCGCCCGCCCGGCCCGGCGAGCTCGACCTTCACTGACTCATCGGGTCCGGCGAAAAGGCGGTAGGGCATTCGCTGGGCATCTTCGCCCACGGTAGGCTCCGAGAAACTCCGACCGATGAAGCGTTTGGCGGAGAAGATGGTGCCCTTGGGATTGAGAATGGCCTGGCCCTTGGCTTCCTGGCCGACGAGCCAGTCACCCTGGGCGGTCAAGGCCACGACCGAGGGCGTCGTCAGCAGCCCCTCCGCGTTGTAGAGGACCTCGGGACGGAAATCGGCACCGCCGGTAGGCCGGACGATGGCCATACAGGAGTTCGTCGTGCCCAGGTCGATTCCGAGAACGTACTCTGCCAACACAGACCCTCCTCACTGGCCACGCGACCGGACCCGGCGATAGGCGTCGTCGAGACGTGCGACCGCTCTCAGACCCTCGGTCCGGTCGTAACCAGGGTTAAACTCGGGATGCCAGGCATGGAGCGACGCCTGATAAACCCGCTCCACTTCATCGTCAGAGGGATCCGGGCCGACCCCCAGGATGACGTAGGGATCCGTTGACGCCAGCACCTCCGGACGCCGGACCTGTGCCCGGCGACTCTGGGCGGCAGCGAAGGCCAGGTTCAGAAGCTTCATCTGCTCCTCGGCCCAACTGCGGAGTTCTTCGGGATTGGCGTCCGGATGGTAAAGTTTGGCCTTGGTCCGGTAGGCTCGCCTTACCTCTTCCCACGAGCTCCCGGGAGAGACTCCGAGCACCCGACAGTGGGTCAGCTCCCAGTCGCCCGTGGCCGATCACTCCTTCTCCAGCGGCTGAACGCCGGCGTCTGTCGACTGGTCGCTAGGCCGCTCCGGGGCATCCAGCCAGCAGACTCTGACCTGAGCGGGGCGCAGGACCTTACCCCCGGCCCGGTAGCCAGGCAAGACCACGACGCGGACGACCGGGGACCCCTCCCCCGTCTCCCCTTCCACTCCCACCGCGGCGTGAATGGCCGGGTCGAACCGGTCGCCCGGCCCGACAGGGATACCCTCGACGCCGGCCGCAGTCAGGGTCGCCTCCAAGCTACGACGGACCAAGGCCACCCCCGTCGACCAGTCCGCGGCCTCCGGTGGGAGGCCGGTCAGGGCCCGGTCCAGGTCGTCCATCGCCGAGAGGCAAGCCCGCGCTAACAGGCACTGGCGCAAGGTCTCCTCGGTCTCCAGCGCTGTCCGCATGAGCCGCAGGTCGTGGCCTGTTCCCTCAAGACCGTGGGCTCTGGCATCCAGGCAGGCCCGCAACTCGCCGAAGGACGCTCTGGCGACCTCCAAACGGCCCTCCAGGCCAGCGACGGCGGCGGCAAACTCCCTCCGCATCTCGGCCTGGAGGCCTAGGGCCTCGCGCAGCCCCTCCGTGGCTTCCTTGGGCGGACTCTCTCCGGTCAGTTGACGCCCCTCCACCCCGTTGACATGTCCCCGAAACCGCGGCAGCGCCTAGGCGGCCTGCCTCCGGCTCAGGACGATCTCGTCGTAGGCTCGGTTCACCTGGGCCATCAGGTCGACGTCTTTCTCCCGCCCCATCTCCGGGTCATAGCGCGCCTTGAGGACGAAGTAGGCGTCCTCCACCTCTTCGTCGGAAGCCCCGGGCTCAAGGCCTAGAAGGCGGAAACAACTCGGAAGATCGACCGGAGGCGGCCGGTCCGCCCCATCGGCTTCGGGCACGGCCTTCCACTCGCTCTCCGGCGATGGCGGAGGCGGTTCGGGCGGTGGCATAGGGGGCGGCAGAGGTGGCGGAGAGGGCGGGGGCGGCACCGCAGTCTCGGATTTTTGGCCGGAGAAGACAAGGCGCGTGTGCAAGAGGTTCGGATCACTGAAGTCCTCCAGGGCCTGCTCGTATTCCGGCCAGGCCGCCAAGTCTTCGAGAGTGAGGCCGTGTCGGAAAGCCATCCCGACCACCCGATGGCGGAGCCCGGTGGGGATAACCTGGAGGAGTCCCTGCTGCAGGTGGAGATCCTCAATGGCCCGGTTGACTAACGTTGGCCCGGCTTCCTCCAGCCCGATGACCTGGTCTGGTTCGTCGGCCAGCAGGAGACAGCTGGAGGTGGGCCGCATCATGGTCAGGAGGTTCTCGGCCAGCTCCCGCTGCATCCGGGAAGATGTCTCCGAAGAGGGCAGTCGCCCGTACTCCAGGACCTTACTAACCAGCAGGTCCTCGGCGCTCTCGTAGACCTGAGTGGCGAAGCGCCCGCGGCAGAACTCGAGAAGCTGTTGAATCCGGTCGCCTGGGGACCGCTCGAGCCACAGTGGCAGCCCCTGGGGCGGGGCCAGAAACTCGGAGGCCAGAGCCTCGAGAGCCCCGATGGGACCAGCCTGGGCGATGCCCGTCCCGCGCTCCTCGTAGATGCTCTCGATTAGCTTGCGGGTCGCGAGAGAGAACCGGCTGCGGAAGCCGGAGTAGCTGTGGCCCGTGCTCCGGTCGGTCTGGTTGAGGACCCCGCCCGGGTCTAGGGGCATGGTCGCGAACCACATCGCGAGTTCGTCGCGATCCTGAGCCAGCCGCCCCAGGGCTTCGACCACCTTGCCCTCGAAGCCGGATAGGAGGCTCCCGACGGACTCGGCGATGTGACTCCTCCGGATGCAGTCCAGATACCCCCTGAGCTTCGCGAGGTGGCCCTTGAGCAGCCGCCGGAGCCGCAAGAGCTGGAGGAGGTAGTTCAGGACCGCCAAACCGGTGGCCACGGCGCCGGCGACCGCCAATCCCATGAACGTGGCCAGACCGGAGAGGATGAAGGCTACAGCCAGAAGGGTGGCAGCGGCCGCGGTCGAGACCAGAAGCGTCCGCTTCACGGGGCCGACCGTCTTCGCGGCTTCGAGCATCGCGTGCTTTTCGGCCGCCAGCTCGCTCGTTAGCCGGGAGGCTATCATCTCCAGGTCGAGCTGCTCGTCAGCAACATCGGCGCGCAGGGACAGGACCTGCCGGCCCAGCTCTCTCAGAAAGGCCCGCGCCCGGTCGAACGCCCCGTGGGGTTGGCGCCCCAGGACCCGCGAAATCTCTGCCCGGAGCGGGGCCACCAGGGCCGCCAGCCGGGACTGAACGCTCATGGTCAGGCCGAGCATGTTAGCCGGCTGGTCTTGGCGTTCCCACCTTTCCCGGAAAGCCCAGGCCCTGGCAACTGACTCGGGGCCCTTCCACTGCAGCTCAGGGCTGGCGCTGAAGGGTTGGGCCAGAGGCATACCGCTCTGGGCCCGCGGCAGGTTCCACTTGAGGGTCGCGACCCACAGTCCTTGGGCCGCGACAAAAGCCGCCGCTTCGTCCAGGCCAGCCTCGCCCGGTTCCGCCAGGAGAACCGACTCGACCATCTCTTTGGCCAGCCTCCGGCCGCACAGGTCGGCGATGGCGACCGTGGGAACAGTGAAGTCGGCCAAACCGAAGGCCGAGAAGGTCGGCACTTCGCCCATAGGGGGGTGAGGCTCATCAAGACGGTCGTTCTGGCGCAGCCCCGACTGGATCGCACCCACCGCCATGTACGTGAGCCACTCGGCCGTCAACGTCTCCAGTTCGTCCAGAGTCTGCGGGGCGCACTCGGGCCGGCTCTCGTGGCGGGCCTCCACGATGTAGCACCCGGAGTTGAATGCGTGCCGGTTGCCCTCCTCCGGGTGGATGAGCAGTTCCTGCGCACTCGGGGCCGGCCAGCCCGCCAGTTCCGCATCGCGGACCTCGCGCAGAGCGGCGGCCGCCTGGGCCCGCTTGGCTTCGGAGAGACCGGGCGGAACGAGGAGCACAGCCTTCATGGCCAGGAGACCCCGCCAGCCGTCGGTGGCGGCGACCCGGCGGACAAGATTCGCCACCGGGAGGAGGAGGCCGACCCCAGCGGGGTCAGCCAACGAGGTCACCAGGTAGTAGCGACGGACCTCCTGTCTTCCGGGAAGGGCCCGCCCACCGATGTTTTGGATACGGCGAACGAGAATGCCTTCCTGGTTCAGAACCGCCAGCCAGGCGTGGCCGGCATAGGCCGGCCACCCGGCGCCGTTGGGCTCCGGGAGCCCGAGACAGGGGTCAAGGCCGGACGGAACCCGCATCGAGGCACGGGTCGGGGCGGACAGCCTGAGATACTGACCCTGCGGCAACTCCGGGCGGTCGGCGAAGTCAATCCCGAGGAAGAAGGTGTCCATGTCCTGGTCGCTGAAGGCGCCAAGTTCAATGGCCTGTTTCACCTTGGTCAAGACGTTGACCCCACTCGGGCCCAGGCCGACGTAGACGACGGAATCAGACATCGCCATCACCCCCGAGGAGTGGGCACCCAGCCCGCGACCTATTCCTGATCACTGTTCGATGGTCTCGAGCAGAGACCGTAGGATTCGGCGGAAGTTCTTGGAGGGCACCTCACCGGACATGTCGATCAACTTAAGGTACTCGTCCTTCTTTGTGCTGAGAGACTGCTTCTTGACGGACCCGTTCTGGGCGTAGCCTTCTGCCCGCAGGCGGGCGCGGTGCTGGTTGCAACCCGGCTTGCAGAAGGCGAGAATGGCCTGCTGAATGCCGCTGCCCAGCTTCGTCTCCTGATGTGCGGAGAGGACGAGGTAGTAGTCGTAGCTGGCACTCCGGGGGTTCTTGAAGGCCCCGGTCGAGACTGGCCGCTGGATGATCCGGTATGCCGCCAGATTCTCAAAGAATAACCCGAGATTGCTCCAGCGGTCCTCCTGGGACCAGAACACGTTGTGGCTCACCTGGCCCAGGAGCCAGAGCCCCGGGCTGGCCACGGTCGAGGTCTCAAGCACAGTCGCCTGCTCGCGGAACTGCAGGGCCTTGCCCACGATACCGACCTCGGCTGTCAGGAATACCGCCGAGGTGGGATCCTTGTCCTGCGACACCACTCCATCGGGGTAAAGTCTCCTGAAAGCCTCTTCGAGCTTGGTCCCGGTCGGGGGGGCGATGACTGTGATGGTGACCGGGTCCCCTACCGAACCTTGCTGGACGGCTCTGTTGTAGCGGATGAAGGCCTTGGCGGCATTCTTGCACTTGTTGGCGTACGAGTCGGCTTGGGCCGAGTCCGAGATATGGTCGTCCAGCCGCTGTCCAGCAAAGGCCAGGGCCGCGAATGTCTCAAGGTGCTTGACCCAAGCCTGGGCCGATTCGGCCTGGTGGCCGACGGTCAGCTTCACCTCTCGCGCCGGAACCCTCACCGTCCATACCAAGGACGCTATGCCGGCGCCGTACGACCAGCTCACCGAAGCAACGCAGTCGGCGGTGACCTTGTTGCGGATGGAGTTGTTCGCCGCCGCGAGGTAGAGCGCTTGGCCGCTGGCCTGGATGTTGATGTCGGTGCGTGGGCTGTTCCTCTCCCAATCCATTATCCTGCGGGCGATCGCCCGGTCCACTTCCTGGCTGAACGCCCCCGCGCCGCCGTCCCCCAGGAACTCGAGAAGGCTCCGGAGAGCCCTGCTGGCGGTCCTAAGGTGCATCTGGTAGTCTTCATAGATCCGGGCCCTGGCCGAGGCGAGCTCGTAGTCGAGGGTGTCATTCAGCCACTGGTCGCAGGCCCGGCCGGCCTGGGTCGCCGTGGCCTTCACGACGGCGGCGACTGGCCTGCAACTCCTCAGCCGCCCCTGGTACCGTTCGAGGGCGGCGGAGCGGGCCGCGGCCTTGTCCCGTTCCGGACTCGAATCGAGCCGGGCCCTGGTCAAGAGCCCGTCGAGACGAACCAGGGTCGTGTCCAAGAGTTCCAGGACGTACTTGAGTCCCCGACCGCTCTTCCTGGCTGCGGTCAGCGACGCATTGACGAAGTCCCGGATGTGCTCCTCAGCCCGGCCCGTCCGGGCTGTCCGCCTCGTGTTGGCCAGCTCCACCGGAGCCCGAAGGGTGTCGCGGGCCGCCTGGATGGCGTCGAGGCACGGCTTGCGAATGGCCTCAGCATCGGCCCTTTGGCCGGTAATCTCGCCGATACGGGCCGAGACGACCGCTATCTTCTTGAGCCGCCGGACGTCCGCGTGAAGCTGGAGTTCCTCGGTCAGGGCGTCCACGATCGTCGGCCCGGTCAGCCCGAGTTCGTCGGCTAGCACCCCCGGCTCAAGCCCGAGAACGCGAAGGGCGTCGGCGACGACCGCATCGGACGGCCTCTCGGCCACCCCGACAAGTCTCTCCAGGACCGCGGCCGACAGATTGGGGGTAGCCTCCAGAGCAAGCTTGCCAACCGGAAGGACGATGCGCGCTAGGCCCAGGCTACTGAAGTGGGGAAGGTCCGGCGCCATCTGCCTCGCCTCCAGGTTTTGCCTGAATTGGGTCTTGGCATTGTTCAGGGGCTCCAGGAGACGGTCGCCGATGACCGCCCCGGAGACGTGGAGGAGGATATCGGCGACCGCCGGGATCACGTCACTCACCCCGCCCAGCGACCCACCGTCGTTGGTGTGGTTGTCGATGAGGAAGACCGACTGCATCAAGCCAGGTCCGGTGTCGAAAGTCCCGCCCTCACGGCCGTAGCGATGGGCCCAGTCGACGTCCAAGGGGTCGCAGGTCCTCTGGGCGCGCTGGTCCTGGGGGTACATGTAGTACTCGATCTCGGTCAGGGTGGCCAAGGCGTTTCTCTGGAGCTCCTGGTAGGTACTGGGACTGACGACGGACTTGAAGACGCCGGGCAGGAGAAGAACGGCCGAGACTTCGCAACTCGCGGCGTTCTGGATTCCGATGGACCGGGCCAGGAGGGCCGCGTCCAGAACCATGCCGCTGCCGGTCCCGCCGCAGATGGAGCAGACCAGGAAGACTTGTAGAGCCACCTGTCCTTGCGCGCCCGTCACTAGCCGGCGGATAGCCCCTTCAATCCCATTCCGGATACCGCCGTCCAGTTCCTCCCAGAGGAAGGCGAGGAGACCGGCTTGCCGGTAGCGCTCCGTTCCGAAATTCATGGCCTCGTACACGAGAGTCATCTCGTTGGGCGGGAGCCGCTCGGCGATCCACCACAGGGCATCGTGGTCCCTCTCATGGCGCCGGATCTCTTCCCGGATCTCCATCGAATTGTTGCCCCCGATGGGTTGACAGTACTCCGTAGTCGAGTCAAGGGCTTGGCCTTGCTTCTGTTCGCTGTTATCAACATCAATCACAAACAGGGCGACCGAGGACGGAAGCTGGCCGCCGTTGACCTCACACAAGCGTTGCTTGAGCCGGCTCAAGACCTCCTTGCCGGTCCCGCCAAGGCCCAGGAAGAGGACCAGGTTCACGCCACCGCCCAGAACCGCTTGTGGAGCTTCGTCCCTGACTTGCTCGTCCGCCCGTTCTATCTCCACGCTCATCTCGCCTCCCTAAAGCGACGCTTAGTACTCCTCCGACCGTTCGACGCTGTGCGCGGTCTGGGCCCGCAGGAACCACCACGCGATCGCGCCAAAGTCGGCCAGGTAAGCCAGAGCGAGCAACTTAGGCGCCAGCCCGGGCAAGACAATCAGGCCGCTGAGGATGATGGCCGCGATGAGGACAGAAGCGGCCAAGAACACAGCGGCCAGAATTGTGCCCGGCAGTCCCAAGGGTGGCGCCTGTCGCCCACTGACGCTGCCGTTATAGACGGTGAGGGGCGCATCATCACCCGGTATCCCGTCACACTGGTCACCGGGAGGAACGTCGGCGGCGAAGACACCGTCGACCCAGATCGAAGCTCTGACCTGGACGCCCCTCCAGTGGAAGCGGGTCAGCATCTGGGGGGCGGCCTTGATGACCGTCCCGGCCGCCGCCCGCGCCGTCGAGAAGCGAGTTCCCGACCCTCTCTGACCCCCCGCCCCCTCCCACGATACCCGCCCCACTCGCGGCCGGCCGGGGTAGAGGGCCAAAGCCTGCAGGCCGATCAGCACCACCAGAATCCCCGCGAACCATCCCAGAGGCCGGGCCAGCGTAACATCTACGATCACGGGGTCCTGATAGCGGAGAGAGATGGGTGCCCCTGGCGGCCGGTAGACTCCAGCCAGAACGACACTCATTGTCCCATCGCCCTGGTGGGGCGACATCCAGCGGTACACGCGCCCCAGAGCCGCCCAGGGACCGGTGCGCTGGTCTACGCCCTGGGCTTCCGGTGGCCCTACCGGCACTAGGAATGAGGCTTCATAGCGTCCGCTGTCGCCGAGGTAGAGGCGGGCCTGGACCAGGCTTCGGTTCCAGGTGTCCCGCAGTTCCCAGGATATCGCGAGTCTGTCGAGAGGCTCGTCACCCTCGATCTCGGCCGTCACGGCGGCCAGGCGGCCGAGGGTCAGGAGACGGGATTCGAGAGTGACCTTCCCCAGGATCGGAAGGGCGTCGACGTATACGGTGGTCGAGAACGGAGGAACGACCTGCGCGGCAATCGAGGCCTTGGTCATAACCTCAATCTGCCAGGGTCCGATGTCGACCGGGGCCGGAGTGAGCGTCTCCCGGAAGCTCCCCACCGGATGACCGGCCCGGTCAACCTCAGGGGACACGATCCACACCTTCGGGCCCTCCGGACCGACCATGGAGACCCGGAGGTCCAGGGGGTAGTGTTCATCGATTGGCACCGGCTCAAGGGAGCGGGGGTAGACAAGGTCCATCCAGAACTCGAGGGGCCGCCGGCTAGCCGATACGGCCCCGGGGCGTTGGAGCCAGAGTTGCGCTGCGCTCCAGGCAGACCATATGAACGCAGTACCGCTGCCCGTCGCCACGATCGTCCAAGAACCGTGTGGCGGGGGATGACAAATTGACAAGATGTCGTAGGCGTTCCCGCTCACTACGTAGTCAGGCGGGACGGCCTTGAAGGGAGTGGCTCCCGCCTGACCCTCGTCGTCGGCGGGCCAAATCTCGATCTTGATGTCGCCTTGTTTGAACACGCTCAGGACGAGGTTCTCTAGGTAGGCAGGTACGTTGACGGTGTCCGTCTGCCCACCTTCCACAATGGTCGGATCGCCGGGGGTCATGCCCAAGAGTGAGGCCCCGATGGCCCCGAACGCCCCGAAGTAGTCCTCCGGGCTCTCGACCCGGAAGACTCTCTGCCGGTCGGGACCCTCGCCCAGCGCCGAGCGCCAGGAAGAGGCGTCGCCCCACCCTTCACCGACGATGACGACAAAGACCTCAACCGGAGAACCCAAACCCTCGGCCAAGGTCGCTAGAGTGTCCCTGATTCTCTCGTACTGTTTGTCCGGGGGATCGGCCACGCCATCAGTGAAAAACACGGCAGCGTACCCGCAGCGCCCGGGTTCCTGGGCTTCGTGCAGCCGGATAGTGGAATCGGCCAGGCCGACAGCGCCCGCGAAATTGGTGGCGCCACCCGGAGGCTGCCCCTGGGCTTCGTCGATCTCGCGCTTGATGAGGTCAGTCGACTGGTCCACTCGCTTGAAGTCCGACCACAGGACGGGAAGAGTCTCAAAGAGAATCAGGCCGGCCCTGTGGGTTTGACCAGAAGCGGCGCATCCGCCACTGAGGAAGTCGACGAAGTAGCGCGCGGCCTCCCAACGTAGACCCTTGGGGTCGGAGTCCGGCATGCTTCCGGAGTTGTCCATGAGGAGCATGACTGAGACCGGGCCGATGCCCAGGGAGGGCGCGCTCGAGGAAGGTCGGGCCGAGTCTGACAGAGCCAAGACAGGGGCTGACAACGCACCCAGAAAAAGAACCGCCACGCTCGCGAGCGCCACCAGCTTCGCCGACCCGGTCAAGGCAGGTAATCCCTCCAACCTGGACAGACGGCCCGGCTTCCGGCGCCACTACCGACCGGGCCATTCGCCAAGAGCACCTTCGGTTCGACAACTTTTTGCTTTTCTAGCCTCAGCCAACATTTCCTGCCTTTTCCTTGGCGCATGTGGGGGAACTGGGAGATGAAGGGATGAGCAAGCGATACCTGGGAGCGCCGATTTCCTGGAGGTCGTGGGGCGCCTCTAGACCTCAAGGTTCAAGCCTCCGCTAGCGAGAAGCCGACGACGCTGCAAGGCGTCCGTCGGCTTCTCGTGGCTGTACCGGGCGAGACTACCCTGGACTTACCCCAGCAGCGCCTTCAGCGCATCCTCCAGGGTCGGCCGGCCGATTTCCTGGAGGTCGTAGCTCACGCGGACGGCGGGCTTGTCAATCTTAAGAACCCGGCGGAGATCGATGGGTGTGCCGATGAGGACCACGTCGCACGGCGTCAGGTTGATGGTCTCCTCGAGTTCTTTCACCTGGGCGTCGCCGTAGCCCATCGCCGGCAGGACGGTGCCCGTGGTCGGGTACTTCTTGTAGGTCGCCGCGATGGAGCCGACAGCGTAGGGCCTCGGGTCGACCGGCTCGGCGCCGAACCGTTTGGCGGCGATCAGGCCGGCGCCGTAGGCCATCTCACCGTGAGTCAGGGTCGGACCGTCCTCGACGACCAGGA
>Ga0315288_10003334_pt1 | contig 20514 bp, 9 predicted proteins | sample YL17G11_20_MG_FD_203454 | JGI IMG/M metagenome (GOLD analysis project Ga0315288, IMG submission 203454) | Sediment microbial communities from Yellowstone Lake, YNP, Wyoming, USA - YL17G11_20 | ecosystem: Environmental > Aquatic > Freshwater > Lake > Sediment | place: USA: Wyoming | collected... | reverse complement strand
CTACCGCGACCTGATGGCGGAATGGTGCCGCCGCTGTGGGGTCCGCGTGTGGGCGTATTGCCTGATGCCCAATCACGTGCACCTGATCGCTGTCCCCGGCTCGCCGGAGGCCTTGCGCGAGGCCGTCGGGGAAGCGCACCGGCGCTACACGCGGCTTGTGAACTTCCGAGAGGGATGGCGGGGCCACCTCTGGCAGGGGCGGTTCGCGTCCTTCGTGATGGACGCGGGGCACCTTCTGGCGGCCGCGCGTTACGTGGAGCGGAACCCCGTGCGGGCCGGCTTGGTGACGGAACCAGGGGATTACCGGTGGAGCAGCGCGGGCGCGCACTTGGCCGGGGTCGACGACGGGCTGACGGAGGTGGGGCCGTTGCTTGAGATGGTGCTGGACTGGCGCCGGTTCGTGGGCGCCTGGTCGGAGGAAGAGGAGATCGCCTTGCGCCGCCACGAACGGACCGGCCGACCGGCTGGGAGCGACAGGTTCGTGGCGGAGCTGGAGCGATTGACCGGTCGCGTCCTGCAGCCGCAGAAGCGGGGACCGAAGCCGCGGAGCGAGGCGAAGCCGACGTATTGAGTATGCTGTCCCCGGAATTACCCGACGTATTGAGTATGCTGTCCCCGGAATTACCACGCATGGGGGGAACCGTCGGCCGAAGGCGGATGGTGGGCCCCCAACCGGCCCCCCTTCTCCCGGCGCCGACCTCTCGCACGACGCTGAGCCCCCAGCCGCCCCTCGCGCTCGTCTATGGCACCCGGAGCACGCACCCAATGCCTGACAACACCCGACAAAACCCGACACCGCGAAAACGGGGCGGGCCCTGCGCCTATCCCTCTCGTTCGAGGACGACATCGTCGAACACGCATCGGCCGCGTTGGCGGACGCCGAGGATAATGCGGACGCGGGCGGCATCGGGCGGGGCGGTGAAGACGCCGCCGTGCTCGACGGTCTGGCGCGGGCGGTCCTTGCCCTGCCAGTCGTTGTCATAGCGGATCAGTGCGCCGCGGGCATCGCGCCAGTCGAGGGTCACCTTGTAGTCCACGTCGCCATCAGTGAGCCGGACGCGGGAGGAGAGGCGATAGCGCGTGCCGGGCTCGATGCGGATGAAAAGGCTGAAGGCTTGCACCTCCTCGGCCGACGTGCGCGCATCGAGCGCCAGCGCCGCGCTCGGGCCGATCTCGCCAAGCACGATGCTCACGCGATCCGCCGGCGACGGCGTCCATACGGACAGGCCGTCCTCGAAGTCGCCACCGACCAGCGCATCGAGCGCGTCCCCGCCGTCCTCGCGCGGCGTGACGCCCTGGAGCTCGACGGCCTTCGCGCCGGCGCCCGGCAGCCGGATGATGAGCCGCCGTGTCGCGACATCGAAGCTCCAGGTCACGTCCGAGCGGAGAGCCCGGTCCTCCGCGGCTGCGGCGCCGTCCACGGTGACGCCGGCCGGCCTGTCCATGGAGGAGGCCGAGAGGTACGCGGACTCCTCCGGTACCGCGCCGACACCGACACGCAGCGCGTCACCCGCGAGCTCCGCGGAGTCGATAGGCGCGAGCGAGCTGATGTGCAGCCGCGGGCATCCCTCCGGCCGCAGCACGACCGTGTTGACGACCAGCGGCATGGACAGCTCGTGGAGGATGCACTCGGCGATGAGGCTCGGCTGGAGACACCAGTGGTAGGTGTCCGCGCCGGTGACGGGGCAGTAGGAGTCGGGGAAGAACCCGACGTCGCCGCAGGACGACTCCGCCGTCTTCTGCTGCTGCATCGCCGAGAGGGTGATCCCGCGCGCGACACCCGCCCATGCGAAGCTGTCGTCCACATCGGCCAAGTCGTAGAGCGACTGCGCGTAGGCGAGGCCGACCCACTGGACGGCATTCCCGAACCAGGGGAAGGTGAAGAAGGTCGCGCCGAAGACGGAGATCGAGCAGTAGGGCATGACTGGCCGGTCCGGCGCCTGCCACTGGTAGATGAACGGCAGGCCGGCGTATGCCCAGTAGCGCGCGCTCTTGAGGTATCGCTCCTCGCCAGTGATGCGGTAGGCGTCGGTGAAGGCATGGACGGCGAGGGCGGTGGCGCGGAGGTTCGGCGCGTGGAGCGGTACCTCCCAGGTCTCCCCGCCCGCCGGGCGGACGAAGTGGGCGTCGATGTAGTCGAGGCCCTTCAGCCCGGCGGCGAGGGCGTCGGCGTACCCGAAGACGCGCGCCATGCGAAGGAGACGATGGCACGGCTCGGCGCACTGGCCCAGCTCGCTCGCGCCCGCTTCCCCGAGCGAGGCTGTCTTCTCGCTCGGCGCGAAGCCCCAGGAGCCGTCCTCCCGCTGACCGGCGGCGAGACCGGCGATCGAGGTGCGCGCGACGAGGGCGACGACCCCCACCTGTCCGCGCAGGAACCCGTGCTCCATGCCGGGAGGCGGGACCATGACGGAAGCTGTCCCGTCCAACTCACGCCGCGCCTCTGTGGCGAGGGGGCTCTCCGGGTAGGCGCGGACATAGCGGGCGAGTATGGCGGCGATGCCGTCGACATAGGAGGTCGGCCCGGTGTTCGTCTGCAGCCACCCTTTGGCCTCCTCGTTCCACGCGTGGGTGAAGCCCTGCACGCAGAGGTCCAGGCCCTGCTGCCAGTCGCGCGGCGGGGTTGGAAGCGGGGCGGGGCCGTGTCGCGTGAAGTAGTCGCGGATGGCGCCGACGATGCCCTCCGGCGCATCGGCGGTACGGATCGTGGCCGTCAAGACCAGGTGCTGCCCGGCGGGTAGGGGGTATGGCTGGGACGCGTACTGCTCGTTCTCTCTGGCCCATTCAGGGATGGAGGGGACCTGCAAGCCCATGAGCATGTTGCCGGATTGGCCGAGGTAGGCGTTCGGGACCGAGAAGAGCGGAGTCGGCGCGACGTGCGTGCCATCCCACTGCTGCAGCGGGTCCCACTCAAGCATCACCGAGCGCCCGGCCCGCGCGATGCATACGAAGGGCACGGTGACCTTGTACGGGTGTACGGCGTGCCTCAGGTTGAGCGGCGATGCGACGCTGGTGGTCGCTGACGACTGCTCGTCCGCGCGAAGGAACTCGAGGCCGGGGAAGACGGCGTCGTCCTTCCGGCCTCCGCCGGCGTCATCGACAAACAGAAGCGGCCCGCGGAATGCCAGGACTTCGCGCGGCTGGTCGCACCAGGCGTCGACGGTGTAGCGGAGCGAACCCGGGTCGGCTGCCAACGGCGCGACACGCGCCGTTGCGTGCCAGGGCGCGTTGTCTGCATCGGTGAAAGCGGCGTCGAAAGCGAGGGCATCGCCGTCAGTGGACACGTCATGGGCGAGGATGAGTCTGGTGTCTTCGCCGCCAGCGGTGCGCACCGCGACCTCACCCAGCGCGCGCAGGCGGGCCAGCTCTTCATCGCCGGCGAGCAGTCGCGCCGGGCCGTAGTCATCGCCGATCCGGCCGAACGAGAGGGCGGCCGTTCCGCTGGCAACCGATCGCGTCTCCGCGGCCAGGTCTTTCACCACGACGAGATCAGCCGTCGCCCGCGTCCATTCGCGTCCAGGTGAGGTCACGGCAACAGTGACCGTGTGCACGCCCTCAGGCATGCGATCCAGTGTCCAGGTCTGGCCCCCTCGCTTGCCGGGCTCCAGGTCCCCCACTCCCTCGTAGACACGGCGCTCGGCGGGCTCTGGCAGCGTGGCGGTGGGCTCGAGCGTCATCGTCACCGCTCCCGCAGGCTGGCCTCCATCGTTGATGACGCTCACGGAGAGGCGAGCGGCCTCGCCGGCGGTGTAGACCGCGTGCTCGGGGCCAAATGACTCGATGCGCACGAGGGGGCCCATGAGCCGGAGGGAGAGGTCATCGAGCAGGTAGGCTGACCCGGCGCTGACGCCGACCAGAACGCGCACTGCTGCGGCATCGCCCGGAGCACGGAATGCGCCGCCGTGGAAGACATACGCCGCATCGGCCGTGTTCCCGCGCCAGTCGTTGTCATAGCTAAGGTGCTTGCCTGCAGCATCGAGCCAGTCGAGGGTGACCTTGTAGCCGGCGTTCCCCCCGAGATGCGCCGCGTACGCGCTCAGCACGTACGTCGCGCCGCCGCGGATGGGCACGGTTGCCGAGCCCACACCCACTTCGCTGGTGAGACCGCGGGCATCGAGGCGCAGCGCGCGATCACCGGAGCGCGCACCTTGGGCGACGAGGCCGGAGCCCTCGGTCACGACACCTGCCGGCAGCCCGTCGGGCAGGCCGGTGCCGCCACCCCAGCCCTCCGCGCCCAGCTCGAACCCGCCGTTTGGCAGCAGCTCCTCCGGCAGCGCGGCGGCGAGAAGGGCGGCAGGATCACCGACCTGCGCCACGCTCGCGGCGGAGAGTGAGAAGCAAGCGATGTATGCGCTCAGCATGGGTTGCGCCTCCTCGATGACGGGTGACAACGGACGGAACGGCGCGGGCCTAAGCCCACGCCCTCACGGTCGCGGTCCACGTGTCGACGCTGGAGTGCACGGCGCGCCCAATGAAGCGCTCGCGGAGCCAGCGAAGCTGCGGGACGCGCCGCAGGACGCCGCTCGGAAGGCTGTCCTCCTCCGCGGCGATCGGGTCACGCCGGAACTGGATCCGGCGCAGGCAGTGCTCGAGGAATGCCAGCTCCTCCCCCGCGCAAGCGGGATCGATGCGGAAGCCGTAGGTTGCGTGGTCCGGCGCAGAGAGCACCTCGAAGGCGGCCGCCGTAGTGCCTTTCGGCGATGCAAGGGGCACCAGCGCCCACGCCGATGCGCGCACGCTCTCGAACTCGCCGATCGATACCTCCGGGAGGACACTTCCCACACCCTCGAAGGCTTTGGCGGTGTCGAGAGTGATCCCGAACCGCGCTTCCGCCGCCGGACAGAGAGCGCGCAATGCGAGCGCGTATTCCGCCAACCGACCTTCCGTGCCCTCGAGAGCGGCCAGCCCGCCGAGGAAGTCGGGGATGGAGCCGGCGAGGTCCGCCTGGCGCGCGCCGAACCCGTTACGAAACAGCGTCTGCCCGGAGCCGGACGGCGCACTCGGGAACAGCGCGCCCACTATGGCCCGCACGCGTGCGGAGACCCCGGAGCGGGCCTTCTCGAGCAGGCCCGGCCACTCCTTGGAGCGTCGGCCGATACGCGTGAGGCCCAGCGAGTCCCCGGGTTCCAGCCCGATCACCACCGCGTACGCCGCCGCATCGAACGACACGCCGCGCACCTCGGCGTGCTCGATCACGTAGGGATCGCCGGCGTCCGGGAAGACGCCGATGCGCGTGTCGTAGATGCGCACCTCGGCCGAGCCGTTGACACAGAGGTCGCCGCGGGCGAGGGATGTGACGGACCGACAGCGATCGTACTCGGCGGGCTCGGCGATGAACAGCGCGGCCGACAGCGCATCGCGCCACCGAGTGCGGACGGTGTCGAGCGCCTCATCGCGCCGCCCGCCCAGCCGAAGCAGGTGGAGCCGGAACCCGTCTGCCAGGCTCAGCACGATCTCATAGCCGGCGTCCTCGACGGCGTCGACGTCGCGGTAGGCAACGCTGACCATGTCCCCGGACTGGGGCGACACCTGCAGTAGCTCGGCGCCCACCATGATGGTCGCGGGGCCGGCCACGCCCGCCTCACCCGTAGGCGCGGTCAGGCGGAAAGCGCCCTGCAGCGCCAGGTCCTCCGCCTCAGTCGCCAATCTTCGCCCCGCATTCGGTGCAGAACTTGGCGCCCGCTTTCAGCTCCTGGCCGCACTGGGGGCACTCGGTGGTGGGGGAGATGGGCTTGCCGCACTCGGGGCAGAACTTGCCGGTGACCCCCTTGGCGCCACAGTGGGGGCAGGCGGTCGTCGCCTTGGCGCGCACGTCGATGTGGCTCGTGAGATCGGTCTCCCGCACACGTTCGCGGAGCTGATCGATCATGGCCTCCTGCTGCATGGAGGCGAGCTCCTCGCTGAGATCCGGCGCGCAGGCCTCGCACATCACCCGGTCGGCGTTCCAGCAGTGGTCGGGGCATACCCACTGGCCGCATCGGCTGCACTGCTTGAAGTGCTGCTTGACTTCCTCGACGGCCGCCTTCAGCGCGGCATCATGCTCCGGACCGCCGACGGCGCGCTGGATCTCGTAGCTTGAGTCCGCCACACGGTTCCCAAGGCCGCCGAGCAGCCGGCCTGCGGCACTGAAGAGGCTGGTGGCCATGCCGAACTTGGAGGCCTTGAACTCGGTCAGCCACCCATTGCGGCAGTGCTCGCAGTAGAACTTGAACTGGAACCCCTTGTCGGTGCTGAGGTCCTCACAGTTGTCGGTGAGCTCGATGATGCCCATCCGCACTCTCCTCTCGCGCCACGTGTCCGTCACGACCCGGGTACGCCCACTTCCCCAATGATCCGGCGCGTCTGGCGAGAACGTCAAGGGCACCGGCGGGGCCGGGATCGCGACTGAAGTCGCTCCTACGGGGGGGATGTGGGGCGTGCGCCCCGGCTGATGGCCTCCAGCGCTTGCTCGATGCAGGCGATGCCCTCGGCGTAGCTGTCGCGTGCACGCTGGAGCAGCTCGGCGGCCTGGGCGCCTCGGCGTTCGTCCGGCTCGCGCGGTGCGTTCCAGCCGATGAGGGGGTCCAGAAGGTCCAGAGCATCGGCCTCCGCCCCAAAGCATGACGCTGCAGCCATGAGTCGCTCCTGAGCCTTGGTGTGCCGAGGTGCGACCTCACGTAGGAAGTCGGCGGCCGAGCGGCGCGTGCTGCGGAGGATGCCCAGGCAATAGCTGTCGCCGACGCCGGGCACCTTGGTCGCGTCATCGCGGTAGTCGCGCACCCATCGGTCATAGCAGGCAAGCCCTTCCAGGAACACCCACTTCTCGGAGCCCACCTTGTCCACGTTCCTCGTGCTGCGCGCGTGGCGGACGGCTTCCACCAGGGCCGAGATCTCAAGCTCGGATAGGTCCGGCTCACGCACACGCTCACCCACGAGAACGGCTCCCAGTGGCGGACAGATGTCCCCACACGTCGCGAGCCTGCCCTGTGGGGCGCGGGCGTAGTCGTCCAGGCCGGCGTAGGAGCCGCGGCCGATGAACTCCGAGGTGGCATCGTCGAAACCGCAGACGACGTCGAACTCGGCGGTCGTGAACGCGTGCCAGGCGACTGCGGCGCGGCCGGAACGAACCTCCTGCCTGATCGCGGCGACCAGGTCCTTCGCGGCCGCCTCGAGGTCCAGGTAGCCCTTGCTCAGATCCACGCGTCGGAACTCGTACCCCAGCGCCGCAAGGAGCTTCTCCGGCCCCATGGCCTCTCCGCACGTCGGCGCACAGGGACAGATCCCGCCGATCTGAAACGCGGTCCTCGATATGCCCTGGATGTAGGCGGGAGAGTAGGTCTCCCCGCGCTGACTCAGGACCACGCGCACCGACTCGACCATCGGCTCCATGACGCGGTACCTGTCGACGTCCACCACAACAGGCTCGGCCGCTCCGCGGACCAGGCCGAATGTCGAGAGGCCGAGCAGGACGCCGGCGTGGCATAGGGGCCTGGGCATGGGTACCACTCCTGGGGTCGTCGGTGGCGATCGCGATTGGACGTTCGCCATCCAGTGCGGGCGTGCCTCCGGGGTCGGCGGGGCCGAGTGGTCAAGGGTCAGAAGCGCACGTCCTGCTGCGTCGTCTGCCCTGCGCTAAGTGACACGCTCTGAGACGTGTGGTTTGGGCCGCTGGACGAGCCCTCGGCCATCGCGTACGCCGTGGCGCTGCCCGCCGGCAAGCCGGCTACGGTGTATGTGCCATCGCGGCGCACCGGCACGACTTCCGTGAGTGCCTCGCTCCCCAGCTCAGGGCGGTTGGACGTTACCCACACCCAGGCATTGCGAACGGTCGCCCCGTCGGTGGAGGCAACACGACCGGCCAGTGTGGCGCAGGGCTCGAGGACGATCTCCACGGCAGTCCCGCCCTGGGGCTCGATCCGCACAGGCGTCCCGCCGCTCCTGCTGATGGCTGAGAGCCGCCCTCCCGGCTGTGTCGCCACCGCCACGAAGGCGTATTCCCCCGGGGGTAGGCGGCCGATGCGGCACTGCCCTTGCCGATCAGTGCGGGTCACGTGAGCAGGCATCACCTCGCTCGCGCCGGTCGATGTGCGTCGGACCGGCACGATCCATACCGGCGCAGCCGGTGCCCGCCCGTCCGCATAGGTCACGCGGATGATCGCGATGCCCGTGCCTTGCCGCGGCTCCGGCGGCACGGGCTCGACGCGGGGCTGGGGGGCAACCGGTATATCGATCTCACCCTCCAGGTCGGCAGCCGTCACCTCAGTTGTCGAGACGACCCCCTTGTACCCATCCTCGGTCACGACCACGAGCGTGTAGCGGCATGTCGACGGTACGTCGAGGCCGTAGGACCCATCCTCCGAGGTGAGCACCCAGGGGGTAGCCGCGCAGACTCCGCCGGGGAACCACGAACCGCACGGCACGTAGTTCACGGATAGGCTGGTCAGGTAAGGGCTCCGGAGGAGGCGGATCTGGGCGTCGCCCTTCACATCCCAGCCGTGCTCCTCCGGGAGGGCCAGTACTACGGCGTCGGCGACGCCACGCTCACCGCCATCCTCACGTATGTGTCCTTTGATCGTGACCCGGCTCGATGTGTGCGAGACGCGGATATTCCCCGTGCTGCCGGGAGCCAGGCTGAACGGGATGACCTCGGTGAGGCGTCCGGCTTCGTAGACGGACAGGAAGTGCGAGGGACCGCCCTTCGACCACGCCCGGAACGTGCCGTCGCCAGAGACGCTGAACGGTCCCGTCGGCATCCGTTCGCCGTCGAAGCTGTTGCCCACGACGTCAACGTAGACTTCCGCGTCCTGCAGCGGCGCCCCGCGGGTGACGGCTAGGCGGCCGCTCAGGCGATGCGTGCAGGACACCGGATTGTGCGTGATCGATGCTCGGCGCGGGTTCGAGCGGTCGGAGACCACCAGCGCTTGGTGCCTCTCAGCCGGAAGGAGCAGGCGCCGGGATGACCCGTCATCCAGCCAGGGCGTCTCGACCCCATAGAGGCCCGGCGGAAGCCCGCCGATCTCGAACCGTCCGTTGCTGCCGGTCCGTAGGCCGGAGCAGTCCCTCAGCGATCCCCACGACGTCGGGGACGCCAGCGTGAGCTCCTCCCCACCGATGGGCGATCCATCGGGATTGCACACTCGTCCCGCCAGCCGCGCGCCTTCCCGCAGCTCGATCCGCGGGGGGAGCACTCCATTGCGGACCTCACACTCGGCCCAGCCTCTGTCGGGAACGTAGATGCCGAGCGTCGGCGGGGTCGTACTGCTTGGCAGAGCGATGTGCAGCCGGCCACTCGCGTCGGACTGTGCCGCAAGCAACTCACCGTAGCCGGCAGAGGGAGTCATGAGGAAGACAGGGCAATTGGCAACCACCGCCCCCGTGGGATCGATGACCAGCGGGGCCTGGACGGCTACGTCGCCGGCGCGAAGGCGAAGCGTCTCCCACGGAGCCAGCGACAGCCAGGTCGGCTCCAGAGGGATGTGCCCATACGAGAACGGCAGATCCGCGAGGGCGGACCAGTCGCCCTCCATTTCCGCGCACAGAATGAAGCCACCCCTCGCATCCGTCTGCGCGACGAGTCGCTCAAAAGGCCAATTGAGGCCAGGATCGGTCGCATCGCCGGCGCACTCCTGCGGGACCAAGAGGATGTCGGTATCGGGGAGGGGGGTGATACCGTCGCTCGCGAGGAGCTTACCCGTGAGCACTGGCACCGGCGGCAGCACATAGCTGCGCTCAGCCGTGTCGCCCGGCTGAAGCGTGATGTCGGGCATCACGGCGGCTTCCTTGCCCCACGCATGGAGGGACACCTGCCACGTGCCGGGCGGCAGGCCTGTTGGCCCAAAGCGGCCGTGGACATCTGTCGACATGCTGAACGATGGGTTCTCGTAGTCGATGCCGATCCACCGGTACCCTCTCTGCTCGGGCGGGCGGCCGCCGGGGGGGCTCAACCAAACGGTGACGTTCGGGACGGGCGTGCCGTCAGGCATCGCCACGCGGCCCTGGACCGTCGCCGAGTAGACCGGCGGCGCCGGGAGCTCCTGCGGCGAGATCTCCAGGAGGAGCTGCCTCGTCGGCAGAGGCCGGGCAAGCCGAACCGCACCAGCGCGCCAGCCGATGGCGAGGACGATCGCCACCGTCACAGGAACAGCGATGGCCAGGTGGCGCCATCGGACGGAACGCCGCATGGGCTTCCCTCCCCACACATCCCGGTTCGGCGCGCTGCCCCTTACTCCTGTCTGCCACCGTCGCGTGCGCTGGGGCGGTATGGAACACGGCGCCGCCGTCGCCGGTCGAACGCTCGCAAAGGACCTTCGCGACAAGCTGCACTCACGGATGGGGGATCAACATGAAGACACAATCCGCAATGGTTCGGTGGTCTGTGCTCGCCGTAACGTTGGCGGCGCTGGCGACCGGGACCGTGGTCACGCAGAGCAGCGCGCAAGACGTCGGCCAAGGGGCGACTGGCGTCGGCCCCGAGTCCGGCACTACCGCGGGTGCGCTCGAAGCAATCGGTAAGGATGGGAGCCCCGTCGGGCTGTGCCCCCTCAAGCACACCGATGTGAATGCGAGCATCTCCGGGTTCATCGCCCGGACGGAGGTCACCCAGCAGTTCCACAATCCCTTCGACACGAAGATCGAGGCCGTCTATACCTTCCCGCTTCCGGAGGACGCCGCGGTCGACGACATGCTCATGCGCGTGGGCGACCGACAGATCCGCGCCGACATCAAGGAGCGAGAGGAAGCCCGCCAGGTCTACGAGCAGGCCAAGGCCGCCGGCCATGTCGCTAGCCTGCTCGACCAGGAGCGGCCGAACATCTTCACCCAGTCCGTCGCAAACATCATGCCCGGTGAGGAAGTGGATGTGACCATCCGCTACGTCGAGCTGCTGCCCTATGAGGACGGCTGGTTCGAGTTCACGTTCCCGACCGTGGTGGGGCCGCGCTACATCCCCGGCAGCCCGACCAGCCGCGTGCCCGATGTGCCGAAGGAGATCGCGGGCCAGGTCGTGCAGGTCCCGGGGCCAGATCAGGGCCCCGCGCCCACGGGAACGGGCTGGGCCCCCGACACCAACCAGGTCCCGGACGCCTCCCGGATCACTCCGCCCGTGATCGCGAAGGGCATGAGGGTGGGGCATGACATCTCGATCCATGTGTCCATCGACGCCGGTGCGAAGATCCAGAGGGTCCGATCGGTGCTGCATGAGGTGCGGACGCAGCAGCAGGGGGAAAGGGCCGACGTGACCCTCGTGGACAAGGCCGCGATCCCGAACAAGGACTTCATCCTCCGCTACTCGACGGCGACCGACGAGATCGGCGATGCCGTGCTCACTCACGCCTCCGAGAAGGGGCGGTTCTTCTCTCTGGTGCTCCAGCCGCCAAAGCGCGTCAAGGCCGAGCAGGTCACACCGAAGGAGCTGGTGTTCGTCCTCGATAGCTCCGGCAGCATGTCGGGCGATCCGGTCGAAAAGGCCAAAGAGACGATGCTGTTCTGCCTCGACAACCTCAACGAGCGGGACACCTTCAACCTCATCACCTTCGCGGGCAGCACCGACATCGTGTTCACCGCCCCGAGGCCGGCGACGCCTCAGAACATCGGCAGGGCACAGGAGTACCTGGCCGGTCGGCATGGTAGCGGCGGCACGGAGATGATGAAGGCCATCGTCGCCGCGCTCGAGCCGTCGGATGCGCAGGATCACATCCGCATCGTCGTGTTCATGACCGACGGCTATGTGGGCAACGACATGGCGATCATCGACGAGATCCAGCGGCACCCGAATGCGCGCGTGTTCTCCTTCGGCGTCGGCCAGGCGCCGAACCGGTTCCTCCTCGACAACATGGCGAGCGCCGGGCGCGGAGAGGTAGACTACGTCCCTCTCAGCGCGGACGGGAGGGCCGTGGCCGAGCGGTTCTACGAGCGAATGCGCAACCCCGTACTGACGGACATCGAGCTGGACTTCGGCAGTTTGCCCGTCACCGAGTTGTACCCGCCGCGTATCCCGGATCTGTTCAGCGCGAAGCCGGTGGTGGTGACAGGTATGGCCACTGGCAGTGGGCAGGGCAAGGTCGTGTTGCGCGGCAAGATCGTCGGCCAGCCATTCGAGCGAGAGATCGCGCTCACGCTTCCCAAGACGCGGGCGGCGAACGAGGTGCTCAGTAGCCTGTGGGCGCGGCGGAAGGTAGATTACCTGATGAGCCAGGACTGGCTCGGCGCTCAGCTTGGGCAGCCACGGACCGACACGCACGAACAGGTGGTGGCCCTCGGGCTGAAGTACCGGCTGATGACTCAGTACACCTCGTTCGTGGCCGTCGAGGAGTTGGTCGTTACCGAGGGTGGCAAGGCCCGCACGATCCCCGTGCCTGTGGAGATGCCGGAAGGCGTGAGTTACGAGGGCGTGTTCGGCGAGCCGAGCCCGGCGCCGACCAGGCCGGCTGCTCCCACCGCTGCGGCGGGCGTGCAGGTTGACGCCTCCGTGAAGCGTGTGTTCGGTCCTGCCGGCGCGATGGGTGACAAGGGTGCCACAGGCGAAAGGGGCGCCGCAGGCCCTGGAGGCCCGAAGGGGGAGAAGGGCGACGCCGGGCCGGTCGGCGCGATCGCTCTCGAAGAGAAGCCCGACACCGTTGGCGGACAAGAGCCGGAGGATGGACTGACACCCGCCGAGCGCAAACTCGCGCCGGAGCTGCGCGGGCTCGCGGAGCGCGTCAAGAAGGAAGGGCGCGACGGCGACCTCAAGAAAGACGCGTTCGAGGTCAAGGGCGGCGTGGTCGAGGTGGCGATCTACCTCTCGGACGACTCCGACGAGGTGATCGCCAAGCTGAAGGAGCTCGGCGTGGAGGTCCTCGCCCACGCCAAGACAGTGCGCATGGTTCTCGCCAAGGTGAACGTGAAGGACCTGGAGGCGATCGCGGCGCTGGACAGCGTCACGAGGGTGGCGCTTCCCCCGAGGTAGCCGGGCCCTTCTCCGAAGCCCTCTTCCCCCTGCGTGTCACCGCGCCAGCGTCAGTTGCGGCGGCGATGCCAGAGCGTCGTGCCACTGCCGGGCGAAGTCCGCGGACGCTTCCGGGCCCGCGATGACATGTGCGCACGTCGCCTCCGTTCCGGCGAAGGTGAACCCGAGCTGGCCGTATGCCTGCCCGGCGTCCCAGTAGCTCTGCCCTGTGGCGGGCGTGAGCGCGATGCACGCGTGGGACCACCGGTCGCCGTACGCGGCGTACCAGGTGATCCCCGCGTTCCCATCGCCCACGCCTTCGGCGTCGCCGCTGCCGTCGATCTGTACGCGATGGCCGTTGCTGTCCTCGTAGCTCGCCGGGCCGCTGTACCACACGCGGCTGAAGAGCCCGGCGCGCTGCTCTGTCGTCACCGTGTGCTGTACGAAGTAGTCGTCGTAGAACTCGTAGGTCCGCGTGACGATGACGTCACTCGGAAGCTGCTTCACCGTGCGGATGGCCGTGCAGACCGGGCCGTCGTAGAGCAGGGCGATCTCCTTCACCTGCCCCTCGTCCTCACCCCACCCGGTCTCCGCCGAGGAGAAGATCACGCGGGAGAGCGCCTCGACCCTCCGCCCGTCGGCGTCGACTCGCCACAGCGGCCGCACTGCGCCGGAGGAGAGGTCGGCCTCGTAGCCGGCGCGGCGCACGATCCCTCGTTCGCGATCGAAGTGGTCGCCGGCCGGAGGGAGGAAGCTGCCTTCGCCCACCTTGGCGGCGAGGATACACACGTGCAGGTTCAACTGACGGAGCTCCGCGGGGACTGAGAACAGCAGTCGCCCGGAGGGGTGACGCGTGGGGTCGAAGTTGGCCGCCGGCTCGAACTGCGACGGCAGGAGCGTGAGCGCCGCGCCATCGCCGGGTACGCCGACGCGAACGGAAGCCGGGTCGAGCGCGCCACCGCCCAGCCGGTCCGAGAGGTCAATGTCCGCGATGACGGCTCCGCTCGGCCAGGGCTCGTCGCCCATCGCCAGGGAGCCGTTGGCCTGTACCGACCAGCGGGCCGGATCGGGCTGCACTGCGACGTCGAGTGTCGTGCGGTTGTCGCTCTGGATCAGTTCGGCCTGGCCGGTGTCGGCGACGACGATCAGCCGTCGTGGCCCTTCGGCGCGGTTGGTGTCGAGGCGGATCTCGGTATCGCGGTCATCCCGTGCGCCGACCCGCACGTCGGCGGAGCCGGCCACGCGCTCGACGGCCACACCGTCCCAGTAGGCCGTCACCTTCGCCTGCGCGGCCGTGCCGCCGCGGTTCGTGATCCGCACCCGGAGCTGCGCCGGCTCGCCCTGCCGCACGGCCTCGCGCACACGGAGATCGTGGACGGACACGTCTGCCGCCCTTGTCTGGTTGGCGAAGAGCAGGTCATACGTGGCGAACTCCTTGGGGGCGCCAAGGACCACACGCTCGCCGTCAGTGGCCACCTCCAGCTCCGCACCGCGCGCGAGGTCGGGTCCCACCGCGATGAGTCGCGCCGTCCTGCGATCCCACGTCTCGTCCACTGCCGACGGATCAACGGCCGCATAGCCCGTGCCCGGCTCGACGCTGATGCGCAGGTGCCCGGGCTCGATCGCCTCGACGGTCAGCGGCCCATCGGTCTCAAGGCCGCCGTGCCGTTGGCGCGTGCCGTGGCCATCCAGGAAGCGGTAGCCGGGTCGCTCGATGCTGGTCTGGCGCCGCCCGTCGACCAGCGCGAGATGCTGGTGGATCGTCGGGCCGTCGGCGACGATGCCGTTGGGCGGAAGCTCGTAGGTCTGACCCGCGCTCTCAACCTTTGCGGGCCCATCGCCGAGGTTCACGGTCACGGTCGTGCCGTCGCCGAACTCGGTGCGCTGCACCGTGCGATCCGGCGTGAGGAACTCGTGGGAGACCATGGGCTCGTAGCCGACGGCCTCGTGGATCTTGCACGAGTTGCGATAGGCCTGCAGGAACCGCGCCTTGCCGTCGCCCTCGAACCCGAAGCCGAGCGAGGAGGCCCACATCAGCGGCACGGTGCCGTAGAGGGCCGTGAACGCCACCTTCCGGTCGGTGATGTCCGGCCGCACCCTCTCGTGGTAGTCCACGCTATCGCCCCAGTACCACGTCGAGACCACGCAGTCGTGGAATGCCAGCTCGAACCACGGCACGCGCGCCGTGGGGCCGATGCCGTACCTGAGGTAGGCGTCACTGATCTGCTCCGGCTTGTCGATCGGCACCAGATGCCCCGCCGGCCAACTGAAGAAGCTGTTGCCCGACATCATGCCTTCCTGGTAGTCCAGCACACCGGCGGACCAGGCGCGGCCGTGCTCGCCGCCGAGCACCAGCCCCTGGTCGCGCATCCACTGGAGCAGCTCGATCTTGTTCTGGCGGTCCTCGGTCTTCGTGCAGGGGTGTGCGTCGGACCAGCACTCGACCAGGCCCATGGCTGTGTGGACATCCATGAACCGCGCGTTGTAGGCGTGATCCGCGAGGACGCGCGGCACCTTCACCTTCGCGCCCGCGAGTGCGGTCTCGGAGCAGCGGCTGTAGTAGGTCTTGCTGCCATCGAGGACCACCCAGCCCGTCGCCAGGCTCTTGTCCTCGTTCACGCGGACGACGTTCGGCACGGCGGGGACGCCGTCGATCGGGTCGGTGCTCTCATCCGTGTCGACATACTGGTCGTACTCGCCGCAGAGGTATCCGAGCCCCACCATGTCCGCGACTGCCTGTGGTGCATAGGACCCCGAGACCAGCAGATGGCGGATGCCCGCGGCGCGCGCCTGTCGCGCGAAGTCGATGCCGTTGCTGCCCCACACGTCCGGCGCGCCCATGAGCAGGTCCAGGTTGGGGTTCCGCTCGCGCTTCTCGCGGAGTGTCCGCGTCCAGCCCTGCTCATCGCAGAACGACCGAACGCGCTTCGCCATGCCAATGTAGCCCGGCTCGCGGTCGAAACGGAACAGGGCGCGATAGGCAGGCAGACGCTCCTTCTTGCTGGGGTCCCCGTTGAACACGACCCCGAGCTTCAGTGTGTCGCCGAACTGCATGGGACCGAGCCGCGCGCCCATCAGGTCGTAGTCGCGGAACAGACACAGGACATTCCCATCCGGCCCATACACGCCTACGCCGGGGATGTCCAGGTTGGCGAACGAGTACAGGCCCGACACAGGTGGCGCGAGGTCGTCCGCAGAGATCAGCATCCCGTCCCCGTAGTACGAGAACACATACTGCGCGCCTTGCCCGGCGATGCCGCCTGAGACGGGAAGGAATCCCCGGAAGAGCGGGACGCTCCACTCCCAGCCATCCACTTGCGCACACGAGACCTCGATCTCGTGGGACGACGCGGGCAAGCGCAGTTCGCAGCGGACATGCCCGACCGTGGCCTCCGGCAGATCGGCGGCGATGACGTAGGCGAGACCGTCCTCACCCAGCGGCTCGACCTGGGTCACCGCATCCGGACGCGGCGGCGGCGTAGCCTCGAACCTTCCCGCCTCATCCGCCAGCACGGCGACCGCATAGGTGGCGGTATTGCTGTGGCGGAAGCTCTTCGGGAAGTAGAGCTGCGCCTCGCGCCGGCCCGGCGTATCGGCGTCGTTGACCCCTGCGGCGAGACGGAACCGACGGCCCTCGGCTACCGGCTGAAGCGTGATGAAGCTACCGACCCGAGTTGCGCTCTCGACGACGTAGCCGGGCCCAGCGAACGGCTTGGTGCCCTGGGCTCTCAGCAACTCAGCGACGGTCGCGTCGGCGGACAGGTCGGCCACTGGACGCACACCTGCGGGCGACCAGTCCTGGTACTGCCCCCACAGGAATCCGCAGGGGTCCTTCGGGTCCAGCATGACCCCCGTCTGGTCCCAGCCACACCACCACTCGACGGAGTCCGCCTGCCACCACTTCGCCTCCGCTCGCGACCCCGGCTCGAAGCGGTCATCGCCGACGATGAAGAGGGCGTACACGAACTGGTCGTCCCACTGGAACCCGACCGCGGCCTGCAGATCCTCCGGGCCGTCCAACGTCCATGCCTCCTCTGTGGAGAGGAAGCTGCCGTCCAGGGCTTGGAGTGACACGCCCTGCCATTCATCGGCGATGCCGTCGAGTCGCACGGGGCCGCTCGCCCGCCGCACCACAACCTCGCGCCCCGGCTCGCAGACCAGCGGGTCGCGCACGCTATCCGGCTGGCGGAACTCCGCCCCGGTGGCGCGGTCCGTCACTGAGAGCACGCCGGTCGGCACACTCAGCCGTGCGGAGAGCACGTCGTTCTCGAGGACCCACGTGTCGCCGTCCTGACGGACAGCGGCGGCAGCGGGGACCAACAGTGATGCCAGACCGACCACGGCGATGAGGGAACGCATAGCACTCGTCCTTTCAGGAACCCATGCCCGTCCGTAGGAGCGACTTCAGTCGCGATCCCGCGCCGCCAGGCCCCCGCCGTCGCGACTGAAGTCGCTCCTACGATGGCACGAACATGTCGACGAAGCGGCTGGACACGCGAACGGGACGGGGCGGGTCGAAACGGAACTCGTGTTGGGAGAACAGCCCGCGCCAGGAACCGGTCAGGTCCAGTCGAAGATCCGCCGGCTCGTCGCGACGGTTGTGGATGACGAGGAAGCACGGAGCTCCTTGCGGGCCCAGCACATCAACATGGACCGCGTCCGCGGCGGCAGTGCCCAGGGCGGGGCGGATACCGGCACGAGCCAGGCACCGACTCAGCAGAGCCCACAGGCCCTCGGCCCCCCGGCTCGACCCCTCGCCCAGGTTCGTGCCCGCGTACATGACGAACCCATCGCCCACCGGCTTCGACACAATGCACGCCTCCGCTCCATCGAACGACCCATCGGTCGCGACGTCGTCGCCCTCCAGAACTGCGTACCGGCTGGCGCCCCATGCGTAGGTGCCGTCGGTCAGCCGGATGGGGTAGTGCGAGGCGCCGCTCGTCCCGAAGTCACGTAGAGCCTTGGAGACATCCGGCGGCATATCCGCTTCCGGCGCGTCGCTCCCAGCAAGCCGAAGGTGGTAGGACGACGTGCTATCGGCCTCGCGGATGCCCCAGCTCTCGGCGAGCCGGCAGCCGGGCAGCGACCGGCTATGGCGCCCGGCAGTGCCGTTGTACCCAGCGAGGTGCGCCTCGCACAGCGCCACTCCCCCGGCATGGACCCACGCGTCCAGCGCCTCGGCCTCGGGCTCCGTGAGGTAGTAGCACGCCGGCAGGATGAGGAAGCGAACTCCGTCCAGCTCGCGGCGCTCCAGCATCCTTTCCGAGATGATGCGGAACGGATAGCTCCGCCAATAGAGCGCATGGATGTAGGCCTCTACGCCTGCGACGAGCGGAGCGAGACTGCCCTGTGTGCCGAACTGGCAGATCTCGTTCCGGCGGCTCTTGAGGATGCCCACCTTTGCCGGCTCGGGCTGGGCCGCAAGGAGGTCCTCCACGTGCGGCGACAACGTCTCCCAGAAGGTCCGAACCGCGCGGGTGATCGGCCGATCCTCGCCCTGTAGGTTCACGACTCCCCACGCCGGCGATTCTGCGCCCAGGACCTCCGGACGGTACTGCCAGAAGAGGAAGCCCTTCACGCCGAAGCCGATCTGTGGGAGCCAGTCCATGAGCAGATCCGCTAGACCCAGGCGGCGCTGGTGCATGCCGATGTAGCCGTGGTTGAGGTGGCTCTCGACGTTGTAGCAGACCTTGCCCCTAGCGGCTGAGATCACCTGAGGAGGAGACACCGCTCCGCCATTCATCGACGCGGCGAAGCAGTCGCATAGCTCTGCCAGAGCGAAGTCGTCCACGCACGTGACCGAGCTGAAGCAGGTCATCGTGTTCGGCACGACATGCAGGTAGCACGGGTGGTCGGGATCGCATTCCCGCGCAAGATCGAGGCGCCAGCGGGCCTCGTTCGTCAGCGTGTCCAGGTGGAACTCCCGCCAGTCGACGAAGTCGGTCACGGTGCCGCCGTCGCGTGGCATCTCCACCTGCTCCCAGCCGGTGTAGCACCGCCCCCACACTTCGTTGAGCCGTTCGAGGTCGCCGTACTTCGTCGCGAGCCACTGGCCGAAAGTCTCGTGGCAGTACCGGCAGTAGCAGGCAAGCGTCTGCATGTTCGGCTCGCGCTGCGGGAAGCACAGCTCGGGCTCGTTCCAGACGTCCCAGCTCCACAGCGCCGGGTGCGATCGGAAGTGCTCGTAGACCTCGCGCATGAACCGTCTGCGTTCCGCGAGGGCATCCGGGTTGTTGTAGCAGGGGCCGGGATGGCCGCCGACGGAACGATGGGAGACGGCATAGGGCTCGATCACTCGGCCCCGGGCATCGACCTGTTTCGCGTCCGGGTAAGCCTCGAGCAACCAGGTAGGCGACACATCGAGGATGGCGTTCAGGTTCACCTGCAGCCCGTGGGCGTGGGCGAGGTCCATCAGCTTGTCCAGGTCGGCGAAGTAGTACCGGTCCGGCGAGCGGTGAGACCAGCGCCACTGCACGAAGTACTTCAGCGTGTTGAACCCGAGGTCTCTCATGCGCGGGAAGTCGGTCGACCAGCACTCAGGTTCGGGGGTGGGGGCGCGGTAGTACTGCGAGCCGAAGATGAAGGGCAGACGCTCCATGGCCGTGGGCGGCTCCTTCGTGGCAGGGTAACCTCATGAAAAACAGGGAGCACTCGGTCTCTGCGGTTCGCGGAGCGGGCGGCCAGGACCTACGCCCTCGCACGGCGAAGAGACCGGAGAGGTCGCTCCGAAGAGAGCGCAGGGAGGACCCGCATGGGGGTTCTGGTCGCTGCCGTTCGAAAGGCTTTGGAGGACGACGGATGGCCCGTCTGGGACACCGACGAGCCGGACGTCATCGCCAGCGCCTACCAGGGGGAGAACACGCTGATCGTGTGTGTCGCCCAGTGCGGCGACGACGATCGATTCCTCGTGTTCTACTCGTTCTGCCCCCTGGAGGTGCCTCCTCAGCGCCGCATGGCCGTCGCGGAGTTCCTCATGCGGGCGAACCACCAGATGCGCCTCGGCAACTTCGAGATGGACTTCGAGGATGGTGAGGTGCGGTTCAAGACGAGCCTCGACACCGACGGCGCCGACCTCACGCCCGCGATGGTCCGCAATCTTATCGCGCCCAATGTCCTGGCCATGGATCGCTATGTCCCCGGCATCGCGCTCGTGTTGAACGAAGAGGAGACGCCGGGAGAGGCCGTGCGTCTCGTCGAAGAGGGACGCATCGACGAGGAGGCCACGAACTAGCCCGCCCCCGTAGGAGCGACTCCAGTCACGATCCGGCCTGGGGGGCCCCTGCAATCGGGACTGAAGTCCCTCCTACGGGGTGTGCGGAGGTTTCAGTTGGGCATCCAGGGCCGGGGGGGAGGGGCTCGCGGCGTAGGCCGAAGCGGACCGGTATGCGAGTATACCGCGGTGGTTGTTGCCAGAGCTTCCTGCCGGGCCTTGCGTACCTGGTGGCTGCGCGAAGCGGTTCGGGTGAGTGGGACCGACTGAGGCGCCGATTATGGTGTTTCGAGGCCGGCGGGATGGACCCTAGCTCAATCTTCCGCGAGGGCTCGCGCGACGAGCGGTCTTCGACTTGAGGGCGATTGCCCCCCGAGGGCCGTGAGCCTGAGGCAGCCAATGGATG
>Ga0315288_10003333_pt1 | contig 20515 bp, 12 predicted proteins | sample YL17G11_20_MG_FD_203454 | JGI IMG/M metagenome (GOLD analysis project Ga0315288, IMG submission 203454) | Sediment microbial communities from Yellowstone Lake, YNP, Wyoming, USA - YL17G11_20 | ecosystem: Environmental > Aquatic > Freshwater > Lake > Sediment | place: USA: Wyoming | collected... | reverse complement strand
AGAGAGATGTATCTATGGTACCAGAAACGCGGAGGGCGGGGAGTGTGGCTCGGATTTGGGAGCGACGGAGTCCCAAAGCAAGCCTGTCCGGTTCCGGATTTCGCCAGCAAAAAGACAAGTGGATCTGCGTCCTCTGGGGAAAACCGCGTTTTTGAATGAGCGATGCAGGGCTCGAACCTGCGACCCGCTGATTAAGAGTCAGCTGCTCTACCAACTGAGCTAATCGCCCTGATTTCTGCATAATAGAAATCGATTAGCATACACTTTACACTCGACGAGACGATATTGCAAGAAAAATAGCCACAAATTTCCGATTGTTGCCCCCTGTTCCTCGGAAGGCGTGAAATATCCTTGCAAAGCTTCGTCATTTGGACTATAAATCGCTCTAAACGTACCGAGTTTTGAATTGATGATAAGACTATCCATGATAAACAGGCCATAAGGGACGAAATATGAGATACAGCCGGATGTTGATACCTACGGTTAAAGAAATTCCTGCCGATGCGGAAGTAGCCAGCCACCAATTGATGATTCGAGCGGGTTTATGCCGCAAGGTCGCCAGCGGAACATATACGTATCTGCCGCTCGGCTGGCGCTGCCTGCTAAAGATTATCGCAATCGTCCGTGAGGAAATGAATAAAGCAGGTGCCCAGGAGATTCTCGTGCCGTCCATGCAGCCGCTTGAGCTATGGGATAAAACCGGCCGCAGTGCTGATTATGGTCCGACAATGTTCCGCTTCGAGGACCGTCACGGGAGGATGAACGTGCTCGGTCCTACAGCCGAGGAAGTCTTTACGACACTGATAGCCGGCGAGGTAAAATCGTATAAGCAGTTGCCGATTAACATTTACCAGATAAGCTCGAAATACCGCGATGAGTTTCGGCCGCGGTTCGGCGCGATTCGGTCCCGTGAATTTATAATGAAGGATGCCTACAGCTTCGATTTCGATCCTGAAGGCCTCGATAAATCGTACAGAGCAATGTACGATGCTTATTGCAGGATTTTCAAACGCTGCGGCCTTGAATACATTATCGTCGAGGCCGAATCCGGCGAGATGGGCGGCTCAGGCTCGCATCAATTCACCGTGCCCTGCGAATCCGGCGAGGATACGATCGTATACACCGAAGACGGCTCCTATGCGGCAAACCTCGAAAGAGCGGAAGTGGACCCGTTGCCGAAAGAAGAAGCTGATGCAGAAATTCCACCGGCAGAAGAAGTTCACACTCCGAACGTCGGCACTATTGATGCGGTCTGCGGTTTTCTCGGGTCCCGGCCGAGCAATATGATTAAGACGCTGATTTACAGTGCCTCAGAACGAACAATTGTCGCTCTTGTACGCGGCGACCATGAGTTGAATCCCGAGAAAATGACGCAAATAATCGGCGGCGAGCATATGGACCTGGCCAGCGAGTTGACGATACAAGAAGTAACCGGCGCAAAAGTTGGCTTTGCCGGGCCGGTGGGTATAACCGATAAGGTCTCGAAAATGATTATCGACCACGCCGTTGCCGCGATGGCGGCAGGTATCACCGGCGCCAATAAGACCGACTATCATATTAAAAATGTTGTGCCCGGCAGAGATTTTCCGCTTGAAGGCGAGAATATTACTGTTGCCGATATCCGCTTAGCCGGGCAGGGGGATATGCATAAGGGCAAAAAGCTGCTCTTTAAGAAGGGGATCGAGGTTGGGCAGGTTTTTAAGCTTGGAACAAAATACAGCAAAAAACTCGGAGCAAAGTTTCTCGATGAAGAAGGAAACGAAAACCCTTGTATTATGGGCTGCTATGGCATTGGTATAAATCGAATCTTTGCTTCGGCTATTGAGCTTGGCAATGATAAGAACGGCATTATCTGGCCCATCAGCATCGCTCCCTGTGAGGTTATTATTACTTCCGTAAATCAAGATGATGAGAAGGTTGCTCAGGTCGCAGAGGACATCTATGAGCAGTTGCTTGACCAGGGTATTGATGTATTGCTGGACGACAGGCCCATGCGCGGCGGAGTGAAGTTCAAAGATGCCGACCTGATCGGTATACCCGTTAGAATGACTGTCGGGCAGAGATCCCTCGCCGACGGTAATGTCGAGGTAAAGCTGCGATCAGAGTCCGAAAACAGCAGCGTGAGAGTCGAAGATGCGACAGCCAAAGTCATAGAACTTGTTAATGAACTCAAAAAACAATTGAACGTCTGATATTGAAAAGGAGATAATAATGAACCACAATAAACTATCACGGCGAAGCTTTATGCGCAGCAGCTCTCTAATCGCTGCCGGGGCTATTGCCGGCACACTGGCTCGCGCCGGGCAGGCCGTCACCGCGGACGAAGTCGAACGGATCGTTAAGAACGACCGCATCAACCAGTCCGTCAGCAAGTGGTGCTATGGCAAGTTCTCGCTCGATGAGATGTGTGTGATCGGCAAGAAGATGGGTCTCAAAGCGATCGATCTGCTCGTTCCAAATGATTTTCCCACCCTTAAAAAACACGGCCTTGCCTGCTCTATGATTAGCACACACGGTCTGACGAAGGGGATCAACAGGAAAGAAAATCATGAAGAATGTCTGGCAAAAATTCGCACGGCGATTGATGCCGCCGCCGAGTATAAATTTCCGAACGTGATTTCCTTTCCCGGCAACCGCGAAGGCATGCCCGACGACGTCGGTATTGAGAACTCGGTCATCGCTTTGAAGCAAATTGCCGGGTACGCCGAAAAGAAAGGCGTCACCATCTGTCTCGAATATCTCAACAGCAAGGTCAATCACAAAGACTACATGTTCGACAAGACATCCTGGGGCGTCGAGGTCTGCAAGAAAGTCGGTTCCGAGAGTGTCAAGATTCTCTATGACATTTATCATGCCCAGATTATGGAAGGTGACATCATCCGCACGATTCGCGATAATAAGGATTACATCGGCCACTACCATACGGGCGGCAATCCCGGCCGAAACGAAATCGATGAGACACAGGAGCTGTACTATCCGGCGATTATGAGAGCCATTGTCGAGACCGGGTACAAAGGGTATGTCGCACATGAGTTTGTCCCGAAAAAGGATCCGATCGAGTCTCTTGCGTATGCCGTGCGAATCTGCGATGTTTGACAATGTGGAAGCTGAGAGAGCCTAATCCTGTAAAGCTTGTCATAGGCGTTTTGGCCGCAAACTATCAGTGTCTGCACAGTGCGGCCGATATACTGACCGATAAGTTCGGTAATGCCGATTTCACGAGTGAAGTCTGGCCGTTTGACAAGACAGATTATTACAAGGACCAGACAGGCCCTCGGATATTAAGGCAGTTTTTGAGTATCGAAAAGCTCATCGATCCGGGCAGGCTGGCAAAAATCAAACTCCGGACAAACAAGCTGGAGCAAAAATTGGCCAAAGTTCTCAGTATTCCTCTGCCAAGACCGGTCAACCTGGATCCCGGGATTATCGAGCCTTCAAAGCTTGTTTTAGCCACAACAAAAAACTATTCGCATCGTATATATATCGGCAGGGAAATGTACGCCGAAGTGACGCTGGTTTTTGATAAGGGTAGTTGGAAGCCTTTGGATCATACGTACCCGGATTACAGGCAGCAATGTTACTTCGATTTCTTTGAAAAAGTCAGAACCAGGCTGCTGGAGCAGTTGAAATCGTCTCGTCGCAAATAAGCATAGTTTAGCCCCCAGGCCCGTCCTGGGGGGCATTTAACTTTATATTTTTAGGGAGTTGTCAGTTTGGCTATATTGGCGATAGCTCTGTTGACAGGTACGTTTGCTCTGTCTGCTGTTCTAACAGCCGTTGTAAGAAAGGTGGTCGTTCGCACCGGTTTTGTCGCACGCCCGGCAGCTGACAGGTACCACCAAAATATTATCCCGCTCGGCGGTGGAATCGCTATATTTGCCACAATCCTGATAGTGATTCTTGCCGCCATAATGGCTGTAAAATTTCTCGTTGTTCCGGGACATTTCGGCTGGCTTGCCGAACGTGCAAAAATCGACCCCGCCGATTTTTTAGCAAGAATCGATGAGCTTCTTGTGATATTGCTCTGTATCGTTATTCTGTTCGCGCTGGGCCTGTGGGATGACAAAAGGCATCTTGGTCCGTTCTTCAAACTTGGCGTTCAGTTCGCGGTTGCGTTCATCGCAGCGGCTTTTGCGGATATCAGGGTCGAGCTTTTTATCGAGAGCCGAATTATTGCTTCCGTTCTGTCAGCCTTTTGGATTGTGCTGATTATCAATGCTTTTAACTTTCTGGATAATATGGACGGTGCCTCTGCCGGTATCGCTGTCATCGCAAGTTCCATTCTGTTTACCGCCGCCACTTTCAGCGGCCAGATCCTCGTCGGCGGCCTGGCACTTGTCTTTATCGGGACGCTCTTGGGATTTCTGGTCTTTAATTTCCCGCCCGCCAGAATATTTATGGGTGATGCAGGCTCGCTCGTCGTAGGTTTTTTTATGGCACTGCTGAGTCTGCGCATAACTTATTATCACGAAGCACAAAGCCGCCAATGGTATCCGGTGTTTATGCCGCTGCTGGTCATGGCCGTTCCACTATATGATTTCATCAGCGTTACTCTATTACGCATAAGCCAGGGAAAAAGTCCTTTTGTTGGTGATACCCAGCATTTTTCTCATCGATTGAAAAGGCACGGCTTGACCGATACACAGACAGTTCTGACGTTGTATCTTGCGACGCTCTGCACCGGCCTCGGAGCGACTTTTTTGTCCCAGGTTAATTTGACCGGCGCCATTCTGGTTTTTTTGCAGACAATTTTAGTATTATCAATTATCGCAGTCTTTGAGACCACCGTCAAAAATGACAAAAAAGCCGCCTAATCCGAATCCGTCCAAGAGCAAAGCCCTGGCGTACTTTGAATATGTGCTGCTTGCTCTTTGCATGGCTGTGATTTCGCTGCGCACGACGTTTACCGAAGGCATGGCTACGCAATCGACTACTTTCGCGGCTAATCTCAACGACAGCCTTTACAGCTTATCGGTATCGACCGTCCTGATACTGGCCTTTGTCTTGTGGATTGTATGGAGCTTATGCAGCAGGAGCTTTATCTACAGGCGTACCGGCATGGAAATCGGCCTGGGCATATTCTGCGTTGGCGCTTTCGTTGCCGGCCTGGCGGCCGCGGACAAGCGACTGGCAATGACAGATATCGCTGTGTTTCTGGCGCCGCCGCTGACGGCTTTTTTGCTGGTCCAGATACTGGATTCACAGTCGAAAATCAAGCTTATGCTTGTCGTCATTGCCGCTCTCGGCGTTATATCAGCCTATCAATGTGCCGAGCAATTCTTCGTCAGCAACCAGATGACGATTGAGCAGTACCGGCAGGATCCGCAAAGCCTGCTCGGCCAGCTCGGCATTGAGCCAGATTCTTTTCAGCAGTTTCTTTTTGAGCATCGTCTGTATTCCAAAGGTGTCCGCGGTTTATTCACGACTCGTAATTCCGCCGGTTCGTTCGCATTGATGGCGTTATTTGCCGCCATTGCTTTGTTCATCGACAAGTTGAAAAATCGCCGGTCCGACACATCCGGTCGTTGGTACCTTCTCGGCTGCGGTTTAGGAGTTGCAGTCATCTTGTTCAGCCTCGGCCTGACGCGCAGCAAAGGTGCAGTGATCGGCTTATTCTTTGCCGCAGCTGCGTTCTTCATGTTCCTGTTATTTGGCAACTGGCTGAAAGCTCACAAACGAGTCGTCCTGGCGGTCTGCCTGTTGCTGGCAGTCGCAGGCGGTTGGGCGGTTGTTTCGTACGGATTGAATCACGGCCGGCTGCCGGGCGGTGGCTCGATGCTCGTCAGGTGGCAGTACTGGCACGCATCCGCGAAAATGTACGCCGACCATCCTCTTACCGGCGTCGGTCCAGGAAATTTCGGAGATTTCTATCCGCATTACAAACCGGCCGCCGCATTGGAATCCGTTGCCGATCCGCACAATTTTCCGCTCAGCATTCTGACGCAATACGGCCCGCTCGGTCTTCTCGGCTTTTTGGCTATGCTTTTGGTGCCCTTATGGAGAATGATCGCTGCTGCATCCGTTGCTCCTTCTGTAGAAATTAACCGGCTCAGGCCGGCTTTCAGAACCCAGGCAATAATTTTCCTGATTGCCGTATCGACTGCGTTGTTGCTTATTCGTCCGATTCTTATGCCGGAAACGTTTGCTGAAACGCTTGATGTTATAATCTATGTGATGATTACAATGCACGTTGCGCCCGCGGCAGTTTTTATCATTGCATTTGTCCTTTTCGCAGGCCCGCTGCTCAAAACACAAGATTCGAAATCTGAGATACGCAGTACAAATACCGCTGCTGCTGTTTTTTGTGCCGTGCTGGGTGTGGCTATACACAACTTGTTTGACTTTGCCATTTTCGAACCGGGCGTTTTTACCACATTTTGGGCTTTGATTGCGTGCCTTATCGCGATCGATTCGCATACGAAATCCCGACCTTTGCTTTTACTGAAGCCTAAGCCATTTGTAAAGATACTGATAGTAGCAGCCTCCCTTGTGACAAGCCTGGTTTATTTGAATTACGTTTTTGTACCCGTAGCCGCAAGCACCTTTCGGATACGACAGGCCAATATGGCTATGTCCTCGGGACAATTCAAATACGCTCACGAGCTTCTGGAAAAGGCTGCGAACGACGATGTTCTAAGTTCTTCGGCATTGTCCCTCGACGGCCGGTTGTACCTGCATGAGTATGAGATGGCGCTGGATAAAAATCGGGATTTATTGCTGCGTGCTGAGACATGCCTGCAAAGTGCAATCGGGCGAAACGATGCCGCTTTCAAAAACTTCGAGCGGCTCACAGACGTATATCGTCAATTTGCGGAAATCTCGACACGGCAGGAAAAAACCGATTGGCTGAACAAGGCTTTTGAAACTGCATCACAATCGGTCAAGCGTTATCCCGGTTGTGGCCGGCTGCATTTCAACCAGGCTCAAATTGCCGACCAAATGGGCAACGCTGAAATTGCAATCGAGCAGTACAGAAAAGCAATCGAGATCGAAGATGAATATCGTGACCAATTCAGACAGATGTACCCGGAACGAGAGGACGTCGTCAGCCGGCTTGACAAAAATAGATATCTTTATGCTAAAGAGCGAGTGGAAGAACTTTCTAAAAAATTCGATAATTGACCGTCGTTTTAGCTGATGCTTGTTTGGCCCCAATAGTCACGGCGGTATAAGGGGGAATGTGAGCTACGAGATCTGAGCGATAATTTCCTGCGGTATATCGAAGTTCGCGTATGTGTTTTGCACATCGTCGTGGTCTTCAAAGGCCTCCATCAGCGAAATTATTCTCTTTGCTATGTGCTCGTCGGAAATGTCGATTGTGGTCTGAGGCACCATTGAAATTTCAGCGATTTCGATAGGTATTACCTTTTCCTGCAGGGTTTTTTTCAATTCTTCGTAAACACCCGGCTCGCAGGTTATCTCGAAAACTTCTCTGACAGCCTGCATATCGTCCGCGCCGGCACTTAGGGCTATTTCAAGAAGCTGCTCCTCGTTGGCGTTAGCGGCGTTCACTGTGATCAATCCCTTCTTCGTGAACATCCAGTTGACGCACCCGCTTGTTCCCAGCGAGCCGCCGTGTTTCTCGAAAATCCTCTTGATCTCCGGCCCGGTTCGACTGCGGTTGTCCGTTAGTGCCTCGACCATAATCGCGACACCGCTTGGTCCGTAGCCTTCATACAGCACTTCTTCGAAACTCAACCCTCCCAGGTCGCCGGTACCCTTTTTGATTGCCTTCTCGATCGTATCCTTGGGCATATTTGCCGCTTTGGCCTTGTCGATCGCATATCGCAGGGTCAGGTTCTGCGATGGATCCCCGCCGCCCTTTTTGGCCGCTACGATGATCATTCGAGAGATTTTGCTCCAGGCCTTGCCGCGTTTTGCGTCCAAAGCCGCTTTCTTATATTTTATACCAGCCCAGTGTGAATGACCTGACATATCTGCTCCTGACTAATAATATGGACTAAGAACAATCAATTAAGAACAAACACTTGAGCATTATACCCGATTATTCTTGTAGCATAATCATTTTTTCAGGAAATGTTTGTTTTGTAAGCGCAAAATATTCTTTAGCCGCTACAGGTACGGTTATGAAGTCTTTCTTGTGAGAATGGGCGCCTCTAACTCAGTTAAGGCAAAACCTTAGATAGCATCAGCCTGTGCCGGTCATGATCCCTTTTGGCGACCATCTCCAAGACGGACGACAGCGTAAACCAGTGCCCCGAGCAACCCGGTCAGAAGGGCGATTACAATCCATATTCCGGAACCGCGGTTCAATTGGCGTATATCCATATAAACCCACACAGCCACGAGAATATGGACAATAGCGCATATCAGAAACAGAAAGCCCAGTACGTTTTCATCATTGTCGCCATCGTCATCCTCGCGTGCACTTTCCAGTTCCTGCCTGCGCTGATCAAGCTCGAGCTTCTGCATCTCTCGCTCCATGTCCATTTTTGCTTCGCGCTGTTGCAGCTCCATCTCCCGTTCCCGCATTTGCATCTTGATTTCCATATCCTCAGGCCCGAACTCCTGAGAGATAACCGCCGGGCAAACGAACATGCTCACCAGTAAAACACTTATCAAAACATTCCGCTTCATCTGGTATCTCCTAATAAAATCTGCTTATCATGCATAAAGATTTAATCTTACCCAATATTTCGGCTTGTTTTTTACTTTACTGTACTTATTTTCATCAAATGCATCTTCTCTCTGCCAATGGGATGATATTATCATTAGCGAACATGGGAGTAAACATATTTAATCAGTGTTTCACACAGATATTTTCCAGCGATTGCCGGCGATGCTTTGCCCGGCTAAAAGAAAGATAGTTGTTTATGAAATACAAAGAGGCCTATACCCAATCGTTCGGTATAGGCCCCGAATTAATACGAATCCTGAAGTAATTGCCGTTCCTGCCTTCGCGGGCCCAAACTTGTCACAGCGAAAGCGTCCATCGGCGTTACTCACCGTCAACAGCACTCGGCAGAATGAGCCGGATGTCGTCGAAGTACATCTTACCGGCTCCGCCCGGCTTAGTCAGGTTGCCCCTGGTCCCCATGCCGATAATAACCTTGTCAACGTCGGTCAGATTTATGCCCTGATCGGCAAATGTCTGCAGGGGGATGACCCACTCCGTCCATGTGTTGATCTGAGACGCAGCCGGGTTATCGTTGGTTACGACCGCAGGCGTGCCTGTTTTGTTGGCTATTGCCACATATAACAGTTCGGCGGGATTGCTCGAAAGACCCCGGAACCAAAGTGACAAATCACTAACGCCTCCGTCGGTCCAGTCGCGTGCGTCGCTCAATGCGAACTCGACTTCCGAATACATTGAGAAGCCCTGCTTATTATTATCATAGAGCATCGGCATTGATTTTGTGCCGCCATGGACTATGAATTCTTCACAATAAGAATTAGTAGTCTCGTCGCCTACGGCGGCACCGGTGCCGTTACCGGCAGAATACGGCGGTAAACTCGGCGAGCCATAGCCTAATCCGTCATGCCATGAGTACCATATCTGGTTCTCGCCAATATCGTAATCCTCAAAATCATCTATTGTAATGAAATCGGCCGTCGTGAAGCTCCAGACGTTGCCTGTCCAGGGGCTCTTGGAGTTGAGGCTGTTAATCCCATCGACACGCCAGTAGTAAGTCGTATTCCAGTCGAGCTTCCCGGGATTAAGGCTCTGGGAGCCCAGCGGCTTATTGCCCTTGTACTCGGGCGAGCTTTTTGTGGCGTTACGTACGGCATCTTTATCCATGCCGAAGTATACATCGTGAGAAGTGGCACTGTTTCCAGGCGTCCAGTTAAGAGTGGTCGTCATCTTCACGCCGGTAGCGCCGTTAACCGGCTTGAGGCTGCCGGCGGCGCCGGGAGTCGAAAAGCTCCAGACTTCGCCTTTATATGTGGCGAAGGCATCGAACTCATCGATGCGCCAGTAATAAACCGTCTCCAATGCGAGCGTGCCGGGATTATAAGTTGTAGGTCCCCGCCGGGCACCACCGACGGCATTATTCACATCGTTGAAATTGTCGCCGATATATATAGTGTGCAATTTGGCGCCGAAACCTGCCGTCCAGCTAAGCAACGAATTCGGATCTACAAGTTCGGAACCATCTGCAGGATTAGGCCTATAAGCAGTCCTGGGTGGAACTGCAAAGCTCCAGACATAGCCCTTATGTACTGTTACGCCGTCGGCCTCGACTTCATCGACGCGCCAATAGTAAGTGTTTCCCGGAACAAGACCATCCGGAAATGGAGATCCGGGAAAGCCGACAATTAACATTGTGGATGGCTGATTGCCATAGAAAGTATCGGCAGTTCCGTTGCTGACATCGTCAAAATTCTCACCGAGGTAGATATCGTGCGAGGCGGCGGTCTCTCCAGCCGACCAGCTAAGAGTCGCCCACGTATCACTGTAAAGAGAGTCGTTGGACGGATCGGGCATAAATGCTTTTTTACTCGAATATTCTACATGTATTGTCGCATTCCCCGCCAGGCCGCTTCGAATGCCGTTAGAGGGATTATCGGGATCGTCTCCGATGATAAAGGCAATCGAATTGCCGCTGATCCAGCCAGCCTGGTTTACTAATTCCTCGATGACATTGGAGATATCCGAGGTCCTCGATGCGAGATTGGCCTGGCCGCTTGTCCAATCCGGTAGATTGCTCCACTTTGCGACAGCCGAGGTTCTGGGAGCTGACGAAATCATATAAGCAGCAGCCGCTCCGTAACTTTTCGGATTCGGTTCCTTCTGACCCCAGATTGCTATATTAACAGTATTGCCGGTTAAATTCTCGTTATCTGCGGTGAATTGAATATAAGCGCTCTCTATGTTTACGCCGGCTGGAATCCCGGCATTCTGGAAGCAAAGACCTATTAATTGCGGATCGCCTGGAAACCCCCCGTTATCGTAAGGCATCTCCAGGTCGGAGCTGCTGGTATCGATGTCCCCGTTTTCGAGAAGATGCTCTTCGGCATCGTCTCCGCCTGTGACGATTTTACCATCCCAAACCATCGCACCGGAAGCCACATTTGAGCCGGCCAGTGCCAGCACTAAAACAAAAAAAGATAAAAAAACCAATTGCCTGTACATAGTAATCCTCCTTCAAAAATCAAGTTAGGCTAAAATAATAGAGATGGTTACCCTAAATCGCTTGCGGATATTCTATATCCGCTCACGATAAGTCAATGATGTGCGATACCACCTCCTTTCTAAGGAAATCCATGGTTCGCAGAAAGAAAAGACAGTAACTGCGAATCAAGCGTTTAGTACATAACCACCGTACAGCGTTATTTCATGTACTCCTCATTACACTGGAAGAGTAGTTGTGAACAAAAAGCCAAAATCCATCATTTCTTTCTACTCTAAATGTACCAAATTAGCCATCCTTACGTCAAGAAAAATCTCTGTTTGAAATAAGGTAGATTTTCAATACAAATTGCGTTGATTATTATGAACTTCCCTATTACAGATAGAGAGCAAAGGACCGAGGGCAGTCTCTGAGACTCCACTATTGGGCGTCCTTTGGTAATGTACCTCCAGGGAACTGTCGGTATCTTCAACAGTGCCGCCCACTTATGTTATTATGCTGGTGCCCATAAAGCGATAAATCCTTTTATAATCATGTGTTAATCAACCAACTATTTTGGAGTTGAACCTTTAAGTATATAGATTCGGCTTGTTTTTTGGTGCAGATTAAACAATGAAAGGCCGGGAAGCCCTGATCGACGCCGTTGTAAGTCCAAAACCTTACCGGGGCCCCAGGATGCGATGAAATCGCATCATACCGCTTGATAATCGGACAATCGCCATTTGATATTGGATATTCGGGGAGTTCGATACCGTTACTTGAACTCTGTTTCCTGTCTTAAGCCCAAAAATGTACCGTATCCCTTTAATCCCTCGGTGATGGTCTCTTAGGCTAAAATAGTCGATCATCAAACAAAAGGGGCCTATACCGAACCGGTCGATATAGGCCCCGAATTAATACAAATCCTAAGGTCATTACCAGAATAAACGCCGCTCCCTCTTAAGGAGCAGTTCTCAGCCGATACAGCCTGATGTCATCAAAGAACATCTTACCTGAACCACCTGTAGTATTCATGTTGCCTTTGGTGCCGAGTCCGATCGCAATCCTGTCAACGTTGGTCAGGTTGATGCCCTGGTCGGCAAAAGCCTGCAGCGGGATAATCCACTCGGTCCATGTGTTGGTGTTCGCCGCGGCCGGATCGTCATGGTAGACCACCGCAGGTGTGCCTGAGCTGTTGGCAATAGCCACATACAGCGGCTCTGTGGCATTGCTGGTGATGCCGACATCCTGGTTTGTCCACTGTTGACTGACTGTCCCGGTAATCGTAACGTTGGAAATCTCGACCTGGCATACGGTACTATTATTGTGGCTGGTCACCGCCAGGCCGATATAGACATTCGAGCCCATCGGGATGTTCTGCGGATTCCATGACATTATTCGCCAGGTAGATCCGTTGTCCGAATAGGAGGCTCTGAAGTTACCCGCAACGTCGCGCTCTATTTTGATCCAGTACGGTGCCGTGATAGCTATCTGCTCGGCCGTCGCGACGGAAGAATCGCTCGTAGCATCAATATCGGTGTCCACCCGCGCCTGGAACCTGCATCCGTTGCCGGGCGTGATGTACACGGCGGCAAATTTCGAGCCAGGTTCCAGCGTCTCGCGGATCATCACACCGGCCTTGGCCCACGGGTCTGTGTTGTCGACGCTGAGCACCTTCGCCACAATCGAGCCGGGGCCGGTGAGCGTCTTGAAGGCGTAGTGGAATTCGTCCACAGCGTACCAGATATCGGCGCCGGAAGCGGTCATCGTATATGTACCGACCGGAGCTTCGACGAAGCTGCCGACGGACGCCGGATAGCCTCTGAACCACAACGAAAATTCCTCAACACCTTCTTCAGTCCAGTCACGTACGGCACTCAACTTCAGCTCCACCTCCGAATACTTCGAGTAGCCCTGCTTGTTGTTGTCGTATGCAAGGGGCATCGACTGAAGGCCGCCGTGGACAATAGTTTCCTCGGTATAAGAGGAAGTGGTTTCGTCGCCTACCGCAGCGCCGGTGCCATTTCCGGCAAAGTAAGGATCGGCGCCCGGCACGCCATAGCCAAGCCCATCATGCCAGGAGTACCATATCTGGTTGGCGCCCGCGTCGTAGTCCTCAAAATTATCCACGACAAGGAAATCGCCCGTCGTAAACATCCAGAGGTTACCCACCCACGGACTGTCGGAATTGGTGTTGTTGACTTCATCGACCCGCCAGTAGTAAGAAGTTGCCCAGGCGAGTTTGCCCGGATCGTAGCTTTCGTCACCAACGGCCTTGCTGCCCTTATACTCAGGCGAAGCCGTAGTGGCGTTTTTAACGGCATCCTCATCCGTGCCGAAGTACACCTCGTGTGAAACGGCATAATCTCCGGCAATCCACATCAGGATGGGAGTCATTTTCGTACCTGTATCTCCATTCCTCGGACTCGGGCCGCTGGCTTTGATCGGCGGTGCCAAAGCAGCCTGTGGAATGAATTCTTTCGGTGTGGAAGGACTCGACCAGCGCAGCTCTGCCACGGCACCGCCGGTGCTCTCATAATACTCCATCACAACGCTGTATGTATTGCCGGCCACAAGGTCAACTGTTCCCCTGTACTCGGTCGCGCTCTGATCTACCCAGGCATCAACAAGCTGCCGGCCATCGACCCACAAGCGTACACCGTCGTCGGCCCTGGCGTAGAAAGTATAGGTCTCGGTAAATGCCGCCTCGACTTCTCCGTTCCATCTGGCGGAGAAGGTGTCATCGCCAACCGCCGGGTCCGGTCCGCCGGGATCGCCCCAGTTAAAGTTAATTTGAGGATCGGTTCGTGTCAGGACGAGTGTGTTGAAATCCATGCCTCTGTAGTATTGTCCTTTCACCCCGCCGCCGATCTTCGCCGTCGTGAAGCTCCATATATCGCCCTTGTGTGTAGCAGCGGCATCGAACTCATCCACACGCCAATAGTACGTCTTCTCTGTTTCAATGACACCAGGGCTGTATGTTGTAGTTCCGTGCTGCAGCCCAGTTGTGGCATTGGCCACCGTGTCGAAATCGTCGCCGAAATAGACGGTGTGAAATTTCGTGCCAAGACCACCCGTCCAGCTAAGCGTCACATCCGTCGGTATGAATTTCGAGCCGTCAGGGGGACTCGGATTGTAGGCTTTCGTAGATGGAACCGTGAAGCGCCAGACATCGCCCTTCCAGGGACTGCTCGGATCGGCTTGATTGACCTCATCGATTCGCCAGTAGTAGGTCGTGCCCTGGACCAGACCATCCGGATAAGGATATCCGGGGAAGCCGGCGACAAAAAACATTGAAGTCCGGTTGTCGCGGAAGGTATCGCCGGTACCGTTGTTCACATCGTCGAAATTATCGCCGAAATATATGTCGTGCGAGACGGCACGAGTCGCAGGCGACCAGGAAAGACTTACCCACGTAGCTTCGATAAGAGCACCATTAGCCGGGCTTGGATTAGTGGCGGTTATGCCAAGAGGAGCCAGCGCGGCATTTTCATAATCCGCGTCGGTAGGCACATAGCTGGAACTGTCCGTCCACATAAAGACATCCCAGAACACTGTGTCATTCCCCTGCCTGTGAAAGATGTACATCGTGTTTTCGCCATCCTGAAGTTCTTTGGTATGACCCTCTATATCCCAGCTCTGGGCCCAGCCCCAGGGAGGTCCGACATCTATTTCAAAAATTCGGTCGTCAGCATCATCGAATACTGCTGAGCCGCTGCCTCCTGGGAAGGGGGGACCGGTGGGAATCGTTGGATCACCCGGGTCTCCCTTCACGAGCATATAGTCCGACGTATTGCCCGGATCGATCAGTCGTGCCCAGAAATACCAGGTGCCGGCCCTACCGCCGGCTTTACTGATACTGAATGTCCAGCGAATCATGCCGCCTGCGTCGCCTGCCCGGGTAATTGCCTGGCCATACGCGCCATCCTCATCAACAACCGGGTAATACTGATCAGTGTCGGGATTGCGTTCATCGTAATCCTCAGCTTCAAACCAGATTTGGTGCCCGCCTCCGTAGTTGGATATTTTGAAGTTTTCTACTGCATTGACGGGAATTGTTATTAACAACAATGCGACGAAAATACCAGGCAAAATTTGTTTAGAAGATTTGTGAAACATTTTGTTACCTCCTTAGCTCCTTTTCTTTAAGAGGCCAGACTCCACCGAATATAATATACCATAACAATGGTCAAAGTCAATTTTTTTCTCGATTCGGCCTATTAATAATATCGGACTCTTCATGCAGCAACTTTACTATCGTATTTTCCAACGGTCAAGGCTATGTGCAATTGGTGAGACTGTCAACTTGGCGTGGTAAGGTCGATAACAATGCCAAAATTGGCATTTTCAATGCTTGGCAGCATTTAGTGATGTCTTCTTGAAAAGTGTTTTTGTATTGCACAAAAGCTTGCTAATAAAGCACTTAAAACGAAATGGCTAAAATGGCATATTTTAAGTTCTGAAGCTGGTATATCGTTTGCTACTTTGTTTTAAATTATAAGAGAATGAATATAAACAAACAGGCAAACTGAGTACGAAGCGATTTTAAGTACTTAATTATCAATGGATTAACGAATAATTCTTTTGTGAAGCAGACAATTTATGGAGGTAAGTAATTATGGCAGTTAAAGAATTGGCATTTGAATCTGAAGCGAGGGCGAGGCTTTTAGCCGGTGTAGAAAAGCTCGCAGCAGCTGTCAAGCCAACGCTTGGCCCGCGAGGCCGAAACGCCGTCATCGATAAAAGCTGGGGCGGCCCAACCGTAACCAAGGATGGCGTAACCGTTGCCGAGGAGATTGACCTTCTCGACAAAAACGAAAATCTTGGCGCAAAATTGGTCAGAGAGGCCGCAAGTAAAACCTCGAAAATCGCCGGCGATGGCACAACAACCGCCACGGTTCTGACCGAAGCACTGTTTAAAGAGGCTTACAAGAACCTCACTGCAGGTGCAGATGCCATGTCGCTAAACCGCGGCATGCAGAAAGCTGCCGAGGCCGTAACAAAGAAGCTCCAGTCATTGGCCAAACCAATTGATATTACCAAAGCCAACGATATCATCAATATCGCTTCGGTATCCGCCAATAATGACATGGAAATCGGCAAGATCATGGCAGAAGCTTTCCAGCGGGTCGGCAAAGACGGCGTTATTACCGTTGAAGAGGGCAAGAGCTTCGAGACAACCGTGGAGTTCGTAGAAGGTATGCAGTTCGACCGCGGCTATCTTTCGCCGCATTTCGCAACCAACACTGATAAGATGGTATGCGAGCTGACAAAACCATTCATCCTCGTTTACGAGGAAAAAATCAGCAATGTGGCCAAGCTCGTACCGCTGCTTGAGAAGGTCGCAAAGGTCAAGAAGCCGCTGTTGATCATTGCCGAAGATGTTGATAGCGAAGCGTTGGCGACTTTGGTTGTCAATAAGCTCAGAGGCATCCTGGAAGTGGCAGCCGTTAAGGCTCCCGGTTATGGCGACCGCAGAAGGGCAATGCTGCAGGATATAGCGGTCCTGACAGGGGCAGAGCCGATTTTCAAAGATCTCGGTGTCGAGATGGAGAACATCAGCGTCAAACAGCTCGGTCAGGCCAAAAAGGTTACTATCGACAACGACAACACAATCATCGTCGAAGGAGCTGGCAGCCAGGAAGCCATAAAGGGCAGAATCAAGCAGATCAGAGATGAAATCGAAATTACAACCAGTGATTATGATCGCGAGAAACTTCAGGAACGGTTAGCCAAACTCACCGGTGGTGTCGCACAAATTAATGTCGGGGCGGCAACCGAGGCGGAAATGAAAGAAATAAAAGCCCGAATCGAAGACGCCCTGCACGCCACAAGGGCGGCTATTGAAGAGGGAATCGTGCCGGGTGGTGGTGTGGCTCTGATCCGCTGTATCGATGCCGTAAAGAAACTGAAACTCGAAGGCGACGAGCAAACCGGTGCCGATATCCTGAAAAAGGCACTTTCAATGCCCTGTTACTATATCGCATACAACGCAGGAACAACTCCGAATCTCGTGGTCAACAAGGTGTTGGAAGGAAAAGACGGCTTCGGCTACAATGCCGACACGGACAAATACGAGGACCTGCTGGAAGCCGGCATTATTGATCCGGCAAAGGTTACCCGCATTGCCCTGCAGAACGCCGTGAGCATCGCCGGCCTGCTTTTGACTACCGATTGCCTTGTTACCGAAAAACCGAAAGATAAGGCGGAAATGCACGGTGGCGGTTCCGGAGACCCAGGCATGGGCGGCATGGGTGGTATGGGTGGCATGGGCGGCATGGGCGGTATGGACGGCATGATGTAAGCCGGCGAGAAATGAAAATCGTTCCGACGCTGCCCGGTTTTGCCGGGACAGAAAAACGTTAAATATAACAAAGAGGCAAAAAATGAACGAGAAAACAATCCGCTCATGTAACTTTGCGGGATCGATATGCCGACTATATCCGGCACTAATGATCGCGGCAATATGTTTACTATCGATTGCGGGCTGCCGGCAGGAAGGAGCCAAAACGTCTATTCTCGATTCGAGCGGTGGGAAAAACACCCTGAGTAAGGACGAACGAATGGATTGGTGGCGTAATGACAGGTTCGGCATGTTTATCCATTGGGGTCTTTATGCAGTGCCGGCCGGCGAGTGGAAAGGCGAAAAAGTTTCGGGTATCGGTGAGTGGATTATGGAGAGTGGCCAAATACCTGTCTCTGAGTATGAACCGCTCGCCGGTCAGTTCAATCCGGTAAAGTTCGACGCCGAACAGTGGGTACAAATCGCTAAGAATGCAGGGATGAAGTACATCGTCATTACCAGCAAGCATCACGACGGCTTTTGCCTTTGGGATACGAAATATACCGACTATGATGTGATAGACGCCACGCCGTTTAAGCGTGACATCCTGGGCGAGCTGGCTCAGGAATGCCGCAAGCAGGGGATCAGACTTTGCTTCTATCATTCGATAATGGACTGGCACCATCCCGATTCGCAGGCGCCTTTTTATCCGAAATATAACGACACGAGCAAATCCAATCCGAATTTTGACCGCTACGTCGAGTACTATCTGAAGGGCCAGCTAAAAGAATTGGTTCAGAATTACGGGCCGCTTGGAATACTCTGGTTCGACGGCGAATGGGTCAAAGACTGGACACGGGAAATGGGCTGGGACATGTTTGAATACTGCCTTAGCCTCCAGCCGGATATTATTGTTAACAACCGCGTGGGCAACGGCCGTCAGGGAATGCGGGGTCTCAGTAAGAGCGACGAATTTGCCGGCGACTACGGGACTCCCGAACAGGAGATACCCGCGACCGGTTTGCCCGGTGTCGACTGGGAAACCTGTATGACTATGAACGACACGTGGGGATACAAATCCTACGACAATAATTGGAAATCAGGCGAGGATTTGCTTCATAAGCTGGTAGATATTGCCAGCAAGGGCGGCAACTTCCTGCTGAACGTCGGACCTACGGCCGAGGGTCTTATCCCCGGTCCCAGTGTCGAGCGTTTGGCCGCTATCGGTGAATGGATGAAGGTCAACAGCGAGAGCATTTACGGAACTACGGCCAGTCCGCTTGGCGAGGTCCCCTGGGGCCGATGCACTGCAAAACCAGGCAAGTTGTATCTGCACGTCTTCGATTGGCCGACAAACGGCAAGCTTGAAGTATCCGGCCTTAAAAACAAGGTCAAAAACGCTTACCTGCTGGCTGATAAAAAACGCTCCGAGCTGCTCGTGACGCGTGAGAGCAAGGAAAAGGTTGTTATTACGGTGCCGTCTAAGGCGGTGGATCCGGTTAATACAGTTATCGTTCTGGAAATCAATAACAAATAAACAATAAATGGAACTGAAAAGATAAGGAGTGAGTTATGAACCTTAAACCTCTGGATGATAGAATTGTAATCAAGCAGTCAGAAGCTGAAGAGAAAACCGCCGGCGGGATTATTCTGCCGGATTCAGCTAAGGAAAAACCGCTAATCGGCAAGGTCGTTGCTATCGGTCCGGGCAAACTGCTCGATGACGGCAAACGGGCCAGCATGTCGGTGAAGAAAGATGACGAAGTGATCTACGGGAAATACGTCGGCAGCGATATCGAAATCGACAGGGAAAAATATGTCATTCTCAGAGAAAGTGACGTTCTCGGAATTGTCGAAAGATAAAAGATTCAATTATACACGAAAACACATAAGGATAGGGCAAAAGGACAATAGCTAATAATTGAAAAAAGGAAATAAAAATGGCAAAACAATTAATGTTTAACGATGCGGCACGAGCACAGCTCAAAGACGGCCTGTCGCAATTAGCTCAAGCAGTTAAGGTTACTCTCGGGCCGACCGGCAAAAACGTTATACTGCAAAAAAGCTGGGGCTCCCCGAAGGTGACAAAGGACGGCGTTTCAGTCAGTAAGGAAATCGAGCTTCCCGAACCGTTCAAGAATATGGGCGCAAAGATGGTCAATGAGGTCGCCAACAAGACCTCGGATGTCGTCGGTGACGGCACGACAACTTCAACCGTTCTGGCGGAAGCAATCTACACAAGCGGCTTAAGGCACGTCACTGCCGGCGCAAACCCGATGGCTATTCAGCGCGGAATCACCAAAGCGGTGGAAGCAGTGTCTAATTTCATCAAGTCTGTCAGCGTTCCAGTAAAAGGCCACGAAGACATTGCAAAAGTGGCGACGATCAGTGCAAACAACGACTCCGAAGTCGGGGAAAAGCTCGCTGACGCCATGGACGCAGTCGGCAGGGAAGGCGTTATCGAGGTCGAAGAGGGCAAAGGGATGGAGACCGAGTTGCTCGTCGTCGAAGGTATGCAATTCGAGAAGGGTTATATATCCCCGTACTTTATGACCAACCCCGAAACGCTCGAAGCGGTTCTCGAAGATGTCTATATTCTGCTGCATGAAAAGAAAATTTCAAATATTCGCGAGCTTATCCCGCTGCTTGAGAAAATAGCCCATGTAGGCAAACCGCTATTGATTATCGCGGAAGACGTCGAGGGCGAGGCATTGGCTGCTCTTGTCATTAACCGTCTGCAGGGGATATTAAGAGTCTGTGCGGTCAAGGCGCCGGGCTTTGGCGACCGCAGGAAAGCGATGCTGGCTGATATCGGCATCTCGACCGGCGGGCAGGTGATCACCGAAGACTTGGGCATCAAGCTCGAAAGCGTCGAACTGTCGCAGTTGGGCCAGGCGAAGAAGATCGTCGTGGACAAGGAAGCGACTACGATCATCGAAGGGGCCGGCAAGAAAAAAGACGTTACCGCCCGCTGTGATCAAATCCGCAATCAGATTGAAAAGACAACCAGTAACTACGACCGCGAGAAATTGCAGGAGCGCCTGGCCAAACTTACCGGCGGCGTTGCCGTTATCAAAGCCGGCGCCGCAACCGAGGCGGAAATGAAGGAACGCAAGGATCTGCTCGACAATGCGCTGCACGCCACGAGAGCCGCAACCGA
>Ga0315288_10003332_pt1 | contig 20517 bp, 21 predicted proteins | sample YL17G11_20_MG_FD_203454 | JGI IMG/M metagenome (GOLD analysis project Ga0315288, IMG submission 203454) | Sediment microbial communities from Yellowstone Lake, YNP, Wyoming, USA - YL17G11_20 | ecosystem: Environmental > Aquatic > Freshwater > Lake > Sediment | place: USA: Wyoming | collected... | reverse complement strand
AAAGCCGATACGAACCTACCGGAACCCGATCTTCCTTGCCCGGGAGTGGTCTGACGCAATGCGATCGGGCAACTTCCGATCACGCCGGGCGTTCGCCCATGCGCTTGGATTATCCCACGCCCGGGTATCCCAGGTGCTTGGGCTCCTCCGGCTTTACCCGCAGGCTCTTAGACAGGTTGAAAAATTGGGGGATCCTCTCACATGCAGAGCGGTCACCGAGAGGAAGCTCAGGCCGGTATTGAACCTGCCCCGCGAAAAGCAAGTACATGAGATTAGAACGATTCTCGCTTTGGCCCCCCAAACAGGACACGGGTAGAACTCTATGTCTCGCTCCCACGCCCAAGGCTAGGGAGATGTTCACCGCAATGGAGAAGTTGGCCATGGCCATATAGATCGTGGCTCGATAGCCCCTAGAATTGCTCCTGGCGTGAAAATCGGCTCGAGAGAGGGGGATTTGACAACGATCTTCACGAACTCAAGGTATGGCTATGGGAGTGGACCTTGGGGATGCGATTGCTGCATTCCAATGGGTTATGAAACTGCATATGCCCCAATTGTGAAAGTCGGGCTACAGACCGTTGTTTGCCTGGTGTCAGGTAAACTATGCTTAAACTAATCACCCACACAAAACGGAAGAGAACCACTTTTTTAATCAACGCCGGGAGCGCCGGGTGTGACCCTGGTGTCGGCGGCCATAAGGAAGGCGATGATTGCCAGGGTAATCATCACCCCGGGGAAAGAGGCGGTTTTGCCGATCAGGGAGAGCCCTATCGCAGCGGCAAAAGCCGAGTTTTTCACCGTGCCCATGAGGACCATGCTCGCCCTTGCCGGCCGGGAGAAGCCGCTGGCGCGAAGCAGGAAGTTCAACGCGCAACCCGCACCGAACACGCTGACGAACGATATGGCGAGCACGCGGACGAGCGTGCCCGGGGCGCCGAAAAGAAGCTCGCGGTTGATTCCGACGATGGTGGCCACTATCGTCGCGAACCCCCAGTTGACAACAGTCCCGTGCCATTTGCCGACGGCTGTATCGAGCCTGAGCAGCACAAGTAGACGCGCTATCACAAACGGGAGGGCTATCAGTTTCAGCAGGACGGTGAACAGGTGCTCAGGCGTCACCGCCTGTCCCCCTATGAAATACGACGCGATGAATGGGGCGGCGCACAGCGTGTAGAAATGCCCGCTGATCACGCCGATTGTCGAGCGTGTCAGATCGCCCTTGAGGATGTGCGTGAATGGGATGATCGCCGCGCCGGGCGGGGCTATCGCGACAAGCACAAAGCCGTCGCGCAAATCCCCGTCTGGGAGAAGGCACCAGGCCAGAAGCAGCGTGACACCGCTTAAGATTACGTGATTGAGAATGATGCCGGAGGCGGTCTGGCTGAGGATTTGCCCCGGATTGCGGAATCTGCTGAAAGACACCCCGGTGAGCGACACTGTTATTATCATGCCCAGGATTGGCATGGCAAGCCGCTCGAGAGGGCGGAGCGATTCTCCGGTCATGAGCCCCGCGAAAAACGCGGATACAAAGAGGACGTTTCGTGCGTTGATGAGTCGCCGGAATTGCATAGCCGTGCTGGCCTCTCAGAGGCTGACACCGCCCCGCTGAGCCCGCTGTTCCCCTCCACGATTCGAGAGACCGGTCATACTATCGACCGGATTCTCACGGCGAGCTCAGTCTGCCATGTCAGAGCCGACCAACGGGAGGATTTTATCGACGTGAAAATAGACCAGGTACAGGTCTTTTGATTTTGTGCCACCATCGGCCGGGCAATGCCTGCGCAGCGTCTCGATCAACGGGCTGTTCTTCTCCTCCTTGACCATCGCAAGATACAGGCGCTTGCCGGCATAGGAACCGCCGGTTTCGATGAACAGATATGCGGCGTGTTTGTTCGACTGGACGTTGGCGTGCGTAAGCCGGTCGGTCATGATAAATGCAACCGTTTCCCCGTCCACCACGTGCGGCCTCGCATACAGCGCTGCATTCACCTTCCCGCCGGCGTCGGCTGTCGCGAGGACTCCCGTCCCCTCCGTCGCTTCGAAATATGATTTCAGTTCCATATGCGCCTCCCGGTTGTCCATACCACAGCATGTATCATCGCACATTCCAGGCGATTACACCACTTGTGTCCGCGACTACGCGCGCCACGCGCAAGTACGCCAATCTCGCGGCGAACTATCGTGCGGCGATGCTCCTCGACGACGGGACGAACAGCGAGTCCGACTTCCACCGTGCGACCGCGGTGACCGCGACGGGCAGTGCTCGCGTGATCGGCGGGCGCGCGGATCTTTTCCAGTTCAAGAGCGAGGAGGTGCTCGTCTGCGACGCCATCGACCCGACCATGACGTTCGTCGCGCCGCTCGCGGCGGGCGTCGTGGAGCGGAGGGGGGGATGCTCATCCACGGGGCGATCATCGCGCGGGAGTACGGCATACTCTGCGTGACGGGGATCCCCCAGGCGACCACGATCATCCGGACGGGAGACCGCGTCACCGTCGACGGCTTCCTGGGTATCGTCACGATAGGGGCGACAGGAAAGGTGTGAATCGGTACCTGTGAATCGGTACTTTTCGCTTTCAAGGTATGATTCAATTGCGTAAGATGGATGGGAGGCGTTTCTCGATGCGGACGCGGCAATGGATGAAAGGAGGCGGGACCATGTTCGATTGGATTGACAAGGCATTCGTAATCTGCGCACTCGCCAGCATGGCGCTGAGTATGTACCTTATGCGGTATGTCAGCCATGAGTACGGCATATTTGTCGGGCTCTGGGTCCCGAGCATACTGGGGTTCTGGATCGGTTTCCGGATCTGTGCGATGAGGAAATGCGCCTGAGACGCGGGAATGCCCGCGCGATAGCGGGAGACCGGGAGGGGTATTTGTGAACAAAATAGGCGGATTGTCTGTCATCGCGGTAAGTCTCATCATCGGCGCGACCGGTTCCACGGCAGAGGAGGAGGCCAAGTACGCTGTCGCTCTGCGGGACGGGCGTTTCGAAATCCGCGATTACGAGCCGCAGATAGTGGCCGAGGTGGTGGTTGGCGGGACTCTCGAGGAGGCCGGGAACAGGGCCTTCGGAAGGCTCTTCCGATACATATCCGGGCGCAACCGGTCGACGGCGAAGATCCCGATGACGGCGCCCGTATCCCAGGAGCCCCGGTCGGAGAAGATTGAGATGACTGCCCCGGTCGGGCAACAGCGGGCAGACGGGGGGTGGGCCGTGAGCTTCGTGATGCCGGCCTCGTACACAATGGAATCCCTCCCGGCCCCGGACGACCCGGGTATCAGGCTGCGCCAGGTCCCGGCCGCGCGCGTGGCGGCCATCCGCTACTCGGGTTTGTGGAGTGAGAAGGGCTACCTCCGGAACAAGGAGGCGCTCCAATCGTGGATCAAAGAGAAGGGATTCGCGATTGCGGGTGAGCCCGTGTGGGCCCGGTACAACCCGCCCTGGACACTGTGGTTCATGCGCAGGAACGAGATTCTGATCCCCGTCCGTGAGTAACGGCGACTCGGGAGTCTCGGTGGCCGACCACATATGATTGCCAAAAACATTGTGATCAGGCGGAGTTTATCCCCAATCTATTGATGTAAATGATTCCCCTCGGGAGTGGGGGAATTTGAACATTACCGTTGAGATAGAAGCAAAGGCCTAAGAGTTGACAGTGGGAAGACTGGATAAGGACTTGAAGTTGAGTTGGAATGACAAATAAAGCACGCCACGCTATGAAGCGAAGAACTATCTTGGTTAACGATAAGATGCAGAAAAACTTTCGTTATATATGCACCGAGCCGATTGGTAAGAATTTTGACAAGGAATTCAAACCCGAGCTTACCCCGAAAGAGATGCTTACGCTTGGTGTATTTGGCGGCAAATATATGACCGATTGCCGGAAAGAATTTCCCGCATCGTGGTATAAAAATGCAAAGCAGTGCTCAGAAAGGCACGATCCTAAACTGAATTATTTCGGCGTCAATGCCAGCCAGCCGCTTTCTGTGTGGAGGAAAAAAGGTTGGATTTACAAGGATGATCCCCGCGGATGGTTTCAGTGGTACTGCCGTTATTATATGGGGAGGCGCTTGCCGGATGAGGATGCACGCCAGATAAAGAGATGGAAGGCGATTCATAGGCACATTGCCCAGATAAAGAAAAACTGTTTGATAATGGTCGCCGGATGCCGTCCGAAGCAGCGCCAAGCCATACTTCACTGGGCCTACGACAGTAGAAAACTATAGGAAAAGAGATTACAATGAGCAAAAAAGATAAATCTTTCGCTTTAGGTCCATTCATCATGATTCTCACTTATGGGGGGTAGAGATTAGGCAACCGGGGCATAAGTATTCTTTTCTTTTTTCTCTTTTTATGCCGAACTATGTTACAATACCAATTCCGGTGCGCAGATGAATGACAAGATCAAGCTCGGGATAAGCAGCTGCCTGCTGGGGCAGAATGTACGCTATGACGGCAGCCACCAGCTGGACCACTACCTGCACGACACGCTCGGGCAGTTCGTGGACTGGGTGCCCGTCTGCCCCGAGGTGGAGTGCGGGCTCCCGGTGCCGCGGGAGGCGATGCGGCTCGTCGGCGATTCCGGGTCTCCCCGGCTGGTGACGCAGCGGACCGGCATCGATCACACGGAGCGGATGCTGGGCTGGGCCGAGAAACGGCTCGTGGCGCTCGAGAAGGAGCGGCTCTGCGGGTTCATCTTCAAGATAAAATCCCCGAGCTCCGGAATGCGCGACGTGAAGGTCTACAAGGGCACCGGCGTCGGCATGGGCGGCGTCGGCATCTGGGCACGGGAGTTCATGCGGCACTTCCCTCTCGTCCCGGTCGAGGACGACGGGCGCTTCCACGACCCGGGGCTGCGCGAGAACTTCATCGAGCGCATTTTTATATTCCACCGCTGGCAGGAGTACGCGTATAACGACGGTTCGATGAGGGGGCTGGTTGAATTCCACACCCGGCACAAGCTCCTGCTCATGGCGCACAGCCCCAAAACCCTGAGCGAGCTCGGCGCGCTCGTGGCCCGGGGGAAGAAGATGAGCCCGCCGGCGCTGCGCGACGCGTACATGCGCGCCATGATGGAGGGCCTGAAGCTCAAGGCCACTGTGCAGAAGAACACGAACGTCCTGCAGCACATCGCGGGCTATTTCAAGAAACTGCTGTCGCCCGAAGAGAAGGCCGAACTGGTCGAGGTGGTGGCGCACTACCACGGGGGCCTGGTTCCGCTTATTGTCCCGATCACGCTCCTCCAGCATTACGTGAGGAAATATCAGGAGCTGTATCTCATGAAGCAATATTATCTGAATCCACATCCGCTGGAACTTCTGCTGCGAAACCACGTGTGAGGCCGGTCCGTTTAGGGAGCCAGAGATATGCGGCGGGTGGGGCTGACAGCGTGAGGCGCGTCGACCACGGAACTATGGAAAATGCGTTATAAGCGTTATAGCGCCCCATCCCCGCCTCAGCCCATCGGGGTTGCTGCACACAGAGCACACGACAGTTATAAATTGGAATAAAAACGTGAAGTGGCTCCCGGCAAAAGGAGATTTCCGTAGAATAACAAGTTGGGACGAGGAGGATATGCGGATGAAAGTTCCGGAATACATCACAAAGGAGGAGGTCCAACGCGTCTGTCGGGAACTGGGCCTTCAGGACTGGTCTGTTCTGAAAGAACCCATCATTCCCACAGAGGAAGCGGAAGCGGTTCTTAGCGCGCTCGATGTTCCCACGATGAAGATCGACCCCTCTATCTTCAAAGCGGGGCTTGAAGTCGAGTTGGAACATGGCACCCGCTATCCCGAGGCCAATGCCACGAACAACCACCCCCTCATCACGGGTCGAATCGTCGTGGCTCATCTGAGGGAGTCGATGGACTACTATCGTAGACTTGCTGTTGCGGAGGCGGAGGGCGATTTGCTTTCCGCCATTCTTGCTGGAGACGGCAAACGAGCCCTTCGAAAGCTCCGCGCCCTGTCCAAAGCTCGTGCAGAAGTCGCCCGGGCGGAGCAAGAGCAGCTAGAAAACATGCCCCAACCAGCGCATTGAGGCTACTCGCTCCCGCTGGTCGCTCGAGCCTCATGCGTAACGTTAAATCCACCAGATGACAACAGAAGATCGAATCAGCTATGAGCCTAAATGGAAGGAACTACTGGTCGGACCGCCCCGCACTTTTGATCCGTACTTTGTGGCCCTTCACTTTGGGCCCCGTGCTAATTTGGACAGTAGTGTTGCATGATTCTTAATTACTAAGCATGATAGTTGTGTTAGAAGGACTGTTCCGGAACTGATTGTAATTCAAGATTAACCAGATCAGCAAGGAGAATAACACTTATGAAATCACGTAACTTGCTATTTATTGCAGTGACGGTAGGTGTATTGGCTGTTTCGTTTTTAACTGTAACGGTAGCAAACCCTGCTTCAGACAAGGAGGGAGAGGCTAAATCAAACCGATTCTGGTGGCCTGATCAGCTAGACCTTAGCCCGCTTCGCGCACATAATATCGCATCTAACCCTTATGGCGGAGGCTTTAACTATGCCAAAGAATTTGAAAGTCTTGATCTCGCGGCCTTGAAGAAGGACATCAACGACTTGCTGACGACGTCGCAAGACTGGTGGCCGGCAGACTACGGCAATTATGGGCCGTTCTTCATCCGCATGGCTTGGCACAGCGCAGGCACCTACCGAACCTTTGACGGGCGTGGCGGCGCCGGCGGTGGTCAACAGCGATTTGAACCGCTCAATAGCTGGCCGGATAACGTGAATCTTGATAAAGCACGGCGTTTGCTTTGGCCGATCAAGCAGAAATACGGAAGGAAGATTTCATGGGCTGACCTGATGATCCTGGCTGGCAATGTTGCCATGGAAAACATGGGCTTCAAAACCCTTGGCTTTGCAGGCGGTCGTGAAGATGACTGGGAGCCTGATAGTGTCTATTGGGGGCCTGAAACGAAATGGCTTGAGGGCAAGCGTCGCGACAAAGACGGGAAATTGGAAAAACCTCTTGCCGCTGTTCAGATGGGCCTGATCTACGTGAATCCGGAGGGGCCAAATGGAAAACCTGATCCGCTTGCAGCCGCAAAGGATATACGTGAGTCCTTTGGACGCATGGCGATGAACGCCGAGGAGACGGTGGCGCTCATCGCAGGCGGGCACACTTTTGGTAAAGCACATGGAGCTCACCCTCCGTCTGAATACGTCGGCCCCGAGCCCAGCGGGGCGCCTATTGAAGAACAGGGACTCGGCTGGAAAAACAAATATGGTAAAGGGAATGCCGAAGATACCGTCACCAGCGGGCTGGAAGGTGCCTGGACATCTGATCCGGCTAAGTTCACGACGATGTATCTGGATAATTTATTCAAATTCGAATGGAAACAAACCAAGAGTCCTGCGGGTGCGACTCAATGGATTCCGACCGATGAATCTGCCGCGAACATGGTACCCGATGCGCACATGAAAGGTAAGTTCCACGCTCCAATCATGTTTACTACGGATCTTGCGCTTAAAGAGGATCCGGAATTCAGGAAGATCGCGAAGCGCTTCCAGGAGAATCCGGAAGAATTCAAAAAAGCGTTTGCCAGAGCCTGGTTCAAGCTGACGCACCGCGATATGGGGCCCCGTTCACGCTATATCGGAAAGGATGTGCCAAAACTGGAGCTGATCTGGCAGGATCCTGTACCCGCTGTCGATTATGACTTGATCGGCCAGGAGGATATTACAAAGCTTAAGAAAGAGATCCTCAAATCAGGGCTAACGGTCCCGGAGCTTGTCAGAACGGCCTGGGCCTCTGCCGCCAGTTTCCGTGGCAGCGATATGCGCGGTAGTGCAAATGGGGCGCGTATCCGCCTTGAGCCGCAAAAAAATTGGGAAGTCAATGACCCGAAAGAGCTTGGGGAAGTGCTGAAGCGTTTGGAAAAGATCCAAAAGGACTTCAATGCCTCACGCTCGGACAAGACGAAGGAATCCTTGGCCGATCTGATCGTTCTGGGCGCCTCTGCCGCTATCGAGAAAGCGGCTAAAGATGCGGGTTATGACATTGAAGTTCCTTCTGCACCAGGCCGTACAGACGCATCCCAGGAACAAACGGATGTGAATTCTTTCTCTCTGCTTGAGCCGACTGCGGATGGATTTCGCAACTACTTCGGTAAAAATAGCCACAGGTCGCCGACTGATATGCTCGTTGACAAGGCGGCTCAGCTCAATCTCACTGTTCCCGAGATGACCGTCCTGGTAGGTGGTATGCGCGCACTGGACGCCAATTCCGGAAAGTCGAAGCATGGCGTGTTCACCGATCGACCTGGAACATTGAGCAATGACTTCTTCGTGAACTTGCTCTCTATGTCCACGCAGTGGAAGAAATCTTCTAAGACTGAGGGGGTATATGAAGTTTATGACCGCAAGACAGGTAAACTGAAATGGACAGCGACTTCTGTTGATCTCATCTTCGGCTCGAACTCTGAATTGCGGGCGGTTGCAGAGGTCTACGCATTTGACGATTCTAAAGAAAAGTTTGTGTGTGACTTTGTTAATGCCTGGGTCAAGGTAATGAATCTCGACCGTTTTGACCTTCGGTAATTACGAGCCGTCAGGGTCAGACCTCTACTATTGACTGATTAGTTTGCTCTGAATCTTCTCCACCCGCTTCGATAGTCTTTTGTCATTCACCATATGCTTCCGAAATCGTGTGTGGTTATGTGCTACCGCCGCACCACCGATCTTACCCAATTCCTCCCCTAGTTTCTGAAGAGGTCTATAGCTCATGTTCAACCGATAACTCATCTCAATCAGCACCCGCCGCGCTTCCCGATACGGCGAGCGGGCCTTCAACAGCTCTCCCGGCTTCACTCCATACTCCTCACCCACCACCCGCGCGATATCCTCGATTGGAATCATGCCCTTCAGTTTGCCGACCTGCGGCTGTTCCTTCCGCACCCACTCCCGCTTATCGATAAACGTCTTCCTTACCCACTCGATGAAGCAGTCGGTCCCCAGCACTGCTCCCCCTCGTGCCTCCGCGAGGGGGCTCTTCACCCCTCTGAGTATCCCCGAGAGCATAAAGTCGCGATACCTTTTCTCCCCGTCCCTGCTATCTCCACCCATATATCCCAACACCGCCTCATACGTCACGAATTCATCCCGCTTCCCTGACCCTATATACCCCGGCAGGCTGCTCCATCTGTACTCCTTGAGTATCCTGGCCTTCTCCTCGACCGTCAGGTCCTTGTACTTCTTCAGCCGCACCGGATTCAGATGCAGATACCGGCTCAGCTCCTTCAGGTACTCATCCGCCTCTACCACGACCGCCTTGAATCTCCCCTGATATAAATGTCCCGCTCGGCGATTCCGCAAATTATAATACACCGTATAGGCCGTATTGAAACGCTGCATGAACCTGCTCAGATTCGCCTCTAGCGTCCTCAATAAAAAATGGAAGTGATTGCTCATCAGTACATAGCAATGCACTTCCACCTTGAACCTCTTGATGCTCTCTTTCAGAGCCTCGAGAAATCGTATCCTGTCCTTGTCGTCCCCGAATATCCTCCCCCGCTCGTTCCCGCGGCTGGTGACGTGGTACCATGCTCCTGTGTATTCAATCCTCAATGGTCTTGCCATGTTCGAATACTACCACCCGCCACCTTATTAGTCAATAGTAGAGGTCTGACCCTGATGCTTTTAATAGTAGAGGTCTGACCCTGATGCTTTTCGTTGGGGGGAAAGTGTAATTGTCGTTGACTACCATGCAAATACCCCCTTTCTGTGTTAGGATATTCTACAGGACAAATCTCTCCTCTAAAGTGGCTGGTTTTGAATCGTTCTTTGGTGGCTGGTTTTAACCGACCGCTGACAAGAAACAAATGTTGAAAGATCGGGAATTGGCAAAACGGGTGAAACAGATTCACAATAAACTTGTTAGTGTATAGTAGAGGTCTGACCCTGATGGGGTGCTCTCTACACGTATATAATTCTAGCCTTGAATCTACAATGGAAACCGAAAAAAAGAAGGGGAATTTAGATTGCTTGCTTAATCTTTTGGGGGACAAGAAATACGAAAATATTATTGCTGCATACCCTGACTTGGTGAAGCCCGTTGATGAATTTGCTGAAAGCAGGGGATTCAAAACTACATCGAAGATCGAGACTAATAGTGTCGAATGATTGAAAGCTGATCTAGAACTGCATATCTTTCGAGAAGATATGCAGAGGCTCCGTTACATTTTGGCTCCAAACAGGAATGTGTATTTAGCATTGACACAGCCGTATATTGATATACAATGATATACACAATATACTCTCCAAAATGAAAAAAAGGAAATCAGAAGCAATTTTTATAAGGTTAACCGAGGATTTAAAAAATAATCTGACTCGTTTGGCCAACAATAACGGGTTGGATTTAAGTCCTTTTGTAAGAATGGTATTAGTTAAATATGTCAACTCAAATAATAGCTCTAAGAAAAAAGTTCTCCAATAATAGAAGATATCTGCAAGCTCCTTTTACTGCTTTCAATTTAGTGAATAGGAAAACAGTAATAAACCGCCTAAATCTGAATTGGAGCGAACAAGATTTACCTGAGAAAGAGAGAACTAAGCATGTCCATCGCCTCCATCCGTATCTTGGCAAGTTTATTCCACAGCTAGTGGAAATATTCTTAAGGAAATATTCACCAAAGTGCGTACTCGATCCTTTTTGTGGTAGTGGCACTACTCTAGTTGAAGCCCTCAGTTTAGGAATTGACTCTATCGGATGTGATGTTTCTTCTTTTAATTGCCTTGTATCTAAAGTCAAAACTGATAAATATAATCTGGAATTACTTGAGAAGGAGGTTAAGGATATAAGATATAAATTGAGTAGTTTTTGTAATAGAGATCTATTTACATATGAAGCTCCTAAAACCGCAAATAACTATTTAAATACATGGTTTGCTCCGAAAGCTCTCGAAGAGTTGTTGTTTTTTAAATCTTTAATACCTAACTATAGATATCAGGATTTATTTAAAGTTGTTCTATCACGCGCAGCAAGATCAGCAAGATATGTTCCTCATCATGAGCTAGACTTTCCTAAAAAGCCTCAAATAGAACCATATCATTGCAGAAAACATCGTCGAATATGTACCCCAGTGGATGAAGCTTTTAAGTTCCTTGATCGATATTGCCTCGATGCTTTTATCCGCATCAAGTATTTTTCTGAAATTAGAACAAAAGCCACAGTTAAGATATATAATGCTGATTCAAGGAAGATTAAGTTACCACCATTTGATTTCGTTTTTACCTCCCCACCATATGTTGGCTTAATTGATTATCATGAGCAGCATCGTTATGCATACGAGCTGTTGGAGTTACCTAAAAGAGAAGAGCTAGAAATAGGACCTGCGAGTAAAGGGGTTTCAAAAGAGGCAAAAAATAGGTACATAGAAGGAATAAATTTTGTTTGGGCCAATATTATCAAGTCTCTCAAAGACGGTGGAATTCTTGCGATAGTCGTGGGCGATAAATGGGGACTATATAATGCAAAGCAAGCTGGATTTAAAGAGATAGACAGAATTAAACGTCATGTCAATAGGCGAACAGGGAGACGCAATTCTGATTTTTATGAAGAAGTATTGATTTGGAGAAAATTATAAATTAGCGCTTGTCTAGAAGTTCCTTGCGAATAATTCTCTTTGTAGTCTTCCCTACCTCATTAAAAATATCTAAAAGATTTTCATACGTCCCTTCACCACCGATGATGTCCCATAGCTCTTTTCCTATCTTAATGGCTGGATCATTTATCATATCGAAATATCTCTTTGGATGCGGCCATGCATAATCTTCTCTACGTATATAAGGGTTGTAAGGGAGCCCATAAAAGATAAAAGTTTTAAAATCGCTGCCTAATGATATGCAAAAAAGCTTTAACATCTTATCTTTGGATTCTTTAGTCTGATCAGCGTTTGGTTTGGGAGCTTTCAATTCGAGATAAGCACGCTTTTTATGAGCTTCGTCTTCTAAGTAAACATCTGAAATAATTTCAACTCGTATCTTGTCTCCTCCGATGCACTTAGTCAATTCCTCGCACTCTCGAACCCAATTTGGAGACCTTCCAGACTCTTTGGGATGTTGCAACTCAGTTAGAATCTCCTGAATCTTGTCCACTTGCCTACGAAAAATTAGACCGGTTGAGCGATAATTGTGCTCTGCTTTACCCCATATTTCCTTGCCCAGGATACAAGCGACCGATTCATAAATCGACATGCCCATTGAAGTGACAAAAGCCCTCTCGAATCTGCTAGATTTCCATACTTCTTCAGGCACAAGTGCTGCATTAAATGGGCTTTCTCTGCAAAATTGATCGTGATTAAACGGACTTTCAGTAAATTTTTTCTCAATAATTGCAGTGATGGTATATTTGATAATCTCCTTAATTCTCGATTCCGCAATCCCTGATATTTTGCGCATTTTTGATCCTCAGGTAGTGATACTGTTGATCGCAATTCTACATGAACGCATTTGAAACGTCTTTAAGATTATTAGATGGAAGATTTTAACAAACTATATTGTATTTGGGCGCCTCAAAATAACAGGACATTTCCGGGAATATGGTATTGGTCACTCAAAACCGGCCATTTCGACCGCCGGGAAAAGAGACAAACAAAGGCAATGCAGGTTGTTCAAAGCCTACATAAAGAAGAAGCTTCAAAGGGGGGGCACTACTTTTTCGAGAAAACACAAAGCCTGCGAAAGCAGGCTAACGAGCCCGGCCACGGAGGAGCGGGGAAAATCAGCACCGGGGCACGAGTCGAGTTCGCATGGGGCGTGACAGCGATTTTTGCTAAGGCACCTCGACTTCGCTCGGTGACTTCGTCGCTCCCCATGCTTCATATATGGAGGCAGCGCGGCCTGTCAAGTCGAGGGCGGGATGCTCCGGAGGGGCCGGGCCCTCCTTTGTCGGGCCTTCAGGCCCCTCGACTGCGCTCGGGCTCTCCGTTCGTTCGCTACGCTCACTCACTCCGACGAGCGGCTAATATCTTCCCAAAAGCTTGAGATTTTTCTTATGGCAGCGGTGGATTGTATTCGGCAGGATGAGCGGCATGGCAGGGCGGGGCGATTCAATCCGAGCCATTTTTAACAAATCGAACTGAGGATTCTTGGCAGAAATGCTGGGAGTCCTCTTTTCGTTTAAAAAAGTGTCCGGCCTCTGGCCGGACGGTAAAGCTTCTTTTGCGCGCGCTCCGAAAAGCTTTGAATAAAAAAGACTTAGTTCAATTTGTTCTTTGGAATATACGATGTTTTTGATGAATTTTTTGACCCAAAGATTCTTCTCCAAACCCCTCTTTTCGGCGAGTCCTTTTTCAAAGATTTATAAGTCAGGCATCAACTATTATTAAATAATCTATTCTGGCTTCCGTTCTGCGTTGCTTGATTCTATTTATCGACAAGGCTTTGTTCCCACTTCAGTTGCTCTTCATGAACTTTTTCTGGGCTAGCGACTACATCAAGAGTTTTTATCCGTGGGTCAAGTGGCTTCCGCTTTGGTAGATGGGCATTAAATAATTCTCCCATGAAATGGTTTGCTAATATTATGCGGTAATCCATTAGCCATCCGTTAATGTTTCCTAATTTATCTTCAATCTTTTTTATATATTCACGGAATTTATTCTTATCTCCTTCTTTCGCCATTTTTTCGGCGTTAGTTGATTGTAAGAAGTCCCCGAACTCCCGCATCATATCAATGGCTTCCTCTCTTCGGAATCCGATAAACTTATCATAATGCACATAGTTAAGCAGAGCTATTTGATAAGCTTCTATAGCAATGGCTAAATTCATTGATGCTTTTAAAATCTTTACTATGTCATCATAAATTGGCTTTGGATTTCCAATAAGATTAAAATCGTGGTGGGCAGCAGCTGGTATTGTAAATTTGAAATAATTATCGGGGACGATATATTTTGTATGTACCTCCGACAATGCAATAGAATAATCCGTGATAGCCTGATTAATCTTGCGAAAAGCTTCGACCTCAAAACCTTTTCTTATTTCCTTTTTTTTAAGATCTAAATTATCTTCCAAAGTCTTGCGCAATTGAAAATATATCATTAGGTAAGCTACTATCCACCCTATGGAAATTGTTAAACATGTATAAAATGTATTTATGGGTAGAGTCTTTAAATGATATAGGAGGAGAAGGAAACCTAGATAAATTATTATAATGATTACGGACGCGATTTGCATTTGACTCCTATTCAATTACGTGCGACGCGAGTATTTTCTGACCTGACAGCGAGTCTGCCCAATAAAGTAAAATATCTTTATAAATCGCTTCGCATAGCTTCTTAAGCCTCTTATTTCTATCTAACAAAAAATCGCCAATTTCTTCTCTATGCACGTAATATCTGAAAATCTTAGCCCCTTCTTTGCGGATAACCATCTGTTTAATCTTGTCTAGAATATTTTTATATTCTCGGTTGTTCATAATAGTTTTCTTTACTCTCACAAGTCTATTATTGTAAAAGAAATGCAGCGCATTATGGGTAAAGAGATTCCTATATACATTTAATTCATCAATCCAATCCTTATTCCTGCACAGAATTCGGTCAATGTTCTTAAGAAGAACTATCGAATCTTTTTTATCCATCCAATGGTTGAGTATACTAGAGGCGTCAATATTTAGACACAGTCTCTTTGAAGCTTTCCTTTTCTTCAGCAGCTTGCTGCTTATATCTAATCCCCATTTGTAATTATTGTTAAACTGATATAAAACTAGGACAATCTCTTTTTCAAGTAAATCAATTACTCCTATTATCAACCATAGCCATAATCCAACAACTGAATATTTATCCGCATGTATTCTTGCGAAACTGGAATCAATCTTCATCGGTAGTTTTATTTGAGCCTTGGAATATAGGCAATTTTCTATTGAATGGTGCAAGCACCAGAATTTCATACCAATAGTCCAATGAGTGCAGTCAAAATCATCTCTCATATCGCCGGATTTAATAAATTGTCGTCCAAGATATTCTTTTCGCAGCAAACAATGATCTATTTCCTTCCAATAACGCGGCAAACAGTTTTCAGCATAAGCAGTCCTTGCAATTATTTCTTTGTTCCAAATATTATCTTTAATGCAAGAGTCCTCAATTAATCTTAAAATATTATTCCGCATAGTCGCTATGTTTTTCATAATCCTTTTAGCCGATAGATGTGTTGCTATTTATCCTCAATGTTTTTCAGCCAAGTCCAGTCTTTACCTTGTTTTTTTAATCCCAATCTTTCCAGCAATATAGAATTATCATCCTTTGTTATTCTCACTTCTATAAAGCCCGTTTTCCGCGTTTCTTCATAATATTTATCCTGGTACTTATCAAGATTTCTTTTAAGCGCGTTGTGTAGTAACAATGTATTGTGGAAATATTCAGCCCACTCAATATATGTTAGTACCCTTATAGGGCAATAAGCTTGAGGGTCATCGCTATAGTTTAAGTAACCTATTATTCTCCCTCCCATATAAAATTGCGAGTGTGCTATAGCATTTCTAATTTGTGTTAAATATGTTCCCTTAATAAGACTATAGAATTTTGGGCATATATCTATTAATCTGTCCCTTATCTCATTTCGTATGATTTCCTGTTTACTTCCTTCTCTAGAATATTCAGGAATATTAAGATGCCAATCATACGGCTTACCTAAAGCTAGCGTGGAAAGTTGAAGCATCTGTTTTAATATCATATTAGATTCCCAGAATCTTAAATATATATCCTTTTCTATATGGATTGATAGTCTCTCTGCCTTTTCCAATTCTTTATCGATTTTTACCTTATCTTCAAATTCTTTTAAGCTGACACAGTGAGATTTTCTATACCAATCTATAAACTCATAATGTGTTCTTTCAGCATGACCAATAAGATCAAGTCCTAGCATATAGGGGGAAACCTTATGCTTCTCATAGACTTCTGGTTTCGCTAGTAATTCACTAAAATACCCATGCATTATTATCAATAAGATGTCTTGCGGATGGTTCTGACTATTCTCAGCTGCTTCAAACAGCTCTGATACAGCTGTTGCCACTGTATCACCATTCTTTTCTAATATTTCTTTGAAAATCATTTGTTCTTTCCTCAGAAATGCATCGAATAATTATCATGCATTATTGATGCTAATATCCATTAAACTTCATTTGTTTATCTGTTAAGGAATCTTTTAGAAAATAATTTGAAAATTGCCATCTATTATTCTCCAAGGTGGCCATACTTATCCAGATTCCTTTATTCCATCTGCTGTTATTCATTCTTTTAGAGCCTTTATGCCATCTATCAATAAGCTCCCCTATTGGTTGTGATAACTCCTTTTGCACAAGATTCTTAGCCCCTCCGATCCATGTGCGACAGGCACCTACCAAAAGATCAGAAAGCTGTAAAAATTGACAAGCATCATAACTTTGATGAGGCTCTTTTCTGGGGTCGCTACTGTCTGAAAAACTCTTAATATTTCTATCGAGCGTAAAATATGCTCTTAATCCTCCCAGCCGTTCTAATACTCTTACCTCATCTATTTCACGACCATGATGATCGTGCCCGTCAAAATGAAGGGAAGTTAGATTCACTGGATTTGAATCATCCGCCATGAAATGTACTCCGCCCTTTAAAGCCATTTTGAATGTTGTTTCTACCTTGGCAGCATAATCTTTATACGAAAACTTCAGGGTCAGACCTCTACTATACACTACAAGTTCTCTCGTATACCGCCCGGATACGCTGCAATTCTAGCGCATGCGTAAGCAGGTAGCAAGGCAGGAATCTGTCGGGGTAACTTCAAATGCGCGCGCTTTAAAAGTAGAATAAACAATATTTCCGAGGCTGAAGCCTCGGCTACATGACCGGAAAGGGGTGCGCGTCCAAATGGAATAATATCGGCAGGAAAATGCTGGAGGCAAACCCATCCGCCTTGACTCGCGCGAATGTTAGTTACTTCTGGTAAGCATCATCTTCTTTCTTCTATTCCAGCCCTGTATCTGCGCCTCTCTCTTGAGTGAGGAGGATCGGTCAGGCAATTGCTCTGAATAGAGAAGTTTCACCGGCCACCGGAATTTCGTGTATCGGCACCCCTTGCCTCGGTTGTGGTCTCTCAGGCGCTGCTCAAGATTATTGGTGATCCCAGTGTACAGTGTCCCGTCGCGGCATTTGATGATGTAGAGGTGCCATATCGATGGATTTGACATGAATTTATTATACGACTTCAAAGAAACATCGTGAAGGGACTTCGGTGCGCGAACCTACGGTTCGCTTGCTCAGTCCCGGAAGGAACCTCGGCTCGCAAGGCTTCGCCTTGCTCGCTCGGTCCCAAAATAAGAAAGGAGCCAGTATCGGCTCCTTTCTTATTTTGGCTCCCCATCGTTGACACGTTTAGAACTCTCTGCTTGGCACCCACGCGAGAGACGAGGGAGATTTTCAGCAATCTGGATAAGCTGGCCATAGCTGTATAGATTGTGGCCTAACAGTCGCTAGAATCGCTCCCAGTGCGGAATTCGGCTCGAGAGAGGGGGATTCAATGATACTCTTTCACATTGAATGGGATTATAGAGGGCAGGGAACGACAGTTCTTGAATACGATGCCTGTGATGCGAAAATATACAAAGCGCTCTATACCGCCGCTCTCCGACAGTGTCAAATATCTTTTGGAATTTGATCAAGCTCAGGGTATTATTATGTCGGGTCGCGTTTCAAAATCCCCCCACCTCGGTGATAGACACAAATGAAACAGAGTGCTATTCTGCTCGCCATAGGCTACGTGACTCACAAAATGGAGGGGCTGATGAAAAGGAGATTGTGTCTTGGTATAACGATGTCTTGCTTTGTGTTTATCCTTCCGCTTCATGCGCAACTTGCCGATTCGCCCTGGCCGATGTTCCATCGAAATGCCGGGCACACGGGCCTGAGCCCCTACACCGGCCCGACGATACCGGCTCTGGCGTGGAGTTATGGAGTCGGGGACCTCATCCGCAGCTCTCCCGCGATGGATTCCGACGGCAGGGTGTATGTCGGCTCGTTTTGGAATGGCCGCCTCTACTGCATGAATGCGGACGCGAGCTTCCGCTGGAGTTATGACATCGGATCATACATCGATGAAACGTCCTCGCCGGCGATAGGTTCGGGCGGCGAGGTGTACATAAGCTCGAGGGCCGGCAGCCTCTGCCGCATCAATTCAATCGGGAGCCTCGACTGGAGTTATACAAGCGGCAACCAGATGACTTCCTCTCCCGCGATAGGTTCGGGCGGGATGGTGTATGTCGGTTCGCAAGATAATTGTCTCTACTGCATCAATTCAACCGGAAGCCGCGCCTGGAGTTATAGAACCGGGTACTACATAACTTCTTCGCCCGCGATAGGTCCGGATGGGAGGGTGTGCGCCGGATCGGATGATACCCGCCTCTACTGCATCAATTCAAACGGAAGCCGCGCCTGGAGTTATAGAACCGGGGCCGGCATAGGGTCTTCGCCCGCGATAAACTCGGGTGGAAGGGTGTATGTCGGCTCGGATGATTTCGAAGTGTACTGCATCAATTCAACCGGGAGCCTCGGCTGGAGTTATAGGACCGGGACCTCCGTCACATCATCGCCCGCAATAGGTTCGGATGGGAGGGTGTACGCCGGATCGGATGATACCCGCCTCTACTGCATCAATTCAAACGGAAGCCTGGACTGGACGTATAGAACCGCCGCCTTGATAGATTCCTCGCCCGCGATAGATTCGGATGGGAATGTGTATATTGGCTCGAATGACAATAGTCTCTACCGAATCGATTCAAGCGGAAGTCTCGACTGGAGTTACGGAACCGGGAACGTCGTAATTTCCTCGCCCGCTATAGGTTCGGATGAGAGGGTGTACGTCGGCTCGGCGGATTTCAACCTCTATTGCATTCAACAGCAGCCCACTTCCACGCCGACGGAGACGCCGACAGAAACGCCGACAGAGATGCCGACGAGCGCCCCGACAGCGGCGCCCGTGCCGCAGGCGGAGATGCTGCTGAATGGAGCGTCGTTCGCACGCGGCGACTTCTTCTCGGCGACATTCCAGTTGAACAGGGCAATCACACAGCCGTTCACCGTGTACGCGGTTGTCATCATGCCGGGCGGGTTCATGCTCGACGCGCTCACGCTCGGGCCGAATGTGAAGCCGGTCGCCTCGAATATGCCGCGCCTCGACCCGCCGTTCTCGTACCCGCTCATCTCCCTGAACCTTCCGATGGGTGCGCCTCTCGGGCAGTACGAGGTCGTGGCGGCGTTCTTCGACCCCTTGAAGTCTATTACGGGGCGGGCGGACGCGTTCCTCGACGTGAGCGCGAAGTTCACCATCCAGTAGAAGTGAAAACATCCGGTGCGGGCTTCGCCCATCGAAAGAGCCGCCCCGCGCCCTCGTGACGAAAGATAGGGGGAGCGGCTTCGGCTCGCAAGACTTCACCTCGCGCGTTCATTCCTAAAGTACAAAGGGGCCTCATTAGAGGCCCCTTTGTATAGGCTCCCCATCGTTGACACGTTTAGAACTCTCTGCTTGGCACCCACGCGAGAGACGAGGGAGATTTTCAGCAATCTGGATAAGCTGGCCGCCGCTGTATAGCCTATCTCCCGGCAGACGCCAGAACCATAATCCGGCGAATGGCCGAGTGCGTATCAATCCCCGATGTGGTGCAGTGCGGGGAGCCCTGAGCATTTCTACCCCCACCCCGCGGGATACTATAGTTTCCCAGAGAAACCGAATCGGTGACGTATCCGAATAAGGATATTTCGCACCTCTTAGAGTCTTGTTACACTCAATCCCGAAGAGGCACAACATCGGTTGCTGGTGAGAGTAATTATCCGTTGCCGCAAACCGAAGGAGGGGACTGATGAGACGCGGATTATATCTTGGTGTGGTGATGTCCTGCTTTATGGCTTAGTACGTGTGAAAAGATACGAAAGGGGTTATGATGAAATCGATTGTTCGAATGGATGTAGTAGGCTGGTTTAGAAAGGCCGTTTATTCCGGTATGAGGAGACTAACCCGCCGCCGCGATATGAGACGGTATTGTATGGTCTCATTTCCGCTTGTCGTATTCAGCGTCTTGTCTATTGGTTCATCCGCGCATGGTTCCGGGCAAGTAATCGCGGGGGGGTACAATAACTACGGCCAATGCACTGTGCCGGCGGATGCCCAAACCGGGGTGGCCCAGATTGCAGCAGGGGAAGCTCATAGTCTGGCCCTGAAGGCTGGGAAAGTGATCGCGTGGGGGTCCGATTGGGAGGGCGAATGCGATGTGCCGGCGGATGCCCAAGCCGGGGTGGCCCAGATTGCAGGAGGGGGCACTTATAGTCTGGCATTGAAGGCTGGGAAAGTGATCGCGTGGGGGGGCAATGACAACGGCCAATGCGATGTGCCGGTGGATGCCCAAAGCGGTGTGACCCAGATTGCAGGGGGAAAATACCATAGTCTGGCATTGAAGGCTGGGAAAGTGATCGCGTGGGGGGCCAATGACTACGGCCAATGCACTGTGCCGGCGGATGCCCAAAGCGGGG
>Ga0315288_10003331_pt1 | contig 20520 bp, 15 predicted proteins | sample YL17G11_20_MG_FD_203454 | JGI IMG/M metagenome (GOLD analysis project Ga0315288, IMG submission 203454) | Sediment microbial communities from Yellowstone Lake, YNP, Wyoming, USA - YL17G11_20 | ecosystem: Environmental > Aquatic > Freshwater > Lake > Sediment | place: USA: Wyoming | collected... | reverse complement strand
CAGGAGCCGATCGGTCATGGATGTTTCCCGCGCTGCCAGACAAACGATCAGCCAGACGGAAAAGCCGATCAGCCCGGCGACGATCCAGTAGTGTCCCACCTCCAGAAAGACCTTGGGCTGAAAAATGACAGGCAGCGTCGTGAACACCGCGCTGGAAACGGGCTCGATGGTCGGCACGGCCGGCAAGGGCACCACCCAGGCAAAGTTCGTGCCAGGACCCACGAACGAGGTTTCAATGACCAGGCGCTCAACCCCGTTCGTATAGTGAATCAGCGCGCGTTGATCCGGGATCTGCATCTTCGCGTAGCCGATGCCGGGCCAGACCGTTCCGTCTGCGCGGAGGGGGGACAGCGACCACACCGCCAGCAGTCCCAAGAGCAGGATCAGGATCCGTTTCATAGCGTGAGTGGCGGGAGCACTATCCCGCGCCAGCCAGGGCCCTTCAACCCTGAACTCGTAAATCGTTTGTCAGTCCCGTGTGAGAGAATCGCCAGACGACCCGAGCTGGATGACGGTGCCGAGGGTTGCACGTGACTCCGCCTGAACCCTTAGCGACCGATGACGGTACTCTGGGCCCCGACGTTCGGTGTCCAGGCTTTAGCCTGCTTGGCACGCTAAAGCGTGGACACCCAACAGTGAGGCGCATGCGGCTGTCGCCAAGGATTGAGATGGCTCCGCCGCGACCTCTGCCCAGCCTTGACCCCTGCGAAACCCGGTCGTAGGTTCGGCCTGTATTCGGGGAGCTGCCCGGTCCCGCGGGGCGGGACGAAGGCTGAGAGATCTGCGCGGGGGCGCAGATGGACCCGTGGAACCTGATCCAGGTAATGCTGGCGAAGGGAGCCACCCGCGTGGCAGCCGGTTTCTTCCTTCGCTCCGCTCCCGGATCCAGAGTTGCAGGGCGTCGGTCCGTCCCAAGGGTGTTTGGAGGCGGCCGCCGTGCTGATAACGGTTGGGTTGCCTATGATCGCGAGCAAAGACTCATTCGAACCGCATAGCAGCGAATCCCGCACAGCGGGACCCAACTCCCGGCGCGTTTACGTCCCGGGCAAGCTGCATCCCACCGTCCGCGTCCCCATGCGCGAGATCACGCTCTCGCCCAGCAAGCTGGCCGGAGGCGGCGTCGAAGCCAACGAGCCGATCCGTCTCTATGACTGCTCGGGCCCCTGGGGCGATCCCGAGTTCAAGGGTGAGGTGGCTCAGGGCCTGCCTCCGCTCCGCCGGGGCTGGATTCTGGAGCGCGGCGGCGTTGAGGAAGGCGAGGGCCGGCCGGCGAAACCGATTGACGGTGGCGATCTCTCGGATCAACAGCGCAGCCTGGGCCAGACAAAGCTCCAGGATGAAACGCCGTTCCGCCTCGATCCAATCGCGCTGCCGAAGCAGAAGATCCTTCGCGCCAAACCGGGGCAGGTTGTCACTCAACTTGCTTACGCCCGCGCCGGGATCATCACGCCCGAGATGGAGTTTATCGCCATCCGCGAGAACCTGCGAATCGCGGATCACGGAATGCGGATCGCGGAACTGGGCAACGACATCATCCGAAACGACCTCAGCAAGCAACACGTCGGCTCGTCCCAACTCGGAACTCGGAACTCGGAACTCGGAACCACCCCCGCCGTCTTCCGCCGCTTTCCTCAACGCATTCCTGCCGCGATCACCCCCGAGTTCGTGAGAAGCGAGGTGGCCGCCGGTCGCGCCATCATCCCCGCCAACATCAACCATCCCGAATCCGAACCGATGATCATCGGCCGCAATTTCCTCGTGAAGATCAACGCCAACATCGGCAACAGCGCCGTCGCGTCCAGCATCGAGGAGGAAGTCGAGAAGATGCGCTGGGCCGCGCAGTGGGGCGCGGACACGGTTATGGATTTATCCACCGGCAAGAACATCCACGCCACGCGCGAATGGATTCTCCGCAACTCCCCCGTGCCCATTGGCACCGTGCCGATTTACCAGGCGCTCGAGAAAGTCGGCGGCAGGGCCGAGGACCTCACCTGGGAGATTTACCGCGACACCCTCATCGAACAGGCCGAGCAGGGCGTGGATTACTTCACCATTCACGCCGGCGTGCTGCTGCGCTTCATCCCGCTCACCGCGCATCGCATGACGGGCATCGTCTCTCGTGGCGGCAGCATCCTCGCCAAGTGGTGCCTCGCCCATCACCAGGAGAACTTCACCTACACCCACTGGGACGACATCTGCGAGATCCTGGCGGCCTACGACGTCGCGTTCAGCATCGGCGATGGACTGCGCCCCGGCTCGATTGCCGATGCCAACGACGAAGCGCAATTCGCCGAACTCAAAGTGCAGGGCGAACTCACCGAGCGCGCCTGGGCCAAGGGCGTGCAGGTGATGAACGAAGGCCCGGGCCACGTGCCATTGCACATGATCGAGGAAAACATGCACAAGCAGCTTGAGTGGTGTCACGAAGCGCCGTTCTACACGCTCGGGCCGCTCACCACCGACATCGCGCCCGGCTACGACCACATCACCAGCGGCATCGGCGCGGCGATGATCGGCTGGTATGGCTGCGCGATGCTCTGCTACGTCACGCCGAAAGAGCATTTGGGATTGCCTAACAAAAAAGATGTCAAGGACGGCGTGATTGCTTACAAAATTGCGGCGCACGCGGCGGACCTGGCGAAAGGCCATCCGGGCGCGCAGTATCGGGACAATGCGCTCTCCAAAGCGCGGTTTGAATTCAGGTGGGAGGATCAGTTTAACCTGTCACTTGATCCCGTGACGGCCCGTGAATTTCACGATGAAACGCTGCCACAGGAGGGAGCAAAGACCGCCCACTTCTGCTCCATGTGCGGGCCACATTTCTGTTCCATGAGAATTACCGAGGACGTGCGGAAGTATGCGGCGGAGCAGGGCATCGCCGAGGAAGCAGCGTTGAAAAAGGGGATGGAAGAAAAGTCCCGCGAGTTCACGGAGAAGGGCAGCGAGCTTTACGCGAAGGCGTGACTTCGGCACAATTACCGCCATGTCGCCCTACCAAGACTTCACAGCTCGCCTGAAGCTGCTCATCAGCAAAAATCCGCATCTCGTCACGACGACGTTGAGCAACATCTTCACGATGCGGTTGATTGGGAACAAGACGCACGGCGACCTGGCGGAAATCGCGATTGCCGAGTTCATCAACCAATTCATGTATGACTTCAAGTCGTTGCATGTGGGCAAGGACCTCTATCGCGCCAAGGAGCACGAGGAGGACATCAAGATCATCAATGAGATCACGAAGGCGGAGTTTCCTGTCAGTCTGAAGGCTTACGGCGACGGGCCGCTTCAACTCTCCACGGACAAGAACTTCCAGATGTTCCCGAAGCTCAAAGCGCTGGGGACGCTGATTGAAGGCACTGCACTCGCACAAGTGTGGGCCGACCCGGTGTTTGCCGAGTTTGGCAGCCTCAGTGTCCTGCCGCTCATCTACGACGAGAAGAAACAGCGGTGCAACATCCTCGTCTTTGATTCCGAGACTGCCAGAAAGCGCGTGACGCGCATCGCTTTGGAGGAAGCGGGACACGGACGCAAGCATCCCGTCTTTCGCTTCCATGACGGCAATGGCGACTACGTCTGCGAAGTTCGCTACGGGAGCGCGACAGCCAACGCCTTGCAACGCGGCCTATGGACGCACACGAAGAACGGCCTGAAGTATTTCGAGAGCGTCACGGACGGCTGGATTGATTACTCGCACAACCATGTCCTCGTGAAGCTGTTCTCCCACGCACTCGTCGCCACGAGCAAAGGCCACGAAGCGGCTTTGGAAAAACTCAAGCAGGACATCGAGGAGCAGAAAGAAAAGTCGCAACTCGGATGAGAAAGCAAACGCTGAACTTGTTTCAAGACCTCGTGGTGGACGCCCCGCCGACGGAGGGTATCAAATACGCCGGCTCGAAGCTCAAGCTGCTGCCCCACATCCTGCAGCTCGTCCAAAAGGTGAAGCCGCGCACCGTTCTCGATGGCTTCTGCGGCACGACGCGCGTATCTCAGGCGCTGGCCCAAAGCGGCCATCGCGTCATCGCCAATGACATCTCCGCGTGGTCAGAGGTTTTCGGGAAATGCTATCTGCTCAACACACACTCACCAGAGCACTACCAGCCACTGATTGACCATCTCAACGCACTGCCCGGACGAGACGGATGGTTCACTGAGCACTACGGCGGCGAACCAAACGGCGGTTGCTCCGTGAGCGAAGATGGCCTCAAGAAGCCGTGGCAGAAGCACAACACCAGACGACTGGACGCAATTCGCGAGGAGATTGACCGGCTCACGCTATCAGACGTGGAGCGGTCTGTCTTGCTGGCCAGCTTGATTCTCGCGCTGGACGAAGTGGAAAGCACGCTCGGCCATTTCGCCTCCTACCTCAACGATTGGTCGCCCCGCTCCTACAACAAACTTCAACTGCAAGTGCCTCGCCTGTTCCCGCGACTTGAAGCTCATTCAGTTCACCGTGGCGACATCTTCGACCTGCTGCCGCGCGTGGAGGCAGACCTCGCCTACTTCGACCCGCCTTACGGCTCGAACAACGAAAAGATGCCGCCATCGCGGGTGCGCTACGCCGCCTACTACCATCTCTGGACGACAATTTGCCTGAACGACAAGCCTCCGATCTTTGGCAAAGCGAAACGACGCGTGGACACGTCGGACAAGGTGGCCTGCTCCGCGTTTGAGGAATTCCGCAAAAGCGACGGCGGGCGCTTCATGGCTGTTGAAGCCATTGAGCGCCTTTTGAAGGCAACGCGCGCGAAGCACATCCTCCTTTCCTACAGTTCGGGCGGACGGGCGACTGCGGAGGAGTTGAACGAGGTGGTCTCGTCGGTTGGACAGGCGCTTGAGGTTCTTGAGGTGGATTACCGGAAAAATGTCATGGCGGGGATGCGTTGGACGAACGAGTGGATTTCCGAAGCAGAGATGCCGAACAAGGAATTCCTGTTCTTGATCGGGAAGTCATGAACGGCAGTTGCGACATCATGGCCCACCTACGACGTGAGCTTCAGCATCGGCGACGACCTGAGTCCCGGCTCGATTGCCGACGCCTTCAAAGAAGAACTCGGATATGGCACTGAGCGAAAAGTCCCGCGCCATCCTGCAAGCCATCGCAAAGGGCCACACTTACGAGGAAATCCTCGTTCAAGACTTGGAATGGACTTACCACGACATCTTCCAAGCCGCAGCCGAGGCGCTCGAAGCTCGAAGCGAACTCACCACGCGCGCCTGGGCGAAGGGCGTGCAAGTGATGAACGAAGGCCCGGGCCACGTGCCATTGCACATGATCGAGGAAAACATGCACAAGCAGCTTGAGTGGTGTCACGAAGCGCTGTTCTACACGCTCGGCCCGCTCACGACCGACATCGCGCCCGGCTACGACCACATCACGAGCGGCATCGGCGCGGCGATGATCGGCTGGTATGGCTGCGCGATGCTTTGCTACGTGACCCCGAAAGAGCACTTGGGATTGCCCAACAAGAAAGATGTCAAGGATGGCGTGATTGCTTACAAAATTGGGATATTCGGGGGATTTCGTGGCTAACACTACAGCGACGTTTTAAGGGACTTCCACTTTTTGAGTTCTTTGATGCGGCGTTTGCGGTGGGATTGCTAGGCCTGATGGTTGCGCCGTGTATGATACTCGACCAGGATCAGGATGTAGCTGGGTTGGCGTTTGGGCTGCGGAAAACTGCACTCCATTAACAGGCGCGCTTGCGGCATGGTCAACGCCGGCGTTTTTTTGAACTTGATCTGGAGGACCAGGAGGACCAGTTGGGCCAAGAACACCCGGCGCGTGTGCCGATGCCAAGCGGTCCGAGAGCGGTGTTCGTAATGGTCCAGGCCGAGCTCGGATTTATCTTCCTGAAAACACCGTTCGATCGGCCAGCGCGCCCCACTCACTCGAACCAGTTCTGTCATCGGGGTCTCTTCAGGAGCGTTGCTCAAACCGATCTTCTACAGTTTGAAAACCTGGCTCTCTGATAGTGAAGGGGTTGCGACGACAGCAAAACCTCTTGGCACTACATTTCCCGTCCGCTTGGCGCTGGATTCATGATTTCTCCCGCAACGTCGGGGGCAGGGCTGCTCCCGCCGCGACACACGCCTTGTGAGCCTGCCCCAGCACCTGACTGCGTAACACAAAACGCTTGCCCTGAAACACGGCCTCGACCTCGTGAAGATTGTCCAGGCCGCGCAGGATCTCCGCCCACTCCCAGGTTTCTCCCTTCTCCTCCAATCGCTGCTCCAGCGCCCGCTTGAGCAGCAACGCCAGGAAACTGCAGAAGACGTGTCCGCGGATCGTCTCGTCCCGTTTGTGATAGATCGGCCGCGTCTCCAAAATCGACTTCATCGTGCGGAACATATCCTCCACCATCCAGAGCTGCTTATACGCGGAGGCCACCCTTTCCGGTTCGGCCGTCTGGTTGGTCCGCAAGACCCATTTGCCGTCGTAGCGGGCTTCTTCCTTAACTTTGGCCTGGTTGATCGTAAAGCGCTCCCCCGGACCCGTCCGGAGAAACTTCCGATACCCCTGGTTGCCGATCAACGCTTTGTCCCCTTGCTTCAACTGCTCCCGCAAATGAGCCACGATGGCTTGGCGGTCGGCGGCGTCTTTGCGGCGCTGTTCCTCATTCAAGCAGACCACGTAGCGCCGGTCTTCCAGGAACACTTCTTTGACCTTCAGCGGCGAGGGATCTTGGGCCCTTTGCCGCTCCGGCTGGATTTCCCGGTAACGACCGCGATCGGCCAAAACCCGCTCGCGCACTTCCTGCATCGAGCGCATCCGGGCCCCCAAAATGTAGTCACCGTCCAACGCCCCGGATTCCAACGCCCCGATCGTCTCCGCACTGATCAGTCCCCGGTCGGCGACGAGGCACACCTTGCGCACGCGAAATCGTTCCCGCATCCGCGCCCCCACTGGCAGGAGCGTGGTCACATCGGCCGTGTTGCCCGGCCACAGTTCACAGCACAACGGCCAGCCGTCCCGATCCAGCACCAGGCCCACCACCATCTGCTTCAGATCCGGCCGAGGGTCTTTGCTCTTCCCGTGACGGCCAATCTCCTGGCCGCCCGGGCCTTCGAAGTAGATCGAGGTGGTGTCGAAGAAGACCAGGTCAATCTCGCTGAACAGCTCCCGCCGTTGCTCAAACAAGGCTTCCTCGATCCCCTCCTTGGTGCAACGCGGTGTACCTAAGACCGGGTGGGTCAGTTGCTCCCCCAGGGGTTCACCCAGAAAAGCCATGGCCCGATACAGATGATGCAACTCCAGGGCCTCGGTGCCGGGCAACCGATACGCTTCGCGCCAGCGCTCCGCAGCCCGGTCACTGCCCGCAGCGAACAAGCGATGCATCACCGTCAGATAGACGGCCCGCTCCACGTCGAACTCGTAGCGCCGCCCTTCCAGAGCCCGCTTCGGAATCGCGCCGAGCTGCAACTCCTCCCACAGCCGGCCAAAGACCAGATCCGGACCCACCCGCTGCACGGCCACCGCTTCGGTCTGACCCGCGGCGTGCGCATCGATCACGGCCAACTTCTCGCAGAACCGCAACCCCGACCGCAGCAGCGTGTCCAACTGCCCCGTGGCTTGCAGGAGGTCCAACCGGCCCACGGTAGTCAGGACGTGCTGCCGAACCTGCTGCTGCTCACGGAAGCTGCGGACGATCTGCAAGTAGGCGTAGGCGCCGGTGCGTTGGACGCGAAAATACATAGGGTCCGCTGCTTTCCTCTACGACAGTTGACCCTGGGCACCGTGAATTCAATAAAGAATTAAGCCTCTGGTGAAGAATTTGCCACTACCTTTCGAAATCGATTTCCGCGAACGCGTGAAAACCGCCCATTTTCGACGAGTTTCCGCGCTGATCGCCCTCGAAACTGTAGAAGACGTGTCAAGGTCGTGGGCGTCGTCCTCGTCAATTCCTCCACCACTTGCGGGTAGCCGCTCGGAGTGACCGTCGCCACCAGGTACCACGTCGTCACCCCGCCGGCCACTTTCTTGATCCGGTTGCCGTCCGCGTCGTACGTGAGCGTCACCGAGGGACTGGCCTGCGTCAGCAGGCGGTTCGCCCAGTCGTACGTGAACGTCCCGCCGTAGCTCGTGTTGTTGCCGTTGGCATCGAGATAGGTGCTGGGCGTCGTGGGGGTGGCGTCATTGTCAATCTGGTCGCGCTGGTCATAGTTGAAGGACTGCGCGCCCAGGGAACCCAAGGTCCCGCTTCGGCTGGTGCGATTGGCAACGTCGTCGAAGCCGTAGCTCAGGGTGCCGGTGGGCGCTGTCGTCGCGATCTGCTCGCTCGTGAGCCGGTAGCCGTTGTCATAGCCCCACGTGTAGTTGCGGATGCTGCCGTTGTTCGTCTCGGCTAACGTCAGTCGATTGCCCGGCGGTCCCAGCGTGTAACCGAACCCCGCCTTCACCGTGCCCGCCTTGGCCCACACCAGGTTGGTCAGCCGGTTGAGCGCATCGTAGCGGTAGAGGTTGGTGACGCCGTTCGGGTATGCCACCGTCTGGAGGTTCCCGACGCCGTCGAAGGTGTAGTACGTGTCCTTGGTGCCCGTCAGCCGGTTGTCCGTCACCTTCTTCAGCCGGCTCAACTCGTCGTATTGGTAGCTCAGGCTCACGCCGTTGGCCGTCGTCGAGTCCAGCGTCAGCAGGTTCCCGGCGTCGTCGTAACTGTACTTGAGCGTGCCCGCCGGCGTCGAGTTCGTCTTGAGCCAGCCCAAGGCGTCGTACACCCAACTGTGCGTTCCGCTGGCATCCACCCGGTTGGTCAATTGCCCCAGCGCCGAGTAGGTGTACGTCTCCAGCAAGGTGGAACCGTTCCACCGCTTCCAGCGCCGGCCGAGCTGGTCGTATTGGTTGGTGATGACCGTCCCGTTGAAGTTCGTCTGCGCGAGCAGCCGCGACGCCTTGTCGTAGCCGAAACTCTGCGACACCGAGAGCGGCAGAGTGCGCTGCGTGCGCCGCCCCAGGGCATCGAAGCTGTATCTCGTCGAGCGCGTCAGGGCGTCGATCTGGTTCGTCAGGTTGCCGCCGGGGTCGAACTGGAAGCTGGTCACTTTGCTCAGCGAGTTGGTGACCGACGTGAGCCGGCTCAACGCATCGAAGCCAAAGCCGGTCGGCAGTCCGGCCTAGTTGGTCACCGCCACCCGCCGATCCAACGCGTCATAGACATTGGTGATGCCGGTGCGCGTACCGCCCACCACCGTCGCCGGGAAGATCGTTTTGACCTGCCGATTCAAGGCGTCGTAAACATAATCGGTCGCGCGTCCGAGCGCATCTATATTAGATTCGTGCGGTTGCCCGTGGCATCGTAGGCGTAGGTCGTGACCTGTTGCACGGCCTTACCCAGCGCGTTCGTCACGGACGTGCGCCGGCCCTGCGCGTCGTAACCAAAGGCGGTGATGATGCCCAGCGCGTTGACCGTCTGCGCCACGCGGCCGTTGGCGTCGTAGATCGTGGCGTTGGTGGACTGTTCGGCCAGGCCAAAGGCGTTGGTGATCGCGATCAGACGGTTCTGCGCGTCGTGGCCGAAGCGGGTCTCCACCCCGAGCGCATTCGTGACGGCAATCTGGTTCCCATTGGCATCGTAACCGTAGGTCGTCGTGGCGAGCGCATTCCAAGTGCTGCCTGAATAATAGCCCACCGAACTCCTCGTGAGGTTGCCGGTCGCAGGATCGTAGTAATTGGTTGTGACGACACCGGTGGCATCCGCCGTGCGGACCAGCCAGCCGTAGGTTGGATCGTAGGTGTTCGTGACCACGATGCCGTCGGAGTTCCCTACGGTCAGCAGCAACCCGCGACTGTCGTAGGAATTCGTGGTCGAGTAGCCGCGTGCGTCCGTGGCCACCAGCGGATTGCCCGTCCCGTCGTAAGTGTACGTCGTGATCCGTTGCAGCGAGCCGCCGAAGGCATTCGTCACAAACAGCGGCAGGCCGTTGGTGTCGTAGCCGATGCGGGCGACCACGCCAAGGGTATTCGTGGCTGCGATCCGGTTGTCGGTATTGTCGTAGCCAAAGGTCGAGATTTGCTGGATTGAAGTGCCCAGCGCGTTGGTGATGGCGGTCACGTTCCCGCGCGTGTCGTATGCGAAGGAGTTGGTGTTCCCCAAGCGATCCACGATCTGCTCGATCCGGTTCGTGAGATTGTGGGTGATCGTGTTGGTGCGGCCGTCGGCGTCGATGATCCCGATGAGTTTCCCGTTGTCGTCATAGAGATTCCGCGCCGCCGGGATTCCGCGAGCATCGTCGATGGCGGTGATGTAGTGCGGGAACTTGGGGTGATCGTAGTGATAGACGTTGGTGAGGTAGCTCCCGGCCGTGCGGTCCACGAGCCGCAGCACGCGGATCAGGTTGCCCGTGTCCTCGTTGTACACGTACTTGACCGCGGGCAGGCCATTGGTCCCGGCCACCGGATCGCGCAGGGCGGTGATGCGGTTCTTCGTGTCCCGTTCGAAACGAATCGTGCGGGTGGGGACGTTGTTGGTGTTCCGGTGTTCGATGCTTGTGTCCCCGATGATGATCTGGTCGCCGGTGCGCTGTTCGATGCGGGTGAGGCGGGGTTTCCCAGGATGCGGTTGGATGTAGTAGGTTCCGCCATCGAAATCGCCGGCTTCGTCCTGGTACACGTAGGTCGGCGACTGGGGCTGACTCGGCGGATCGCGGTCGATGCGGAACTTGGTGCCGTCCTGGAGGGTCAGAATCAGCGTGGGGAAATCATACGCCTCCATCGGGGTGGAGGCATACCCAGCACTCCAGACCGGCGGCAGCCCCGGCAGACAGATCAGGGTGTTGTCGCCCGGACCGTCCGACGTTGTCGGATTGGGCGTGGAAAGGGTGGCATGGACTCCCGGCGCTGCCGTCCAGTGGGCATCCAGGCACCCCGGCAAGTCTTCGGAGTCCGCCGTGTTGACCAGATTGAACAGGAACGTGGTGCGCCGCCCGTCGGGCAGGGTCAACGTCACGTTGCGGCCCCCGCTCGTGCGCAGGCTGAAGTTGAGCGCGGAGTTGTCGTAGGGATCGTCCGCGCCGTCGAGGGCGGCGGTGGCGGCGACCACCCGTCGGTCCTCGTCGATGACCACGTCCATGTCGTTCAGGGCGTAGGTCCAGCCGGGGCCGAAGTCTCCCTCACCCCCGACCCCTCTCCCATCCGATGGGCGAGGGGAGAGAGCGTTGAAGGAGTTGTAGGTGCGGACGACGGTGAGCGGGATGCCGTTGACCGGGACGACAAGGTCTTGCTCACTGAAGCTCAACTTCGCGTCAATGGAGGAGAATGCCGTTGAACGCCTGCAAAACTTCTGAAATAAACGCGGCCGACATAGCTGGGACAGTCGCAGCCATAACCGAAGGCGATCCGGGTGTTGCGAGTGAAAAAGCCTCCTACAACACCCCTGGTTGACCGGGACAGCGCCACGAGGCGGGCAAGGCGTTTGGCTGTTCAGTCGGATGTAGGTGAGCTTGGCTTCATTTTCCGAAGCGTTCGTAACCGAGAAGCTGTCCCAGCGCCTAATTCTCATTGGCAACTCGGGTGCTATGGTTGGCGTGTCGAGTTCAATTCCGGCGTCGAGCGATTCCCCAGGCAGTGATTCCCCCGAGCGCCGGCCGAGCAAGATCAAGATGGACAAGACCGCCTCGGATCGGCAAGCATACGCACCGAGAACCATCAGCCACCAGAAACCGGAAGGAACAAGCGTGAACCCCCTGACCTCCCCAACCCCAGAGCGCTCGCCTCGATCGAAAGCTGGGCTGCGCGCAGGTGAAACACATCTCAATCGGCGCCGGTTTCTCGGGACCACCCTGCAAGCAGGCGCTTTTCTGCTGGCGCCTCAGGTGATCTCCGCGGCCGTCCTGGGCCGGGATGGGGGCGTGGCCCCCAGCGAGCGAATCGTGCTCGGCGCCATCGGGATTGGCAATCGCGGCGGATACGTGTTGGGCTGCTTCCTCCAGGAACCAGATGTGCGATTCGTCGCCATCTGCGACGTCAAGGCGAAGCGGCGCGAGGCGGTCAAGAAGACGGCCGATGCCAAGTACGGGAACCAGGATTGCGCAACGTACCGCGATCTGCGCGAGTTGCTGGCCCGCGCGGATCTCGATGCCGTCTTGATCGCCACGGGTCCGAACTGGCACGCAACAGCCTCGATCCTGGCGGCCGAAGCGGGCAAGGACGTGTACTGCGAGAAACCGTGCACGAAGAACATCGCGCAGAGCCTGGCGCTGGCCGACACCTTCCGTCGCACGGCGCGCGTGTTCCAGGCGGGGACCCAGCGGCGCAGCCTGCCCAACTTCATGTTCGCGATCGAGTTGGCGCGCCGCGGGAAACTCGGCAAACTCCAGACGATGCACGCGCATCCAGGAGGCCTGGGCACGGCCATGAGCGGGTGGGCACCGGCCGAACCCGAGCCGCCCAAAGAGGAAGTAGACTGGGACCTATACCTCGGGCCTTCGGCCTGGCGGCCCTTCAACCCGCGGTTCCTCGATGGTTTCAACTTCGAAAAGGGCGGGGGCATGGTCGGTGGCGGATGCCTGGAATGGGGTTCCCATTGCGTGGACCTCTGCCAATGGGCGAACGATGCCGACGACACCTCGCCGGTGGAGTACGAGCCGCGGGAGGGCAAGCTCTTCGCGCGCTATGCCAACGGCGTCAACCTGGTGATGCGCGACGACGGATGGGTGGGGCTGGGCTCGTGTCCGGTTCGCTTCGAAGGCGACACCGGCTGGGTGGAGACGGGCGATGACGCCGAGTTTGCCGCCAGCTCCCCGGCGCTGCTCGCCGGGCGACGCGAGAAAATCGCCGGCTACCCGGCCGACTTCCATGTGCGCGATTTTCTGGACTGCGTGAAGACGCGCGGACACCCGCGTGCCAACGCCGACGTGGCGTGTCATTCGCATATCACCTGTCACGCCGCGAACATCGCCCTGTTCCTGGGGCGCAAGCTCCAGTTCGATCCCGTGAAGAATGAGTTCATCGGCGACGAACAGGCCAACCGACTGCGCTCCGAGGCGCTGCGCGAACCCTGGCGGATCTAGGAAACGCACTTTCATCACCACTCCAGACCGCAAGGATATTTATGATGCTCAAGATTCGAGATTCCACATCGTGGATTGTTTCCATCGCGGGGATCGCTGTTGCGCTGGCGACCAGTCCAGTCCATGTCACCGCCGCCGATGCGCCAAAGTCACCCGAAGCGACGCAGCGCGAACTGCTCGGCGTGCTCCAGTCGGACGCGCCGCCCCAGGACAAGGCGATGGCGTGCAAGAAACTCGCCATCTACGGGACGAGGGAGGCCGTTCCCGCGCTGGCCGCACTGTTGTCGAACCCGGAACTGTCGTCTTGGGCGCGGATCGCCCTCGAGGCAATTCCGGATCCGGCCGTGGACACGGCGTTACGTGAAGCGATGGGCAAGCTGCAGGGCAAATTGCTGGTCGGCGTGGTTAATTCCATCGGCTATCGACGCGACGCCCAAGCGGTCAAATTGCTCGCGGAGAAGCTCAAGGGTGCTGACGGGGAGGTGGCGGCGGCGGCAGCGGCCGCCTTGGGCCACATCGGCGGCGATCTGGCCGCCAAGACCCTGGAGTACTGCCTCGCCAATGGGCCGGCTGGAGTCCGTCCAAGCGTTGCCCAAGGCTGCATTCTGTGTGCGGAACGCTTCCTGGCCGAAGGAAGATCGACAGACGCCATCAAGTTGTACGACCAAGTCCGGAAGGCGGACGTGCCCAAGCAGGTGGTTCAGGAGGCGATCCGCGGGGCCATTCTGAGTCGCAAGTCTGCCGGGCTCTCCTTGCTGCTCGAGCAACTGCGATCTTCGGACAAGGCGACGTTTGGCATCGGATTGCGCACCGCCCGCGAGCTCCCCGGCCGCGAAGTGACCGATGGGTTGTCGGCCGAGCTGGGGCGGTCCAGTCCGGACCGGCAGGCCTTGATCCTGCTGGCTTTGGCGGATCGCACCGACACAGCGGTGTTGCCCGCGGTTCTTCAGGCAGCCAGGAGCGGTTCCCCGAAGTTACGGATTGCAGCGGTGGGCGTGTTGGAACGTCTGGGTAACGTGTCCAGCGTGCCGGTGTTGCTGGAAGCCGCGATCGCCGGCGATGCTGAACTCGCGCGGAAAGCGACGACGGTGTTGGCAAGGTTAGCCGGCACGGAGATGGATTCAGACCTGCTCGCCCGACTACCGAAAGCGTCGGGCAAGACACGTCAGGTTCTTATCGAACTCGCTGGGCAGCGTCGAATGGAGCGGGCCCTTCCAGAGATCCTGCCCTGTGCCGAGGATGCCGACGCCGGAATCCGCGGCGCGGCAGTGCAGACCATCGGCGCGATCGGCGAAGCCAGGCAGAGCGCCGACCTCGTGAAGTGGCTCCAGCAGCCGCGAAGCCCGCAGGAGCGCGCGAACCTGGAGAAAGCCCTCCTGACACTCGGCGGCCGCTGCGGGGCAGCCTGCGTGCCTTACGTGGTGCCGTTGATGCGGAGCGACGATGTCGCCGCGCGCCTGATCGCGCTGCACGCGCTGGCGGCGGTCGGCGGATCCCAGGCTCTGACCGCTGTGCAATCGGCGCTCGACGACAAAGACGAGTCGGTCCAGGACGAAGCCGTGCGGACCTTATCGACCTGGCCGAACAACTGGCCTGAAGACGACGGCGTGGCCGTACCGCTGCTCACTCTGGCCAAGTCCGGCAAGAAGCTGTCGCATCAGGTGCTGGGTTTGCGGGGTTACCTGCAGTACGTCCAGGAGGACAAGAAGCTCAAGGACGAACAGAAAGTGGCCCGGGTGACCGAGGTGCGGTCGTTGCTCAAGCGGCCGGACGAGACGCGCCTGGCGATTGCGGCCCTCGGGTCCATCCCGACCGCCGGCGCGCTGGAAGCGCTGGTGACCTTCACCGCCGACTCGGCGGTCGCGGAAGATGCGTGCTCCGCGATTGTGAATCTCGCCGGCCGGAACCTGGAAGGAGCATCCAAGGACCAGCGTCAGAAAGCGCTTCAGACGGTGCTTGAGACATCGAAAAACGACGCGACGAGGAAGAAGACCGAGAGGATTCTGCAGGGAGTCAAGTAGCGGGGAGCGGTTGGGCGTGGTGCGCCGCTGTGAAGGCTCCGCCAGAGGAGCCTTCACAGCTCAGCTTGGCGTCGTCGGGTCAGCACCTTGATCGTCCCCACAGGGGGAGTCATGATCGACCCACCCTTTCCCGTGCCGACCAGGGACCGGGAATTTGCTTGCGTCGGCTTGGGGGCGGCTCGTAGCTTTTGGAGCGTCGTTCGGATGCCAGTGTAGCTCAGTGGCAGAGCAACGGTTTCGTAAACCGTAGGTCGGTGGTTCGATCCCACTCACTGGCTCCACTTCCTTTGCCTTGGCGCGATCAGATCGTGAACACTTCGTGGGAGCAGGGGCTGGTTTCGTTCGACTTCTGACCCGCGCGGTGAACCCCGCTGAACCCAAAGCCATGGCGCATTCATGAACGGAATACCCGTCCTCCACGTCGAAGCGGACTGCATTGCCCGCGCCTGGGAATTGTCGCTGATCGCCCTGCACGAGCGGGGCTGCAGCCTCAAGACCGAATATGACAAGCCCGAGGATCCGCCGAGCAAGGATGCCACGATGATCATCACCATCACCGACCCGCTCAGCGAACCGATGATTCACAAGGACTTTCCCGGCGGACCGGTCGAACTGCAGGAATACGTAATGGAGGTGTGCGAGGGCATCAAAGATCATCTCGTGCGGAACCCGGAGGACCCGAAGGACACGCGCTGGGAATACACTTATCACCAGCGGCTGTTCGCCTATACGGTGCCGACGTTGAGATCCACCGACCAGATCGAGACGCTCTGCCAGAAGCTCGCCAAGACCCCGCACACGCGCCGCGCCCAGGCGATCACCTGGAAAGTCTGGGAGGACAATGACTGTTACGATCCCGCCTGCATGCAGAGCATCTGGTGCCGGATCCTGGAACAGGACGGCCAACCGGTGTTGAGCATGGATGTCCGGTTCCGCTCGAACGACGCATACAAGGCGGCCTTCATGAACCTCTTCGCCTTGGTGCAACTCCAGCAGCGGATTGCCAACCGCGTTGGTGAACTCACGGGGAAGCCGGTCAAGGTGGGCCGCTACGTCCACATGGTGGACAGCTATCACATCTACGGCTCCTACTTCAAAGAGTTCGAAGGCCGCTTCCTCGGCAGCCTCCAGAAACGCACATTTGAGCAACGCTCGCTGCGCTATGCCGACCTCCGCGACATGATGGAGGAAGCCCGCCCGATGCTGCTTGCGAAGGCCCGCACAATGGGAGACCCGAAGGAGTGAACAGGAGGGCAGGGGAGCGATCCCGGCTTTCGCGCTGCCGGTGTCCCTTCGTGTCCCCTCGTTGACACTCCGCTGAGACCTGCCTAGCCTCCGCCAGATGTCCAAGCTGCCCTTTGAGTTGCTGATGGCCCTCCGCTACCTGCGTCCCCGCCGGACGTTCGTGTCCGTTATCACGGTCATCTCGATCCTCGGTGTGATGCTCGGCGTGGCTGTGCTGATCATCGTCATTAGCGTGATGACCGGCTTCGATCGGCAACTCCGCGACCGCATCGTCGGCTTCAACGCCCACCTGCGCATCGTCGCCGCGGGGCCGATGGAGGACTACCGATCCGTGATGGACCTCGTGCGCCGGCAGCCCGGTGTCAAGGGAGTCGCCCCCTACGTCCTTGGCCAGGTGCTCGTGAAGACGCAGCCGGAGGAGGGCAATCCGCGGGTGTTGGCGCCCGTGGTGCGGGGCATCGACACCCGGCTCGAGGGCGGCGTCAGTGTACTGCCGAAGAGCATCGTGGCTGGCGAGTACGACGTGAAAGGGCGCGGCCTGTTGGTCGGTCGCTCGATTGCCGACCGACTGGACGTGAATGTGGGGGATCGGGTGGCGGTGTATTCGGTTCGGGATTTCGAGGAGTGGGAAGAAGGCCGCAAACAAAACAAAGAGGAAGCGCCCCTGGCGGACGATTATGTCGTCCGGGGAATTTTCGACGTCGGCTACCATGAATACAACGACCTGTTTGTCGTGACATCGCTGGCCAATGCCCAGGACATGTACCGGCTCGACGATTCCGTTCATGGCCTGATTGTCACGCTTGATGATCCCGATCAGGCGGAGGCGGTCCGGCGCGAGCTGGGGCCGGTCCTGACGGGCATGGGTCGCGCGGACCCTGGGGAGTTCCAGATCTCGACGTGGATGGAGGAGAACTCGACCATCCTGGAGGCGCTGATCGTCGAGAAGAGCGTGATGTACTACCTCCTTTTCTTCATCGTGCTCGTGGCCGCCTTCGGGATCACCAGCGCCTTGATCACCTTCGTGGTGCAAAAGACGCGCGAAATCGGGATGCTCAAGGCGCTCGGAGGGACGCGTGGCCAGGTCGTGTGGCTGTTCCTCAGCCAGAGCCTGATTGTCGGCGTGGTGGGCGTGATTTGCGGCTTCGGATTGGGCATGTTGGCGGTGTCTTACCGCAACGAGTTCCTGCACTTCATGCGGCGGGCGACGGGTTTCGAGCTGTTCCCCGCCCAGATCTACAACTTCAGCGAACTGCCCGCCCTGATCGTCCCGGGTGACATCGCGGTCATCTGCGGCGGCTCGCTGGTGATCTGCCTGCTGGCCGGCCTGTTGCCCGCGTGGAATGCCGGTCGGCTCAAACCCGTGGAGGCCCTGCGCTATGAATGACGCGCTGGCCAGCTCACCGGCCACCCGAGCGGACACGGGGATCGGCGGCGCGCTCCTCGAAGCGCGTGGCGTGGGGAAATCCTACCTCATGGGGCGACGGTCGCTCGAGGTCTTGCGCGGCGTCCAGGTGTCGGTGGCGCGAGGCGAGTTCCTGGCCCTGCGGGGCGCATCGGGCGCGGGCAAGAGCACGTTGTTGCATCTGTTGGGGGGGCTGGATGCGCCGAGTGCCGGCGAGATCTGGTTTGCGGGTCAGAACCTGGCGCGGCTTTCCACGCTCGCCCTGGCGCGGTTCCGCAACCGCCAGGTCGGCTTCGTCTTCCAGGCCTACCACCTGTTGCCGGAGCTCAACGCGCTCGAGAATGTCTGCCTGCCGGCGCGGATGGCGCGAATGGAGGCCGCCCAAGCGGAGGCACGCGGACGCGAACTGCTCCAGCGCGTGGGCCTGGCGGAGCGCCTGGAACATCGCCCCTACGAGCTCTCCGGCGGCGAACAGCAGCGGGTGGCCATCGCGCGGGCGCTGATCAACTCGCCGGCGTTGATCCTGGCCGATGAACCGACGGGCAACCTGGACTCGCACACGGGGGAGGGGATCATCGATCTGCTCTGTGCGCTCCAGGCCGAACAGCGAACCACGCTCTTGATCGCGACCCACGACGCCCGGGTGGCGGCGCGCGCCCCGCGAGCAGTCGAATTGGTGGATGGGGAAATTCACGCGCCGCCTCCGACCTGAAGCCGGTTTCGGCGGCATTTCTGAGGATTTCCGGTTGCTTTCCCGGTTTGATCCCGCTAAGAATGCGCCGTTCGTCGCATCGCAAACCACTATCGATCTATGCCACAACCTGTCTATCACCCCAGCATCGAAGGCGCACAGCACGGCGCCAAGTCCCTCGCCCAGTTCCTCGACTACGCCAAGGCCTCGGGCGCCAGCGGAGCCCAGCCGTCCAATTTCATGCTCCAGTCCGACAAGGGCTTCAAGAGCGCCAAGGAGATCAAGGAAACGTTCGACGCCCGCGGCTTGAGCCTGGATGGCATCTCCTGCCATTGCCCGACGTGGGTGCACACCACCGCTTGGACCGGCAGCCCGACCATCCGGCCGTTCATTCCAGGCGACGTCGCCAAGAAGTCGCCGCAAGACATCGAGAAATGGGCCGAGAGTTACCTGCTCAAGCTCATGGACCTCGCCGCGGAACTGAAGATCAAGATCCTGCCCACATTCTGGGGCGTGGCGTTCGGCTGGGAAATGGCCTCGGGTTATCCTTGGGGTTTCTGGGCCGGACCGGGCTACGATTTCCTCAAGGAAGGCCAGGAGCGGTTCGTCAAGAAGACCGCCAAGATTCGCGCCCACGCGAATAAGCTCGGCATCTACTTCGCCCACGAGATTCATCCCGGCACCGCCGCCATGTGCGCCGACGACTTCAACATGCTCGTGAGCATCTGCGATGGCGACAAATGCCTGACGGTGAATGCCGATCCGTCCCACTGCTGGGAAGGTGAAAGCTGGGAAAGCCGCTTCCTCAAGGTCGGCCCGCGCGTCTATGCCGCGCACATCAAGAACTTCGTGGTCCGTCCGGGCTTCCCGCTCCGCATGATGGATGGCAACTGGTCGAAGCGCGCCATGCAGTTCGTCGACCTGCCTTCCGGCGACATCAACATGCAGCGCTACGCCGAACTGCTCCTGCACGTCGGTTACCCACAGCGCTATTGCCAGGTGATGGGCCGCAAGACCGCCCCGCTGGTCGTCGAAGCCGAGAGCGCCCACAAGGATCTCGACTATACCAGCGCCAACGGCATCGCCTTCGTGCGCGCGAAGCTGTGCTGGCCCGCCGCCGCCGGCTCGTTCGAAGACGGCATGGGGGCCTAAGCGGACCCGAGCAACGGTTCCGCCGGATTGTCCGGGGCGTGGCGCAGGTCACGCCCCGGTTTGTTTGTCGGCAAGACCTGAAAAGTCGTTGACCTCCAGGCTGGCTCCTTCCAACCTCGAGCCCGACAACTCAACCGAAAGGGATCGTCATGACTCGCTTCGCCACGCTTTCTTCCTTCGCCGCCCTCGCGTCCTCACTTCTCATCCCGCCCGCCACGGCGGCGGAGCCCAGCCCCGATCCCTATGCCAACGAGACGCCCGCCCAGCGCAACGCCCGCATGCAATGGTGGCGCGAGGCGCGGTTCGGGATGTTCATTCACTGGGGCGTCTATTCCGTGCCCGCTGGTTTCTACCAGGGCAAGGCGCTCGGCGGGATCGGTGAGTAGATCATGTTCGGTGACGTCTTTGACTGGCCCAAGGACGGCCAATTGCTGGTGCCTGGACTGAGGAACGCGATCCGCAAGGCCTACCTGCTGGCCGGAAAGAAGACGCTCCGGACCACGCCAGCCGAGGCCGGCGTTACCGTCGCCGTCCCCGCGACCGCGCCCGATCCGATCTCCTCCACGGTCGTGATCGAGATTCGCGGGAAAGCCGAGGTGGAGCCGGCGCTGCTCAGTCAGGCCCCGGACGGTTCGATCACGCTACCGGCGGTCGAAGCGACCCTCCACGGCCGGACGCTTCGTTACGAGTCTGGCGCGAATCGTGACAACATCGGGTTCTGGACGGATCCCGAGGACTGGGTCGAGTGGCTGTTCAAAGTCAACCGCCCGGGCCGGTTCCACATTCGCGCCCAGATCGCGGCGCTGGGCGCGGGCCGTTTCGAGGTGACGGTTGGCCAGCAGACGCTCAAAGCCGCCGCGCCCGTGACCGGAGAGTACGGCAAGTTCGTCACGACCGACCTCGGTCGGGTCGAGATTCGCACGGCCGGCGCGGCAACGCTCGCGGTCAAGCCGGTCCCGGGCGCCTGGCAACCCATCAATCTGAAGTCCGTCATCCTGACT
>Ga0315288_10003330_pt1 | contig 20531 bp, 20 predicted proteins | sample YL17G11_20_MG_FD_203454 | JGI IMG/M metagenome (GOLD analysis project Ga0315288, IMG submission 203454) | Sediment microbial communities from Yellowstone Lake, YNP, Wyoming, USA - YL17G11_20 | ecosystem: Environmental > Aquatic > Freshwater > Lake > Sediment | place: USA: Wyoming | collected... | reverse complement strand
GTTGACAGTATGCCAAAAACCACAACGCTCTTGGTATCGGGCATCGCCTCTGATGGTTTCTTGGTGTAGTTGAGTTTCGTATCATACAAGAGCTTCATTGTTGGTCCTATTCTTACCCTTGGGAGCGAATCCACGTCAGCCGCTGATGCGACACCAAACGCAACGGCCCCTTTCTTGAAGCAGACTTGTCTGAGTCTGGATTTTAGGTCTCTTCGGTTCTCTGGCAAGTCAATTCCCTTTCCCCGATGAGGCCACGATGCCATATAGGCTTTTCGCGCCTTTCCTCTCCTATGGGTTTTTCTCAATGGAGCCGTGTGCATACTTGGACGCCCGGTTCTTTCTCAACCAGATGACTACTCTGCCGAGCAGGACTCATTTTATCTTTCCTCTTTCTCAATCACAACTCTCCATGCATTCGAGTATATGTTCATCCTTGATCCTCTTGCGAATCCCACAACTGTGATGCCGAAGTCCGTAGCCAGTCTGACCGCGAGGTCTGTGGGTGCAGATTTCGAGATAATGATTGGAGTCCGGCTCCTAGCGGCTTTCACCAATATCTCCGACGAGATCCTGCCGGTGGTCACCATGATCCTGTCATTGGCCCTGATTCCTTTCAGAATGCACTCCCCTACGACTTTGTCAATCGCACTATGCCTTCCTATATCTTCGTTGAAGACAAGAATGCTCCTCGCGCTGCATATCGCCGCACTGTGAACTCCTCCCGTAAGTCTGTAGAGTCGCGACTTTCGAAGGAATTTCCCCATCAATAGTGGGACAGAATCGACGCGTACCTTGAATTTAGATTTGCTCCTGAGTCTCCCACCATCCAGCGCCGCGTCGAAATATGTCAGGCCTTTGCCGCAGCCGGTCGTGATAAACCGCCTTGCAATGAGGTTCTCGGGCGATTTCCTGGCCTTCTTCAGTTCAACCCAGACCACTCCATCTTTCTCGTCCGCAAAGACTTTCTTGATATCCTTCTTGCCGCTGATGAGCCCCTCCGCGAACAAGAACCCGACGGCCAGACAATCCAGGTTTTTCGGAGAGCACATCAGATTGGCGAGCTCGATATCATCTAGGAAGATCGTCACAGGGCTCTCTTTGATGACGACATCGCGGAGGCTCTCTGTCTTGCCTCCCCTGATTCGCAGAACCTTCAAGCGACTTGTTTCGCCGCTCATGTTGCCACAACCATTCGTTCGTCCCATGCCTAGAGTCCCTCGGAGAAGACGGGAGCGTGAAGACCCGCCCTGAGGATCGAGTGCCTGACTGACAGATCTCCCGCCAATTCCAGGATACATGAGGATGCCAAAAGGACCGATGCGACAGCGCCCCCGACGTTAAGTTGGTCATAGTAGGTCAGAGTAAGCGGCACCAGAAGGCCTGCAACAATCGCAAAGCCTATGAACGCTATCGCCAGCTTTGTGGACGTCAGTCTCCTGAGCGATTCTCTCGCAGTTGATGTCGATGCGGCCATGTTGATGATGTAGATGACGACCAGCGCAAACATGGTCGTTAGCAGTATTGCGTCCAGGTTGGTCATCGTGGATTGGTTGAGGATCTTGCCTCCCGTGGCGGTCATAGTGAGGTAGGTCATCGCAACTCCGCCCGCGATAGCATAGGTGAAGAAGAGGGGCGGCATCAGGGCTGTGTGCCACGAAGTGATGGACTTGCATGATGCCAGGACGAATCCATCGTAGACCATCACCAGGGAGGCGCTCAGGACGGCGGCCAACCACAATGCCTGACCCAGCGTCGTGTCAGCGGTCCATGGGACCCAGCCAAAACCGATGTCCGGCGCCAGATAGGCTGCCGCGAAGACTACGAAAACCACCATGAATATCAGTCCCCTGCTGATCCACGATGTCCGAGGTTTCAAGAACAGCCTGTAGAACCTGGTGGGCTGGCCGAGATAGATCAGGTGCGCGACGGTCTTGCCGACCCCGACCACCAAGAGTCCGACTAGCGCACTGGTTATGGAGTGTAAGAACCAGGTCGAGATCACGAACTGACCGGCTCCGATGCCTCCGAGGAACAGAGCCATCAGGAGTGCGCCGTCCCGCCATCTCCTTCGGCCGCCGAAGCCCCATTCCATCTGAGCTCGGGGTCCAGGCTTGAAATCCTCGTATTGCAGAACGCCCATCTCAGCCACCGCCTTGATTGAAAGTTGAAATGCACGACAAACCTACATCACCTCGCAGGGAGGTAATACACGCTTGCATCCGTGCCGTACTCGGGATGCAGCTGCATTCCTCGCCTCTTCTTTATGAGCTGTGAGACCTCGGATTCGGGATCGTCCAGGTCGCCGAAGGTTCTGGCCTCGCACGGGCACGCGTCCACGCAAGCCGGTCTCCGCCCCTGCTCCACCCTCTCAACGCAGAAGTTGCACTTGCTCACGACCCCTCGGTCGCTTTCTTCGAGCCACTTCTTTCTTGAGTGCTCAGCGTACGCAGAGGAAGGCTTACGATCGCCTGTGAAGTAGTCTTTCCACTCACCGGCGAAATTCCTCGCGCCATAGGGGCACGCGACCGCGCAATATCTGCAGCCCACGCACTTCTTCGAATCCACGACGACGATTCCGTCGGGCCTCTTCGTGGTGGCGCCCGTCGGGCAGACATCCTTGCACTCCGGCTCCTTGCAGTTCATGCACAGCAAAGGCAGGGCCTGTCTAGTGACAGTCGGATACTTGCCCGATTCCATCCTGACCACCTTGGCCCAGAACACGCCTGGCGGAGTGTGGTGCTCTGCCTTGCACGCGACGGAACATGAGTGGCAGGCGGTGCACCTCTTGAGGTCGATTACCATCCCCCACCTAACCAACGCCAGCACCTTCATCCTTGTAGAGCTTGACCTTCACGCAGATGTCCTGCCCCAGGGAGACTGGGCATGAATGCTCCTTGTCCACCTCGATCAATTCGTTGAAGAAAACGCCCTTGCCCTTCGCGATGGGCAAGCCTCTTCCCCAGTGGCCAGCATTCGCAGCGATGGCCACATGGTCCGGCCTTATCCCCTCGGTGATATGGATCCTGCCTCGTGCCTTCGAACCCTTCGGGTTCTCGAGCCAGACAGCATCTCCCTCCTTCACGCCCTTCCTGTTTGCCGTCTCAGTGTTCAACTGTATCGTGTAAGTGTAGGGGTCGTTCTGCGAGACCTCGTTCAACCACGGGTTCTGCATCGTCATGGAATATGTGTGCAGGGCGGAGCGCCAGTAGAATGCCTCAAGGTCGTACTCTGGGTTCTTTTCCGTATGTGTCGGGCATGGCCGCCAGTCGGGCAGCGCGGTGTGAGCGGTCCAGTCCACGAGATCGGGAACACCATACTTCTCCGCTATGGCCTTGCTCTTCCTTCCAGCCCTGATGATCCACTCGAGGTAGACCGGGACTCTCACATCGTTGAAGGCTCGCCAGTAGACCTCTTCCACTCGTTTGTCCCATTTCAGATAGCCGTGTTCCTTGAACCAGTCCAGTCCCTTGTCCGCTCCGAACCTGTCTTTAAAGATGACATCCAAGATGGTCTCGAAGTTCAGCTTTTCCTTAGGGTCGAGCACCTTCTTGAAATCGAGATCGCCGCCGTAGGCCCTGTTGACCCACTCCCTCGCGGCCTCTAGATATTTGTCGCGCAGGCCGAGTCTCTCCGACAGCTCCAGAATCACATCGATCATGGCCCTCCGCTCTGCCATCGGCTTCACGACCGGTTGTCTGATTGCCCAAATCCACTCGCCCAATCCCGTCGCGTGGCAAGAGACACCAACGGTTGGGAAAGTCGTCGCGGATGAATAGCGCTCGAGGAAGCTCGCGTCTGGCAGAATAAGGTCTGCCGCCGCCTCCTCGAACTCCGTCGAGTAGATGTTGAACGAGACGATGAACCTGAACTTCTTGAGGAAGTTGTTCAACAGAGTCTTCGGGTTCCCCACCGACATTATCTGATTGGTCGCGAAACTGATCATCACGTCGGGCCTGTATGGTATCTTGAACTTCTGCCAAAGCTCTTCGTTGTTGTCCCAGGCCATGATTGTGGTGTATGTCGGTATGTAGAACATGTCCTGTAGATCGAGCCTCTCGGGCGGATCCTTGGGCTCGGGCGGCGGGTAGGGCAGGTGGGAGTATGGCCAGTTGCGGGCAACTAGAAGCCCATCCTTGTCGGGTTCCACTGAGTACTTCAGCCTCCCTGTCCCAGGATATCCCAAGTGGACAGGCGGGCCAAATGCTAGAGCCCCGCCGGGCACGTCGGCGGCGCCGACTATGTGGTTCGGCAGGACTAGGGACATGCAGTCCCAGGCCTGGTTGTAGTGACCCTGCGAGCCCCGGAAGTATATGGATGCCACCGGCCTGTAAGGCAACACCTTCCCGTCAATCGTGATCGTGCTCCCGATCTTCGCCTCTTCGCCAAAGTCTTTGGCGATTCTTCTGAGAGTGTTTGCCGAGACTCCGCAGATCTCTGAGGCATACTCTGGGGAGTATTTCTTGAGATGATTCTTCAGGAGCTGGAATGAGGGGTTGCATTTCACGCCATTGACTTCGAATTCGCCTGTCAGGGCGCAGTCTTTCACGCTCTTCGATGTGAAAAGATCATGCTTGTTGTCGACAGTGTTCCAGACAAGAGGGACTCCGGATTTCTTGTCGCGGAGATACAATCCGTCCGGCCCGACCAGATAAGGTCCGTTGGTCTTCCACTTCAGATACTGGCTGTCGTACAGCCCGTAGTCGTTCACGAGCAGGTTGGTCATCGACAGTGCCGCAGCCGCATCCGTGCCGGCCTTGATAGGCACCCACTCCTCTGCGGTCGACGCTTGAGTGCTCAGGAACGGATCGAAGACTATGAGCCTCATTCCTCTTGCCTTGGCATCGGCCGCTTGCTTCGCCGCCACGTTGGCAGCATGCCCCGCACCGTGGCCCTTGGAGCAGCCCCAGTAGACTGCGAGGTTGCAGTACTTGAAATCTGGAATGACGGACCACGAGGCGTGATAGATACCGCCTATCATGTGAGCTCCGTTCCCGCAGTGCAATCCTCCGCCTCCGGTGTAGTAGTTAGGAGTCCCGAACGCCTTCCTGAAACAGAGAATATTGAAAGCTCTCTCAGCAGGGAAAGTGGGGCTGCCGACGGTGTAGAGCCCTCTCGGATCCCTTTGCATGCACTCTTTCAGCTTCGAAGTGAGCAGGTCCATGGCTTCGTCCCAGCTGATCCGTTTCCATCCGGGATCAACGCCGATCCCTTTCTCGGGATTTGTCCGAATCATGGGATAGTTGAGCCTGCTAGGGTCGTAGAGCATCATCGGGGCGGAGATGCCTTTGGCGCAGATGTTCCCGTAGCCTTGCGGCGAATCCGGATCGCCTTCGATCCCCACGACGATCCCATCCTCCACCTTCACGTCGACTGTACAGGTTCCATAGCACATGCCGCAGCTTGTCTTGACCATTCTTCACCAGCTATCTCTGGAGTGGAAAGCCCACAATGTACTTAACCGTGATGCGTTGCGTTTCGAAGGATGTTCGAACTCGGTGGGGAGAAACGAGGTGCCAAGGCTCGTCGAAGGGAACTACCACAGGACGCTGTACTCATTGAATGAAGTGCAGGGAGCCGGATGTGAAACGAGACATCTGGCCATTTCTCAATCAAGGAGGATTGAAGTTCGAGAGAATGTCCCAAACCACTTTGATTCTTCTCGTTCTCACGCAGTCGTAAGCTCAGACATAGAGGTCCACTGTATAGGTGCCACCATTCGACACAGTGATGTCATCATAGTCGCTCTCACTTCCAAGACCTCCTCCGGTCGAAGTGGCAGACACACGCACAGTCGTTGGGTCACTTGATAGCCAATGATATGTGTGCGTATAACTGACATAGTGGCCTGGGTCTAGGGTCCCTGAGGCAATCTGCGAATTGCCAACGAATATTCGGCATTCGACCGAGTATAGAATGTGCGTCGAATTGACAGTGATGACAATGGTGGCACTCGATCCCGTGCTGACTACTGCAAGAAAGACTACTGCAAGAATGACAACCAAGGCAACAATCACGACTGCGACAATCAACGCCGCATGGCTCTTTTCAGCTGGAGGCGGAGCAATCGCAGGCTTCCAGGTCTGCGTCGATTGAGCTCCCCCCGGAATCTGAAAACCACAATGCTCGCAAAACCTCGCATCCTCTCTGATGTCTCTCCCACAACCTGGACACTTCAAGGCCATCCCTCTCTCCCTTATCGCCTTTCCCTCCTTATGGTTTCTTGCCAAGCGGTGCTCAAGCCTCTTGTTCACCATTGCTGCGGACCTAGATAGTACAAAAGGTTATCTAGCGAACACTCGATGAGGAGAATTGGAGGAAATGATGCTATATCTTACGAGTAGCAATCTGAAAGAAGGACGGATCGGCGATTACATCGCCTGGGTGAAGAAGAACAAGAAGAGCCTGCAAGACCATGCGCCCCCGGGATGGAAATATCGGGGGTCTTACATGTCTGTTCTAGGCTTTGGTCGGTATGACGTCACCGACATATGGGAGATGAAGAAGTACGGTGATTTCGACACATTCCGCAACTGGAAAGACAAGGTCTCTCTGCAGTTGCAGACGGAATGGATGGACTTCTTCTTGCCTGGCGCAGGTGAAGCAACATTGCTGAGAGAAGTCGGCGACGTCTTATTCGTCGAGCCCAAGAAACCGAAGAAGTCCAAGACGTAGCCGTTCGTCTCGAATTTCGCAAACCCTTTCATTCCTATGGGCTTTTCTCATGATGAGCCGGGTGCATGCTATCAGATGCAAAGCTGGAGATCTGGCCCGAAACCAATCCGTGCAGGGAGCCGGATTTGAACCGGCGGACGCCTGCGCGACTAGACCCTGAATCTAGCGCCGTTGACCAGGCTTGGCTATCCCTGCATTCAGGCAAGCGAGGATTATGGTCGCGATATAAATAACTCTGCCGGAGGACACGAACAACCATCAGACCCAAACAGTGTTCAAGAAATCAATCGTTCCACCCAATCCACCGAAGGACATCCTCATAAAACCATATAGACACGGTCTGCAATGCCCTCTCTCAGGAGGATGGTATCGTAGCCGACATCAAGCTCACCCCGGCGGTGTGTCCCCGCTGCGGCGGGAATCTGAACCTGCCGGAAAACGCCCAAAAGGCCTTTTGCATGTACTGCGGGACGCATCCTCGTCGGCGAATCAGAGACCACCCACAAGGTCGAGTGCAGGGTCTGTGAGGGCTTCGGTCGTGTCGACCTCTGCCGCGCGTGCGGCGGGACCGGGAACTGCACCTGGTCCACTCGCTCGTCCGGGGCTCGCAACGACATCTTCATGATCGGGTACTCGGCGCACTGCGTCGACGGGACATGCTCTGCCTGCGGAGGTACCGGAAGGTTTGCCCTCAGCGGTTGCCCTGGATGTGCGGGGACCGGAAAGTGCCCTCGCTGCCTCGGCACTGGCAAGTGCGCTGCCTGCCACGGCGCCGGCTACATCCCGAACCCCAACGGCGCCGAGCACTGCAAGAACTGCGGGGGAACGGGGATGATGGATCCAGGCTCGCACACGCCGGTTGGCTCCCCTTTGTTGATAGGGACTTGCCCCGAATGCGGGAAGGAATGGCGCGAGGGCCTGGCGATTTGCCCGCACTGCGGATACATCAAGCGTCAATGCCCTAGCTGCGGAGCTGTATGGGTCACAGGGGCCATGTTCTGCAGCAAGTGCGGCTTCGGAAAAGCCGTAGATCAGCAGAACGCCCAAGCTAGTCAGTGATTCCGCAGCATCGGCTAGCGACGATTCGGCTTCGTCCAAACCCGTATCAATTTCCCTGCGATCCTTTCTCATTTGGCTCGCGAGGCTGACGGACCGGCAGCATAGGATTCAGCCTAGCACAAACAAAGTGGTCTTACCACAGCAGGGGGAAACTCCTTGCCGCCACTTAGACTGGCAGGGCGAAGCTGTAGAACCCCTGGAACTCGGATTCCTTCTCAAGCACATCCACTGCATACGCCCTGATCAGGTAATCCCCCGCAGAAAGGCTGCCTAGGGAGATCACGTCGCTTACGTTCGCAGTGCTCTGGTTAATGTAGTACACCTTCACGAGCACAGGGTTCCCGAGGGGAGTACTGTTGACATAGATCTCGACCGTGACCGTGTATATGGCATCATCAGGGTCGGAAGCGTTGGCCCATACCCTCATGCCGTTCGGGGAGTTGACGAACACCTCGTGGACCATCACTGGCCCCAGGTTCATGCTCGGCAGCGTGATGTTCCGTGATAAGGTCTGGGACCAGCTGCCGTTGGCGTCCTGGGCGGTGACCTTGACCAGAAGAGCGCCGTCCAGGTTTACCATGCTCTCGTTCTGGACGGTCCTGCCTGAGTTGAAATCGATATCGTCGATCAAGTGGACGGTCCGGGAGTCCGCGGCATAGGACAACACGAGCACGGTCTCGTTCGCGTTCGTTCTCAGATCCTTTCTTGCTATCTCGATCGTCACGTTCATTACATCGTCGTTCGGGTCGGAGGCGTTGACCCAGATCTTGGGCGTTCTCGTGTTGTTCTGTATGTTCCACGAGTCGATGCTCGGGGGCTCGTTCGACGCCATGCCATTGTCCAGAATCACCTGGAAATAGAAGAGGGCAGCTGCGACCGCGACGATGGCGACAACAACGACAACGGTGATCTTCCCCACGGGGGTCCCGGGACCGGGCCTCAACGGCGGGCTCTTGGTCGAGCCGTCATCGGAGCCTCCACCCGATAACTTGTCCATCTTGGCGTGAGCTCCGTCACTTCTGGCTTCGTGCTCCTCGCAATGGGCCTCGATTTCCGAAAGGGTCATGGATACTACTGGTCATGTAATCGTCTGGTGCCATATTTAACGAGTGTTTCGCTGCTTGTCACGAAGGGCACATCCAGCCTTGGGAACCCCATTGCTATTCCCCCTTCAAGCCACCAGGGGCATCACCGCCGTCCCAGGTCCTATGATGTGGTGCGAATCGAGAGCCCAGCTTCCGCTCGATTGAAGAAAATGAAAAACCCGAATTGGTTTGCGAATGAATTGGAAGAAGGGTTTTCAAGGGTTCAAAAGAGGAAGTGAGTTTGCTCACTTCTTCATTATCTTCATCCAGCCGCCGCTCTCGTAGACTGCTAGTCTCCTCTTTCCGAGAGTGGTCTTGAACTCGTCCCAGTCAATGATCTCCAGGCGGGAGTTCCTGCCCTTCGTGAACTGGATTCCGTTCGTGCCCTTAACGCGGCCTGGTTTTATGCCCTTCTTCTTTGCGATTTCCATCGCCTTGTCGACACTTATCGGTTCCATTACCATCTTTTTCATCCCTCCGTGCGCTTCTGGCCATGCCATCAAGGCACAGTCCAGATATGTATCACGATGGATGGTATTTAATGATTTGCGTATGCTGGCTCGGTTTTCTTCGACATCTGGCTATGTCGAACACATCATTCGCTAGACGGGTGGCCAGATATACTGGCTCCAGAAACTGACCTGTCCAGGCAATTCTCGCAACGCCCGTGAGGCCCGAGCCAGGGACTCTGGCGCTCTCTCTGCTGCTCACTCTCTAGTTAGATTGTACAGAGTGGCATGAGAAAAATATGAAGGGAAAGGGTTTTGCTGGAGCTGATCGCCACGCCCTGCTCATCACGTCATAGTTGCCTTCGCGGCCAGCAGCAGTTCCGTCGCCTCGTTCAGGGTTACCACCATCGAATCGATGGACGCCTGCAGATTCCCAACAACAGACTGGTAGTGCACAGTCAGCTGGGCGATCTCAGTCGTGTAGTCCGTTATCCCAGCGGCCCTCTTGTCGACAAGGGACTGGTACTCGGAGTAGAAATCCTCCACATAAGCCAGGCGACCAGTAGCCCAGAACAAGTCCGCCCTCGATGTGTCATCCCACCTGTCTATGACGAGATACTGATAGACCTCGGGACTGACAAGTCTTCCCGTGTACATCCCGTAGACCCAAGACAGCCACATCAGCCCGCCATCGATGTCCCCGAGCCTCAACTGCTTGATGCCCTCTCTGAAATACCAAGAGTCATCCAAGTAGTGCTGATGGGGATACATCGACACAGTGTACCCGCCCACGGTCGTGAGGTCCGAGAGCACCAGTCTAGCTGTCTGGAGAAGCAGGTCGTTTGCCTCGGCCGCCTTCCTCGAGTCTCTGGATGTACCTATCAGCGACCATACATCGCCACCCGCGCTTCCGAACTTGCTGAGCGCATTGAGGATCGGCTTGATATCGACCCCTGCCGCCCCGATCAGCCTTGTGTTCAAGGTGGTCTTCAGGTCGGCGGCCCTGTCCTGGAAGCTGTAAGGTGCGACTTTGGCTCTGTCCAGCTCGATTATGGCTATGCCGTTCGATATGATGCTCAATCCGAGGCTTTCGGCGGAGATGCCAGCCATGGTGTCCAGGTTGGTGTGGTAGTCGTATCCCGCGTAATTCGACCTCGTGCTGTCCACGCTCATTATTGGCACGCCCGCGGCGCAGAAGCTGAACTCGTCTGCCCATGTGCTTGCGAAGCTCATAGTGTCCACCGACGACCGGTAGTAGTACTTCGACCACGGCGCAGTCTTGGAGAAGAAGTCGTCGAACTTCGGCAGGAGGGTCTTCCGCCACTCCAGCGTCTCCGGGTTGCCGTAGGCCGACACGCTCGTTGAGCCTATCGTCCCCCCGCCTTCCAAGGCGAAGGACCCGAGGGTTTTCCCGGCCCATTCGGGATGGATCGTGAATATCTCCCACCAGGCGCCGAGCCCCCAGTCAAACTCCGTGTCGGTCCATCCATACTCTTCGGCATCTGTTGCCAAGAATATGATGGTCCTAGCTGGCTTGTAATGCGAGTCGACAAGTGCCTTCGCCATTCCGAGCAAGCGAGCGACACCAGCTCCGTTGTCTGAGGAGCCGTACCACCACTTGTCGTAGTGGTCTGCTGCAATCACGAACCTGTCCTCTGGCGTCCCGTACTTGTCACTGGGCAGGTACCCGACGACATTGTAGCCAGTTCCTTTGTAGTCGATAGTGGCATCGCACCAGATCTTCACGTTCGGAGTCACACCCTTCGCGATCATGTCCTTCAGGACCGCGGCGTTCTCCTTGCTTATGTCGACGGCCGGTATTGTTGGCCTTGACTCGGAGTCGTGCGTGACTACAGCATTCGGGAGCAACTGGTACTCGACCCACGTGACGACCATGCCCAGCGCCCCGCGAACCTCAGCCTCCATGTGAGGATACTGCAGCCAGAACATCTCCTCCTCGCTCACATCCACGAGCACGAGCTTGCCCTTGACGTCCTTGCCCTCGTAGTCGTACTTGGTACCGAGCCCAACATAGACGATGTCGGCCGTGATCCCTCCAGATGGCGTGCCAGGTAGACCGGCGTGACCGGCAGCAGTCCAGACATCGCCTTGAACCGGCGATTTGATCTGGACAGATGCGCCACCATAGTTGTACGCGTGTGCGGGGAACGCATCCTGCTTCACATTCTTGAGGCCGATGTTCCTCATCTCTTTGGCCAGGTAGTCTGCGTACTCGTGCGCGGGCTCGCTTCCGACACCTCTCCATGCCATCATGCCGCTGCCCGCGGGGAACTCGAATTCCCCGTAATCGTACGAATATGTCCAATCAATACCGTAGGCGTATTCGCCCCTGCCCACAGACTTCGCGAAGGCGAGTTCCTCCGGCGTCAGTAGCGACGGAGTTCCAGGGCCACTTCTTGCCAACGGTAGGCAAGCCACGGTCATGAAGGCGACAATCGCTAGAGCCGTTCCCACTTGAAGATACCTCAATCTCATCTCTTTGCTTCCCCCCTCAATTGTCCGATGTCTCTTTCAGAAACATCAGTTCGCACCCGAATCGACTTACCGGTTAATACCACCCGCGATTGCCCAATGTCGGACGCACCGGATCGGCATCCGTGCGGAGGCGATCTTCCGCTTGGTGACCAAAGCAAGCGAAGAGCATCTTGAAGCCGTGATACGTAAAAGGCGGATCCCCGCGGAAAGAACCATTGTACGTTGCCATCTTGAGCGGAGTCCTGCCGAGAAATCTAATATAGATCCATACTGTGATCGGTGTGTAAGGTGAATCCAGCCATGCCATCCAGGCACAGTTCAGATGTGTATCACGATAGATGGTGTCTAATGATTTGCGTATGCTGGCTCGATTTTTCGGGGTATCTGGCTAGACGTTGAGGGTCGTCATGTGCCGTCATGGCCAGCATTGCTGGCTCGGAATACGCCTCGATCCAGAAGTCCGATGAGCCTCCGTTTCGCGGTGAGCCAGCGTACAAACGTATGCATCCGTGTATGCATTGACCATTCTTCGTCGAGAGGTTTGAAATACAAAGAGCTTGCACGTTATAGTGACACTGGAATATGACGTTCGTTTCTCCATCGCACATGTGCCAGGGGAGACCCTCGCCCTTGTTCCGGTGATTGGAGGAAATGAGAAAATGGAGCGAGAGTTCAGCGTGAAGCTGGCGAACAGACCGGGGGAGCTCGCCCGGATGACGGACGCTCTGCACAAGGACGGTGTGAACATCAGGACGATCTCCACCGAGCCGCATGCAGAGGTCGTCCGCATAGTCACCGCGGATCCTGACAAGAGCCGAGAAAGCCTGCGGCGTGCAGGCTTGGAGTTCTCCGAGAGGAACCTGCTTGTGGCGAAGTTGAAGGACGAGCCGGGAGAGCTTGCACGGATCTCAGGGGCTTTGGCAAGGGAAGGCGTCAACATAGACGCTGCCTACCTGCTCGACAAGGATTCGAAACACGTGCATGTGGCGTTTGCCGTCAGCGACGAGGAAAAGGCGAAGAACATACTGAAGCTGTGAGGTTCCCGCTCATGGCCACAACAAACCACTTCCAGCCTTTCTTTCTACTATGGTCATGGACCTTTAGGCCTCGTTCATGAGACTGGCAGAGCGTATGCCTCCGCTCATGATCATCTCATCCCTGCCGAGAAATCTAATATAGGTCCATACTGTAATCGGTGTGTCAGGTGAATCCGGCCATGCATCTTTTCGGGTCTTCAGGGGTGAGAGGGGTCGTGAACAAGGACTTCACGCCCGAGCTCGCGGCCGAGATTGGCATGGCAGTCGGCACCAGCGCGAAGTGCGCGGTCGTCGGGATGGATTCGCGGACATCTGGACCGATGATCGCAGCAGCGGTATCGAGCGGGCTCATGGCGGCTGGATGCGATGTCTTCGAGGCGGGGCTCGTCACCACCCCGACCCTTGCGGAGGCCGCTCGCACCATGAACTGCGGCATCATGGTCACCGCGAGCCACAACCCGCCCGAATACGCGGGCATCAAGCTCTGGAATCCTGACGGCTCTGGATTCGGGATGTCGCAGTCCGCCGCAGTCGAGAAGCTGCTCGAGTCGAAGAAGTTCAAGCTTAAGCCCTGGGACCAGGTGGGCAAGAAGCACGTTCTTCCCGAAGTCATCGATGCCCACGCATTTCGTATCTTGTCAGGCGTCGGGGCCTCCAAGCTCAAGGTGGTGGTCGACTGCGCGAACGGTCCCGCGTCAACGATCACGCCCATCGTCCTCCAGAGGATGGGCTGCAAGGTCATCACTCTCAACTCGAACCCGGACGGCCACTTCCCGGGAAGGCCGCCCGAACCGACCGAAGAGAATCTCACGGACCTCAAGAACGCCGTCGTCTCGATGAAAGCGGATCTGGGCATCGCCCACGACGGCGATGCCGACAGGATGGTCGCGATCGACGACAAAGGGATGTTCCTCGGAGGCGACCAACTGCTCGCGCTCTTCGCCAAGCGCTTCGCAAAAAAGAAGGTCGTCGTCACGGTAGACACGTCCATGGCGATCGACGACTACATCGACGCCAAGATCATCCGGACGCGCGTGGGCGATGTCTTCGTCAGCGAGGAGGTCAAGAAGAGCAAGGCGGAGTTCGGAGGAGAGCCGTCGGGCACCTGGATATTCCCCGATCAGAGCTATTGTCCCGACGGCATACTGGCCGCCGCGAGGCTGGTCGAGATGGCCTCCAAGAAGAAGCTCTCAGAACTCACATCCAAGATCCCGAGGTATCAGATGCTCAGGGGCGCGGTCTCCTACAACCCGAAGTTCAAGGAGATGATCCTCAGAAACCTCGACAAGGCGATGCGGGCGCTCAAGTGCGACGAGCTCCTCACCCTGGACGGCTACCGCCTCCAGTACGGGGACGGCTGGGCGCTCGTCCGGCCGTCAGGCACCGAGCCCAAGATAAGGCTCTTGGCCGAATCGAGGACCGAGAAGCGTGCGGAGAGCATCATGAACACGATAGACCGTATCGTCAAGAGGGCGTGCAAATGAAGGGCTACATCCTAGCGGCCGGGGAAGGGGTCAGGATGCGGCCACTGACCTCCAACATCCCGAAGCCTCTTCTTCCCGTGGCAGGCAGACCGTTCCTGGAGCACAACATCGAGTCGCTCAAAGAAGCGGGCATCAGAGACCTCATACTCCTGGTCGGCTGGCGCGCCCAGAGGATCAGGGAGCATTTCGGGGACGGCAGGGACTTCGGGGTCAAGATAGAGTACGTCGAGCAGAAGGAGCGCCTCGGGACCGCCCATGCCATAGGCATGATCAAGGAAAAGGTCGACTCCGCCTTCTTCTGTTTGTACGGCGACGTCGTGCTCACGAAGGAGAGCGTCCAAGGCATAATCGAGCACCACAAGAAGGTCAAGGGGAACGTCATGGCCCTGACGACCGTCGAGGACCCGAAGCGCTTCGGCTGCATCATGGTCGACGCGGGCGTGATCAAGGACATCATAGAGAAGCCCGAGGTGCCGGAGACGAACATGGTCAACGCGGGCGCGTACATACTCGAGCCGGAGATATTCGAGGCGATCAAAGAGACCAAGAAGTCCCCGAGAGGAGAGTTCGAGATCACAGATTCATTCAAGATACTCATGCGCAAGAGCCACATCTACACGCACCTGCTCACGGGCGAATGGATCGATGTCGCCAGGCCGTGGGACCTGCTCGAGGCGAACAGGATACTCATGGGCGATCTGAAAGCCGACATCAAGGGCAAAGTGTCCGAGAAGGCCACCGTGATAGGCAACATCCATGTGGGCGAGGGCACCCGAGTGCTGCCGGGGAGCTACATCATCGGCCCCGCGATCATAGGCGATGAGTGCGAGATCGGTCCCAACGCCTACATCCGCCCGAGCACTTCGATAGGCGACCACTGCAAGATCGGCGCTGCAGTCGAGATCAAGAACTCCATCATCATGAGCAGGACCAACGTGCCGCACCTGAGCTACGTGGGCGACAGCGTCATAGGCGAGAGATGCAACTTCGGCGCGGGCACGAAGGTCGCGAACCTGAGGCTGGACGAGAAGGAGATCCAGGTCATCGTGGACGGCCAGAAGACAGGCTCTGGCCGCAGAAAGCTCGGGGTCATCATGGGCGACGATGTCAAGACGGGTATCAACGCCACTATCGATGTTGGGTCGGTCATCGGGGAAGGCACGATGATCGGCATGGGAGCGGTCGTCAGGGGAACGATAGCTCCGAACAGCAGGATATTCTGACGGTCTCCCCGGCACATGGTCGGCGCGGTTAGTCCACGACCTTCAGCTCCCTCGGCTCCCCGCTCCCATCATAGGAGGCCCAGCTCGTCCTGTCGAACGGGCTGCACACGATGATGTGTATCCAACCGTATTTGCCGAACAGGTCCACATCAGCTCGCGAAGGATAGCACGCGCCTGAGGGATGCGAGTGCACCGTCCCGACTATCGTGAAATCGATCGGCAAGTTGTTGAAATGGAATGTCGCGTGCCTTTCTCCAGACACGGTGCCAGGCAGAAGAATAAGTTCGTGGATCACGCCCTTCTCACCCCTCAGCAGCGCCCCGAACTCCTCAGGGAACTGCGACTTCGACGCTTCGAGGATCATCTTGAGCGTCCGCTTCTTGATGCTGTGGATATTCGCACGAGCGTCTTTCGAGAAATCGAACAGCGGCATTCTACACACCCTTTGCCAGGTTCGCCCTCTCCTTGACGGTCTCCATCATGGCGGGGATGTAGCTGACGCTCAGCACGATCTCCTCGACGCGGCGCTTCCTGATGCGGCCAATGACATGCTCCCCGTCCAGTCTCAGAACCACCAGGTTGGTGAACGAGGAGGTCACGAACAACGCCTTGCTTATCGGGAAGTACCTGACCCCGACCCCAACGCTGAGGCCTCCGCGGTGGACTGAAGTCTCTTTCATAGCGGCTATCCATCCGTATGGAATCGTGGTGTTGATCAGCCATCCCATCCGTATGCGGAAGCCTTTCTCGCCCGCGAGATGGTATGTGAGGACGGGCGGAAGCAAGAACAGCAGGAAGACGACCCCAACGGACGGGCTGACGACCATCCAGAGGGTCCTCCAGCTGCCGACCGGGCTCGAGTATGCAGTGTAGAACAGCCAGACTATGACGGCCTCGAAGACGAGGATCAAGATCACGAACCAGTGCTTCGGATAGTCGATCCTCAAGGGCTCGTTCTTGGCGATGTTCATGGTGATGCCTTTCTCCGGGTCAGTGCCTGTGCGCTGCGAACGGGGCGGAGGCTATGAGCTTCTCTTCCAGGTTCCTGTAGAAATCGTCCTTGAAGCTGATGAACCTGGCCTTTTTCTCAGACGCAGTGAACACGAGCGTCTCGTCTCCCCTGATCTTGAACTCGCACTGGCCGTCGATGACCATCGTGCACTCCTTGGGGTCCAGGATCCTAACCGCTATCTTGCTCCTCGCTGACACGACCAAAGGTCGTGCCGCCAATCTGAACGGCGCTATGGGCGCTATCACCAAGGCATCAACCCTCGGATCGATGATGGAAGAGCCGACGCTCATGGCGTAGCTCGTAGAGCCCGTGGGCGTGGCGACTATCAGGCCATCGGCGCGGATCTCCGTGGCGGGAGTGCCGTCGACAGATATCGCGAAATGCCTCATCTTCGCGATGTGGGCCGTGTGCACGACCGCCTCGTTCGTCGCGTCTTCGAGCCGCTTGCCGTTGAGAACTGTCTTGAGCTTCAGCCGCTCGTCGATGTGATACTCACCCTTGAGGAGCTTCTTGATGGCGGTCTTGATCTCCTCCGCCTGGATCTCGGTCAGGAAGCCAAGAACACCCGCGTTCACGCCCATAACCGGCGCGTCGCTCGCCTGCAGGGTGCGCAGGATCGTCCCGTCGCCTCCGACAGTGATCAGAGCATCCACCTTCATCTTCGCAAGCGGGACACCCTTGAGTCCGAGCGCCTCCGCGGTGTGCGTTTCGACAACATAGTCAACGCCCTTGAGGGCCTCGAGCACCTTCTTCGCCACGGGTTTGAAGTTCCGAAGCTCTGGGGTGCCAGTGATGCCTATCCTCGTAGTACCATCTCCTTTATCCTCGGGTCGCCGTAGGCCAAGAAATTCTTCCTGTCCTGCAGATTGAATTCCATCTCCAGCTTATTGCCTTCGAGGTCCACGACTTCGCCCCCGGCTTCCCTGAGTATCAGGCAGCTAGCCGCGATATCAATAACCCTTATCATTCTCTTGAAGTTGGCGCAGTTCATGTAGTGCGCCTGAGCAGAACCCTGGGCGACGAGGCACATCTCCAACGACGCGCAGCCCATGGTTCGGATCCTGCTAGCCATCAGCTTCACCCTCTCCGATTCGGGAGCGGCATCCACGCCGTCGAACATGAGAAAGACCGCATCGTTTCTATCGTATTTCGAGACCCCTATCCTGTGGCCATTCAACTCCGCGCCTCCGCCCCTGCGCGCGAAATACGTGTCTCCTGAACGGAGACTCTTCACCAGAGCGAAGTCGCAGTCGGACAGCTTGTTCTTGCCGATCGCGAGAGACACGGAGAAGAACGGGATCCCCCTCGTGCAGTTCAGGGTGCCGTCGATCGGGTCGACCACGAGGACTCTCTTCGCTCCCCTGTCGATGAACCCCGCCTCCTCGCTCAGGACATTGAGCTCGATCTCCTCATCGTCGAGGTACTTGAGGATGACATCCTCGGCGAACTTGTCTATCTTCGAGGTGGCGGACCCGCTGGCCCCCATGCCGACGTGGATGTGTCCACCGAAGTCCTTGGGCAGTTCGTGGTAGGCTGCGTGGACGGCGTTTGCTATCCTGGTCAGTTCCTGCTTCACGGGCTCAATATTGGGAGGGTGATTGATATTACTTTGCCGCGAATCTGCCAGCAAGCCCGGTGATGGCTTCCTTCAGCCTCTAATGGTCTGGCTGAACGGGGGCCTCGAGCGATTCGCGTCTTCCCCATTTCGCGAAACCGCCGCCGAAGTTGCCGATCATCTTTCGGATGCTGAGATCGGTCTCATACTTCAGCGCAAGCTCGTGCGCCGTCATGGGGGAGAGGCCACTGCTCACAAGCCCTTTCTCGAAGAGTTTGGCGCTCTTCCTCGCTTTCCTCTTCATCTTCAGGTAGGCGAAGCCCGTGCCCAGCGCGATCTTCGGGAGCGTCAGAGTGATGGCGGCGACCAACTTTGGCAGGTCGTCCTGGTGCTCACTCATCATCTTCATCCAACTTCTTCTTGATCTTCTCGTTGATCTTCTTGCCTATCTCGCCGTCCCGGCCGCCCAGTCCAGAGAACATATTGGAGATCATGCCGCCCATGCTGAAGTTTGCCATGAACTTCTCCGTGAGCTCGTATGCCTGCTTGTCGTCCATTCCGGCTTCCTTCATCTGCTTGAAGAACGCTGCGACGGACTTACCAAACTCCTGCGCCTTGTCCGCGTTGTAGATTGTGTTGCTGATTGAGTCCAGCAGTTTCGGTATCTCCGTCGAGACCACGCCCAGTATTTCCTTGACCTCTTGCGCGTCATGCTTCTTGTCATCTGACATTCTTGTTCACCTCATCGCCCTTTCTCAGGGCATCTTGGACCGTACTATGCGTGGTGCCAGTAAATAAGGAAAGTGAGCATTAGTGGCCATCTGCCGGCTACGTGCCGTCCTGTTTCGGGGGAGACGGCTCTTCGCTTCTCTTTCCGACTCCCAGCCCGAGCAGCTCGAACCACTTGTCCACATAGGCTCCCGTGAGCCAGTAATCCGTCGATCTCGGAGACCCTTTGGACCGCACGACGCCCTTCTCCTCCAGCCCCTTGAGCCGCTCGCGGACTATCCTTCTCGAGGACGTGCCCCTCATATCCTTCAGCTTGTCGGTGATCTGGGAGATGTTCTGCCCGTCCCTCTCGAACAGGACCTTGACGATGTCCCTGGAGATGGAATCCTTCACACCCGGGATCAGAAGATCGGGCGAGATCGCACCGTATCTCTGGTACAATCCTAGCATCTTGAAGTAGCTTGATGATATCTTCTGGAACCGCTCGATGTAGTCGACGAGCTGAGCGTAAGGCCCGGCGACCTTGCTCATCGACTCCTCGAGGCCGTCCATCTTCTCCGCGAGGGACTTGATCTGTTTCTCGAGATCCTCGTCCGCCATCAGGTTTGCCATCGCGTTCGATGTATAACTGATTTATCAGGGAACGCCCATGGCCTCATCACCATGGCGAAGCTTCTGTCCAAGGTCGACGGAGTAGCGGGAGTGTTCACGGACGGGAAAGGCCTCCTGACGGTCAACGGCGCTCCCGGCAAGACCGTCTACGGAGAGCGCCTCTTCGCGGTCAACGGTGTGGAGTATCGCTCTTGGGACCCCTTCAGGTCGAAATTGGCAGCCGCGATCCTTCTTGGCGCGAAGGATTTCGGCCTGGATGAGAACACTAAGGTGCTGTATCTCGGGGCTGCTTCCGGCACGACAGCCTCGCATGTCTCTGACATCGTTGCTGGCGGCGTCGTCCACTGCGTCGAGGTGTCTGAGAGGTCGTTCAGGGACCTGGTCGGCGTCTGCGAGGCCAGGCGGAACATGATGCCTCACCTGGCGGACGCGAACCTGCCTGAGAAGTACGCACATATCATCGAGGGCGTCGAGCTGGTCTATCAAGACATCGCCCAGAGGAACCAGGTGGATATCTTCGTCAGGAACATGGCTGCGTTCGAGGCCGAGCACGGCGTCCTGATGCTCAAGTCCAGGAGCGTGAACGTCAACCGGAAGCCGAGGGAGGTATTTGCCGAGGTCCGTGAGGATCTCGTGTCTAAATCCTTCAAGGTCAGGAACATCCTCTACTTGGAACGATACTCAAAGGACCACGCGGCCTTCTTCGTGGAGGTGTAGACACGATCGAGAAGTTCACCTATGTCATCGCCTTCAAAGGCGACAAGTTCGTAATGGTCCGGCACAGGGATAGGAAGTGGGAGATGCCTGGTGGCCGGCTGCTCAAAGGCGAGAACCACGAGCAGGCGGCCGTGCGCGAGTTCTTCGAGGAGACCGGCATGAGTCTGGATATCATCGGGCACATCAGGATATTGAAGCCGGGCGGAAAGGTCTTCGTCGGCATCGTCCGCGGCGAGCTGAAGGCTGGCCCGACCGAGTACGACATCGTCGAGGTCAAGGAATTCACGGAGCTCCCTGACGAGCTCTCGTTCCCTCTGGTGGAGTATCGCGCCATGCTGGCCCAGGCGAGGCGCATCTTCGAAACCTTTAAAAGGGGGAAGAATATAGACGGCTCTGCCTCG
>Ga0315288_10003328_pt1 | contig 20535 bp, 16 predicted proteins | sample YL17G11_20_MG_FD_203454 | JGI IMG/M metagenome (GOLD analysis project Ga0315288, IMG submission 203454) | Sediment microbial communities from Yellowstone Lake, YNP, Wyoming, USA - YL17G11_20 | ecosystem: Environmental > Aquatic > Freshwater > Lake > Sediment | place: USA: Wyoming | collected... | reverse complement strand
ACAACACAGTTGCTTCGGGAAGGTGCTGCGACGCTCTCGGCGGCGACTTGACATTTTGCGGCTTCCAGATACAATGCAACCATGAATCAACACCATTTGGCCTGAGGGCGCACCAGCGAAACCTGAGAGTTGGCCACACAAGAACCAACAAGGGAGGAGCAGGACTATGTCAGAGGGAACCACCGCCAAGGCGTCATCTGGGACCACGCACCTGCGCAAGCGGGAACACAGAGACCTGACCAAGGGTGATGCCATCAAGGCCGCGCTAGAGACAATCGCTATAGGTATCGGGCTGGTTGCACTGCTCGGTGTGGGCATCTGGTTCGCCACAAGAGCTGGACAGGCGTGCTTCACTTTGGTGGCAGTCATTGGAGTCGTCGTCGGTATCATCTTCATGATTGTTGGGCTCGTGCAACTCGTCATCGCCATCATACGGCCGAACAAAGCAGTGAAGTGCCCCTTTTGCGCGCACGTGCACACGGTGGGCGACTGGGTCGCGTGGCTCTACTGCCAGAGTTGCGAGCGACTCTTGCTTCCGGGCAAGTCGCGCAGGCCGTCGCTGGTAGGCGTTACGTGCCCGCACTGCGGCCGCTCCATCGGCGTCGGCGCGGACCTGCCGTCAGTGGTGTGCGACGACTGCAATCTGAGCATGTCGCTCGCGGATGGCCAGGCAAGACCAGCTTCCACTGAGAGAGTGGCCTGCACCAAGTGCGGGGCAGCGTTGGACCAGGCTGTGCATTTCTGCGCTCAATGCGGGGAATTGACGCCGGAAGGGTCAAAGGTTGACGTTCTCGCCATCAAGGCCGACAGCAGGCTACGCAAGAGCCCCAAGGCCAGCCTGAGGTTGGCTGAGACTGCCGTGCAGAACCTGGTGCCCGCGCTCTTGAACAAGGTCGAGCCTGACAAGCTTCAGAGCGCGCTCAAGTGCCTGCAGGTGGTGAACGTCGCGGCCGAAAGCCTGGAGGAAGCCGTTCGAGACGAGGCTAACTACGCCGAAGCTGCTCGCATCCTAACTAGGCTCGACTATGGCTACGCTCTGGCGCTGCAGAGACTGGGGGCCGTGCTGATGGCAACCCAGCGAACGAGGTACGAAGACAAGGATCTGCCTGCCTGGGATTGGGTCGACGTTCGACAGGCCGTGGTTCAGAAGCTGGTCACCTCGGATGACATCCGAGGGCGTTCTGCCTTCACGGACTGGCGCAAGCACTTGATCCAATGGAAGTCGCGCAAGTCCGAGGGGCTTCTTGGCACATCTACCACATTCTCCTGGATCGACAACCCTCAGCAGGTGAGTGGACTGTTCGAAGAAGCGCGCCTTCTGAGCGCCGAAGCTGTAGCAAAGGCCGAAGAACTGGGCTGGAAGGCACCGGCAGCGGAGACGAAGCCAGCCGCGTGACGCCACTTGGTGACACGCCGTGCGCAGTTCGAGTCCCGTCCGTGAGCGCACGGCCAGGGCAGGCAAACATTCCTAAAGCGCCTCGGCCAAGTACTCGTCGTGCTTCTCGGAGATGTCCCTGTGCCCCGAGTGGTACTTGCTGACCGCAGCGATGGCGCGCTGACGGCGTGCTTCGTCATCCTCGCCGCCGATGTGCTGGCAGCACTGGTCCACGCACTGGCGAACCAGCTCTGCCAGAGAAATGCCGCGCGCAGTGGCAACTGGCTTCAGGCGACTCGCCTGTCCTGTAGTCAGCCGGATTGTCACACGAGTCGTGCACCCTCCGACGCAGCGTCTCGTCAAACCGCACTTCCCCTATGCATCAGCAGCGTGCCTGGATTCCACTCTGGCTCGAGCAGGGCACGCTGCAGCAGGCCCGGCTGGAGGCCCGACAGCAGGCACACGCGCAACGCGGGCAGGTAGTCAAAGAGGGTCAGCATGAGTTGCACCTTGGAGCGCATGCCGCCCGTCACATCCACCGCGTAGGAGCCGCTCAACATGCCCTCCAGTTGCTCGGCGTGGTGGGCCTCAATGACCGCGATCAGGCGTGCCGCAAGGTCCCTGCGCGGGTCCGCGCTGTAAACGCCCGCGACTTCGCCCACCAGCAACATGCGCTGCGGACGCAGCCGCCGCGCCAGGTACACGAACTGGACCTCGGTAGAGATGATGGTGCTGCCCCATGCGTCATCCAGGGCCACATCGCCGTAGACCAGCGGCACCAGCCCACGCTCGAGCAGCGTCTGCACCGGCTGCACGGCCAGCTCCAGCAGCTCACCCGCGCGCGTGCGTGCCGAGGCCGAAGGCTGCAACGAGACCGCCGGCACGCCTGCCTCGAGCAGCGCGTCGGTGACGAGACGGTTGAGGCGCTGCGCCACCGCGCCGGTCTCGGCATAGCCGCGCCAGTCCGTGCAGCCGCTCTGCACGTGATAGCGCTGGGCCACGACGTGGCCAAAGGAGCCACTGCCATGGCCCAGCAGCAGGCGCAGGCCCGGGCGTGCGTCGCGCGCCGCGCGCAGTTCCGCCGCCAGCCGCCGGATCACGTCGGTCCGCGGCGTGGCTTCCTGCGTCTTTTCGGTGATCAGCGACCCGCCCAGTTTGACAAACACCAGCTCGTTCTCGTTCAACCCCTCACTCCCTGCCGCGCGATGAATCAGAACACAAAGGCACGAAGGATGATTATGTTATTTCTTTGTGTCTTTGTGCTTTCGTGTCTTCGTGTTTCTCTTGCGTTCCTGATCGCCCAATGGTCACGGTGTCGCCGTCCACCTCCACCGTATCGCCGGAGGCGATGCGGCTGACATCGACCTGGTCCAGCATGGGGATGCCGGAGATGATGGCGCCGACGGCCACGATGGCCTCGCTGCGCACGTTGAGGATGGCGGCCGGGGCCAGGCCGCTCCTGGCCAGGCGGTAGAGCGTGTAGGAGCCCACGGTGCTGCCCTTGCCCGTGGGGAAGACCAGCACGCGGCCGGCGACGCACTGCCCCTGCAGCGGGTGCCCCAACTCGACCACCACGCCCGTGGCGGGGTCCACGCCGCCCAGGAAGCCGATGGGGGCGGTCGACACCAGAGCCTGGCCGCGCGCCTTGCCGCGGAAGATGACGCGTCCGCGCAGTTGGATCATAAGCGCGCGCTCCCCTCTGAAGGCGGCCCCGGCCAGTGCCCGCTCAGCGCGGCGGCGATGCACTGCTCCAGCGTGCCAAAGCGACACTGCAGCCCCGAATGGGACGGGGCATAGAAGGCCGCCTTGGCCGAGTTGGTGGCCATGGCTTTGAAGCCCAGCTCCTCCATCGGCGCCACCACCAGGCAGGTGTCGGCAAAGACGTGGCCGCCCGCGGCCTCGATGGGCGCCACGAGACCCTCGCGCTCGGCGCGCTCGCGCACGTCGCGCGATGTGGTGATCCAGAGCGTGACCTGGACGCGCTTGCCGCGCAGTAACTCCGCTGCGCGCGCGATGTCGGCCAGCGTGCTGTGCGGGCAGCCCAGACTGACAAAGTCGATCTGGTCCAGAGGCGAGTCAAGCGCGGCGTAGGCGGCGCTGAGGTCATACACCACGATGGTAGGCGTGTTGGCAGGAACGACTTGAGTCGTTGGCTCCTCTCCAGGAGCGACTGAAGTCGCTACTACCAACCCCGCGTTCGTAGTAACCACTTCGCTGGTTGGCGCCTCTCCAGAAGCGACAGAAGTCGCCACCGCCGCTGCTTCGAGCGTGACGCCCTCCACGTGGTAGAGTGCCACGGCACCACTGGCGGCCATGGCCGCGCCCAGCGCCATCAGGTGCTCCTGGCAGGGTAGATCGGCGCGCACGTCCTGGCCCTGCAAGCGGAGGTAGGGCACGCCGTCGCCCACCTGGCGCCCGACCCGGTAGCCCAGCGCGCCATAGTCAGCCTCGCTGCGCAGCGGGCAGCGCACCTCCACCAAGTGCGTCGGCTGGCGGTTGGCGTCCAGGTGCAGGCCGTAGGCCGCGGTGCGCCCGGTGATGGCGGCGGCCAGCGCGCTGGGGCCGCCCTCGCGGTTGCTGCGCGCGCCCAGCACCGAGTTGGCGTAGCTCACGGCTGAAGACTCGCTCCAGGCCAGGTGCTCGCCTGTACGCGGCACGTGCCCCACCAGGTAGGGTGTGCAAGTACAGGTCAGCTCGACGCCCATCGCTTGCAGTGCCGCGACGACGCGCTGCTGCTTCTGGGCAAACTCGGCCGAGAGGCCCATCTCGCGCCAGCGCTGCAGGTCCATGCCCGTTGGGTTCATGTAGGCAGGCACACGCACGCGTGCGCCCTGCACCGCCCACCCTTCTAGGAACTCTAACCCGGCGTCGCCCAGGTTCTTAAAGCTAACGCCCGACACCTGAGCGCTGGCGACCGGCACCAGGTGCTCGGCTCCGTAGATCTCGCCCAGGGCCGTCACGATCTGCATCGCCTTCTGCACCGCCGCGCCCTGGCGGCCGTCGAGCATGGTGTGTTCTTCCGATGTCAGTTGCATGGCCAGCCTTCTGCCCTACTTGCCGAACAGGACTTCAAAGACCAGGTAGATAGCCAACGCCAGGATGCCGAAGAGGCCCAGTAACTGCCAGAAATTGGCGCGGATGATGACGATGATGTGCAGCTTCTGCCAGATGAGCAGGAAGGCAAAGACGAGGGCCAGCCCCCACAGTAAACGCCTGGTCAGTCTACGCATGCTTGTTCCTTTCCCGAACCTTGCCCTGCCCCTCGAAAGTCAGACCGAGCGGGTCGAGCTCTACTTCTGGATAGCGCACCTTGCCGAACGCCGCGCGCTCCTCTTCGGAGCGCAGACTGCCGTCCGCTTTGCGCCAGGGGATGGTCGCGTCGATTCCCATCTTGGCCGTGCGCGATTTCTGGCCCAGGACGTGCAGCGCCGAGGGGTCGAGCGAGCTTCCGCCCTGCTCCGGCAGGATCACCACGCCGCGGTCGGCCTGCAGGCGTGTGGCAATGGCCCACTCCAGGTCGGCTGGGTCGTCGATATCCACGTCGTCGTCTACCACCAGCACATGCTTGCACGAGGCGTGCCCGCGCAAGGCGGCCTCGATGGCGCGCCGGCCGTCGTCGGGGTCGCGCTTGTGGATCTGCACGACGGCGTGCAACCATGAGCCACCTCCTGGCGTGAGCAGCACGTTCACGCACTCGCAGACCCTGGAGACCTCGGCGAAGATGGTCGGCTCGCGCGGCAGGCCCATGAGTAGCTTATGCTCCAGCCCACCCGGCAGCAAGGCCTGGTAGATGGCGTCGCGGCGATGCGTGACGCAGCTCACTTCCAGCACGGGCTGGCGGCGCACGATGTCCATGGTCTCCAGCAGATCCAGGAAGGGGCCTTCGTCCACCGTCTGGCGTGTGAGGCGGCCTTCGATCACGATCTCGGCTGCGGCGGGCACTTCCAGGTCCAGCGTGCGGCACCGCACCAGCGGCGTGGGCGCCAGCGCGTTAGCGATGGAGAGTTCATCCACGCCCGGCCGGGGGCTCAGCGCCGCGGCCAGCAACACGGCGGGCGAGTTGCCCAGGCAGATGGCGATCTCCAGCTCGCCGCCGGCGCGGGCCAAGGCCGTGTGCGTGCCGCGGCCCTCCACCAGGCGTGCGGCAAAACGGCGCTCATCCAGCCGCAGCAGCCGGTGAAAACTCATGTTGCGCCCCAGCTCGGGGTCCTGGATGATGGCCACACCTGCCGTGACGTAGGGGCCCGGATCGCCCGGCAAATGGAACAAGATCGGCAGCCCGTTGAGGTCTACACGCTCTTCCACCACCTCCTGGCAAGGCGCCTCCGCCACGAGCGGCGGCGCGGCCGCGTGGTCCAGTGCGGCCAGGAGCGTAGGGATCAGCTTCTGCCTGGCGACGCCCAGCCCCAACGCCATCTGTGCGCGGCTCGAGCACAGGCCCGCCACCACGGGGTAGGCCGAGCCTTTGACACGGCGGAACAAAGCTGGACGCTCTCCGAGGGAGTGGATGACGGCAGCCAGTTCCAGTCGCGGATCGACCTCGTGCTCCAAAGTGAGCAGTTCGCCCCGGCTGCGCAGGGCCTCCAGGAATTGGCGCATGGGCGTGCCCCCTAGCCTTCTATTGGCGAGTCGTCGCCAGGTGCGCCGGAGCGCGTGATGCGGAAATGGTCCAGGTCGCGGGCAACGACGGTGTTCGCAAAGAGGGGCGCGGCCTCGCCAAGAATCTGGCTGCCCGTGTAGCGGCGCGAGATGTGCGTCAGGTAGAGCGTGCCAACGCCGGCGTGGTAGGCCAACGTGGCGGCCTCGGAAGCCGTCAGATGCCCAAAGCGCACGGCCATGTCGGCCTCGACGTCCATGTAGGTCGCTTCGATCACCAGGGCGTCTGCGCCAGAGACATAGGGTAGCAGGTCTTCGGTCTCGGCAGCGTCGCCCACCCAGGCCAGCTTGACACCGGGGATGAGCGCTCCCAGCACCTGGTCGGGCTGGATCACGGTGCCATCGGCCAGCGTGATGGGCTGGCCCTGCACCAGCCGCTTGCGCTCGGGGCCAGCGGGCACGCCCAGGCGCTCGGCCTCTTCGACCAGGAAGGGACGGCGGCTCTTCTCTTCGAACAGGTAGCCAAAGCAGCCCGGCCCGCGATGCTGCACGGGAAAGGCGTGGATGGACAACCCGTGGTGCTTCCAGATCAGGCCGGTCCTGACTTCCTGGAAGTCGATCTTGAGCTGTACCTCGCCACCGCGCAGGACCACGTTCATCAGGTCGCGCACGCGCTCCAGAGCCCACCCGCCGCCGTAGATGCTCAGGTAGTTGGTGGCCTCCCAGCGCGCAAAGGTCGACACTAAGCCACCCAGTCCCAAGATGTGGTCCAGATGGCCGTGCGTGAGCAGGACCTTGTCCAGGTGCTTGAAGCCGAGCCCGCTGCGCAGGATCTGGCGCTGCGTGCCTTCGCCGCAATCCAGCAGGAAGCGTTGGTCCTCGTGCATGACGATGGCCGCCGAGAGGCCGCGCTCCACCGAGGGGGCCGACGCCGACGTGCCCAGAAAGGTGAACTCAATCATAAGACGACTGTCTCCATGTGTTCTTCAGGTCCGGCCGCGTGGTCAGGCCGCAGGATGCGCCACTAGCGCCTGCAGCTCCTCTGCCAAGAGACGGGCCTGCACAGGGGCCGGGTGGCGCATGCACCATGCCTGCAACGCGGGCGCAAAGCGAAAGAGGCCCGCCAGGTCCTGCGGGTATTGTCGCGGGTTGATGCCCACCAAGTGTACGTCGTAGCCTGCAAGCGCCTCCAGCCACGTGCCGATGCTCACGGTGTCAAAGGCGGGCGCAAAATTGGGCAGCGGTGCAAAAAGGACGGGCATTCCCCTGGGCACCTCGGGTAGCATGCGCTTCAGGAAGGCCAGGCTATCGGTGCAGTTGAAGGGCAGCCACAGCGGCAAGAGGCTGCTCAGACGCGCCGCGACCGGGTTGACCAGCGTGAAGCAATCGATCAGGGTGGCCTGGGGCGGGCGGCCCTCCTTTCGCAGCACGGCGCGGTGGGCGCGAAAGGCCAGCGCGCTGTACTGGTCGGGATGGTCTGCAGTGAGGGGCACAAAGGCATAGTCGTTCTGACGCGCAAATGCCTCGCAGGCCGCGCGCAACTCGGGCAGAGCGCCCCACTCGCTCTCGGGCTGGGGCTCCAGCGGCAGGTCGAGGTGCCAGCCGCCCACAAACGCGGACCTTTCGCTGCGCTGCATGGCCTCGATTTCGGGCAGGCCCGAAAGGAACTGCTCGTCGGTCACGCCGCCCAGGCCGCCCACCTGGAAGGTGTGGCGCTCGCCCACCCGGTATTGCTGCCACGGGTAGCGGCAATCGATGAAGACGATGGCACCGCCCGGCTTGAGCCAACCGCGGATGGCGTCGCGGTAGGCCTGCGGCAGGTCGAGCAGCTTGTAGCGGATGTGGTTGACCCAGCGCACCAGGAAACGGTCGTGCAGCGGGTCATAGTGGTTGACGACGGCCAGGTCGGGGTTGCGGCGCAGCACGCGGCGGGCCAGGTCCGTGCCGTGCGCGGCACAGGTCCGGATGTCGTCGGCGTGTTTGTGGTCCTTGAAGCTGGTCAACAGGTGCTGCGAGAGAAAGGGTGCCTGCAGCACCGTGGCCAGGTGGGCCACGCCGCCGTTGGGCGCGCCGACGATCACAGCGTCGAACGGCCCCTGCACGCCGCGATAGTAGCCCAGGGCGTGGTCGGCCAGGTCGGCGGTGGTGATGCGGTCGGCCACCTCGGGCGCGATGCCGGTCATGCTCTGCGAAAGGTCCACGGCCCAGTTGTTGAAATGCCGCCCCAACACCGCCAGGAGCGAGGCGGCCTGTCCCACCCAGGCGGGCATGTCCTGCGGCTGAAAGAACTCGCCGCGCAGCGCGGCCGCCACGGAACGCATGCACACGGACGAGGAATCGGTTGTCTCCAACAGCGCAGTCCTGGCCATGCCTGCCCCTTAGCCTTCCACCACGCCCTTGTCCGCGTGCAGTGTGGCGATGCGCTCTTTGACGTCGACCAGGTACGCGCCATGCAGCGGGTACTTCCAGGTGGCCCACAGAGCGATCAGCAACGCCACGATGGGCACTGCACCGATCAACAGCCGCATGCCAAGCTGGGCCGAAGCGGGCTGTTCGCTCAGGTAGGCATTGTAGCCGCTGACCTGCAGTGTGGCAGAGAGCACAATGGCTTTCAATGCTATACCCAGGCGGATCATGAAACCGTTCATGCCAAAGTACATGCCTTCGCGCCGGCGGCCGGTCTCGAGCTCGTCTTCGTCCACGATGTCGGCGATGAGCAGGTCGCCCAGTAGCAGCATGGCCGAGAGGCCCGCGCTGGCCGTGAGCATGGCCAGCAGGCCGGTGAGGAAGCTGCCCGCGAGCAGGAAGGGCAGCAGGCCGATGCAGAAAACGATCAGTCCCCACATCATCGCGTCGCGCGCGCCCCGCTTCTGGGTGAGCCGGGTCCACAGGTAGAGGGTAGGCACCGCGGCCACGAACGCCGCGGCCAGCAGGATGGAAGTCTCCATGTCGCCCACATGCAGTACGTACTTGGCGTAAAAGGGCACGGCCGCCGTGAGCATCTCAAAGACGAACGTGACAAAGATGTTGTTCACGAGAAAGAGCAGAAAGCTCTTGTTCTTGAACGTGGCCAGCAGGGCTGCGCGCAAGCGGAGCGGCTCCTCCTGGCTGAACTCCTTGGCCTCATGGCTGCCCGCCAGTGAAACCAGGAGCGAGACGCCGGTGACCACGGCAAAGATCAGCGCGGTCAGCGGCCAACCCAGCGGGCCGTACAGGAGCGGCGGCAGGGCCACGCCCACCAGCAGGCCTACGACCGTGAAGACCTGGCGCCAGGCGGAGACCGAGGCGCGCTGCTTCTCGTTCGGATACATCTCGGGAAACAGGGACGTGTAGTTCAGGACTACAAAGGTCCACAGGCCGTCCAGCAGGCAGATGATAAAGGTGAAGTAGAGGAACAATTGCGTCATCTGCCCACGCGCGACGGAGAACGGCGGGGTCCACACCAGGATGAACGATAGCACCATGGGCACGGTCAGGAACGCCACGTAGGGGATACGGCGGCCCCAGCGCGTGCGGGTGCGGTCCGAGATCTGGCCGGCGAGCGGGTCGTTGATGGCGTTCCAGATAGCGTAGATGGTCATGGCCAGGCCAAACAGGGCTGGGGACAGTTTGAGTCGGTCGATGTAGAAGATGGGAACGAAGGTGTTGAAGCACTGCATAGACAGGGTGGTGCCCAAAGAGCCCACGCTGTAGGCAATCATGTGCCATTTCTTCATGGCAGATATGCTCCTTGGTGAGGGTATGCCGCGCAGGACGCACCGCCGTAGGGGCGAGCACAAGGGCGAACACAAGGTTCGCCCCTACGCAAGCGCAGCAGGCGCCGCCGTACGGGCGAACACAAGGTTCACCCGTACGGGTGAATGCAGACATGCGATCCGCCCGCGCGCGGACAGGATCGGGCTACTGGCCTTCGCCGATGAACTGACGCCAATCGCCGTGAATGCCGTCGTCGCTCACACCATAGTAGACGTGCAGCTTGCCGCCAGTATCGCGCTGGACCAGGTTGTAGAGCCTGCGCCCCTGGCGCTTGTAGGTTTTCCACAGCCCGATGCTGCCGTGCCAGGTGACCTTGTCGGCTTCGACCGGGTGCGTCTCAGACTCGGTGATGGCATAGCGCCACAGCCGCCGCGCCGACGACTGCGTGATGTTCTGCACCAGGTTGCCGTTGCGCAGGTCCTTGAGTGTATAGTACTTGGTTCCTTCGCGCTCCAGGGTTTCGACCACCTCGACGCCGGTGCGGGGCGGCGAGACGGGCTGCTCGCCTCCAGTCGGGGCGGCTTGAACAGCCGCCAATGCCGCAGCCGGTGCGGCCCTGGCGACAGACGGCACCTCGAGCGAACGCCGCACCAAGTGCACGATCTCGTCGCGCATGGCGCGGCTCGTCTCGGACTCTTGCCGGATGTAGACTTCGAGTCCGTCCAGCGTGTAGGGCACGTTGTCGCCCTTGGGCACCGACACGCGCAGCACGCTCTTGCCTTGTGTCTTGAGCACGTCGATGTCGACCTGTATGGGCGGCGTCAGCGCGCGACCGATCTCGGCCACCAACATGCGACTGGCCTCTTCGGGGCGCTCCACGCCCTGCGCCGGGCTTTTGCCCTTGGAGCCCACGCCGATAAAGATGGTTCCACCGTTGGTGTTGGCGAACGCCACCACGTCGCGCAGGATGGCCCGTACGTGGCCCCCCTTGCGTGACAAATCGTCGTGGAACGACTGCACCAGATTGGGTCCGCTCTCCTGGGCCGCCTCCACAAAATCAATGGCCGGCTCGTAGGGCCGCGTCTTGGAAAAGTCGTTGCCCAGGAACACTTCCTTGAGCGCCGGGAAGGTCAGCTCGGGCAGCAGCACCTCCGTCACGCGCTCGCCGACGCCCAGGGACTGCTCGTCTTTCGGGTCGCTCTCCAGGCGATGGGCATCGGAACCCTGAATGCAGCGCATGCGGCGCGGGTACTCGGGTTTGGAGCCGTCGTAGAACGACGCCGTGGTGCGGCGACCCGATTTCTCCAGGTCGGTCACTTCAAGGGCGTGCAAATGGGGGTCCTGGGTGTAGGCGATCTTGGTCTGGCCGCCGAAATCGTAGCCGCGCATGGCCACGCCATGCGTCGAGTTGACGTGCGCAGCAATCACCAGCCCACCCGCCTCACCGATGATGCGGTAGGCCGTCAGCACGTCCACCGTGGCTCCCACTTCGCTGGAACCGAGGTCCAATTTGTCCGGAGGGACTCGCAGGTCCAGCAGAATGTGCTCCAGTTCACGCACCGAGGTCTCGGGCGGGAAGATGCCCAAAATGTGGAACCCCAGCGTCGCCGTGAGTTCAAACCCTGGCAGGATCAGCATCGTGCGCCCCAGCCGGGCGTACTCTTCTAGCTCGCGCTTCTCGTCGTCGCGCAGCCGCTTGAGTCGCTCGAGCAGCCCCAGCTCCTGGATGCGCATGCGGATGGCGGCGATCCCCGCCACCGTGTTGTGGTCGGTGATAGCGATGATGTCTAGCCCGCGTTCTTCGGCCTTTTGCAGGATCTGTAGATACGTCGTATTCGATTGTTGGTAGCAGAGGGACGAGGCGGGCGAATGGATGTGTAGATCCATACGCCGCCAGGCGGCCTGCTGAGCCTCTTTCCTAGTTTGCTTTATCACTTGTATTCGCTTTCTTCCTCCTTGTTGAGGTATTGGGAAAACACCAAGCCGCCAAGCCACGAAGACACAAAGTTCGTGTTTATGGCATGTGACTGTGTTGTCTCACGGCCGAGTGCCGCCTGGGTTCTCCTCTTGGTTCTTGAATTGCCTGGTGTCTTTGGGTCTTGGTGTCTTCGTATTTGTCTTGCCCCCTTGTCCGGCCGCACGGCGCTTGATGGGTGGCTTCTGGAGGTCCAGAGCCGCGTGCAGCACTTCGTCGACGGTGTCGACCAGGATGAACTTCATCTCCTGCTTGACGTCGGTCGGCACGTCCTCCAGGTCTGGCTCGTTGCGACGAGGCAGGACCACCGTATCCAGCCCGGCGCGGTGAGCGGCCAGCACTTTTTCCTTCAGGCCGCCGATGGGGAGCACCTGCCCGCGCAGCGTGATCTCGCCGGTCATGCCCACCTTGGGGTTGACCGGATGGCCGGTGAGCAGTGAAACCAGCGCTGTGGCCATGGTCACGCCGGCCGACGGGCCGTCCTTGGGGATCGCTCCCGAAGGGATGTGCAGGTGCAGATCGCTCTTGGCAAAGACCTCGTCTTTGATGCCCAGGTCCTTGGCCTTGGAACGCACGTAGCTGAGCGCGGCCATGGCCGATTCCTTCATCACGTCGCCCAGTTGGCCCGTAAGCTGGAAGCCCTTGCCGCCGGGCATGCGCGTGGCCTCGACAAACAGGATGTCACCGCCGGCTTGCGTCCAGGCCAGGCCCGTGGCCACACCTGGGATCATGGTGCGTTCGGCCGCCTCGAAGAAGAAGCGCGGCTTGCCCAGCAACTCGGCCAGCGCCTCGGGCGTGACGAGCGTCTGGCCCGTCGCCGTTCCGGCCGCGATCTTGGTGGCCACCTTGCGACAGATGGAGCCAATCTCACGCTCCATGTTGCGCAACCCGGCCTCCCGCGTATAGTCGCGCACGATGCGGCGCAGGGCCTCGTCCGTGAACTCGATCTCCTGGGGCGTCAGCGCGTTTTCGCGCAACTGGCGCGGGATAAGGTACCCGCGCGCGATCTTGACCTTTTCCTCTTCGGTGTAGCCCGAGAGCTGCAGGATTTCCATGCGGTCCTTGAGCGCATCCGGGATGGGATCGAGCAGGTTGGCCGTGGTGATGAACATCACCTGCGACAGGTCAAAGGGCACATCGAGGTAGTGGTCACGAAAGTCGCAGTTCTGCTCCGGGTCGAGCACCTCGAGCAGCGCCGACGACGGATCGCCGCGCCAGTCCGCGCCCAACTTGTCCACTTCGTCCAGCATGAAGACCGGGTTCTTGGAGCCAACGCGTTTGATGGCCTGCGCGATCTGGCCGGGCATGGCCCCGATGTAGGTGCGGCGGTGACCACGGATCTCGGCCTCGTCGCGCACACCGCCCAGCGAGAGGCGCCTGAACTTGCGTCCCAACGCACGCGCGATGGACTGGCCCAGCGAGGTCTTGCCTGTCCCAGGCGGGCCCACGAAGCACAGGATCACGCCTTCACGCTCCTTGCGGATGTGGTCCACTGGCAACTCGGGCGTGGCGCACGTTTCGCCGGAACCCTTGCGCTCCTGGCGCAGCTTGCGCACCGCCAGGTATTCCAGGATGCGGTCTTTGATCTTTGCCAGGTCATAGTGGTCTTCGTCGAGCACCTGGCGCGCGTGCAGGATGTCCAGGTTGTCGTCGGTCGCCACCTGCCAGGGCATGCCCAGCAGCCAGTCCAGGTAGGTCTTGATGACCGAGTACTCGGCGGCGGCGGATGGCATCTTGGAGAGGCGGCCCAGCTCGCGCTTGGCTTCTTTTTCCGCCTCGGGCGGCATGCCGGCCTTTTCGATCTTGGACGTGAGCTCGCTGACCTCCGCTTGCTGCTCGTCCTCTTCGCCCAGCTCCTTCTTGATGGCCTTGAGCTGCTCGCGCAGGTAATATTCGCGCTGCACCTTTTCCATCTCGGACTGGGCCTGGTCCTGGATCTTTTTGCCCAGCTCGAGGACCTCGAGTTCCTTGTTGAGGATCACGTTCAGCTTTTGCAGCTTGGCGCTGACGCTATCGGATTCCAGAATGGCTTGTGCATCGCTCATGTCCATGCGCACGTAGGAGGACACCAGGTAGGCGAGCTGGCGCGGGTCCTCGACGCTCAGCGTGGCCATGATCAGCTCTTCGGGGATGTAGGGCATCAGCGACGACATGCGCCGGAAAAGCTCGACCGTGTTGCGCATGAGGGCCTGGATTTCGACTCCCTCTTCCACCACGTCGTGCACCACTTCGACGCGCGCCATCAGGTAGGGCTCGGTCTGGGTGAACTCGACGATTCGGATGCGCTCCATGCCCTGCACGAACAGGCGGATGGTGGAATCGGGCGCCTTGGCAAAGCGCGCGATGTTGGCCACCGAGCCGACCCGGTAGACGTCGTCGGGCCCTGGCTCGTCCACGTTGGGATCCTTGAGCGCCACCAGGCCGACCATGCGATTGCCCAGCACCGTATCGTCCACCAGCTTGATGGAGCGGGGCTGCCCCACGATGAGGGGCAGCAGGATTGGCACCGGGTACACCACTGTATTCTTCAAGGGCAGAATGGGCAGGATTTCCGGAATGGCCGGCCCTTCGACAGGCGCCGCTGCATCGGCCGCCGGCTTGCTCTGTTCCGGGGTTTGCCCTTCGCCCGCTGCGAACAACTCCATGCACTTACCTCCGTTGATTGAAACGCCTACACACGGGGACCGCACGCGGGGCCTGGGCCTCGCGCTCGATGACCACTACAACCGGCACCTTGCACTCGTGCTGCAGCTTGGGCAGCATGATGTACAGGAAGCCGTTGTCGTACTTGGCGCGCACGCCGGCTTCGTCCACGTCGCACGGCAGGTAGACCTCGCTATGAAACGCGCCGTAGCTGATCTCCATCTGTTGGTAGGCCAGCTTGGCGGCGGGGTCGTCGCGCCGTCCGGCCACGACCAGGGTGCGCCCCTGCAACTGGACCGCGAAATCGTCCTGGCCGACGCCCGCGACCTCGAGCTTGACCATCACGTGCGTGTCCGTCTCGTATACGTCGGTGGGCGGGTGCCAGACGCGCGACCGCCCGGCCAGCATGCCTTCCCGGCTGCCTCCCAGCGAGACGAAGAAATGGCCGTACCAAGGATTCTCGGCTTCGTTATCCCTTGCGAGAACTTTTTCCATGCTGCTCATACCAGTCCCCTTCCATCGCGATGCACAGCTCACGGTATACATATCTTAGCACGGGATGGAGGAAAAGACAAATGTTGGGGCCGACGGGTAAAGTACCCGAGAGCGCTGCGTGCAGGCCGCGAGCTCTTGGAGGCTTGCTCGAAGCAGGGAAATCATTCCTTGATACTCGCAGCGTCGAAAGGAGACACATCCGTGGCTGAACCGTTCAACCTGGCTTCCAAGGACCTGGATCTCGAGGCGCTGACTCACGCCGCCGCAACCGACAGACAGGTCCTGCAGCAGTTGCTGGACGGCGTCTCGCCCGCCAGCAAGAAGGCCACCCTGCGCCACAACTGCTCCGAGGCCCTGATGCGCCTGGCCGAACAGCAGCCAGACGCGCTGCTGCCCCAGTGGGACTACCTGGTGGACCGGCTGCACAGTGGCAACAGCTTTTCGCAGTACGTTGCCATCCACGCCCTTGCCTCGCGGCAATTCTGGAGTTTGTGCGCAAGCAGGTGGCGGCCAAGAGTCCGAAGACCAGGAAGGCTGCGAAGGCGTTCCTCAGGAAGTGGGAGAAGCCAGCCTAGCCAGCCTGCGCGTCTTGACCGCGCGCGGGCTGCGCGGTCGTGTGCCGCGATTTGTCCGCCCGCCAGTGATGAGTTGACGAACGGCGGCTTTCCCTCTATAGTAGTAACGGTATTTGCATTCTCGGCGGAATTCCGGCGTGACCAGACCCTGTATGCGATTCCGGCGGCCACCTGATGCGCTTCCTCGCCGACGGGGACTTTCCCCTTCCTGGAGGGAGCTGCTGCAGTGGCTGGCGCGGCAGGCCGCCGATCAGTGGCAGAGTCCGCGAGGAGGATGACAGGATGACACGCAGTACGGCATCAGGCAAGACACAGAGCCGCCAGGCGTCGTCTGACTGGTACCTGGCCAGGCCCACCTCCGGAGCAACGAGCGGCGGCGTGCTGGTGCTGCACGCCTGGTGGGGCCTCAACCCGTTCTTCCACAGCCTGTGCGACCGTCTGGCGGCAGAGGGTTTCACGGCGCTGGCTCCCGACCTGTACCATGGCACGTTGGCCACGACAGTAGACGAGGCAGAGCGCCTGCGCTCGAAGCTCAAGGGCACGGTTGCGCAGAGTGAGATCCTGCAGGCCGTCACTGCACTGAGCGCGGAGGTGGGCGGCAAACCCATCGCTGTGATGGGCTTCTCGATGGGCGCGTACTATGCACTGTGGCTGGTCGAGCAGGCCGCGCTGCCCGTGACCGCCACGGTGCTCTTCTACGGCACGCGCGGCGGCGACTATGCCGCCACGCCCTCGGCCTTCCTGGGCCACTTTGCCGAGAGCGACGAGTGGGTCGCGGCATCGGGCGTCAAGAAGCTGGAGAAAGCGCTGCGCGCGGCGGGCAAAGAGGTCGACTTCCACACCTACCCCGGCACCTCGCATTGGTTCTTCGAGAGCGACCGGCCCGACGCGTTCAGTCCGCAGGCGGCCGATCTGGCCTGGCAGCGGACCGTCGCCTTCCTGCACAGGCTCGTGAGTTGACTCACCCGCCTTGTGAAGCACATCCCCAACGCGTGGTCTGGCTGCACCTGGCGGCCATTCCGCGCTATGTCAAGTCCTCTCTGATCCTGACGAAACGAGGGACCTGGCCTAGCGCAACGTGACTCTCACCCGCACTTCGGTCCGACCGTCTGGGGGAAGTGGCACGACGCTGCCCTCTAGCGGCTGCCCGTCCACCGTCAAAGAGGCCGCATTCCCGGCTCCAGCGCGCTTCACGGTGATGTGGTAGGTCACGCCGCGAAAGATGCGTGTTGCCGTGAAGCCTGTCCACTGCACAGGAATCACCGGCGAGACCTGCAAGCCCCGGTAGGTAGGTCGAATGCCCAGGATCCACTGCGTAATCGCAACGTAGCTCCACGCCGCCGCGCCGGTCAACCACGAGTTCTTGGCCTCACCATGGGTGGGCGTGTCGCGCCCGGCGATCATTTGGGCGTAGACGTAGGGCTCGCAGCGGTGCACATCGCCCATCGCCTCGCGCGCCGACGGGTTGATGCGGGTGTAGTAGTCATGGGCGCGGTCGCCGTGCCCCAGCCTGGCTTCTGCGATCATGATCCAGGGGTTGGAGTGGCAGAAGACTCCGGCGTTCTCCTTGTATCCGGGCGGATAGGAGCTGATTTCGCCCAGGTTCAGGTAGTAGTGCGTGAAGGCCGGTTGATGCAGCACAATCCCGTGTGGCGTGGCAAGCTGGGCGTACACTGCAGCAAGCGCCTGCTCGGCCTTGCCGTCCTGGAGCCCGATGCCTGCCATGACACACATGCCTTGGGGCTCGATAAAAATGCGCCCCTCCTCGCACTCCCGTGAACCAATCCTGGCTCCCAGGCGATCATAAGCGCGTAGAAACCACTCGCCGTCCCAGCCGTGATCCAGCACCGTGCCGGCCATGGCCTCGGCATGGCGTCGATACGCCTCGGCGTCCGCGCTGCGACCCTGCAGTCCAGCGATCTCGGCCATCTCGCCTGCGGCCAACACAAACTGGCCAGCGATGAACACCGACTCGGCCCGTGACGTGTCGCCCTGGTCCGAATGAGTCTGGAATGACTCGCCCGGCTCGGACGAGAAGCAGTTGAGGTTGAGGCAATCGTTCCAGTCGGCGTGGCCGATCTGGGGCAATCCGTGCGGGCCGAGTCGCGTCAGTGTGTAGCGCACGGCGCGCTCGAGATGCTCGTAGAGTGGCATCTCGCTGCCCAGTGCATTGTCGCAGGGCACAGCCTCGTTGAGCACCGAGAGGTCTCCGGTCTCTTTGAGATAGGCCGCTGCGGCCAGCACCAGCCACAGCGGGTCGTCGTTGAAGCCACTGCCGACGGCGTCGTTGCCGCGTTTCGTCAGCGGCTGGTACTGGTGGTAGGCGCCACCATTCTCCAGTTGCGTCGCAGCCAGGTCGAGCAAGCGTTGGCGCGCTCGTTGTGGCTCGAGTTGCACAAAACCCAGCAAATCCTGGTTTGAGTCTCGAAAGCCCATGCCCCGCCCGACGCCCGACTCGAACAGCGAGGCGCTGCGAGACAGGTTAAAGGTCGCCATCACCTGGTAGGGATTCCACACGTTGACCATGCGGTTGGTGTGTTCGTCGGGCGTGGTAACCTGACACCCACTCAGCAGACGCTGCCAGTGGGCGTGCAGTTCGTCCAGCGAGGCGTCCAGCACCACGGGCTGCACGTAGCGGGCGATCACGGACTGCGCGCGTGCTGTATTCAGAGCGCCAGACGCTGTGAACTTGTCATCGCGCGGGTTCTCTGCGTAGCCCAGCAGAAAGATCACTTCGTGCCTCTCGCCGGCATCCAGAGCGATCTGGACCTGATGGGCGCCGATGGGCGATCCGCCATGTGCGATAGAGTTGTGGCAGCGGCCTTCCTCGACGCTCAGGGGCCGCTCAAAGCCGCGATACGCGCCAAGAAATGCCTCGCGCTGAGTGTCAAAGCCCACTAGCGGCGCCGAGCAGGCCCAATAGGCAAAGTGGTTGCGCCGCTCGCGGTACTCGGTCTTGTGGTAGATCACTCCTGCTGCAGCGTCGACCTCGACTTCGCCTGTGTTGTAGTTGCGCTGAAAGTTGGTCTGATCGTCCCATGCGTCCCATAGGCAGAACTCGACCAGCGAGAACAGTTGCAGTGTGGTGGGTGCATTGCTCTGGTTGGTCAGCCTGACGCGCCACACTTCGAGGGTCTGCCCCAGTGGAACCCAATACGTCACTTCGGCAGCGATGCCTCGGCGCGCCGAGATGATGCGCGTATAGCCGAGGCCGTGGTGGCATTCATAGGCATCCAACGGCTTGTGCGCGGGCTGCCACGTCGGCGACCAATAGTCGCCGTCTTCCAGTCGCAGGTACAACGCACGCCCGCCCACGTCGGCGGGCACGCTGTTGTAGCGATAGCGAATGAGTCGGCGCAGGCGCGCATCGCGATAGAATGCATACCCACTGCCCGTATTGGTGACCAGCGAGGTAAAGTCGCCCTGCCCCAGATAGTTGAGCCAGGGTAGTGGGGTATCGGGCCGCTGGATCACGTACTCGCGGGCCTCGTCGTCAAAGTGACCATAGCGCATGGCTGCCTCCTAGAACACCTGATTGCCTGCGATGACCTGTGCGTACCACCACCCGCTCTCCTTGACGGTGCGCTGCTGAGTGCCCATGTCGACGTGTACCAGTCCAAAGCGCTTGGAATAGCCAAAAGCCCATTCAAAGTTGTCCAACAGGGACCAGGCAAAGTAGCCACGCAGGTCTACCCCGTCGGCCATGGCCAGTCGCGCCTGGATCAGATGGCTGCGCAGGTATTCCAGGCGTCGCTGGTCGTGCACGCGCCCATCGGGGCTGATCTCATCTGGGAAGGCCGCGCCGTTCTCGGTGATGTACAGGGGCGGAACGGGATACTCCCGGCGCAGGCGATTGAGCAACCGTCGCAGCGCCGGCGGGTGGACTTCCCAGCCCATGTCGGTATACTCCGCTCCAGGCACTGGCTCGACCCGACGGCCCTGGCGCAGCAGGAGACGCGAGTAGTAGTTGACTCCCAGCAGGTCCAGCCGTTGGGCGATCAGCGACATGTCCCCGGGCTGAACGTGGGGAGAGAGCGCGCCATAGGCCCGCAGTGCCTCGGGAGGGTAGCACGCACGCAGCAACGGATCCAGGAACCAACCGGTCCCTGTCTGCCAGGCCTGCTCGACGCGAGCGCGATCCTCCGGCAGGTCGGTGTCCGTCTCCATGGGGAACATGTCCAGCACGATGCCTACCTCAGCGTGTGGCTGGGCCGCGCGAACAGCCTGCACCGCCAACCCATGCCCCAGCAGGAGATGGTGCGCGGCCTGCAGCGCCAGCGTCTCATCCTGTAGGCCCGGAGCGTGCCTTCCATCCCGATACCCCACGAAGGCAGACACCCAGGGCTCGTTCAGGGTGGTCCACGTCCGCACGCGGTCGCCCAACCGCCGGGCCATCAGGCTGGCATAGTCGGCAAAGTAGCCAGCCACATCGCGCCACGGCCACCCGCCTTGGTCCTGCAACGCCTGCGGCAGGTCCCAGTGATAGAGGGTGACAAAGGGCCGGATGTTGGCCGCCAGCAAGGCGTCCACCAGCCGGTCGTAAGAGTCCAGCCCCGCGCGATTCACGGCACCTCGGCCCTCGGGCAGCACGCGCGGCCACGAGGTGGAGAAGCGATAGGCCTGCAGCCCTAGTCCGGACATCAGCGCAACGTCCTCGGCGTAGCGGCGGTAGTGGTCGCAGGCTTCGTCGCCTGTATCGCCCGCGTGGATTCTGCCCGGCGTATGGCTAAAGCGATCCCAGATGGACTCGCCCTTGCCGTCGGCATTCCAGGCGCCTTCGACCTGGTAGGCAGCGGTGGCTGCGCCCCAGACAAACTCGCTCGGAAAGGTGTGGGTTTGAGACTCCATATTCGAGACCTTCTTTGGAAACAGTAGTAGAGAAGAGCCACAGGTCGCTCGTGTCGCAAATGGGTCCACGGCTAACGCGTGGGCGTGCAGGGGCAGGTGCGATCCCGGCAGGCGCGCGGCTCGGCCTAGGCGGTTTACACCTGACCAATGCGCACGTGAACCCAGTGAGTGCGCTCGTCGTGGAACAGCGGCAGGACGTTTCCCTGGATGGCCTCACCATCTACGTTCACATGCTGTACGCCTGCACAGACGTGCTGCGGGTTCTCGACGACCACCTGGTAGACTGCATCACGAAACGCGCGTCGCACCTGGAAGCCCGCCCACGTGTGTGG
>Ga0315288_10003325_pt1 | contig 20552 bp, 16 predicted proteins | sample YL17G11_20_MG_FD_203454 | JGI IMG/M metagenome (GOLD analysis project Ga0315288, IMG submission 203454) | Sediment microbial communities from Yellowstone Lake, YNP, Wyoming, USA - YL17G11_20 | ecosystem: Environmental > Aquatic > Freshwater > Lake > Sediment | place: USA: Wyoming | collected... | reverse complement strand
TTTTATAAACCCATTCAGTCCATTGTAAAAAGTTAGGATCATCGCTAGAGAATCCAATCAAACAAAAAGTATTTTCCATGATGGATTGTCTGACAATATTTGTAAATGGTGCGAATTTTTTAGGGTATTCATCATATTCCTTTTTTGAAATGATAAACGGTCGATGAGACGGAAAACTACCATGTAGTTTGACGATCCGTGGTTTCATTTTTTGAGGAATATCGTAAACTGTTGAAACAACATCATATTTTTTTTCGTATACTGTCGGTAGTGTTCTCTCTAATAACGTGTCATAATTCGTCGTAAAAACATCCGACCATGGTAAAGTGAGCATGAGAGTATGAAGTGGCCCCGAAAGATAATGTAAATCCGGAATTGTGCGAATTAACAATTCATCTAATGCGGAAGGACCAAAAAGATCTTGAAATTCTTGAGCAATTGTTGGAGACTCTTTTTTACCCAACAATTGTTTGATTTTTATGTCATAGTCAGTTTTTGATAATGATCCTTGCGAATGTGTTGCACGGAGTATTGTGTCACAGAGATCTTTCCATAATGGAAACGGGGGTGTATCTTGGGAGATTTTTTCAGCGTTCCTACTGAAACCACTTCCAATCATTACCGCGACTTGGCCGAACTCCTGTCCACACCATAATTTTTTTCGAATATATTCAATGGAGTTTTGATCTTGAAATGAGGAAGATGAATTCATTAATGATGCACTCTTTTTGTCAAATATAACTCTGTCGTTATACTAGTGTGGCTGATTTAATTGAGAATAAATCACTCGAATCGGCTTAAAAAAAAGAGTGAAGTATGCCTAGAATACAAATTTTCATGCTTTCTTTCCAATATCCATACGAAGCAAAAATACTGCCATATCACCTTTTAATTTCAAATCGATATTTCGTTCATTTTTAGAGAAATCAATTCCCTCTCCAAGCTCTGCACTGATGATAAGTTGATTCGCGAATGAATCAACCTCTTGATTTACGATTCCCCCTCCCCAAAGGGTGATTTCTCCGACATTGAATTGAGTCCATGCTCTGATAAAATCATAAATATCATCGCCGAAACGGAAATTTCCAAAAAACCAATAGATATATGAAAAAAAATTTTGTGACGTTTCTATACCCCCATCATGATCAACATATGAAAGAGGATTCCCAAAATATCCAATATATCCGGTAGAATCTTGGGGTTGGTGTGATGGAGGGAATGTGATATCAGATGCAGATAGTGACTTATTGGGCTTAAGAAATCCTGACACAAATGGTGCTGAGATAAACATCATTTCCCCAGGAGCAAATAGTAGTCCAAAAGCACCAAGACATCCACTTCGATTTCGAAATAATATATCATTTTTCCCGTGGAAAATCCCACTTTTTCCTTCAAACCGTGGAAAATTTTTTAATAGAAATAACTGCTGTCGATCAATTGCCCATTTTTGATTTGAGGATTTTTTATTTTGAATTATACATATCCGCTGAAATAGACGTTCATTTCCATTAGTTATTAGAGAGATTATCACCATATCTCCAAACTCTTTAGAAGTTTGGATATTTCTGAAATTAAAATCCACAAAGGACTTTGAACCATGGATTTTTGACGCGGAGAGTAAAATATTGCAATTGTTCTCGTTGTAACTCATTCCATTTAATGTTTCAATGAGATTCGTGACAAGTGCAACCTCATTTAGATGACTTGAATATGATCGACCTATCGAATTGTAAGACGCTTGAATGATTTCATTTTGAAACTCAAAAAACCCAGTTTCATTTGATAGCAATTCCGTTATATTGAAAAAACGAACCATATTCTTTAACCTCATTTTTCAATAGAAGGAGTATCGATCATATGGATCAGATTCAAATTATATAACAACATGAGCATCAGGTCCTTGTCAATAATCACATATTTGAAATGCCCGTCTATCGTTCGTTCATCCATAATCTTTTGCCATACTGAAGGGGCGATATCATTTGTTGAAACAAAAAAAAGAGTTTCTTTAAAATGATCTGCATGACCAATTGCTCTCATAAGATCATCAAAATCAAATTGTGTCTTTCTAAATTTTTTTGCTTCACCACTTCTGTCAGACCGTAATCCATCCTGTAAATATTTATTTAAATTAACTAAGTGAAAATCTTCAACACCCGATCCCCCTTTTTTTAAATATTTTGAATTAAGGATGGTGTTTTCAACGAGTTGAAGACGCGAATATAATTTGGATAATTCACGATTCTTCAGTTTAATTCCTTCAATAAATTGTGGAATAAACTCTGTTTCATATTGGGTATTGGTTTTTGATGACAAAAACGCCTCGAATTTTTCTCTGAATTTTAGATATTCCAATGATTCAGTGAAAGCCAACGAATCAATGAACGCTTTAAACTTCTCTGGAGATGTAAAAATTGGATCGAACACATATCGGTATCTCGATTGGTTGAGATCGTGTATTTGACTTCGGATCGTTCTCTCATCTAAATATAAAATCACACCTTCATTTTCTGAAATTGATAAGAATGATGCAACAGTTGAGATTCCGTATATGTAGAAAAGATATTTTTTCCCATCGAGTTCAATTATCCAATTACGCTCAAATTTGTCAAAATGAATATTTGATTCACCAAATGTATTTTGTAATAGTTTATCGAATGTTGAAATAATTTTTTTATAGTTAATTTCAGCGATGGCAGTTCTTTTCATTCTGGATGTGCTTAATCCGCATTGTCTATCGCAATTTGGACAAGAAACCATCGAATTGCCTTCGAATGATTTAATGTCAATAAGTCCTTTATGACAATTTTTACATCGAACATATTCATTCTCTATAAGTGTAACAACGCCTTTGCGTTCTAACACTTTTAAATCCTCAAGATCGGAACTGGTATTTTCAATTGAATATCCGACATTAATGGGAATTTGCATTTGTATCATCCATATTGAAGGAATTAAAATACTCTTCAATGATTCTCTTTTTTTCAGAGTTGTATCCCTTATTGGAACATTTTATTACAACATTCTCTCCGTAGACCTCAAAATGTAATTTAAACCGTTGCGCTTGAATTTGAACGGTGACACTCTGGAGATCGGAATGATTTGTTATCAAAGGAAGTGCATGTGATGGCGAGTTTAATTCAATAATATTCTGATTAATGAGACCTCTTCCCATTGACCTGATCTCTATCATCGGCTGATCTGATAAGGGTGCATTCAATACTGTAATTGCTAACAGTTTTACCCTAGGATCGTTTATTTGTAGAATTGCATCAATGAAGCGATCCAATACTCGAACGGGTTTCTTAATGATCTCTTCATTGAATGTGATAGTCTGACCGAAAAGTTTCTCGGCAAGATATTGAGCAATTTCAAGTGTTTTTGCAGGCTCGCGTCCAAGATATGCCGATAATTTCGATCCGTTTTCTGTAAAAACAAAAATTTTTTGATCTGCCGTTTTTATTGCTTCATTGTGTGCCGTCTTTTTAATTACTGTTGTTGAACGTTTGTCTCTCCTGAAAATAATTTTAATTTTTTCATTTTGAGACAATACCCACATTACAACGATTCTTCTGTGATCCCCCCGTTTTGCTCGTTGATATGCGTCCATTATTCTTTGAACGCGTTCCGTTGAAATTTGAGAAGTGTGGATTGGGCCGGAGGATCCTGATATTAAAGAAAACGTTCTAATTGTGGATTTTTTTAAGACATTGTCACAGTATAAATCAAAGATTGCATCTCTATCGTGAAGAAAAATCGGTAAAATTAATGCTCGCGGATCATCTTCGGATAACACTTCATATATTGAGTATTCATCCCCCAAAACGTCTTTTGCTTTTTGGATGATCAAGTCGATATTTCCGATACTATCAGAGAATAATTTTAGAGCGTATATTTGACAAAAGAGCGTTTTGTTTTGATGGTATAGTGACTGAAGAAGTGAGAATAAACCATCATACTCTGCACCCAATTCTTTTATCAATAGTTTATACCATGTTTGATCAGTGGATTTTAGTTTTCTATATACTTTTTTTGAAAAATTCTGATCATTAAGACGAAGGGCACAAAATTCTGCTAACCGGACATTCATATCCAACCAGAATTGTTTTTCTGGCTCTGGTAAGCGTATCATAATATAATTCCATATTTCTTTACAATATATAAAAAACTCCGATTTGGCATTTTGTCAGTCTTCATTTTTTATCCCACTCTCTTTGCGTATTATTCGCTTTCCACTCCCCTCTATTACCCCTGCCTCATCATATCACACCGGCTCACGGCTGCACAACCGCTCGCAGACCGGCTAGCACCCGGCCGGAAAAAATTATCTGCAACCTTTTGTACCCTTAGCACAACATTGTGACATGAGCGGGCAGTTCCCGTCATCATTCATATAAGATGGACAAGTTGGCAGAGATGAGATATCCTTTTTTGCTTCGGCCTCCTCAGTCGCATCAATAACAGTTTTTACAATTCGAAAAATTTCGTCTTGATTTTTATATGTTATATGGTGCACTTGAACCGCTTTGTTCAATTTGGGAAATACTCTAATCATCAGCCCTTTGTTCTTGCCGTGAATTGCACATATTATCCCCAACTCTGCCAGATTATATTGCGATGGTTTTGTATGTTTCATTTCATCGGTCATGCTGACCTTTTCGATATAAGGTACAATTTCACCTTCTGGATGAACAGAACTCTTCAATTTTAGCCAGCGAAATCCGATTCGTGCACGAGGATCGCGCTGTGATTGAATTATTGACCGTCGTTCTGTTCCGACTAAATCGATATCTTGACGCCGTTTTAATATTCCAATAGAAGCCCATAAACATGCTTTATATTCATCATTTTCAGTATTGTTATACGGTGATTCCAGACCAGAGACTGATTCCATGTAATGTTTTCTTGGAACAATAATATCCCTAGTAGACAGGCAAAAACCACTTGGGATTGCTGATGCATCCCTGGCACTGACTAACTTCTGGGTAAAGTCATCATCATAATTAATTTTTAACGATCTCTGTAAGGGAGCCGTATCGAGTGGTGGTAATTCTGCGCATGAACAGAAATTTTGAGTATGGTATTGACAACCAGTTTCAAAGTAACGGCACTTCCCTAATTTTGAGGGTTTTTTCGTTTCAATTGCTTTATTGAGTTGATCTATTCTCGAAATTAAAATCGATTTGATCGTCCCTTTGTCTTTAATTTCTATTTTGAAAGCTTTAAGTTCAAAAGGTGATGAACTACGCATAAAAACAAGGTAATTAATTTTTGGGCTGGAGGGATGCATAACGGAATAAAATGCAATCTGTTCCAAGTCATGTGGAAATTTAGAAATTATCTCTTCGGGTGTTTCTGGAGGATTATCTTTTGTCTTGAATTCAAGTAACGATTCACCTACGCGATGATCGATTTTACCTCGTACTCCAGGAACCCCTACCCATGCGCCATCGAGTAAACCTTCTTCAGCATAAAAATCCGGGAGATTTTTAAACCATATGCTTGCAAAATTATGCAATTGCTTTCCGTAGGCAAGTTTTCGGGCAATTTCTGGAGGTCTTTTTGCATCTGGATGAAATCTCGAAAAGTATGTTTGTGCGGGATTTGTTACTTGCGTGACGTAATAATAATTTCTTGGAGCGGGATCTTCAGTAAGTTGTGAATCCATCACATTTTTTAACATAGAAGAAAGCGACTCGTCATAAGTGGTTCCTATAACGCATCTATTGATATCTTCAATAATTCCCATTGTAATCCCTAGAAATTAATAATTTAATAGAGAGTATTTGATATCTCATTGATAATTAACTCGATTCAATTTATTCCAGTAAATCCTCGATTAAATCGATTAAAGTCTTGAGCATTTGAGGGTCCCTGTGTGATGAGCTTTTTTTTGAGGACGATGTGCCGAGCCTTTCCACGTAAGCAAATGCATAGAGATATTGTATAACCGTGCGAAATTCAAAATGTAACTAATACAAGGATCGTGGTCCATGGCTATCAAGAAATCCGAACTCTATAGCGCTCTCTGGAAAAGCTGCGACGAATTACGCGGCGGCATGGACGCTTCCCAATACAAAGATTACATCCTCGTTTTACTTTTCGTAAAATATGTGTCAGATAAGTACGCCGGTCAGCCGAATGCGGTCATTGATGTTCCTGTTGGGGGCAGCTTCACCGATATGGTTGCCCTTAAAGGAGACAAGGATATTGGCGATAAGATAAACAAGATCATCGGGAAACTCGCTGATGCCAATACACCCCTTAAGGGCGTAATCGAGTCTACCGACTTCAATAATGCTGATAAACTGGGCAGCGGCAAGGAGATGGTTGATCGGCTCTCCAAACTCATCGCTATTTTCCAGGATCCCGGTCTTGACTTCAGCCGCAACCGGGCTGAAGACGATGATCTCATGGGTGATGCCTATGAGTACCTGATGCGCCACTTCGCCACAGAATCCGGGAAGAGCAAGGGACAATTTTATACCCCTGCGGAGGTTTCGCGGGTCATCGCAAAAGTAATCGGCGTTGCCCATGCCACCCGACCGGATCAGACCATCTATGATCCGACCTGCGGTTCGGGTTCGTTACTGCTCAAGGCATATAATGAAGCACCGGTTGATGTCTCAATTTATGGTCAGGAGAAAGATGGTGCCACAACAGCGCTTGCAAAGATGAATATGATCCTGCATAACTGCCCGACCGCAGAAATTGCCCCGGGAGGTCATAGTACTCTTGTGGATCCATTCTTCAAAGCCCAGGATAAAAGTCTCAAAACCTTTGACTTTGTGGTTGCCAATCCGCCCTTCTCCGATAAAGCATGGAAGACCGGCTTTAACCCGGCACAGGACGAGTACAAACGCTTTGAGGACGGCGTGCCTCCGGCAAAGAACGGGGATTATGCATTTTTGTTACACCTCATCCGGTCCATGAAGAGCACCGGCAAAGGAGCGATCATCCTGCCGCACGGGGTTCTTTTCAGAGGAAACTCTGAAGCAGATATCCGCAGGAACCTGATCAAAAAGGGCATTATCAAGGGCATCATCGGACTGCCGGCAAATCTCTTTTACGGTACCGGCATTCCCGCCTGCATCATCGTACTGGATAAAGAACATGCAGCCGCTCGTAAGGGCATTTTCATGATCGATGCCAGCAAGTGGTTCATGAAAGATGGCAACAAGAACCGCCTGCGCCACCAGGACATACACAAGATCGTCGATACCTTCAACAAACAGCTGGAAATCGACAAGTATTCCCGGATGGTGCCCCTGTCCGAGATTGCTGATCCAAAGAATGACTACAACCTCAACATCCCGCGATACATTGACAGCACCGAACCTGAAGACCTGCAGGATATCGAAGGGCACCTGAAAAAGGGTATTCCTAACCGGGACATTGAAGGACTGGCACCGTACTGGAAGGTTTGCCCTGCACTCCAGAGGAAGCTCTTTGGTCCCGGGGAACGGGCAGGATACAGCCAGCTAAAACTTGAGTCAGCGCAGATCAAGCCCACGATCTTTTCCCATAAGGAATTTGTGGCATTTACTCAACAGGTTCATACATTGTTCAAAACATGGCAGGATAAAAACACGGATCGGCTGAAAGGTATCCGGCAGGATGACCACCCAAAATCCTTAATTGAGATGATCTCGGAGGACCTGCTTACGGTTTTCGCTCAGGTGCCACTCATAGATCAGTACGATGTGTACCAGCACCTGATGACGTACTGGGCTGATACGATGCAGGATGATGTGTATATGATCGTCAGCGATGGCTGGAAGGATGCCAGCAGGATCCGGACGGTTATCGAGGACAAAGACAAGAAGAGCAGGGAGACTGCCGATCTGGTGATTGGCAAGCAGAAATTCAAGGCGGACCTGATCCCTCCCGCGTTGGTGGTCGCACGTTATTTTGGAGAGGAGAAAGCGGCGATTGAAGCAATAGAAGCCGGAATTGCATCTGTTACGCAAGCGATGGAGGAGATTGCCGAGGAGCATGGCGGTGAAGAGGGACTCCTTGCTGAGGTGAAAAATGATAAAGGCACGATCACCCGTGGATCAGTAACGGCACGTCTCCGGGAGATCAAGGGCGACCCTGATTCCGCGGACGAACGTAAGGTACTCGAAGACTACCTGGAACTTATCGAAAAGGAATCCGCTGCAAGCCGGAATATGAAGGAAGCACAGAAGGCGCTGGATACAAAAGTGGCGGCAAAATATCCAAAACTTTCCGAGGCAGAGATCAAAGTACTGGTGGTGAATGACAAATGGCTCGCACGACTTTCCGCTGATGTGCAGTCCGAACTGGATCGCGTGTCGCAGGCGCTGACCGGTCGCGTAAAGCAACTTGCCGAGCGCTACGCCACACCGCTGCCGGAACTCAACAAGGAGGTTGCCGACCTTTCTGCCCGCGTGGATGAACACCTGAAGAGGATGGGGTTTGTGCCGTGACAAAAGAGAAGAAGAAGACCATCGAGGTCCAGGGTACGGAAATCACGGTTCTCTCAAAACAGCAGGAAGATTTCATCTCGATCACCGATATGGTGAAGCACTTCGAAGGGGGCAGTGCGCTTATCGGGCAATGGGTGAAAAATAAGGACACGGTGCTGTTCCTTGGTGTGTGGGAGCAGATCAATAATCCCGGTTTTAATTCCCCCGGATTCGAGGGAATTAGAAATGAAGCTGGGCGAAATAGTTTCTTTTTGTCCGCTAAGAAGTGGATCGCATAAGGGGACGGGTATGGAAGTGAAGGCGGGGTATAAGCAGACTGAAGTGGGGGTGATACCGGAGGATTGGAATATACATACACTGAAAGAACTTTCCGACAAGATCATGGTGGGTATTGCGAGTGCAGTTACCCATGCATATCGTAACAAGGGTGTCGTCTTACTTCGTAACCAGAATATCAAATCGGGGTATTTGGATGATGGGGATGTGCTTTACCTTGACCCAAAATATGAGTTAGTTTTCAAAAATAAACGCTTAAAAACCGGGGATCTTTTAACTGCAAGAACCGGCTACCCAGGAACAACTTGTGTTGTTCCATCGAAGTATAAATCTGCGCAGAGTTTCACTACGTTGATCACTCGCCCTAATCAGATGCGTATCGATAGTACCTATTTGTGCTACTACATCAATTCCGAAAAAGGACAGTGCTTCTTTGAGCAAAACAAAATTGGCGGAGGCCAAAAGAACGTCAACGCAGGGGCACTCCAGACAATGCCAATTCCATTGCCTTCGTTGCCTGAACAACGCGCCATCGCCACCGCTCTCGCCGATGTGGACGCCCTCATCACCTCGCAAGACAAGCTCATCGCCAAGAAGCGCGATATCAAGCAGGCCGCCATGCAGGAACTGCTCACCGGGAAGAGAAGGCTTCCGGGATTTAGCGGGGAGTGGGAGACTCGGCAGCTAAAAAGTGTTGTACGGGATTTTATTGTTCCGATGCGTGATAAACCGAAGATATTCAGTGGGCAAATACCTTGGTGTAGGATAGAGGATTTCGACGGTAAATATCTAACCGAATCAAAGTCTGGGCAGCATGTGGAGGATTCAACAGTTAGAGGGATGAACCTAAAAGTATATCCAACAGGGACTTTATTAGTGTCTTGTAGCGCCGATCTTGGGCACTGCGCAATTGTAGGTCGTCCCCTCGTTTCCAATCAGACATTTATAGGATTGGTCGTAGACGCGTCTCTTGCATCAAATGAATTCTTTTATTACTATATGACCTTCAAGGCGGACGAGTTGAATAATCTTTCTTCTGGAACAACAATCTCATACCTTTCTCGCGAGCAGTTTGAGTTGTTTGATGTACGGATTCCCCCTAAAAAGAAAGAACAAACCGCCATCGCCACCATCCTCTCCGACATGGACGCCGACCTCACCGCACTTGAACAGAAGCGGGACAAAACCAAAGCCATTAAGCAGGGCATGATGCAGGAATTATTAACCGGGAGGATACGGTTGGTATGAAAAGTTATTATCGGGTGATGCTGGGGCAGAAGAGCGTCTTTGCAGATCAGTGTTTCAAACTGCTGAGGTTCTGACATGAGCACCGTTGGCCAGATCGAGAAAAAGACACAGGAGCGGGTTATCGCCCTCTTCCGCGAGCAACTCGGCTATGATTATCTCGGCAACTGGCATGATCGGGAAGGCAACCGCAACATCGAAGAGCACTACCTTCGCCTCTTTTTGAACGACACCCAGGGTTACAGCAAAAAGTTCATCACCAAAGTCCTCTACGAGATAAACCGGGTCGCGAGCGATCCGAGCCGCAGCTCCTATGATGTCAACAAAGATGTGTACAGCCTCCTTCGCTATGGCGTGAAGGTAAAGACTGCCGTGGGTGAGAACACACAAACCGCATGGCTCATCGACTGGAAGAATCCTGAACGCAACCACTTTGCCATAGCACAGGAAGTAACAATCCTCGGAGAGAACACCAAACGCCCCGACATCGTGCTTTACGTAAACGGTATCGCGGTGGGAATGCTGGAACTCAAACGTTCAACGGTATCCGTCAGTGAAGGCATCCGGCAGAATCTTGACAACCAGACGAGCCGCTTCATCCGCACCTTCTTCTCCACCATGCAGCTCGTCATAGCGGGCAATGAAACACAAGGATTGCGCTACGGCACCATCGGGACGCAGGAGAGATATTTCCTCACCTGGAAAGAAGACAGCATGGTTGAGAATATGCTGGACCGGCATCTTACGCAGGTCTGCGGAAAGCAGCGGCTGCTGGAGATCATCCACAACTTTATCGTCTTCGATGCCGGCGTCAAGAAGATCTGCCGCCCCAACCAGTACTTCGGGGTCAAAGCCGCCCAGCCATTCATCCTGAGGCACGAAGGCGGCATCATCTGGCACACACAGGGGAGCGGCAAGAGCCTGACCATGGTCTGGCTCACCAAGTGGATACGCGAGAACGTACAGGACTCACGGGTCCTGATCATCACCGATCGCACCGAGCTGGACGACCAGATCGAGAAAGTCTTCACGAACGTGAATGAGGACATCTACCGCACGAAAAGCGGTGCTGACCTGATCACACGGCTGAACGCGACCCATCCGTGGCTTATCTGCTCCCTGATTCACAAGTTCGTGGGCAAAGAGAGCGAGAGCGACGAACCGGATATAACCGGTTTCATTGAAGAGATCCAAAAGTCCCTGCCTGCTGGTTTTGCAGCCAAAGGCAACCTTTTTGTATTCGTCGATGAGTGCCACCGTACCCAGTCGGGCGATCTGCACGATGCCATGAAGGAGATCCTTCCCAACGCCACCTTCATCGGTTTCACCGGCACACCGCTGCTCAAGAAAGATAAGCAGACCAGCATTGAGATCTTCGGTCCCTATATCCACACCTACAAATATGACGAAGCAGTCAAGGACGGCGTAGTGCTCGATTTACGCTATGAAGCCCGCGACATCGATCAGACCCTCACCTCACCGGAGAAGATCGACCAGTGGTTCGAAGCCAAAACCCGTGGACTCAATGACATCGCCCGCGCCGGACTCAAAAAGCGCTGGGGCACTATGCAGAAAGTCCTCTCCAGCCAGTCACGACTTGAGAAGATAGTAGCCGATATCCTGCTCGACATGGAAACACGGGACCGGTTGATGAGCGGGCATGGCAACGCACTTCTCGTCACCAGCAGCATCTATGAAGCGTGCAAGTGCTTTGAACTGTTCGACAGGACCGACCTCGCAGGCAAGTGTGCGATTGTTACCTCTTACAAGCCATCACCTGCGGATATTAAGGGGGAAGAAAGTGGCGAAGGGATGACCGAGCGGCTGCGGCAATATGCCATTTACCAGAAAATGCTCGCCGATTATTTCCATCAGCCTCCTGAAACAGCGGTCAGCAAAGCAGAAAAGTTCGAAGAAGAAGTCAAAAAGAAATTCATCGATGAACCGGGGCAGATGAAGCTGCTCATTGTTGTGGACAAACTCCTCACCGGCTTTGATGCACCTTCAGCAACCTACCTCTACATCGACAAGCAGATGCGGGACCATGGTCTGTTCCAGGCAATTTGTCGCGTGAACCGGCTGGATGACGAAGACAAGGAATACGGATATATCATCGACTACATGGATCTCTTCAAGAGCCTGGAAAAGTCCATTCACGATTACACGTCGGAAGCATTCGATGGCTATGATAAGAAAGATGTCGAGGGATTGTTAAGTAATCGTCTGACTAAAGCCCGGGAACATCTGGAAGAATCCCGCGAAGCAATCAAAGCGCTCTGCGAACCAGTAAAACCGCCCTATGATACAGCGGCATACCTGCAATACTTCTGCGCCAGGGATACGGCAGATAAGAATGCACTCAGGAACAATGAGCCCAAGCGTCTGGCGCTGTACAAATCCGCCACTGCTCTGCTGCGTGCCTATGCAAATATTGCAAACGAAATGGCAGATGCGGGTTATACGGCAGCGGAAGCCGAACAGATCCGGCATGACGTCGAGCACTACGAAAAAGTGCGAAACGAAGTCAAACTCGCCAGCGGCGATTACATTGACCTCAAGATGTATGAGCCCGCGATGCGCCACCTGATCGATACGTACATTCGCGCCGAAGAGAGTGAGAAGATCTCCGCATTTGATAATATGTCGCTGATCCAGCTCGTTGTTGAGCGCGGTGTCGACGCAGTAAAGGCACTACCCGAAGGTATCCGCAAGAACCCGGAGGCGGTAGCAGAAGTCATCGAGAACAATGTCCGAAAGTTAATCACGGACGAATCTCCGGTCAACCCAAAATATTATGAAAAAATGTCCGAGCTCCTTGATGCTCTCATAAAGGAACGCAAGTCACTAGCAATCGAGTACAAAAAATACCTTGAAAAAATTGTTGCTCTGACCCGTCAGATCAAGAACCCGACCACCGGGAAATGCTATCCGGAAACGCTCGACACTCCGGCAAAACGTGCCCTCTACGATAATCTTGACGAGAATGAGACCCTTGCACAGGAGATTAATCAGGGAGTGTGCGAAAGCATGCAGGACGAATGGCAGTACAACCCGTTCAAAACAAAAAAAGTCCGTTTTGCTATCCGGGACGTGCTCAAGGATGAGGAACGTACCACTGCCATACTGGAGCTCGTGAAAAAGCAGCCGGAGTATAACTGAATGCACCAGATCTCTGTGTCCGGTCTGGATGTTGATGTAGTCCGAAAGGATATCAAGAACCTGCACCTGGGTATTTATCCACCCAAAGGACGGGTGCGGGTCGCAGCTCCCCTCCGGGTGGATGACGAGGCGGTGCGGCTGGCGGTGATATCAAAACTTGGGTGGATCAAACGGCAGAGAAATAAATTTCTGGGTCAGGAACGCCAGTCAGCCCGCGAGTATGTGTATCGCGAGAGCCATTACTACTTCGGGCACCGGTATCTGCTCAATATAATCGAATGCGAGGGGTCATCCCGGGTTGCAATACGCAACAAGACCACTCTTGACATTTATGTACCAAAAGATTATGGCGCAGCGAAACGTGAACAGATACTGGATGCATGGTATCGCAAGGAACTCAAGGCGCAAATCCCGTCCCTGATCGAAAGATGGGAGACCATAATTGGCGTGAAGGTTGCCCATTGGGGCGTAAAGAAAATGAAGACCAAATGGGGCAGTTGTAATCCCAAAACCTATCGTATCTGGTTGAATCTGGAATTAGCCAAGAAGCCTGTTCAGTGCCTTGAATATATTATTGTTCATGAGATGGTACATCTGCTGGAACCGGATCATAATGACTGCTTCAGGGATCTGATGAACCGGTTCATGCCGCAGTGGCGATCAGTCCGTGATGAACTCAACCAGGCGCCGTTAGGAATCTGCTCGATGAACAGGGGCAGAGACAGACCGATGAGTTTGGGAGAGGGTTCTCCTCCACGAATACCCACTTCCTCGTCCCTCGCCTGATTTCTTGTCGTTGTCTGAAGAGAGAGTTCACTGATTTTACTCCCACTCCCATCCTTCATTCCGGTTCCGGAGTAGCCCAGCCCTTTCCGGTACCGATTACTCTCCCAAAAGCGCCAGTAAGTGCATGTCCCGGAGCCCGATTTTTGCTGAATCCAGCCAAACCTAGCGCTCGACGGTTTACTTCATAACCTGACCTCGCCAGAAGAAGCATGAGAAGGTAACGTTTAACTAAATTTATGCCAAAAAACGTAACCTTCTCAATAGGTAATGTAGCGTTAATCGATAAAATTGATTCCAAAACCGGCTTTTTCAAAACCATATTTGAACCAGTAATGGGCAAAGCCCGTACATTCATTCCATCATTGAAACTGCTGATGAATAATAAACTTGGACAATCGGTTTCCATCAACCGGATTCTGGATTTTACCCCGGTTGAATTTCAAGAAATCCTCGGTTTTGAAGATAACATTTCTGAGAGAACACTGTATCGTACCCTTGAGCGAATTGGAGAGAGGCACCAGTTTATTCTTGAACTGTATCAGCAATGGATTCAGGTGCAAAATCTTGTTGATCCAACACAGTTTGTTGACTTTAGTTCGACGTATTTTGAAGGTACCAAATGTCAGTTGGGAAAACGTGGTTATTCCCGGGATAATCAACCGGGGAAACTCCAGATAACGTTCGGGATCAGCGTTGGGCTCAACAACATCCCCACAATGCTGACAATCCAGAAAGGAAACGTCCAGGACAAGACCCACATGAAATCGATGATTCGGTTATGTTCCAAGATCCTCCCTGACAACAGTCTTCTTTTTTTTGATTGTGGGGGAAATACCAAGGCAAACAAGATGGCGATCCTCGATTTAAAACTCCAATATCTCACCCTGAAAGCAAAGAAGAAAGGTCCGTATCTGAAAGCAATAACACAATTCCGGAATGGTGTACAAGTCCAGTTCATATCTCACGAAGAAGAATATCAGTGCGTTAAAGTTTCTGATGGGGAAGCATACCAGTATATTTTCTTCTCCAAATGTCGTGAAAGTGAACAATTGGCAGCAAAACAGAAGAAATTTGAGAAAGACCTTGAAGAGGGTTCAAAACTCTTAAAAAAAGTCAAGAAGGGAAAAGATCTCGGTCAACATGTTGCACCTGGAGGCTATATCATTGTCCGTGGAGAACTTCAGAAAACGATTGATGGAACTCCCAATCCTTACATTACCGGCATTGAGGGGTTCTTTATTCTCGAATCCAGTGTCAATGAAGAGCCGGAAAAGATCCTTAAAACCTACAAGGACCGTGACAAGGCAGAGAAATTGATCCGTGATCTAAAGGAAGGGGCGGAGATGCGCCCGGTCCGGCACTGGTCAGATAACGCGGTTATTGGGTTTGTTTTGATCGTTTTCCTCACGAAAGTTCTTGCCAGTTTGACAGAATTTTTGTGTAAGAATCCCGTCGTGAAAAATTTAAAAGTCCTCAAAAAATATTTGATGCATTTGACACTTACAATTGTTTATCCTGAGTTTGGGTATAGAATCAGGATCATTTCCAATTATTTGCCAGAATTGCTCCCATTTTTTGGTGATTTTATCAAAAAGTATGGCACTTTAGAGGCCCCAAACTGCTGGTAAACCCGATTTGGCAAATGGAGTTAGTGCTAAAAATTGAGCGTTAGCTATCGCAATGTGGCGAAGTTAGGTTCATAATATTGCTATTCGATATTATTCATGGGTTTGAATTATGGCTTCTGATGAAAAAATCTTTAAAACTCTCGATAACTATTTCGAAAAGCTTGATAGTGCCCCAATTTCATCACCCGGGATGTTTAAGTCCGATCATCATAAAGAGCACTACGAAACTATTTTTATGTACTCATTCCGGAAATACCGAGCGGCAATTTATCATTATAGCAATGTTAAAAATTTTATCAAAACTAATGAGGATGTTGCCCAAAAACTATTATCCCGAGGTACAAAAGAGGACAAAACTTCAAAGGTAGCAATTTCCATGACGGCAGATCAATATACATACGAACTGTCGGCGTTTCTCGAAGCTCTTAAAAGTTCAGTTGATTTCCTCGCTGTCGCATGTTGCCTTCATTTGCCTGGTATCAAAAGTGACAGTATAAGTCCTTTAATGAAAATTGCAAAAAATGGAGTCAAACAAGGACCGATTTTTAATGAGATAAGGCAAAATCTTGAATGGCTTGAAGGACTTCGATCGTATAGACATCATTTAGTCCATTATAGAATTATGTCTACTTCATGTGGATATGAAAAACGAGTTATCAATGGCATTCCAAAAATCATAGTACATCCAGTTTGTATTCCAGAATCTCCACCTCCTTATGTTCCCGATACCCGTATTAGAAGGGCAATGGAAAAATCTTCATGCTTTGACTATTCCTCAAGTAAAATATGTGTTAAAACTGAGAATGGCACCGAAAAAATTATTGATTGTGCTTTTAAGTATTATCCTCAAGCTGGATATATTGCGATTGAGGAATTTATGGAATTACAGATAAATTCATTTGAGAAATTCTTTACAGAAATTATTGATGCACTTTCCAATTTGGATTTCAAAACCTATACTTTTTCAAAATGATCTTTATCACGCAAAATTATAAAAGCCACGATTCCCAAACTTTGGTTCAACTTATCTCAGCTTAGCTTGCCCTCGTCCACTCCCACATCGGTGTCCGACAAGAGAACTCTCATGTCCGACCCCCAACCGTCCTTCCTTTAACTTTCCACCTATTCCAACCCATCCGGCAATCGATCGCCGCTCCAAAAGCATCTATTACCGTTCAATTCAGAGCCCGAACAATGCCGAATCCAGCCAAACGGGACACGCTCTGCTATTTTCAGAAAAAAAGTACTGGTTTTTCGCGAATAAGTGATATTTTGGAGGTCGTGACCCCTTTGTGGGGGGAGAGTAGGTTTATTCGGCTCCTTTCGAATCAGGTAATTCAGGGATGGTCTAATCAACGACGGGATACAAACCCATGCAACACTTCATGCAACCTGACCATCGCCAGCGTATCCATCTTGCAATATTCCAGTAAGGCTGCACGTTTCCTTTCCATCTCACCGGAATCCATCTTCCCCTGTGCCATCATTGCAAACGTCACAAGTGCCGCATCACCGTCTGCAATCTCCAGCCCCTCATAGGAAAGGTCTGGAACGAGCACAGGAAGGACAACTTTTATGGATGTTCTTCCGCAGAATTCCGGATGATTGACGCATTTGATGCACGGTTCGAGATCAACAATACGCTCGTTCAGGGATTGCAGCTCATCCGAAAGATCGGGAAATGTTTTACTCAGTTTTGTGATGGTGGTTTTTTCAAAGCTGCTGTAAGTTATGATGGATCCTTCCCCTTTGAGATCCTCAATAAGCCGATCGGCAAGTTCACGGCGACAATCATGGCACGGGTCTGCAAGATAATCTATATGGCGGATGATCTTTCCGGAACTCTCACAGATATGGAGGGAATACTGGATCGGGATCTGATCATACGGTGCAATATCCGGCCAAAGGGGGATTGCCGTCATCATGGTCTCAAAATCGAGGTAAAATGCTGGCCAGTGGATTGTTGATAATTTTTTACGAAGATCAGTGTCTATGTGCACCTTACCGGATTTTACACAATCGACAACACGTTTCTGATTATCTGTCAGGGAAAAAGTATCAGGAATTTCATGGATGGTGGTGATACCTGAGGCAAGGAGTTCTTCCACTGCCTTCTGTGATATTCTTGGAATTTCAAAGATGTGTGATACAATCTCTTTTCCAAGACATTCCCCGAATTCCTCGCATTGTTTGCAATTATACGTCAGTTCCGGTTCCGGCTCCTCAGCCGTGCTGGTAGCAGAGTCAATAGACTCAACGATGGTTTTGAATTTTTCAACTTTTTCAAGTACCTGCTCTGTAAAATCGGTTTTTACGAAAAGCTGCCCGATGGGCTGACCATAACGATAATTTTTATCGACAAGGATGAGACTTATCGCAGATGGGTGAAAACCTGCCGCTTGTGCAACCAGCGTTGTGTAAGCCATGTCATCGATGAATTCCTCCTTTGCTGCAATGCTGGATTTTACTTCGATAAGTTCCCAGGATTTTCCCTTCCGAATGAGGATATCGGCCTTCGCAATGTAATTTCCGGCAAGAAATGTGGCCTCAAATATTACCCGGGTCTTCGGGTTTTTCATGAGATCCCGGGTACGCTCGGCTGCTGCCTTGGAACTTAATTCATTAACAAAGATTCCTTCGGGATACAAGCTACGGGCGAGACTGCCGATCTCTTTTCCCTGCTCCATCCGGAATAACTGACCGGGAGAAAATTCGGTCTGGATTTTTCCATTCCGAAGTCTCCATCCTAATGTGCTGCAAAATGCTGTATTGATAAATATATTCTTGGTAATGGTTTGCATGGGTTCACCAGGGCTCGGGTTATAAACAAGTGAACCTTGAGTTTATGGGAGATAATAATTATGAAAAGTATCCTGGTTATTAAAAATCCTTCAGGTAAAACCAAATACGATTATACATGAATGAAAATTATGCTTCTTTTTATCGATACGGAAACAACCGGTTTACCAAAATCTGCATCAAACGATATGGAAAAATGGCCGCGATTAGTCCAGCTGGCCTGGTCATTATATGATACCGACGGCCATCGTGAATGCGTGAACAGTTTTATCATTTATCCAACGGATTTCACAATCCCCCAGGACTCTGCCAGAATTCATGGAATCACTACAGAGCAGGCAAAAAAAGAAGGGGTATCTTTGCATAAAGTGCTCCCGCATTTTAATACCGATGTAGAAAAGGCTGCGACAATCATTGCCCATAATGCCGATTTTGATCTGCCTATAGTAAATACTGAATTCTTGCGATGCAAATTGGAAACGGATCTCCTTAATAAACAAAAATTCTGCACAATGAAGACACCAAAAATTATCTCTTATTGTAAACTTCCCAAAGCGTCTGGAATGGGATATAAATGGCCCGCATTAAACGAGTTGCATTTACAGTTATTCGAAACGGAATTTACGGATAGTCATAATGCCAGTGCCGATGTGGAAGCCTGTGCAAGGTGTTATTTTGAATTACGAAAGAGGGGAATTATCGAATAAGGATATTATGATGAGAAAGACCGGTTAAATCGGTCTTTTGTTTTTTACTTGCAAAAATTCGCCGCCTCTTCTATACCATTCTTACATTTTTGCGACAGATGCCTCCGGACAAACTCCCGCAAATCGACAACTCAGACACTCCCGCTGCGAAGGCATCGCCGGGAAATCCCCATACTCATAACTAGCGTTCATTGCCGCAAATTCCCGGGGGATCATCTTCTGAACCTCGCATAACTGCTCCTCAAAGAATCGATAGGGCTTTGTCGCACCGGTCTTAAGGAACACGAGCTCGGTGCTGATCTCATCGGCACTCAACTTGTAATACTCCTTTGCCCAGAGCACATACGCCGCCATCTGGAGTTCCGTCTCGTACTCGTCATCGTCCCTGCCGGTCTTCCAGTCGGTGAGGACGAGCGTGCCGTCCGGCCGTCTCCCGACAAAATCCACCTTGACCGTTATCCCAACCTCCCCGATGTGGAAATGATCGAACTCCTCGTGCCGCAGACATTCCCGGCTCAGGTAGCCCGGCCATTTCCCGAAGAATGTTTGCAGACACGTCTTCCCGTTCTCATCGATGGCAGCAAAAAATGAATTCGCTATCTTCTCTCCGTTGTGGTATTCGGTAAATGTCTCGCCACCTATATTTTTGTACAGCGATACTTTTTTCGAAAACGCACTCATTGCCTCAGCCAGGTCCATCGGCTTGTTTTCGCAATGGAGTTGGATCTGCTTTTCGATGATATCATGAATGAGCTGGCCCTGGACGACAAATTTGGAAGTGAAGTTCTTGAGCCACCGGATTTTTTCAGGATTTACTATGGCATCGGATTTGACGTATGGGGCGATGTATTCAAAATAGTACTGGCGCTGGCACCGGTTCCAGACCCGGTGTTTCGTGAAGGACCAGGAATTTATTTTGAAGAAAAAGGGATCCAGCTCTGTCATATGTTTTTGTTGGAGAGGGTTACGATAAACATTCGCATCTCATCGCCACAAACCTCGTCTTCCGCCAGCAAATCAGCGCAATCGAAGGGCGGGCACGAAACGATCTCGAACGCTGGAAGCTCGAGAGCACGAACGATATCCGGAAGGACTCTGTCAAAAGCTCGCGGTGAATCTGAGGCCGAGCAGGCCAAGCACATCATTCGCAGCTGCGCTTATTTCCGGATAATTCTTCCGGATATCAGAAAGGTCCATGAGGTTTTACCCTTTCTCCCGTTATGTTGTTTTATGATTTTTCCGTCTTCTTGTGTAATTATTTTTCTGTGTTGTACGGTGCGGGCGAACCTCACCTTATGATCATGAAATCTGGTGGTATTATGGACACGTGATCTCCCATTGACAGAATTCCATGGTGTAAGATCAGGATTATAACCATCATATGAATTTAATTACACCGGCAAACATCATTTTAAAAAGGTTTATCTCATTGCAGCAGAAGGAACCCGGGGAAGCAGCCGTGAGTCCCTGTTTATAAAAAATATCAGATCCAGCAGCATGTT